>ENA-UEQP01003375-UEQP01003375.1-human-gut-metagenome-genome-assembly--contig:-NODE-3375-length-10479-cov-6.244088_pt1 | contig 10479 bp, 14 predicted proteins | sample MGYA00242951_ERZ507951 | MGnify/ENA primary metagenome ERZ507951 (study PRJEB26167, sample SAMN06115539) | human gut metagenome | host: Homo sapiens | place: China:Shanxi | collected 2015-11-18...
CGCCATCTTCACTACATTTTATTAACTATAATTATAGCAACAAAAATAAGTATAATATACAAAAACAAAAACAATAAAGAAATAAAATTGATAGACAAGAAATTAATATGTATCAACGTCAGAAATATAGAATCATTCCTTTGTGAAAAAGAAGTTACTGAAAGAATTATACGATACGAATTAATAAAACTATTATGATTTCAATAAATTAAAAAAGTCCCGATTAAAATCGAGACTTTCTATATTAAGGGATAAAACTCTATTTTCTCACATATTTATCAATATATTCCTTTATCCGTTCTGCCTGTGCTTTTGTAATCTTCACAAAACCGATTTTATTTCTTAAACTTTCCACCCCAAATTCATCCATATACCTACCAATGGAAACATTTAAAAACATAGAAGGTAATGATGAAATACCATCCAAGTCGATCGTTATCCGTTCATTATCATGCATATGTTCTACAATCAGATCATAAAGAGAATTTCCTGCATCAGGAAAATCCTTTCCATTCATAACATCATAAAGTTTAATTGTGCACATAATTGTTCTCCTTCTATTTTACAATGTAAATTCATCCAATATTTCTTAATCATCTACTAAGAGCAATGTTATCTGAAAATAAATCCATGTTCCTCCCAGATGAAAATCAACATCAAACATTTTTATTCCCGTTTCACTTTTCAACAACAAAGCATTATTACAGAATATTCTAACAACACTTGAGCAGGATAAAATGTTGTCTAACCCCTTACCTTTATTGTGTTCTTTAGAACCTACTGTAAAGTCTACTTCTATTGATTTCAACAAGGCGTCTTTATCGTTGGATATTTCAGGGCTAAAATCACGAACAGATTTAGAAATCCCTTTTCCAAAATCACAAATCGCAACATGCAAAATTTCATTATCTACATCATACTTTATTAACGAAAACGCATTTCCCCCTGCATCAGCATGATCAAAAACATTATAGTAAGCTTCAACCATACTTAAAGATATCACACTTAAGTCTTTTCCTTTAAAAAAATTATTCTTAAAATATTGTTCTACATTCTTCGCATACAAATCCTTCTCAGCCTCTATAATTCTCCACAAATTGAAAATATTGCTACTCGTAGAATCAACATGATTTTGTCCCCCACTCCAATATTCTTGAATACGAAGATCAGTAAACAACATATTTCTCACTTCATCGTTACCGGAAGCAATAGCTACCTGATGTCCCTTTTGATCTAAAAACTGAATTAAACACGCTAATGTAACAAAATGAATTGGTTCAAAATCTTCTGATCTAAAATGAGAATTAAACATCAGAATAATAAACTTCTTATATCCATTTACTTCATACCCATTTCTTATTAAAGCTATAGTTCTAAGCCATTCACCCTTGTTTAGGGAATCAAAATTTAAAGTTGTATAGCTATTAGGTATATCCATTAAGAGTATTATTTATCCAATTTACTCAACGCAATTCCATTTCATCACAAAAATAGATGATAATTCCCCAATTAACAAATGTTTCTATAACTATTTCAAATAGACACAATACATTTTACTTTTTCTTGAAAAATCTGCGTGAACGCAACAGAAAGAAAAGACTCTGCTCTCATTCCGTTTTCCGCCCGATTTTGAATTCGCTTCTGAGAACTGAAGAAGCAGCAAAATCGGGCGGAAAACGGAAGGGTAAACGATTGTTAATAAAAAAGCAACATTCCGAATATCAAAAAAGTAAGTCCGTCAATTCCTTCAGATTGACGGACTGTCACGCAGTGAACCCTAACGCGCCCTATCCCGTGCCGCACCCCGTTCCGCACCAAAAAAGGAAATATGAAACAACCCTGCCCCCCGCCCGCCCACGGGCAACGCGGTCCAACCGTGCGAAAAACAGTGCGAAACTCTTTAAAGTCTCGCGTCAACAAAAGAATATGTATGCATCAGGATATCACCGTACTTCGTCCACACACGTTTGTCTACACAGTCACCGAAGTGCGTGGCTTCTTCGGGAAGTACAGACTCATTACGCTCGCTGCGCTTGTCCTTCTCAAACTTGCCCTGTGTATTCGTGCGCACACGAGTATTGTTCATTGAAATGAGTATGTATTTACATCTGGAAGCATTGAACCGCTTTAAGGGATAGCGTTCATCGGTCTCAGCACATATATACGACCATAGCAGGTACTTGTCATGTTGCGGCGGCTCGATACCTCTATGCGTATGCTGGTTAACCCTCCAACCGTTCTTCTCCAACCGGGCTATGGCAATCTCATTGTACGTCTTTTTGCTGTTTGCCCGATGCGCGTCACCATACCGGTCACGATAAAACTCTACAACCTTGTAGGAATGGAAACGGTAATAATGGCAGAATTTATCAATCAGTGCATTTATCTCCGTGTCATCTTCTTCGGCACGCTTGACGAAGAACTCATTGATCGTATTATCTACGATGCGATCCGGATGCAGCATCTTTGTACTCCAGTCGAAGTGAGACGGTTGCGCCACCTCCATAAAGGAAGCGGAAGAACCCCAGTCACAGACAATCTCAAGCGGTCGGTTCGGGTTGCAGTCCGCATCCATCCGGCTGTCGGTAGCCGCCAACTGCTTCCAGTCAAATTCGGTGTTCTCTGCGAAATCACGGATAAAAGAATCATTGGTTGCATTGTAATAGCGGTGTCGTTCATCGAGGTTGTAATAACAGTGATCGATCTTATCAACCATATAGTTCAGAATCTCGATCATGAATGTAAGCTTATCCATGATGTTGTACTGGTTGATAATATAGCTCATACCGACATTTGCGATATTATCGAAGATCGAAGCAAGAATAAACAGAGTACCGTCCGTGCTGACAAACGGGGTAATCGTGCGGCGCAGGCGAACTGTTTCATTCCATATGTCTTTAAACAGTCCGGCATCATTCGCGATCTTGGCATCGATAAGTTGCATTTGCAGTTTGACTATCTTATTCCAGACGTCAAACAGGTGTATGCCCCGCTCTTCTTCGTAATACTGTGCCGGTTCAAGCAGCCATTTCTGTTCCGGAGTATAAGGCATTGAAGATAAGAACGTATTGCCATGATGTTTAAGTAAAGGATTAAGCGATTTACGCCCGAACACGTGTTCATTACCCCGATTGGTCGGGGCAACCTCTTGATCAAACTGCTCTTTGTCAAGCGTCAATGCTTCATCGGTTATATTGTAATCAGCGTTCGGTCCTCGCGAATTGCCGTCTTGTGTCAAGATATAAAGACAATGGCCATTGCTGAACGTGATGCAATGTTCGAAACTCATGATGTGTTCATGAGGACGATACCACCCCTCAGGCGGTTGTCGGCAGACGATATAATCGCCTGTTTTGGTCTTGGTATCATAACGCTTGTATCCAAGCATCTCAAGCATTTTAAACGTAGACGGAAGAGTCTTGGTCAATGCCTGCCCGTATGTAGCCTGAGCCAACGTGGTCACTCCACGCGGCATGAGACGTACATTCTCATCCACCTCGGCACCGCAAATAAACGATTTACCCGTACCACGACTGTAAATCGCATATTTATTTTTAGCCGGTTGCAACCAAAAGGCGAGCTGCGCCGGATTAACACTGATCTCTTCTTCCCATACGTTCGACTCCATCAGAAGCGGGGAAAGATGATGTAATTATTGCCTGCACCCGTAGCAGCTTTGAAATCATCGGTGTGGCCAACCTGCCGGCAAAGCTCCTCCGCCTGTGCAGGAGTGAACTTTTTTGATACCTGTACAACGACATTTTTGGCGGTAACACTTATCATGTCGATACCGCGATAATCCATCAGAAATCTGACTAAACGTTTATTAGTGAGTCTGTTCATATTGCAATAAATTTATGAGTTCATTATTTCTTCTACCTGTGTATCATCAACCGGCTGATAAAACGTATCAATCACCGCCTGCCGGTCCTGCTGTGACAATCCGCGCAATGAATCAAGGCTGATATTCATCTTCTCACCGGTACCGTTATTGACTTGGATATAGAATACATTCTTCTCCATGCGCTTCGGATCATCTAAAGCAGCCGGCTTCTCTCCGATCAAAACAGCCAATGTTTTTTTAGCATTGTTCCAATTCTTCAGATCGCCTTTGATCTTGCACTCACGAATCAACTCAAGCTGATCCTTGATCTGCCATGCATGCCAGAAATCCCAGTCGAAAGTATGATTGGTTTTAAAGAGTTCGCGCGCCAAACGCAAGTCTTTGCGCACCTGCGTAGTGCTGATCCGGTATTTAGCTAACATGATATTGATGATGTGGCTGTCATTCGGATAATCATCCAACAAGCGTGCTACCTGAAGCACCCGATTAAACTGTTCGCGAAGCTCATCCGGAAGAGGTGAGTTCTCCGGATCAATAATATGTGCCTGAATCAATTCATAACGCTGCTCGGCCAATGACGGAACACCCTTTTTATTCATAATTCAAATGGTATTGTATAACATTCAGGAATTTAAGAAGCTCGGACTGAGCCGGATTGCTGCCATTTTGAGCCGTCTTTATTATCGCTTCTCTGGTCTCGATCATTTGTTTCAGATAGCCTTTGTAATACGCATTTCTCGCATCGGTACCCGGAGTGCGGACCTCATGTAAGAAATCGATCTCATCCACACCGATATTAATAGCGACAAGCTCCGGAACAATCAGCCGGTATGCCAAATCTTCAATACTTTTAAGTTGTTCCGTTGTCAAATTCATCAGTCAAGATTTTATGATCAAATTGAAAAACCGTCTCTTCGGTATGTATAATACCGCGCTCCAATTTAGGGTTGTGCGTAGCATTCTGGCTACCCACAACAGACAACCGGTATTCTTGATTCCAAATCAATGCAACCTTAGCATGCAGCGCACAACACCGGTAACAGTCAGGGAATGCGGTTACCAGATAATCGAACGGTTTAGGCGATATCGTTCTCACACGATTATCAATCAAGAATTTTATCGAAAGGATATCGCCACGCTCCTTATACCGCAAAAGAGTCGCAAGACTCTCTTCGGAAATGGAATAACTTGAGATAAAGACATGTGCCGGCCCGGTCTGTCTGAGCAGATAAAGTACTAACTGAATAAGATTAAAAGCACCTTTTGAATAAAAGTGCTTGTTTTTACCGACCTCAATCGGTCCTAACCCGACCGGCTTCAGCAATACATCGGTCAGAAGATCCGCCGCACAATGTTGATCGACATCCAAGCGGCTGACTCCTCTAACCGGTTCAGCCGCTTTCTCATCTTTTTTTATCTCACTACATTCTACAAGCATCAGCCTAAAGCAGCAATAGCATATTCAATCTTCTCCAATTCTTTGGTAAGATTAGCTATTTTGGTTTCGTATTTGACTCTCTTAGGGCATTCCGGCATCGGATTCGGTTGATCCGCCTTGCTCTCCTGTTGAAAATCCAGCATATTCCTTGCCCGTCCGATTTTCGTTGCAACCGACTTCCGTATCTTTTGCAACTCTTCTTTTGACTGCGAAGAATAATCAACCTCACTCTCTTCTCTGCCGGTGTCCGCATCTTCATCGGCAGGTTGCTGCAAATCCTCTGCCGCAGGTATCTCACCCTTTTCGGTATATGCTGCATATTTAGGATACAGGAACTCCATTTCATCGGAAAGGGCGGCAATCTGATCGGAGAGTTCCTTGCGTGCCGCAACTGTCTCCGCATCATTATCCTCCGGCATTTCGGCCATCTTTTTATGCAGGATATCCCTTTGCTTATACGCATCGGCATAACGGCGGATCAGTTGTTCAACCGTCTCCGGATACGGGTGCTCATTATTATCGAGCGCCTTGTACGCATCGACTAAAGACAAAGCATCCTGATCCGAATGTCCCTCCTGTGTTTCTAAATCCAGACCGGAAGATACACCCAGCTCCGGAGCATCATCGGCCAACTCCTGCTCCGACATCGCCCAAGCCTTGATCAACTCATTAATAAGGAACTTTAAGCGTTTCTTCGCTTCAGGACCGTTCACACCGTGCCGCTTCAACTTAGCAACAACACCCGGTTTAAAGTGCGATTCCTCAAGTAGCAGGATACCCGCGTTAAAATCCCGGTCTGAATTCAGCCAGTCGATTGCACGCTGGCGAAATTGAATAAATCTATTAGACATAACTTTAAAATTTAAACTACACAAAAATAGTGCGGTAAAAGGTGCGGAAATCGGACACAACAAAAGGAGCCTGCCACTTCCGCAGCAGACTCCTGAAAACAAACAGAATAAAAACAACAGAAAACTACTCAGCCACCTGCAATATATTCTCCACATCGCCCGTATACATCAGTTTACGAGGACAGGAGTAATCAAATTTGAGAGGGGTTTTATTCAAGTCGGTACCGACTTTTCCGGTCGTGCTCGCATCAGCAGCAACTTTTCTCGCAGCGTTCAGCTTATCACCCATCAGGTAACGGTTACCGTTTTTATCGGTAACAATCAGGAACAGGCGACGGCCGCGCGTTGCGTTCTCAAAACCAAAGATCACCTGTGACATCTTTGCACGTGTGATCGCAAGCTCGTACTTGCAGGATTCTCCACCTGTCTCGCCCTGATCGGAAATAGTCAGTTCTCCGGATTCATCGGTAAACACCAACTGGTATGCCCGGCATCCCGCTTTCATCACAAGATCGCCATCCCAAGCACCTGCTTCCGCAAACGACATCGTAGCAGCTTCACCGGAAGGTGCCGGCATATCCGGCCATGAAGCGACATCCTCCCAATACCCATATACCAAGCTCTGAACAACACCGGCTAAATTATCAAGATCGGCACATGATACGGCTTCATCGATATCAGCTAATTCAATACATTTTTTTGCCATAGCAATCAATTATTTAATTAATACTACTTGTTACTCAGAATCATCCGACTCGGATTCAACAGGTGTAACAGGTTGATCATTAATGCATAGTTCAGATTTGTCAAGAGTGACAAATTGAAATCCAAGAACATATTTACCGGCAGCATTATAATGATAAGGGTTACCGGAATTAAACGGGATCAAACGGCGGAAGTCCTCTTCTTTATCATAACCGTAACAACAGTTCTCTTTGGTTGTCAAGAGCACAAAGTGAGAGCCGTCCGGCATACCGGTCAGGCGCACAATCTCAACTTTTTTGTTGGTACCGCGCAAAAATTGCTGATCGGTCGTTTCAGATAAATTCCCGCTACCGTCAACAACAAGTACTCCCTGATCTTCTAACCAATCGTCGTACATATCCCCTAAATCCGGAGATATGAAGAGCTTTGCCTTCTTCTTGCGGAAAGTATTGACTCTTGAGCGATACATCTCCAACAGTTTTGTTCCGATATCAGCACGGGAGAATGCACCGGTCTTGTACATATTGCCCTTTTCTTCAGAGATATTGCCGGCTGCCTTTTCGTCTTCGAGGATAGTGAAAGGACCGTTAAACGAAGTGGCCAAATCTGTTTTCTTCGCATCAGAGTCATATTTAGCAATCAATATCACATCGTGAAGCTCTTTAGAAGCACATTTGATACCATAGTTATTCAACCAGATCTCAAACGGATGTTCTTTGGGGTACAGCCCGCCTTTCACCTCTGTAATATAAGTTCTGCGATAGCGTTCCGGTTCATCGTCCATCTCCATGACGCACGGATAGACAGTAAGGGTACGAGGTACGATTTTGCCGTTCGATACCTGGCCGACAAACTGTCCGGTGTACTTGTGAGATATCTTGCCGAGCGTTGTACGGCCTAACGTGATCGAGTCCTTGACACCCGGAATCGGAGTAAAATGTTTAAGGATATCGCCCGCTTCTTCAGCATCAAGCGTAACAAGCAGATCCTTGTGTTTTTTGACCGCACCAATGACGGCCTGAATGTCAATAGGGGTTGTTAAATCCATATTCTATAAAAAATTAAAGGGTTAATCTTCGTCCTCTGTAAAGAAGCGGTTGACCGGATCTTTTTTACTATCTTCATAGTCTTTATCTTCTGGTTTGTCTTTTGGAATGGAATTGCCTGCCGGTACACCGGTGGGAATCATATTCACGAGTGCTTTCAGTGCATGAATCTTGTTTGTCAGCCCGTCGATTGCCTTGACATTCGGCGAAAGAGAGTCCAGAGCAGCAACGGCATTATCGACTGAAGTCTTATCCGCCACCCCTTGATTCAAAGCATCACACACCTTTTGCATCTGTTCGATGGTAAGTTCGATCTTACCGTCATTTTCTGTCAATCCTTCAACAGCCAAAAGGGTATTGACAGCAACGAAAGTTTTGTTCATCGTCTGATTTTTATTAGAGTTAATATTAACTTGATTTTCTACACGCAGTTCTTCTTTTTTAGAAGATATCAGGGAGGTCAACGAATCCATGATTTTTTTTAAATAGGAATCGTTTGATCCGTCTTTAGGCAGTTCATATTCCGGAAAAGTAGGAACTGGCAAATTCAATGCTGCACAATTCTCGATCATCAGGTTCCGGAAGTCGTTGCTCACTTTGTTGATACCGGGAATCACATGGTCTACGAATCCCCAACTCAAACACTCATCGGCCGGAATCCAGCGTTCCTCTTTCATCAGGTCAAAGACGTCTTTGATCGTCTTGCCCTTTGCAGCACATTTATCTGCATATTTTTTTGCAATGATCAGATCAACCGCATCCTGTGATTTCTTCTCATTTTGTAACTGCTTGATTGTAGACTCGATCTGATCGGAGTTCATGCTTCCGTAGATATCTACGGGAATAGACGACTTATGACAAAGCCATAAACTGTCCTCATGCATTTCTATCGATACAGCTCCAAATGCCATCCAAGTAACGGCGGATGCACAAAAGCCGATAAATTCTACGGTTACATTGCCATGCTCTTCAAAGAGTTTAGAAATTGCGATTGCTTCATTGACAGAACCGCCCCAAGAATTGATCTTGCAACGTACTCTTTTACCCTTGTTTTTATTCAGGTGCCATTTGATATTTGTACGCTGCCATCCATAATGGTCGATCATGCCATTTACTTCTAAAACAGATTCTTCCATACACTACATTTTAAATTGTAGTGCGAAAGTAGGTGCAAAAAAAAGCCGTGCTAAGGACACTTAACACGGCAAAAGCATTAAAAACAGGCGATTTAGAGTACGGATATGTCTTTATTGTCAATAAGAACAGAAGGTTCGGCTTCAATCCCACCAAACTTAAACCGGTTACCGTTCACCTCCGTCTCGGTACCGGTGGTTCTGTCGGATAAGAAATGCAACGGTACCTCTATGCTACCGGCAAGTACGATATCCCCATTCTTGTCCTGAAAGAGGACGAACCATTCGCCGCGCTCAAGCGTACGGACGATCCTCTCGTTTAGTTTATAGCGTTTAGGTATAAGGCCGGCAATCTCGACAGTCCAAAGCTCGCCGCCATCCTCTTGACTTTGAGTCTCATTAAAAGTAAAAGAACTGTCGGCATAAACAGGTATGGCAATGATATCCGCCCTTTGCTTCACCTCAAGATACTGCATATCATTAATATAATCCTTACGCAAACGAAGAAAAGAGGTCACAGGGATAGCATAAATGCGTGTTATCCCTCCCACATTGTCAAAATCAAATTGAATTGTTTTCATATGTTTCTTTGCCTGACTGTGAAATTGTCCCATTTTTGAACAACTGCACAATAACTATTTTATTAATTTTTTCGTCGATCCCTGTCTTGAGAGCATTTTTATCGATAGTGGTATCCCGATTCCAGATTCGGCGGATGGAATCGGACGGCCATGTCGATTCATCAAAATGGAATATGGCATAAAACTGCTGGATACAAACACTCAGATTGGGTTTCACCATATACGCTACCGACAAATACGTCAGCAGGATTGTACGGCAACGAATCTCCAGCGCATTCGCCAAAGCTGCTTCATCTGTCGGAGATAGAGACCACCCATGACAATAAAAATCAGATTTCGTAATTTCAAGGGCAACCTTGCAATTACGGTATTTATAATTCCCGTTTTGAGATATCCTCTTATCATACCGGTTCGAAGGCTTAACCAGCCGGGAACGGAACAACACATCAAGCGATCTATCTTGAGATATGTTCACCAACTCCGGCCACTCCGGATCATCAACTTTAAAATTGGTAATCAAATATTGCTTCACAAAAGGAGCAACCCATATCCAACACATAAATCTATCCTTTCTTTTCATATTTTGAAAAATACATGTATCAAGTATGCCATTTGGCCGTCCAACCGACCAACAGACCAACAGGAATATTGAAGTTACACATTATCAAGCACATAAGCAAATTTTAAGTATATAAATTAGCGACCAACACGACCAACAAGCGGGTAGTTTGTTGGTTTTAGAAATTAATGACCTGAAAATGAACAGAAAGAAGAAAAATGTAAAACCAACAAAAACCAACAGCGCGATAGCATCATCCAACAGAAACCAACAACATAAAGCATAATCTATCACTCTATATATTAGTATTTTATATAATATA
>ENA-UEQP01003381-UEQP01003381.1-human-gut-metagenome-genome-assembly--contig:-NODE-3381-length-10458-cov-3.381562_pt1 | contig 10458 bp, 10 predicted proteins | sample MGYA00242951_ERZ507951 | MGnify/ENA primary metagenome ERZ507951 (study PRJEB26167, sample SAMN06115539) | human gut metagenome | host: Homo sapiens | place: China:Shanxi | collected 2015-11-18...
TAATAGGTGTCGTTCAGCTTCATGCTGGGGTCGCTGTCGGAATGGAACGGACAGCACACCATGCCATGGCGGTCGGGCTCCATGCCGTACATCTCTCCCACCTGCCGAACGGTGATGGCGGACTTGATCTTTTGATATAAACTCAAAATTTCTCCTTTGGTCAAAGGTTTTGGCACGGATCGTTTTGATCCCTGCCACGTTCAAAGTCACCGGGGTCCCCCAAATGGGAACTTCGGTGAAGCCGGTCTCCCTTGCTGCCTCCCGACAGGAAATCTTTTTGGACTCTGTGTCGGCCCTATGCAGGGCGCTCGCTCCCCCGATGGGAGGTCTTGGCGGTCTGGGCAGTTCGGACGGTCATTCTGTTGTCAAGGTCCTGTTATGAAAGATATTTCAGAGGGCTTTCGCGGGAAGCCCTTAATATGTTCGCTGCTGGGGAGTTACTATGTTTTCTTTCTGTCTATAGGATAGCACCTCCATGGCTGCTGTGCCGTATATCCATAATGTCGGAAAACAGGTGCAGAAACTGCAAAATTCCACGCTTATGGACAGGAACCGCCGGAAGTGGTATACTGTGCAAAAAACATCGGAGGTGCGACCATGAACATCAAGCTGACACTGGGAGAACGGCTCAAAGACCTGCGTGTGGAGCGGAATCTGAAGCTGGAAACGCTGGCAGAGCAGACGGGTCTGTCCAAATCGGCACTGTCGAAATATGAGAGCGACGATGTGACCGACCTCAGCATTTATGCGGTGACAACGCTGGCTGAGTTCTATGGCGTGACCACGGACTACCTGCTGGGGGTGACGGAAAACAAAAAACGCCCAGATGCAGTCCTTTCGGACTTGCATCTGAGCGATGGCGCAGTGGACGTATTAAGGAATGGAAAATTCAATCATCGGCTGCTGTGCGAGCTTTTGGAACATCCCGAATTTTCCCGGTGGATGACCGACCTTGAGATCTGTGTGGATGGTCTGGTCAGTGACCGCATCCGGGATATGAATGCTATGGTAGAAGCCACCCGGCAGGAGCTGGAAAAGCGATACCATGCCGATACAGAGGACCTGACCATGCGGACGCTGAAAGCGGCGCAGATCAACGAGGACGAATATTTCGGGCAGATCCTCTATGATGAGCTGGCGGCGATCCTGAAGCAGATCAAAGCGGCACATGGGACCGATAAGACCACGTCGGACGGCGCAGCGGTCGAGCAAGCGAGGAAGCAGCTTGAAAATGCACAGAAGTTTGAAGGTTCTCCGTTGGAAAAGAAGATGAATGTCCTGATGGGACAGATCGGCATCGACTATTCCAAGCTGACGAAAGAAGAACAGATGACCTTGCTGCGAGTGTTCAATAAATCCTCTATGTTAAAGCACCGCACAAAGGCCGGGATGCGGGGCAAATACAGACGCTGATTATTTACCTTGCGGCTTATAGGGAAAAACGCTGCTACGGCAGGACGGGAGAATGTACACCATTGGTTCCTCTGCAAGCCTGCGCTGGGTGGGCAGAAACCATTAGCTGCCATCCCCATCCGCGCATCCTTCTGCCGCAGAATAGGTGCTTGCCGGAGCTGCTCGCAGTCCCTTTTCCGCATCAGCCGGAACCAAGGTGTAACACACTAGACTTTGCAAACAAAGTCGTGTGCCACGAAACCCCGGCACGGTTTCTTTGGATTCTTCCGGCTATTGCGTTGCTTCCCGGTTTCAGACAATAGAAGATGCGGGCGTCAACTCGTACACATGATCGAACTGGGCTTTACGTTCGTCGCTCAGGTGATGGCTAATCAGGATCAGGGTCAGGTCAGGGTTGGACAGCAGGCTCTTCTCCACGATGTCGGCGTTCTTCTGGTCCAGGGCGCTGGTGCCCTCATCCACCAGCAGGATGCTGCGGTTATGGATCAGAGCACGGGCGATGGCCACGCGCTGCTTCTGGCCGCCCGAGAGGGCGTTGCCTTCCTCGCCCACCGGCGTATCCAGACCCTTGGGCATATTGGCAAGGTCGCCTGCCAGGGCGCTGTCACGCAGTGCCTTTTCCATCTGCTCGTCGGTAAAGTGCTCACCCAGGGTAATGTTCTCACGGATGGTGGTATTGAACAGGAACACATTCTGTTCGATGTAGCTCATTTTCTGCTGGAGCTGCTCGGGCGTGTAATCCCGCACGTCTCTCTCGTCATAAAGGACCTTGCCCTGGTAGCCGGGCAGCCAGCCCAGAAGAATCTTCAGCAGGGTGCTCTTGCCGCAGCCGGAGGGACCGGTGAGGGCGTATTTGCCGCCTTTCTTGAATTCCGCGTTCATGTGGACCAGGATCGGCTTCTTTTCATCGTAGCCGAAAGAGACATCCTTGACCGTAATGCCTTCCTGCAGGGTAGGCAGACCGAAATCAGGAAGCTGCGCCTCGCCGGCATGGATGGTAATCTTATCGAAATAGGGCTTGCTGGCCGAGAAGGACACTGCAAGTTTGGACACCTGGTTCAGTCCATTATACACGCCGGCGCAGATGGTACCGGTGCCCATAAAGGTGGCCAGAGGAATCATATCATTGAGGATCAGGACACCCAGCAGGATGACAACGGCCACTTGGCAGACGGCGCTGACATAGGCCAGACCACAGCCGATGCCGTCCTTGTTGATGGTCAGTTTGTACTTGGCCTGCTCCATGCTGTCGCTGGCTGCATCGACTCCGCTGGTAAACCGTTCATCCTTGCCAAAGAAGCGAAGCACATCGTAACCTGCCAGCAGATCCTTGATTTTACTGACGCTGTCAGCCTGGCTGGCGGCACAGGCTGTGCCAACGGTTCCCAACCGTTTGCTGAACAGACGAGGAACGAAGATCATAACCAATGCGATGACCAGAGAAATCACCAGAAGCAGCCAATGAATGGATGCCAGTGCAACGATGCCGAACACCACCTGTGCCGCAGAACCCATGATGGTGAAAAACGGAGTCCAGGCCATCTGCTCAATCTGGTTCACGTCGTTGGTAAACTGGGAGAGGTACTCGCCGCTCTCCTGCTTATGATACTCCTGATGGGTCTTGTGCAACAGGCCCGCTGCCATATCCCGGCGCAGAGCGTTGTTCATCCGGCGCACGGCCCGGCCCTGGAAGAAGGTCTCTGCAATCAGGCAAAGGACCACGGCCAGCCAGGTCAGCAGAAGAAGAATGATCCGAATGGTGAAAGCCCGCAGATCACCGTCCAGCAGTCCCTGGGTGATCTGAATCTGTACCAGACTGGTGCAGACCTGCAAACCATAGGCAACAACCATACAGATGGAGGCCGCTGTAACAGTGGGCCAGCACTTTTTGAGATAATACTTCATGATTTCCACCTCTTCTGTGATCGTTCCATCTGTCTCTATGAACAGTGGATTGTGTGCTTTGCTCTTTCTGATTCAAATTGTAGCACACAGGATGAGGAATAAACATATCGTTTTGCGTTAGTTAACTGATTACACACATTCTGATTTTCTATAGAGGCAAACTGTCTTTCCATCAATAATTTCAGACTTTTTGCACTGCATATTCATGCAGCGCAAAACATTCCGGCAGCTACGACACTCGGGCTTCAGATCAGAAAAGCTCCACCGGCAGTTAACCTCCGGGTCGATCACAATACCTTTTTCGGGATCAACCCAACCTAACTGGTTTTGCGGGTGGTCAAGCGCCACAGTGCATTTGCCAATTTTTCCATTGGCCCGGAATACCATGCTATGTGGATAGGAAGCGTAGCACACCTGTGCAAGGGCTCCGTTTCTGTGGTTATGACACGACATCCCGATCTTATCCAGATATGCAACATGTTTTGCTACCAACACATCTTTTGTATCCTGATGAAGGATGGATAGACTGTGGACGCCTTCACCACCCCAGTCACCAACAGCACGAACAAGTACGGCGAAGCGTTTGTCATGCCCAAACAGACGGTACAGATAATCATACCAACTGTAGTCCTCATCGTCGGCCAGAATATTGTGGCGCAGCGTGATATGAAAGGAATACTCTGCCGGCGGCAACTTGGAAAGAGAGGCCAGATTGTTAATGATGGTCTGCAGGGTTCCTTTGCCGGATACATGGGGCCGAGCCTTGTCGTGATTCCAACCATCAATTGTAATTTGATAGCTGGTGATCCCTGCCTGATAGAACTGCCGAAATAGCTTGTCATTCAGCAGATAACCATTGGTGGTCATATTGGCAGCATAGTGAAAGCCATACTGTTTCTGCAGATTTTGCACAATGTTGGACACTTCCAGCACAGTGTCTTTGCAAAGAGTAGGTTCACCTCCAAACCATGCAAGTATGACCTGTTTATAGCGCGGCGCTTGTGCAGTTATATACTCCTCAATTCGGTCCAGTGTGTCACGAGTCATACTGGCTGCCGGGTGGTTTTTGTGGCAGTATGAACACTGAAAATTACACCCTTCAGTAGGAATCAGTGTGGCCATGAAGACATCCCAATTGAATTTTTGAGGTAATATTGGCTTGGGTTGAATACAACTGAAATTTTCTCCTAGGCAATCGGAGATGTATCCAGACATCATATATAAGCCCTCTTGATATTGTAGACTAAAATTAGTTGCCGTTCTTTTTTTCTTGAAGTGAAAGCAACCATGCGCTCTTCACAGAAAGACAGATGCCAATTCCAACTACGGTCATAAAAGCACCGAGGATGACAAAACAAGCCGTTGACCCGGCGCTCACCAGTAGTGATGAGCCAAACAGATAAAAAATTTCAGTAACATTGACGCCCATGTTGAAGACGGAAAGCAGCTCGGCGCGATTGTCTTCCCTGCCGGCAGCATCTACAATGCTGTTTTGGACTTCTCCCAGCAGATAGGATGGAATATCCAAAAAAAGCGGAAGGATCAGCATAAATAGGATAGTCCAAACCGGCACATTGACCAAGCCCAACACACCAAGGGCTATTCCACTCAGAATGAAAAACAGTGCCATCATTTGATTATAGTGTTCAGGCTTGGTACGGGCGAGAATCCGTTCGGACAGCAACTGAATTGCAATAATTGCGGCGAGCCAGGCTTCATTGATCCCGCACAACTGCAGCTTCTCCGCATAGAAGAAATTGATCAGAATGCGGCCAATGTTCAAAGCTGCCAAAATCATTAGAAGCATCCATATCTTTTTCTGCTGAAACAACTGCGGATAGGGAATGTTTTTCTTTTGGCGCGTTTCACTTCTGGGCTGCACTGTTTCCTTGGGGATTTTTAAAGAGGTAAAGACAGCAACAAGGTTTGCGGCAATCGTTGCCAGAAGCAGACCCTTGATGCCAATCAGCGTGTACAGGACCGCATAAGCTAGGGTACTGGCAAAAAATCCGACAGTTCCATAATTGGCGACATGTGCAGATTTTTCAGCGTAATGTTCCTTTGAAAACATAATATAAATATAGCCGCTCTGCGTCCCAGAAGAAAAGGAAGCCGCTGTGCCTTCGAGGATAGCCTGTAAAATAAACAGACTATAATTGCAGCTTACATGAGCCAGCCAGAGGCAGGTTCTCGAAATGAGCAGCGCGATCTGGTATAGTACCAACGTGGATTTATAGCCAATGCGATCGGTCAGCTTTCCGAGAGGAATCTCTGTGAGGAGGACCATAGTAGCCATAATTGCTTGCAAAATGAAGAATTGGCTGAGAGAGATTCCTGCAGTGGTTCGTACCAGTAGAGAGACTGGGGAGAAAAACACCAGCCCATTGAGCAGAGAGGTAAGGTCAAGTGCATCTGTTTTCAGCTTTGCGTTCATTTTGATTCACCTCGTTATATTTGGATTTAATATAAGGAATAAACAGTGTTTTCATGAAGTGAGAAAAAACTTCTTCTTCCTATGTACAGCACTTTTTGAAATCGATTTGGTGGGCCAGCTGACATCCGCCACCGCAGAAGCCACCGATTTTACAATCCTTACACTCCGCATAAGAATTGCAGGTTACAGCGACGGGCCGATAATTTGTTAAATTTTCATAGGAAAAATCAAAAAGGCTGTACCTAGACCTACCAGCTGTGCAAGTACAACGATATGTTTTCAGATTCATATCAACATAAAAAACATTACTGGATGACGAAGTGCTCCAACAATAACTATGTGTTTGTTTATGCTCCCGCAAATTCAACTTTAGGCCCATTTTGTCGGCAAAGTTATAGCAGGTCTTTAAAAATGCCGCGTGAACATTGTCCGGGAGAGGCTTGCTTTGAAGCTCAGCGAGAATCTCACTTTCCATCATGATGTCAGGGAAATTTGTTTCATACAAACGATCATCTACTCGACCAATAGTCCACGCAAAGTTTTTATCCTGCAAAAGCTGTAACTTCTTCAAGTCATCCAGTGTATTCCAGATTTCTTTATGATTGTGCCTATCGATATTGGTTCCTAAGTCCACATGGATGCCGTAATGCAGAAGTGTCTTAATACAGCACAGGAGTTTGAAAGTTTCATTTGTATTGTTCCGGCTCGGATCAAGATCGTATCGCGTCATATAATTTAACGCCATACTGTCGATTGTGGGATAAATACCGCTGATGAAGCGACGATTGATGATAAATTTCTTCAAATAATACGAAAGGAAACTTCCGTTTGTGGTGATATGAACAGTGGTTTTGTGCTCTTTGCAAAATTGGAGAATTTTATCAATTACTTTCTCATTCTCGATCAGCAAGGGTTCGCCACCAAATAAACCCAGTCGAACGGTCTTGTTCGGATTTGCTTCCATATACTGTGCAATGATACTTAAAATTTTATCCAGAGTTTCATCACTGATAAGTTTCTTTTCCAAGGTTTTATCGTTTTGCTGATAGCAGTAAGTACAGTGCATGTTGCATTTATACGTAATTGTTAAGATGAAAGTGACTTCTTCGCTTGACTTGTTTGAGTCGGTTTCATCGCTATCCAGCATTTTGTGGTATACTTCTTCGCTCACACCATGGTGGAGGAGATCTTTTGAGATGAGGAAACATCTATTGCTGTACGTATCAACAATAACACATTTTTCGGAATCAACATCTTCTAAATATTTATTTCCAAGGACCTGTGTCAGATCAAAATTCCCCTGTGCGTCTTTGGTTTCCACAAGCGTTCCGTTTTTCAATTCATAAAACATGGTTCCATTATACAGAAAAATCCCAAGAAGCAAACATTTGCTCCTTGGGAAACCGTCACTGATCAGTAGAGGCGGTGCCCGTTGTCATCATCGCAGCTAACGATAACAACCGCGTCGTTTGCCTTCATCTCTTCCAGCTCTTCATTGGAAAAAGTTACGGTATACATTTTCTGTTTCTCCTTTCTTTTTTCAGCTCTGGATGTTTGGTTCATCGCTGTGACTATATTGTAGCAGCACGACGCACTTCTGAACATATCGTGCCGAGTTACTTGAAAATAACACAAAACGATAAGTTTTCAGTAAAAGTTGAACCGTTCACTGGAAATCCGCTGTGCCATCCTTTATAATAATAGAGATATTACTTCTATAGGAGGGTTTAGGGATGAAGAATGTCTTTCTTGGCGAGTACGTCAAGCAGCGGCGGCTGGATCTGGGTTTGACCCAGGAGCAGCTCTGCTATGGAATCTGTGAGCCTATGACTCTTTCCCGGCTGGAAAATGGGAAACAGACCCCCAGCCGCAACCGGATCAATGCCCTTTTGCAGCGTCTGGGCCTGCCGGATGACCGCTATTTTGCTCTGCTGAGTAAAAATGAACTGGAGATGGAAGCTCTTCAGAAAGAAATTGTTGCCTGCAATGTGACCGAAAAGGTGCCGGAGGGCTTTGAGAAGCTTGCACAATTTGAAAAGCTGGCAGATCCGGATGATCAAATTGCGCAGCAATTTGCCCTGCGTTCAAGGGTACTTCTGGGACGCTTAGATGGACGCTACACGCCGCTGGAACAAATCGATCTGCTAATGCAGGCAATTCAGCTGACTGTGCCCCGCTTTGACCTAGAGAGTATAGAAAGTTTCCTTTATACAAGAGATGAAATCACAATTATCAATCAGATTGGGCTTGCTTACTCTGATGCTGGCCAAAATAAAAAAGCAGCTGAAATCTACTATCAGCTGCTTAAGTATGTGCGTAAGCATTTTAAGGAAACCATAACATCTATTGGGGTGTTGCCTTTGGTCCTTTATAATTATGCTCGGGTACTGGATTTGTGCGGTCGCTATGAGGAAGGAGCTGCACTCGCTAAAGAAGGACGAGAAGCCTGTATTCAATATGGACATTACCAAGTATTGCCCCGATGTCTGGAAATTGAAGCGGAATGCCGACATTTTATGGGCGATGACGAAATCAGCAAAGAATTGTACTACCAATCGTATTATCTCTGCAAAGTCATTGGATATCAAATCGGGTTAGAGGTTGTCAAAAAAGAAGCGAAAGAATACTTGAACATCGATTTTATGAGTTAACCCATGTCTCCAACGCCCGGCATAGCATCACATGGCTGGATAGAAGGTCTGTCCGGATTCTCAGGCTGATCAGAACCGTCAGGCTGTTCCGTTTCGGTCACACCAGGCTGCGGCGTGGGCAAGTCTTCAGGCTCAGCGGCAAAGCAGGGGACAGCCAGTAGACTGGTGGCTAGAACAATAGAGGTAATCAGGGTAAAGATACGTTTCATCATTTGTTTTTCCTTTCGTTTTATGTTGTTTTCTTGTTGGCAAAAGGATACCACTACAAGGCCATACAGACCATATCGTGCTGTGTTGCTTTTTTCTAACACAAAACGACGGGTTATACTGAGAATGAGGTCAGATGCTTTCCAATCGGCTTGTGATGCAGCAAGCACTAAAAATAAGAGAATGGCCACCCAAACCAATGCCGTCAAGTCGTTGTCGGATGAAGTGGATTTTAGTTTGTCTGGGAGTAAGTGCACGGTTTCTGCACGGTTTTTGCACGGTCCGCATTTTTCGTGTCAGATAGAGTAAGTCTGTGAATTACTCTGCAATTCGTGCTATTTTTTGCAATTCAGGTCAGCAGAGCAAGGCGAAGCTGCGCTTTTATAGAGGGGTCTGCGTCCTTCAGAAGCTCCAGCAGTGCCGACACGGAGATGGTCGGTTCTGCTTCAACCGGGGCAGCCTGCACAGGTGTTGCTCCCGGCTTGTAGAAGCCTTCCTCGAACTTTTTACCCAGCTTTTTACGGGAATCCTGCTGGATGTGCGCATAGGTGTTGACCAGCAGATTGGCGCTGGCATGGCCCGTTGTGCCCTGTACCGCTTTCACATCGCCGCCGGAGATCATCAGCTGGTAGGTGGCACTGGAATGCCGCAGGCCATGGAACACGATGCGGGTGAACTCCGGGTGCTCGTCCTGCCACTTGATGAACTTCTTGCGGATGAGGATCGGCTCTACCGCCAGACCGTTGGGCAGACGCAGGAGCATTCCGCTGTTGCGATAGCGTTCCGGCTCAACGGCTTCGTCCATTTCCAAACGCTTTAGCCAGTGTTTCAGTTCTTCTTTCAACACTGTCGTCATGAAGATGGTTCGGTTGGAAGATGCTGTTTTAGTCTTTTTGAGCACCAGCGTTGTGGTGCTGCCCTCGCGCTTATCCTCAAACTCCTGCAAGATGCAGCCCTTGCCCGTTTTTGCCAGCGATGCCTTTTGGACACGCTGCATACACTTGTTGATGCGGAATGTGCCGGTGCCGTCTGCTCCCTCAAAATCAAGGTCTTCCGGGGTCAGACCAGCGACTTCGCCCTCACGCAGTGCACCCACCAGCGTAAGATGGACTGCCAGATGCAGAATCGGGTCCTCCATGCTGGCAAGTGCGGCCCACATCTCGTCCGCGTCCCAGATGGCGCGCTCCTGAATCGATTTCTTGGGGCTGTCCACCGGAACGGGGCTTTTGATGAGGATGCCCCACTCCACCGCATACTGGAACGCTGTCCGCAGCAGGCGGTGCACCTCGTGGATGGTTGTTCCAGAGAGAAGCCGCTGCTGCTGTTTTTCCGAAAGCACCTGCTTTTTGCCCTCAAGATATTGGCCACAAGGCGTTTTGCTGAGGGTAGAATACAGGTCTTCCAGATGGTAAGGCTTGAGCTTTTGCATCTGCATATCGCCGATGTACGGAATAATGAGGTTCTGGACCGTTCCCAGATTGGATTGATAGGTCTGCGGTGCCCACTTGTGCTTGTTGCACTGTTTGGGAAGCCACTCCATCAAAAACTCTTTGACGGTGATGGTGGACGGAATCAGAAACGTTCCGTTTGCAAGTTCGTGTTCGATTTGTTTCTTGCGATTTGTTGCCTCCTCTTTTGTAGAAAAACTTTCCCATTTGTTGCAGTTTTTACCCTGCTCGTCTTGGTAAGTATAGCGGACACCATAGGAGCTGCCGCGTTTCGTAATATATGCCATACGTTATCTCCTTTTTCAAGCTGCCCGGAGCCACGCATCGAAACTGTCTTTCGGGATGCGGATGCTTCCGCCTACCCGCAGGACACGGAATTCGGTGGTGCTGTTGCACAGGT
>ENA-UEQP01003389-UEQP01003389.1-human-gut-metagenome-genome-assembly--contig:-NODE-3389-length-10440-cov-4.792821_pt1 | contig 10440 bp, 8 predicted proteins | sample MGYA00242951_ERZ507951 | MGnify/ENA primary metagenome ERZ507951 (study PRJEB26167, sample SAMN06115539) | human gut metagenome | host: Homo sapiens | place: China:Shanxi | collected 2015-11-18...
GTCATATCCGCCGACGATATTGCCAAAGGGGCAAGGAATTTAAGACGTAAATTTACCGAAAGGAAAGTTGAAGATAAGCCTATTACATTCGCGGGAATAGAGTGCGCCGTTTTTGATTTGGACGGAACTTTGCTTCCCATGGACATGGAAAAATTCGTAAAGCTGTATTTTTCATCGCTCTGCAAGCGTTGCACTCCTGTTATAAAAATCGAACCCGACGCCCTTATAAAGGCGATGTGGGCAGGTACTGATGCTATGACAAAGAACGATAACAGCCGTACAAACCGTGAAGTTTTCTGGGAAACAGCGGGCAAAGTCAGCGGTGCCGACCTTGAAAAGTTTGATGACCTTTTTACCGATTATTACGAAAACGAGTTTATCGTTCCGAAAGATGCTACAAGCTTTACTCCTTATGCAAAGAAAAGTATTGATTTCATAAAGAAAAACGGCGGCAGACTTATTGCCGCAACAAATCCGATTTTTCCGTTTGTTGCAACAAAACGCAGACTTGAATGGGCGGGAGTTTCTCCCGACGATTTTGAACTTGTTACAACATACGAAAACTTTGGTTGCTGCAAGCCGAATCTGAAATATTTTGAAGAAATCTGCAAAAAGCAGGATATCAAGCCCGAAGACAGCATTATGATCGGCAACGATGTTGACGAGGATTTGTGCAGCGCAAAACTCGGCTTTGATACATACCTTATTACCGACACAATTGTGAACAGAGATAATAAGGATTATTCAGACTACAAAAACGGCAGTTTTGAGGAATTTTACAAAGATTTTCTCAAAGGCGATTAAATATGATTATATTGTGCGGTCAGACGGCATTTTGCTTTGTCTGACCGCTTTTTCTGTGTGCATTTAATTTTACTTTTACAGAATACCTTTTAATGCCTTAAATGAAATAAAAAAATAGTCGAATGTGGTATCATGTGATGTGATACAGGTTATCAGACGGGATTTATTTTGTTTTATATCTTAATTAAGCAGGTGAATGAATTATGTCAGAAGTAATCAGAATTTTTGTTGAAAAAAAGGATGGCTTCAATGTTCTTGCAAAGCAGACGCTTTGGGACATCCGCCACAACCTCGGTATGAAGTCTGTCGAAGATCTTCGTTACATTGTGCGTTACGATCTTGAGGGACTTACTAAGGAAGAATATGAAAACCATTGTTTTGTCAGAGCCTAACGCCGATGTAATCTATGAAGAAACTCTCCCCGTTGAGGACGGCTGGAAGGTATTCGCAATGGAGTATCTCCCCGGTCAGTACGATCAGCGCGGTGACTCTGCCGAGCAGTGCGTTCAGCTTCTTACTCAGGGTGAGCGTTGCAAGGTTCTTACAGCAAGAGTAATTGCTCTCAAGGGCAATATTACAGATGAAGAGCTTGTAAAGGTTGAGGAGTACCTCATCAACCCTGTTGAAAGCCGTCTTGCATCTCTTGAAAAGCCAAAGACTCTTGATATGGAAATTCCCGTTCCCGAAAATGTTAAGAGGGTAGAGGGCTTCAACGGCTGGAATGACGATGAGATGAAGAAGTATTACGATTCAATGGGCTTTGCAATGACACTTGCAGACCTCAAGTTCTGCCGTGATTACTTCAGAGATACAGAGCACCGTGATCCGTCGGTTACAGAACTTCGTGTAATTGACACATACTGGTCGGACCATTGCCGTCACACAACATTCCTTACAAGACTTGAAGAGATTGAGATTGAAAAGTCTGCTCTCGGCAAGGTTATCGAGGACGCACTAAGCGAGTATTATGCAACCCGTGACGAGGTTTACGGCAAGGATACAAAGAGAATCGTTTCACTTATGGATATGGCTCTTATCGGTATGAAGTCACTCAAGAAAAAGGGACTCATTCCCGACCTTGACGAAAGTGAAGAAATCAATGCCTGCTCAATTCAGGTTCCCGTTACTATAGATGGAAAAACAGAACAGTGGCTCGTTCAGTTCAAGAACGAAACTCACAACCACCCGACAGAAATCGAGCCTTTCGGCGGTGCCGCAACCTGTCTTGGCGGTGCAATCCGTGATCCGCTTTCAGGCCGTTCATATGTATATCAGGCTATGCGTGTTACAGGCTCGGGCGATCCGACAATTCCTTTCAAGGATACAATGCACGGCAAGCTCCCTTCACGCAAAATTACAACAGGTGCCGCTCAGGGTTACAGCTCATACGGTAACCAGATCGGTCTTGCAACAGGTCAGGTAACCGAGCTTTACGATCAGGGCTATGTTGCAAAGAGAATGGAAATCGGTGCTGTTATCGGTGCATCTCCAAAGGAAAATGTTATCCGTGAAACTCCTCTCCCCGATGATGTAATCGTACTTCTCGGCGGAAGAACAGGCCGTGACGGCTGTGGCGGTGCAACAGGCTCTTCAAAGGCTCATGATGAAAGCTCAATTGAAACCTGCGGTGCAGAGGTTCAGAAGGGTAATCCTCCGACAGAAAGAAAAATTCAGCGTTTGTTCCGCAATTCCGAAGTTGCAAAGCTCATCAAGAGATGTAACGACTTCGGTGCAGGCGGTGTTTGCGTTGCTATCGGTGAACTTGCCGACGGTCTTACGGTTGACCTCGACAAGGTAACAAAGAAATATGACGGCCTTGACGGTACGGAGCTTGCTATATCCGAAAGTCAGGAAAGAATGGCTGTTGTTCTCGATAAAAAAGATGTTGATAAGTTTATTTCACTTGCATCAAAAGAAAACCTTGAGGCTACAGCCGTTGCGGTTGTAACCGAAAGTCCTCGTCTTACAATGAACTGGAGAGGCGACACAATCGTTGACCTCAGCCGTGAGTTTCTCAACACAAACGGTGTTACTCAGGTTGCCAAGGCTTATATCGAGGCTCCGAAGTGGGAAGGCTGCTACCGTAAGGTTGCTCCCGCAAAGCTTAAAGATATGCCTGCTGACGAGGCATTCCTTGAAAATATGTCAAGACTTGAAGTTTGCTCACAGATCGGTCTTGCAGAAAGATTTGACGCATCAATCGGTGCGGCTACGGTAATTATGCCGTTCGGCGGTAAGAATCAGCTCACTCCTCAGGAGGCTATGGCTGCAAAGATTCCGCTTGAGAAGGGCGAAACAGACGATGCAACAGCAATGAGTTATGGCTATATCCCCGGCGTTTCACGCTGGAGTCCGTTCCACGGCTCGGCTTATGCAGTTGTTGAGTCGCTTTCAAAGCTGCTTGCAATCGGCGCAAACCCGATGACAGCAAGACTTACATTCCAGGAATATTTTGAAAGACTTAAAGATGTTCCTTCTCGTTGGGGTAAACCTGCCGCAGCACTCCTCGGTGCTATGCAGGCTCAACTCAAGCTCGGACTTCCGTCAATCGGCGGTAAGGACAGTATGTCGGGTACATTTGAGGATATTGATGTTCCGCCTACACTCGTAAGTTTTGCCGTTGCAATGACAAAGGCATCAAAGACAATTTCAACAGAATTCAAGAACGCAGGTTCAAAGGTTATCTTTGTTCCCGTTCCCGAAAATAAAGAAACACTTATGCCTGTATGGGATAAGCTTATCGAAATGTACAACGCTGTTTATGCTCTCTGCGAGGACGGCAAGGTGCTTTCTGCATCGGTTGTTAAAGAGGGCGGTACTGCCGCAAGCGTATGTAAGGCTTGCTTCGGTAACGGCTTTGGCTTTAAGTTTGCAAACGAACTCACAAATGACGAGCTTTTCGCTCCGCTTTCGGGTTCGCTTGTTATCGAACTTGCAGACGGTGCAGAGCTTTCAAACGATGTTCTTCACTATGATCTCGGTACTGTTACAGACGATGCAAAGATTACGGTAAACGGCAAGGAAATCGAACTTTCCGCACTCCTCGAAAAGTGGACTGCTCCGCTTGAAAAGGTATTCCCGACAAAGGCTGAAGTGCCTGAAATCGAAGTTGATGTTCCGCTTTACAGCGAGAGAAATACATCTTCACCTGCAATCAAGACTGCAAAGCCTACTGTATTTATCCCTGTATTTCCGGGTACAAACTGTGAGGTTGATACAGCAAGAGCATTTGAAAAAGCAGGTGCAAATGTTGAAATGCTCATCGTCAAGAACCTTTCTTCAAACGATATCGAGGAAACAATTGACGAAATGGAAAAGCTCATTGCAAAGTCACAGATGATTATGCTTCCGGGCGGTTTCTCAGGCGGTGACGAGCCTGACGGTTCAGGTAAGTTCATTGCAACAACATTCCGCAACCCGAGAATTGCAGAGCAGGTTAACAACCTTCTCAAGAATCGTGACGGTCTTATGCTCGGTATCTGTAACGGATTCCAGGCTCTTATCAAGCTCGGACTTGTTCCTTACGGCGAAATCAGAGAGCTTAAAGCAAATGATCCGACGCTTACATTCAACACAATCGGCAGACATATTTCACATATGGCTTATACAAGAGTTACTTCTGTTAAGTCACCATGGTTTGCAAATGTCAACGCAGGCGATGTGTTTGCTGTTCCCGTGTCACACGGTGAGGGTAGATTTATGGCTGATGTTGAAACCGTTAAGCAGCTTGCAAAGAACGGTCAGATTGCAACACAGTATGTTGACCTTGCCGGCAACCCAAGCAGCGACATTGAGTTCAACCTCAACGGCTCTGTTTGTGCAATTGAGGGTATCACATCACCTGACGGCAGAGTTCTCGGTAAAATGGGACACAGCGAGAGAAAGGGCGAAAACCTTTACAAAAATGTTCCTTTTGCAAAAGACCAGCAGATTTTTGAAAGCGGCGTAAAATACTTCAAGTAATTTATAACCGAATATTTTATATAAAAACTAAGGACATCCGTTTTTCGGATGTCCTTGTTGTTTGTGCGGTGTCAAATTATATCGGTTATCGGTGACTGTTAAACTTGCATTTCTGCTGTTTTTAACATATAATAATGTAAACGGGCTATTATTTAAAGTAGAGTGAAAGGAGTTATTTATGAAAAAAGTAGATTATCTTGTAACGGCTAAATGTGAAGCTTTGTATGAATACGCAAATTCTGTTATGGCAAAGTATGAAGATTATCTTGATTCGGAATCGGCTTTGGATTGCATAAAAAATATTTATGACGATTTGTGTGATTATAATACTAAAATTTTACTCTGCGACAGCATTGAACGATATGAGTTATTACTAAAAAATATAAAGGAATTTGATTCAATAATTAAACACGTTTCAGATTCTGTAATGTCGGGTGTTTGATTATGAACTATTCGGAAGCGGAGTTCGACAAAGCTTATAAAAAAATAATTCGCAGAATTATTAAATCCAAATCACCTGTCAACAACCCTATGGCATATATTCTCGGTGGTCAGCCCGGAGCAGGAAAGACAGGCTTGCAGAGAAATTTGATGGTTGAAAATTCTAATATTATAATCATAAATGCAGATGCTTATCGTAATTCTCATCCACGATTCAATGAAATACAAGCTGAATTCAGAACTTTAGCTCAAAGACATACACAGCCGTTTATAAACGAAGTTGTGGAAAAGCTTATATCTGATTTAAGTGATATGAAGTACAGTCTGGTTATAGAGGGAACATTGAGAACTGCCGAAATTCCTTTAAATACTTGCCGAATGTTGAAAAATAAAGGATATAGCGTGGAGTTGCATATAATATCAGTAAAAAAAGAAATTTCATACGAAAGCACTATATACAGATATGAAAATAATTTGGAACTTGGAATGGTTCCCCGTGCAACAGCGAAAGAAGATCATGATAATGTTGTTGATGCTATTTGTGACAACCTTGATATAATTTATGAACAGAATGCTTTTGATGATATAAAGCTTTTTGACAGGGAAGGAAATAATTTGTATACCGCAAAGTGCGGTGTAGCTCCTTCTTTAGTTGAAAAAGACAAGTTATTTGGATATTGGTCTGATTCTGAAATTACTTCGTACAGAAAAATAATTGATGATATAATTGCTCTTAAACGGTTAAGAAATGCTCCTGATTTAGCCAAATACATATTGGAATCTTCAATTAAATTTGCTTATGCAAAATCAAGAATTGAGAAATTAAATAAATAACAAAAGCAGAGAATATCTATGTTGATGTTCTCTGCTTTGTTACATTATTTTTTATGTTGAAAATGATAGCATACGGCTGACCGTAATTTTACATTTTCAATTTTCAACTTTCAATTTAGTAAATGCCTTGTACGGTGACTTCGCCTGAATTGATAAGTTTGGTGGTTTTGTCGGGAAGCTCTGCAATAAGCTCGCCGTCGGGGTTTACTCCCACAGCTTTTGCGGTAACGGACTTTCCGTCTTTGGTGAATGTTATATCTCTGCCGACTGTTGCGCAAAGGCTTGTGTATTCCTTTAATGCGACAGGGGAAAGCTTTAAATCGTTTTTGATGAATTCCTCTTCAATGTGGTTAAGCACACAGGCAAAGAATTTGTTCTTGTCAAAATGACCGCCTGTTGCAAGATAAATTGAAGTTGCCTTTTCCTTTATGTCATCGGGGAAATCCTGAGTATCGGCATTGATTCCGATGCCTGTAATTACATATTCTACGGCGTCAAATTCGGCACTCATTTCGGTTAAAATACCGACAAGCTTTTTCTTTCCGATGATGATATCGTTCGGCCATTTTATACGGCAGTCAAGTCCCGTGAATTCTCTGATTGCCTTGCAGACTGCAAGACCTGCAAGAGGGGTGATTGATGATACCTCTGACGGGGCAATCTTTGGTCTTAACAAAAAAGAAAAGGTGATGCTGTCATCCTTTTTTGCTTTCCAAACTCTGCCGAGTCTGCCCTTGCCCTGAGTTTGTTCTCTGGCAACGGCGACCGTGCCGTTTTCGCAACCGTCTGCACCCAGCTTTTTGAGGTAATCGTTTGTTGAACCAACCTCGTCAAGGACGATGAGATTTTTGCCGATTACGGAGGTTTTCAGGTATTTTTCGATTGCAGGCTCGTTGAGGTGTGGGGGATAGGCAACAAGGCGGTATCCACGGTTTGTTACAGAGTCAATCTTGTAGCCCTGTTCCTTGAGATTGTTAATCGCTTTCCACACTGCCTGTCTTGACACACCAAGCTGTTCGGAAATTTCACTGCCTGAAACATAGCCGTCTGTTTTTGTTAAAAGTTCAATAATTTTCTTTTGCATAACATCACCGATTTTAAAATTTAATGTAATCGCCCGTTTTTGAATGTTAATTATTTACTTTTGTTTGCCGCAACAATTTTCTTGACTGCAATGCTTACTGCCGAACCGACAACAAAGCAAGCAATGATTTCAAGAATGCAGTTGATTGAAAGAGCAGGGATAACCACGGCTGTGATTACATTAAGTCCCATAACTTCGATACTGCCGAAAAGGATTGCCATAAAGCCAAGGAAGAAGGCTGTGTTCATAACAGGGCAGAGTATAGTAGCAATAAGGTCGTTAAGATTGAACTTGCCTACAGTTTTACCTTCAAACACCTTGCCCAGACCTTTTGCGATAAGTCCTGTGAACCAACCCATAAGAGCTCGTGCAACAACACAAATTATAAAGGTGTAAAACCAGTTGATTGAAAGCATTGCCGTGCCGAATGCGTCCATACCAAAGCATTGTACAAAGCTTGTGATACCAAAGAGTGTGCCGAGAATCAATCCTGCTGTAGGACCGAGAACGGTTGCACCGATTGCAATCGGAATGCAAAGGAATGAAATGGAGAGCGCACCGATCTTCAGATATCCGAGCGGTGTGAGCGCCATTACAAGCGTCAATGCGATAAGCACTGCAAGAATAACCATTCTTTGCACCTTTGAAAAGTTTCCTGTCTTGTTCATAAAAAAATTCCTCCTGCTGTTTCCCTGCTCATTTTCCGCAGGTGAAACGCAAATAATATTTACAAGGGGAGAACCCCGTTGCATCAAATTAATAATTCAAAAACAAGTTGTATATTAAATTGTCTTTATTTTTTATTTCTCTCGTAAATAATTTTGAGTCCGTCAAGAATAATATTCTCATCAAAGATAATATCGTGACGGCAGTTTTTGATTGCAAGCGGAGCAAGACCGCCTGTTGCAATAACCTTGCATTCTGTCTTGCATTCCTCGTTAAACATATCAACCATTCCGTCAAGCATACAGGCTGTTCCGAACATAATTCCCGAACGAATGCAGTCGGATGTGTTTGACGAAATTACCTTCTTTGGAGCTTTCATATCAACCGATGAAAGCAATGCGCCGTGATTTGTGAGTGCGTCAAGCGAAATTCCCATACCGGGGGCGATTGCACCGCCGTGATACGCGTTGCTTGCGTCAACATAGACAATTGCGGTTGCAGTTCCCATAAAAATCATAATGAGAGGACCGCCGTATTTTTCACACGCTCCCACACAGCCGGCAACGATATCTGCACCCAAGGTTTCGGGATGTTCTATCTTGATGTCAAGACCTGTCTTGAGTCCCGGACCGATGAGCAGACTTTTTCTGTCTGTAACGGTCATAATCGCACGTCTGAGATTATATGTAAATTTCGGAACAACAGAGCTTATAATAGCGCCGTCAATGTTTTTTGCGTCGATGTTGTAAATCTGCAAAAAAGTGTAAAGTTCAACGGCAAGCTCGTCGCTTGTTTTGTTTTCATCGGTTGAAAAACGGAGTTTGAATTTTAAATTATCTCCGTCAAAAATATAATAGAAATATGTCAAACAACAGGAGTAAGAACAAGAGTATTACCAAGTACAGAAGAAATGATGAAAAAAGGCGGAGTAATGAATAACTTAAGAGATGTAGAAATAGAAGACTTACTTGGAAGAGACACAATAAAACTTGATAATAAAAACATTACAGACCTAATAAAAGGAAAAAATGTATTAGTTACAGGTGGAGGAGGATCAATAGGATCTGAACTTTGTAGACAAATAATGAAATACAATCCAGCAAAATTAATAATATTTGACATATATGAAAATAATTTATATGACATTCAAATGGAATTAGATGCACATTATCCAAAAACAAAAATAGAAGCAATAGTTGGAAGTGTAAGAGATAAAGAAAGACTAAGAAAAGTTTTTGAAAAATATTCACCAAAACTAGTATTCCATGCAGCAGCACATAAACATGTACCATTAATGGAAAATAGCCCATTAGAAGCAATAAAAAACAATATATTTGGAACATATAATGTAGCAAATTGTGCAGATGAATTTGGAGTAGAAAGATTTGTATTAATATCAACAGACAAAGCAGTAAACCCAACAAATATAATGGGAGCATCAAAAAGAGTTTGTGAAATGATAATACAAGCAAAAAATAAAGTAAGTAAAACAGACTATGTTGCAGTAAGATTTGGAAACGTATTAGGAAGCAATGGATCAGTAATACCATTATTCAAAAAACAAATAGCAGAAGGCGGACCTGTAACAGTAACACATAAAGATATAACAAGATTTTTCATGACAATACCAGAAGCAGTTGGATTAATATTACAAGCAATAACATATGCAGAAGGTGGAGAAATATTTGTATTAGATATGGGAAAACCAGTAAAAATTTATGATTTAGCAATAAGCCTAATAAAATTATCTGGATATGAGCCAGGAGTAGATATTCCAATTCAATTCACAGGACTAAGAGAAGGAGAAAAATTATATGAAGAATTATTAATGGCAGAAGAAGGATTAACAGCAACAAAACATAATAAAATCTTTGTATCACAACCAATGAACTTAGGAATGGAAGAATTAGAAAGTAAACTAAACAAATTAAGTAAAATAAAAGATAATGACATGAATCTTGAAGAAGAAGTAAAACAAGTAATGAAACAAGTTGTTCCAACATATAAAGAGCCAGATGAAGTTAATAAAAAGATTGTTAACGAAAAAAAGGAAACAAATGAAAACACACAAAAAGTAGAAGCAACAGCAAATACTTAAATACCAATAATTGAATAAATTCTAGTTAAATCAATAATTAGAATTTATTCATTATAAATAAGAAATTGTAATGAAGGAAGGAATGTTGAAATATGGAAAATAAAATGAACATTAGATTTTCACCACCAGATGTAGGTGAAGCAGAAATTGAGGAAGTTATAGACGCAATAAAATCAGGATGGATTACAACAGGACCAAAAACAAAATTATTTGAGCAAAAAATAACAGAATTATGCAAAACAGAAAAAACAGTATGTTTAAATTCATCAACAGCAGCAATGGAAATGACATTAAGAGTATTAGGAGTTGGACCTGGTGATGAAGTAATAACATCAGCATATACATATACAGCATCATGTAGTGTAATATGCCATGTTGGAGCAACACCAGTATTAGTAGACATTCAAAAAGATAATTTCGAAATGGATTATGACAAATTAGAACAAGCAATAACAGAAAAAACAAAAGTAATTATACCAGTAGATATTGGTGGAGTAATGTGTGATTATGACAGAATACAAAAAATAGTAGAGAAAAAAGCAAACATATT
>ENA-UEQP01003402-UEQP01003402.1-human-gut-metagenome-genome-assembly--contig:-NODE-3402-length-10406-cov-2.618259_pt1 | contig 10406 bp, 10 predicted proteins | sample MGYA00242951_ERZ507951 | MGnify/ENA primary metagenome ERZ507951 (study PRJEB26167, sample SAMN06115539) | human gut metagenome | host: Homo sapiens | place: China:Shanxi | collected 2015-11-18...
CGTCTCCCGCTCCATCCGCAAGAACTAGTTCTTCCTCCTCCGCTTCAAGCAAGATCCCCGGCAGCCTGCTGCCGGGGATCTTTTTATTTTCTACTTCAGAAGCGCTCGCTTATGCAGGGGAAAAACGCCTCTCCGTGTTCGGGGACTGCTCCCCTGTGGCCTGCCTGGTGGCCTATGCTGTTGCGGATGCCCGCAAGATCTTTCAGATCTTCGCACGGCAGCCCTTCTCCGCAAGGCCGTTCCCTCATGCTGCACTCATCCTGCAGTACATCCTGACAAAAAAAGGGCCTGCCCTTTACAGGACAGGCCCTCGGCTGCTCTTGGGTCGGCTTGCTAGTCGGCGCGACGGCCGATGCAGAAGTAGGCGAAACCACGGCTCCCCATGGCGGCGGGAGAGTAGAGGTTGCGGCCGTCAAAGAGCAGCGGCGCGGTCAGCAGGGACTTGATACGGTCGAAGTCGGGATTGCGGAACTGGTTCCATTCCGTCACCACCAGCAGCGCCTGGGCGCCATCGCACACGCCGTACTGATCGTCCACGATCTCCACCAGGGGGTTGTCCTGGAAGATACGGCGGGCGTTGTCGGCCGCCACGGGGTCGAAAGCCCGCACCTTCATGCCGGCTTCGGTCAGGGCGTTGATGATGTTGATGGAAGCGGCTTCACGCATATCGTCGGTGTTGGCCTTGAAGGCCAGGCCCCACAGGGCCAGGGTCTTGCCCTTCACACCACCCTGCGGCGCAAAGTATTCCTTGATGCGCTCGGCCATATGCAGCTTCTGGCGGGCGTTCACGGCTTCCACGGCATTGAGCAGCTTGGGTTCCATACCGGCGGCTTCGGCCGTGTGGATCAGGGCCTTCACGTCCTTGGGGAAGCAGGAACCGCCGTACCCCACACCGGGATAGATGAACTGGTAACCGATACGGCTGTCAGAACCGATGCCGTTGCGCACGTCGCGCACGTCAGCGCCCACGCGTTCGCAAATGGTGGCGATCTCGTTGATGAAGGAGATCTTGGTGGCCAGCATGCAGTTGGCGGCATACTTGGTCATCTCGGCGCTGCGGATGCCCATGACGATCACTTTGTCACGGGTACGGGCAAAGGGCGCGTACAGTTCGCGCATGACGGCAGCGGCCTTGTCCGACGACGTACCGATGACCACGCGGTCAGGCTTCATGAAGTCGGAGATGGCGTCGCCTTCCTTCAGGAACTCGGGGTTGGAGACCACTTCGAAATCGAAATTCTTGCCGCGGGCAGCCAGTTCTTCGGTGATGATGGCGCGCACACGGTCGGCAGTACCCACCGGTACCGTGGACTTGTCCACCACGATGAGATCGTTTTCCATGGTACGGCCGATCTCACGGGCCACCTGCTCCACATAATGCAGGTCGCAGGAACCGTCTTCTCCGGGAGGGGTACCCACGCAGATGAAGGCGCAGTCGGCGCCCACCAGGCCTTCCGCCAGGCTGGTGGTGAACTTCAGGCGGCCATCGGCATGGCTGCGGCGCACCATGGGCTCCAGTCCGGGCTCGAAAATATGCACGGAGCCGGCATTCAGGCGGGCCACAACATCCTTGTTGACATCGATGCAGGTCACGGAGTTGCCCATTTCAGCGAAGCAGGCGGCGCTCACCAGACCCACATAGCCAGTGCCGACGATACACAATTTCATATGTTTTCTCCCTTGGGGCGCTCTTGACGCCCGACAGTGATAACGTCAAAACAAATCAATCGAGTGCGTAGTATAGCCTTTTTTTTCTTGAGCTTCAACTCCGGGGGCGGATATGCTGGTTGGACTGGGGATGGACCTGACCGATATAGGGCGCATGGAACGTGCCCTGCAACGCCACGGCACCCGTTTTGCCGCCAGGATCCTCGCGCCTGCCGAGCAGGAGGCCTGCCCGGAGTTGCGTCCTGCCTTCGTGGCAGGGCGCTGGGCTGCCAAAGAGGCGGCCGTCAAGGCGCTGGGCTGCGGCTTCAGCCTGGGGATCGGCCCCCGCCATATCGAGATCCTGCCCACGCCGACGGGCAAGCCGGAGCTGCGCTTCACCGGTCCGGCCCTGGAGCGTGCCCGGCAACTGGGCGTGCGCCATATCCATGTATCCATCACCCATGAACGAACCACGGCAGCCGCGGTTGTCGTACTGGAGGCCTGACGATGAACAGGGAATGGTGGTCCGCACTACCGCCGCTGCCCCTGCCGCACGAGATGCAGCAATGGGACAGACAGGCCGTGGAACTGGGCATCCTGCCGGAGATCCTGATGGAAAATGCCGCGGCCGCGGCATTCCGCCAGCTGGGCACCCTGTGCCCCCGGCTTGCGGGAAAGCAAATCTGGCTGCTCATGGGCAGTGGCAACAATGGCGGCGATGCCGCCTGCCTTGCCCGCTATCTGCTTGACGCCGGCGCCTGCCCGCATGTTTTCCACACCCGGCCTCTGGAACATTACCGGAACGAGACGGCCTATCATCTCCAGGCGGCCCGGTCCTGTGGAGTCCCCTTCCTGCCGATAGGCGCGCTGACGGAGCCTTCCCGGGCCCTGCCCCACCCCGATATCGTTGTGGACGGCCTGCTGGGGACGGGCTTTTCCGGCCAGCTGCGTGACGATGTTCTTCGTCTGGTCTCCTTCGTGAACGAACTTTCTCCCCGGCCGCTGATCCTGTCCCTGGACGTGCCGTCAGGACTGGATGCCACCAGCGGCCTGCCCTGCCCCGATGCCGTCAGGGCGGATATGACGGTCAGCTTCGCCGCCGCAAAGCCCGGCCTGATGCTGCCGTGGGCCCGTCCGTACACGGGGGAATGCCATGTGGGCCCCATTGCCATGCCCGCCAAAGTCCGGGAAAAAGGGCCCTGTTCCTTCCGCCTTCTGGACAGCCGGGCCCTGGCCCTGCTGCCTGCCATGACGGCCGCGAGCTACAAGAACACTTACGGGCATATCCTCGTCATGGGAGGACGCCCCGGCATGTGCGGTGCGGGGCATCTGGCGGCCCGGGGGGCCTTGCGCACCGGTGCCGGTCTGGTCACGGCAGCCATGCCCGCCGCCGGAGAGGATCAGGTGCGCATGGGCTGGCCTGAGATCATGACCCTGCCCCTGGGCGATCCCGGAAACAGGGACTGGCCCGCGCAGCTCCCGGACGCCTTGCGGCAACGCCTGCACCAGTGCCGGGCCCTGGTCATCGGCCCCGGCATGGGGCGTGGAGAAGACCGCCATGCGTTCCTGGCGGCTCTCCTGAAAGAGCCGGGACGCCCGGCCTGCGTGTTCGATGCCGACGCCCTGATGCTGCTGGCAGAGGATCCCGCCCTGCTGGCGGCCCTTGGCTCCGGCGACATCCTGACGCCGCATCCCGGCGAGGCCGCGGCCCTGCTCCACTGCCCGGGCGGTACCGTCCAGCAGGACAGGATGGCAGCCCTGAACGCTCTGTGTGCGATCGTCCCGTCCGCCGTCGTCCTCAAGGGTGCGGGGACGCTGGTCGGCCAGCGGGACTGCCCCACGGGTCTCAGTCCTCAGGATGTCCCCCAGCTGGCCATGGGCGGTTCCGGCGACGTACTGGCCGGTTGTGCCGCGGCCCTGCTGGCCCGGCTGCAGGAAAGCCCCCGATCGGCCCATCAGGCAGCCTGCCTGGCAGTGGCGCTGCATGCCGCCGCCGGCGGGATACTGGCCCGCACCCATCCCCGCCGGGGCAATGTGGCCGGCGAACTGGCCGATGCCCTGCCCCAGGCCATGACCCTCTAACCGGATAGCCCCGCTATGGATGCCTTTACCTTTCTGCTCGAATCCTTGGACGATACCGCCTGCCTCGGCACCTTGCTGGCCGGCATGATGCAAAATACCCCCCAGGTACGCGCCCTGCTCCTGCAAGGGGATCTGGGCAGCGGCAAAACGACCCTGACCCGCTCCTTTGTCGCGGCCCTACCGGGTGGCGACCAGGCTGAGATCTCCAGCCCGTCCTTCACCATCTGCAACAATTATCCCACCTGCCCACCGGTCCTGCACTGCGACCTTTACCGTTGCCCGGCCTCCCTTCCCGACGAGGTCTGGGACGCGCTGGACGCCGATGCAGGCATCTGCATCGTGGAATGGGCCCAGTACATCCCCGAAGCGGCCCTGCCCAAGGAATTTCTGGACATCCGGCTGGAGTCATGCGAAAAAGGACGATTCCTGACGGTAATGGCGCATGGGCAGGCGTCTCAGGCTCTGGCGCAGGAGCTGCATACAGCCTGGACCACATCCGGACGGCACGGCTCCCGGACGGATCTGCCCCTTTTTTCGTGAGACAGGTGCATCAATGGAATCTGGCATGAAAATCTTAGTTCAAAAATTCGGTGGCACTTCAGTGGCAAACCTGGAGTGCATGAAGAAAGTGCGCGAAAAAGTGCAGGCCGGGTTGAACAAGGGCTACAAGATGGTGGTCGTGCTTTCCGCCCGTTCGGGCGAGACCAACCGTCTGCTGGCCCTGGCCTCCGAGTGGTCCTCCACCCCGGATCCGGCGGAATGTGATTCTCTGGTCTCCACCGGGGAACAGGTCTCCATCGCGCTCTTCACCATGCTGCTCAAAGACGCGGGCATCCGTGCCCGCTCCCTGCTGGCATGGCAGATCCCCATCATTACCGATGACGATCACGGCAATGCGCGTATCGAATCCATCGACAGCCAGCGCCTGCGCAGCTATCTGGATGAGTACGACGTACTGGTGGTCGCCGGTTTCCAGGGGTGCACGGAGTCCCAGCGCATCACCACTCTGGGCCGCGGCGGCTCCGATACTTCGGCCGTTGCCTTGGCTGCCGCCCTGGGTTCGGTAGAATGCGAGATCTACACGGATGTGGACGGCGTCTATACCACCGACCCCAACATCTGCTCCAGCGCCCGCAAGATGGATCGTGTCGCCTATGAAGAAATGCTGGAAATGGCCAGCATGGGCGCCAAGGTGCTGCACATCCGTTCCGTGGAATTTGCCAAGAAGTACAAAGTGCCTGTGCGCGTCCGCTCCACTTTTTCCGACGACCCCGGCACGCTCGTTACCCAGGAGGACTCCAGCATGGAAGCTGTTCTTGTTTCCGGCATTGCCTATGATAAGGACCAGGCTCGTGTGACCCTGCACGACCTTCCCGACGTGCCCGGCGTGGCCGCCGCCATCTTCGGCCCCCTTTCCGAAAAGGGCGTGCTGGTGGACATGATCGTCCAGAACACCAGCCTTGACGGCCATACCGACATGACCTTCACCATCTCCCGCAAGGATCTCAAGCAGACCCTGGCCATCATGGAAGAAGTGAAGGAACGCACCGGCGCCACCGACGTGGTCTCCGACGTCAACGTGGCCAAGGTCTCCGCCATCGGTGTCGGCATGCGCAACCATTCCGGCGTGGCCGCCCGTGCTTTCTCCGCCCTGACCCAGGAAGGCATCAACATCCTGATGATCAGCACCTCCGAGATCAAGATCACCATCCTGATCCAGGAAAAGTACGTGGAACTGGCCGTGCGCATCCTGCACGACACCTTCGGCCTGGATTGGGACATCAACTAGTCCCGCTCCTGCCTGCTGGCTGACCGGCCCCGGCCATCCGCCGGCAATACGCTCCATACGATAAGAAAGCCCGGTATCCTGTGATACCGGGCTTTTTCTTTACTCATGCGCATGCTCTGCACAAAGCGCTACCGAAGAAAGCTCCTTTCCGCGAGGGCCTGTCGCAACGGCACCGATCATTCTTTTTCGACCATTGAGGGATGGGGGCGTCCTAGTGGCGCATCTCGGCCCCAAGGGCCAGCAGAGTCGTCTGCAAATCCGTCATGCTCTGGCAGATATAGTCGGCATGGACGGACTCCAGCTCCTGACGGCTCCCGTACCCGTACAGCACCCCCACGGTCTTCATACCCACGGCGTGCCCACCGACCACGTCATGGAACCTGTCCCCCACCATCAAGGAATGGGACACATCGGCGCCCGTTTCCTGAAGGGCGTAACGCAGCACATCGACCTTGTCGTTGCGGGCCCCGTTCAGCTCGGCACCGGCCACAAAGGAGAAGTAACGGCTCAACTGGAAATGATCCAAGATCTGCCGGGCGAACACTTCCGGCTTCGATGTGGCCAGATGGATGCGGTGTCCCTGCTCGATCAGACGCTCCAGCATCTGGGGAACCCCGGGATAGACCTGATTTTCAAACATCCCCTGCCGCCGGAAGTATTCGCGGTATTTTTCCACTGCCAGCGTGACACGGGCGCTGTCTCCCGGGAAATAACGGGCAAAGGATTGCTTGAGCGGCGGACCGATGAAGAACAGCAGACTGTCCGCGCTGGCCCTGATCCCGAAATGGTTCAGAGAGTACAGAACGGAATTGATGATGCCCTGCTTGGAATCGGTGATGGTACCGTCAAGATCGAAAAAGAAAGAAGTATGGGCCATAGGCATACCGGGGGTTGCGACTACGAAAAATGCTGCCGGACGTTTTTATTACTATTGCCTCTTGCGGCCTACTGGTCAAGCAGTCCCAGGTGATCCAGCACCAAGGTCGGCTGGCGCTCCAGCCCGGGAAGATCGGAACGCCGGGCTTCCCCGCTCAAGACCAGCAGGAAATCGATGCCGGCATTCTCGGCCAGCAGTTTGTCGGTGGAAAGCCTGTCGCCCACCATCAGCATGTTTTCCGGCGCATAGCGCTGCAACAGGCCGGAAAGCAGGGTCGCATCCGGCTTGCCGAAGATGCGTTCCGGTCTTCTGCCTGTGGCGGTGGCATACAGGGCCAGGAAGCTGCCCACGTCCGGCAGGGGACCTTCCGGGGACGGACAGACCAGATCAGGATGCGTGGCCAGGAAACGGACATCGTCCTTTTGCAGCAACAGCGCGGAGCGTGACAGTTGTTCGTAGGTCAGTTCCGTGTCATAGGCCAGGATGACGGCCTGCGCGCCTGCTTCCGGCTGTTTCAGCTCGGGCATGCGCTGGCGCAGGTCGGAGACGAAATCCCGGTTGCCGACCACATACGCCGTGTGGATGCCTTCCGCCTTCAAAAAAGCCACCAGCGGCGTCACCGGCGAGAGCAGCTGCTCCCTGCGGGCGGGGATGCCCATGCCGTTCAGCTTTTTGATGTAGGTCTCCGGCGCCTTGGAGGTATTGTTGCTCAGGAAGAAGAAATCCACATCTTCCCAGTGCCGCTGCACAAAGGCCACGGCCCCCTCGATGGGATTGTCCCCCATATAGATGGTACCATCCATGTGCAGAACGATGCAACGTTTGTCAGGAAGCCGCATGCCGTGTCCCCCAAGTTTCAAAAATGAAAAAAATGACGGCAAAACCGTGGCGCCCCGTCCGGCACCCGCCGCCGTGCCGGGATTCTACACAGGCCGATGGCCTGCTGCAAGCGGCGTTTTTCCCGCCTCTTGCCCATCTTGACACAACAATGTCCTGTAAGTAGAGGAAAGGGACGACTTCCCCGTATAACTTTCGCAAACGAAGATTCCAAAGCTATAATTGTCGCTCCTGTGAGCGGAGGACAGCGTGAAAGAAACCACAGTGATCATCATTGGCGGTGGTGCGACAGGTATCGGCATTCTGCGCGACCTGAGCATGCGCGGCGTGCCCGCCCTGCTGCTGGAACAGGGGGGGCTGGCCCACGGCACGAGCTCCCGCTTCCACGGCCTGCTGCACAGCGGCGCCCGGTACGCTGTCAGTGACAGCGAATCCGCCCGGGAATGCATCGAAGAAAACATGATCCTGCGCCGTATCGGCAAGCAGTGTGTGGAAGAGACCGAAGGCTTTTTCGTCCGTACTAAACTGGACGACCCGGCCTTCGAACCCGGCTGGGTCGAAGCCTGTGCCCGTGCGGGCATCACCGCCGAGCGCATCGATGTGGCCGAAGCCCGGCGGCTGGAGCCCAACCTGGCCCCCAATATCTGCTCTGTTTACCGCGTGCCGGATTCCTGCGTCGACGGTTTCCGCTTGGTCTGGCACAATGCCCTGTGTGCCCGGCGCTACGGCGGTGACATCCTCACCTATCACGAAGTCATCGCCATCAAGCAGAGCAACGGCAAGGTCACGGGCGTCACGGCCCGCAATCGCATCACCGGCGAAGAACTGGACATCGCCTGTGAATATGTGGTCAATGCCGCCGGCTCCTGGTCCGGGCAGATCGCCCATCTGGCCGGTCTGGATGTCAGCGTTTCGCCCGACCGCGGGACGCTGATCGTCTTCAACCACCGCTTCACGTCGCGCGTGGTCAACCGCCTGCATAAAAGCTCCGACGGCGACATCTTCGTCCCGCACGGTTCCATCACCATCCTGGGGACCACGTCGACGCCTACTGACCGCCCGGACAACAATACCCCCACGACCGAAGATGTCCTGCGCCTGCTGGACATCGGCGAGCCCCTGTTCCCCGACCTGCGCTCGTACCGCATCCTGCGTGCCTTTGCCGGTACGCGCCCGCTCTACACGCCCAACAATGCCGTGGGTCGTGCCGCCAGCCGCAATTTCCACATCGTGGACCACAAGCAGGACGGTCTGGAAGGCATGGCCAGCATCTTTGGCGGCAAACTGACCACCTACCGTCTGATGGCGGAGCGCATGAGCGACCTTGTCTGCCGCTACCTCGGCAACAACGAGCCGTGCCGTACGGCGGAAGAACCCATCATGGAGGATCCTTCCCCCGAGCTGATGCAAAAAGCCGCCAAGGTCTTCCCGCTCAATGGTGCCGTCCTTGCCGCCGACCGTCTGGGCAGCACGTTTGCCGACGTGGTGGAAAAGGCTGCCTCCGAAACGGACAACGAGCTGCTGTGCGAATGCGAGATGGTCAGCATGGCTGAAGTGGAATATGTGGCCCGCGATCCTGCCACACACTCCCTGCACGACGTCCGCCTGCGTACTCGCCTGGGCATGGGCACCTGTCAGGGCACCTTCTGCTCCCTGCGCGCCATCGGTGCCCTGACCGAACGCAATGTGCCGCTGGCCTTCTCGCCCACGGAAGACGTCTCCCAATTCCTGCAGGAACGCTGGCGTGGTCTGCGCCCGGCCCTGTGGGGCAAGCAGCTGAAAGAAATCGAACTGGGGCGTGCCATCTACGCGGCCACCCTCAATCTGGATGGAGCCGGCAATGAACAAAAGAAATAGCGACGTCCTGGTTATCGGCGCCGGCATGTCCGGCCTTGTGGCGGCCCTTGCCGCTGCCCGGCGCGGCCGCAAGGTCACTGTCCTTTCCCGGGGCGTGGGAGCGCTGGCCATCGGCAGCGGTTGCGTGGACATCCTGGGCTATGTCAACGGCCAGGCCGTTTCCGGCCATCCGCTGGATGCCATCGAATCCTTGCCCGAGACCCATCCCTATCGCCTGCTGGGACGCGATCGCGTGGCTGAAGCCTGCTCTTTCCTAGAAGAAGTCTGTGCCGCTCAGGGCCTGTCCCTGCTGCCCATGAAAGAGAACAATCGCCTGGTCCCCAGCATCATGGGTACCCTCAAGCCGAGTGGCCTGTGCCCGGCCAGCGCCGACGGCGATCTGCTGCTGAAGGCCAAAAGGGTTGCCGTGGTCACCATCGGGGGCCTGCGCGACTGCCAGCCCAATCTGATCATCAAGCAGTTCCGCCGTTATCCTGCTCTCAGGAGCATCACCGAAGTCGTCCTGCCCTCGCCGCTGGGCAAGACGCATCGCAATATCACGGCTCTGGATCTGGCCCGCTATGTGGATCGTCCCGAGGGTGTTTTCTGGCTGGCCGATGCCCTGAAAAAAGCCTGCGGCCGGCAGGATCTCATCCTGCTGCCGCCTGTGTGCGGCGTGCGTAACTTCCTTTGGAAAAAACTGGTGGAACTGCTGGATTGCCCGGTGGTGGAAATGCTTTCCATCCCTCCGGGAGTCAGCGGCCTGCGCCTGCGCACCTGCCTTCTGAACGCCCTGCGCGAACTGGATGTCACCCTGCTGGAAAATACGACGGTGATCCGTGCCGACGTCGCGGACGGGCATTGCCGTGGCGTGGTCACCTCCGGTCTCGACCACGAACACGTCTATACTGCTGACCAGATCATCGTGGCTACCGGCGGCTTCATGGGCGACGGCTTCGAAGCTGAGCCCGGCAAGATGCAAGAAAGCATCTTCCAGCTGCCGCTCTGTCTGGAAAATGGCGAGATGCCTTCCGCCGATCCTTCTGACTGGTCGGAAGAAAACGTCTTTGCCCGCCACGCTTTCGCCACCCTGCGCGTCCGCGTCGATACGCAGCTGCGTCCCTGCTCTGAAGAAGGCTCGGTGCTGCTGGACAATGTCCGTTTTGTGGGCCGCTCGCTGGGCGGCTATGACTTCGCTACTGAAAAAAGCGGTAACGGCGTGGCCCTGGCCACGGCCTGGTATGCCGCCCAATGTGTGTAAGGCAGGTGCATGATGGCTCTCAAACATCCCAATCCTGATGCCTGTATCGCCTGCACCACCTGTGTGGTACAGTGCCC
>ENA-UEQP01003405-UEQP01003405.1-human-gut-metagenome-genome-assembly--contig:-NODE-3405-length-10389-cov-4.567688_pt1 | contig 10389 bp, 10 predicted proteins | sample MGYA00242951_ERZ507951 | MGnify/ENA primary metagenome ERZ507951 (study PRJEB26167, sample SAMN06115539) | human gut metagenome | host: Homo sapiens | place: China:Shanxi | collected 2015-11-18...
GCTTGTCGGCAAAGCGTCAGCTTTGCGACAGCTTGGCCCAGCCGCCGTGGGCGGCGTCGTTCGGGTATTTTTTGGCGGTTTCCTTGGGAACCGGCAAAAAAATATAGGGGGCTTTTGAAGCCCCCTATAAAAAACGCAAGTTTTTTTATTGCTCCCAGTCTTTTTCTTTGAGGTTGGTGTAAATATACACGCCTGCGGAAACCGAGCAGAGCAGGAACATGATGACCGACAGCGCGGCCGAACGGTTGTAGGCCAGATACTTGTTGAACTGGTCGAACAGCGCGATACCCAGCATCTTCGGGGAGTTGCCGCCCATCAGGTACGGGGTAGTGAACGAACCGACGTTGGTCATGAATACGAACGTGCCTGCGATGATGACGTCCTTGAGGGACAGCGGCAGGATCATGGAGGTGAACACCTTGAACTTGCCTGCGCCGACATCACGAGCAGCCTCGATGATGCTGTCCGGGATCGCGCCCAGACCGGCGGTGATCATCATTGCCGCAAACGGAATGTTGAACCAGAGGTTCATGATGATCATGCCGCTTGCGTGGTACATCAGGCCGAGCTTGAGGTCCATGCCGAAGTGCAGACCGATGCGGTTGATGAGACCGGAGTCGCGGATGATCGTGATCATGGCGTAAACCGCGCACATCGCCGGTACGAAACGCGGCAGGAGGTACAGCGTGCCGATGCTCTTTGCGATGCCCGAATGGACGAAGCGCAGATAGAGCGCAAGCAGGTACGCAACGACCAGCGCGATGACGACGGTCGCGATAACGACGAACAGCGTGTACAGGATGTTCATGCGCTGTGCCGGCTCGGTGAAGAAGTATGCATAGTTTGCGAGCGTGAAAGCGCCGGTCTTTTCATCCTGAAAGCTCTGGATGACAGCGGAAACGATCGGATAGGCAACGGTCAGCATAACGACGAGAAACGCCGGCAGAACCAGTGCATAAGCGACCAGCTTTTGCTTCAGGGTTTTACTCATTTTATTATCCCCTCGTATCTAAGTTCATGCGTGGCTTCAAAAGCACGGGCTTCAGGTCGGGGCGGCCCCGGAGGACCGCCGCGATCACAATGTGCTTTTTAGCCGATGGAGCCGATCTCGTTGTCCCAGCGCTCGTTGAACTGAGTGCCCAGATCGCCGATGGACAGGATGCGGAAGTTGGAAACGTCCAGACCCTGGAGATCTTCATAACCGGTCATATCCATTTTGCTGGTGTCGATCAGCGGGATAGCGGCCATGTCGTTGACCATGATCTGCTGTGCCTGCTCGGAGAGCATGTAGTTCATGAATGCGTAAGCGCCTTCCTCGTTAGAGCCGAAGGTCGGGATGGTCAGAGTCTGTAAAGAGCCGGTCAGAGACGGGTCAATCTGGGTGATCTTGATGGTGTCCTTGATGGCGCCCTGTGCACGCTGGCTCAGGACCATGTCAGCCCAGTTCGGGCACATGTCGATCTCGCCCTGGTTCAGAAGGTCCAGAGTACCCTGGTTCTTGTTCGGGTAAACGATGGAGCCGCCGGACTTGTACATGTACGGATGGATGGACTTGAGGAACTCGAAGCCCTTGTCCCATTCGCCGACCCACTTCTCGTCGCCGGAGGTGATAGCCTCTTCCGGCAGGAAGTTGTAGACCGAGGTGCGAGCGAAGGAGTCGCCTGCGCCGCCGGTGCCGGGAGCGTTGTAAGCGAAGCGGCCCGGATTAGCCTTCATCCACTCGACCAGCTCGTCCATGGTCTTGGGCGGGGTCGGAACCTTCTCGGAGTCGTAGGCAAGGATAACGGTGGTGCCGCGGTACGGCTGAGCGTAATCCTGCGCGACCGCGCTCTTCGCCTCAACAGATGCAGCGTTCGGAATCTTGGACTTGTCGAGCTTTACGAAGGACTCCTCGCCGATCTTGGACATGATCTTTGCCAGGTCGTCGCCGCTCCAGTCAACGATGTCGTAATCGGTGTTGGTCTGGCCTGCCTTGCCGGCAGCTGCTACCATGTCTGCGAGGCCCTGTGCGCCGGTACCGGAGAGCATGAACTGCAGCTCAACCTGATACTGGTCCTTGTATTCGGAGTTGGTGTTGAAATCCTCGGTCAGCTTCTCGAAGATGGAGCGGACGTTGTCCGAGCCGGTCGCCCACAGGGTAACGGTGGACTTGCCGCTCTCAGCCTTGGAGTCGCCGCCTTCAGCCTTGGAATCGCCGCCGCCGCAGCCGGTGAGGGCTGCCGTCATCATTGCTGCTGCAAGGAAGATCGAACCTAATCTCTTCAGTTTCATTTGTACATTCTCCTTTTTCTCTTATACATACTCTAAGGGGATCGACAGGGGCGTGAAGCTCACCCGGTGTCTACTCATTCAGGCGCGTGACGCGCGTTTTTCCCGATAAAGGATGTTGTGGTCGAAGTTTACTTGTCGAATACGGTGTGCTTGCCGATGTGCATGCCGACGGACTGGCCGACGGACAGCTTCTCGCTGATGTCGCGGTCGACGAAGCACTTGATAACGTTTTCGCCGTGCTGGACGTTGACTACTACATAGTGACCGAGGACCATGATGGTGCGGACCGTGCCGGTGAAGTCGCCCGAGCCGTCGAGGGAAACGGTGACGTCCTCCGGACGGACGGCGATGGTCTTGTCGCCCTTGTCGATGAAGTTCATCTCGCCGATGAAGGAGGCGACGTGACGGGTGGCCGGTTTGTCGTAGATCTCGGTCGGGGTGCCGATCTGCTCGAACTTGCCCTTGTTCATAACGACGATGCGGTGGGAGAGGGACATGGCCTCCTCCTGATCGTGGGTTACGAATACGACCGTGATGCCGAGGTCGCTCTGGATCTTCTTGAGCTCCTCGCGCATCTGCTGGCGGATCTTCGCGTCGAGTGCGGAGAACGGCTCGTCGAGCAGGAGCAGCGAGGGCTTGAGGAGCAGGCTGCGCGCGATGGCGATACGCTGCTGCTGGCCGCCGGACATCTGGTTCGGATACTTCTTCTCGCAGCCGCTCATGGATACGAGGGCGAGCATCTTCTTGATGTCTGCGTCGATCTCAGCCTTGGGCACCTTGCGGAGCTTGAGGCCGAAGGCGAGGTTTTCGTAAATGGTCATGTGCGGCCACAGGTTGTAGCTCTGGAATACCATTGCGGTCGGGCGCTTCTCGGGGGGCAGGCCGATGATGGACTGGCCGTCGATGGTGATGTCGCCGCTGGTAACGTCGAGGAAGCCGCCGATGGTGCGCAGGATGGTGGTCTTGCCGCAGCCGGAGGGGCCGAGGAAGGTGACGATCTCACCTTCGTAAATATCGAGGTTGATGTGTTCGACACCGTCGCCGTTGTCGTACTTCTTGGTCATATCCTTGATCTGGAGCTTGATCTTACGTTCGCTCATGGGTTATATATCCTCCTGTATTTCGATGGCAGATGCTGCCTTATTTCATCTTGAAGCCGCCGGAGATTGCTTCCGGACCGATGTACTTGCGCATGGCAAAGATCATGAGTGCGGACGGGATGATCAGCAGGATGGCAAATACCGCGCCGATCTGGACCGCCGAGGAGTCGAGCACGATGCCGTACATTGCGACCGGCATGGTCTGAACCCTTGCCATACCGACGAGCATGGTGCCCTGTGCCTCCTCCATCGAACCGAGGAAGGTGTAGAGCGTTGCGACCGAGATGCCCGGCATTGCCATCGGGAGCGTTACCTTGAAGAAGGTGCGGATGGGGCCTGCGCCGACATCACGCGCCGCTTCCTCCTGCTGGCGGTGCACCGCGCGGAACGCGCTCGACGGGAGCCATACCATGAACATCATGGAGTTGATCATGTGGATGATGACAACGCCGGTGTAGGTGCCCATCAGGTTATACTTGTAGAACAGGACCGCGATGGAGGTGTAGATGCCGAGCTTCGGGAATGCGTTGGTCAGCAGGAAGGACAGCATGAACATCTTACGGCCGGGATACTTGAAGCGTGCGATGGAGTACGCCGCCGGGATACAAAGCACCATGGAAACACCGGTGGTGATGATCGCCACGATGAAGGACTGCGTGATCGAGGAAACGAGGCTCTTCTGGCTGAATACGTAGCTCCACCATTTGAAACCCCACTGCTGCGGAAGGATGGCCGGCGCCTGATACTCGTTTGCGAAGGCGAGCATCAGCATATTGATCATCGGTCCGTAGAAGAACAGGATAAACGCCGCGAGCAGGACAAATTCAAGGAACTTGCGTCTGCCTACCGCATGGTAGAAGCGTTTTGGATTGAGCATTTTGAACATTGAATTCTTACACCCCTTTTTTCTTTCGCCTGCCCGGAAAGATGCTCTCTCTTTCATCGACCGAAGCCGGCACCACTCATTTCGGAACGCGCTGTTTTCCCCTGAAAAGGACAAAAAAACAGCCAGATATAACATATGACAGTTCTTTCCCGCTCGGAAAAGCACGCCCATGTTACCCTGACTCAAATCTCTGAAAGCAACATTCCTTAACCTTGACCTCAGTATAGCACGCTCTTCGGGGGTGTGCAAGTGAAAAATGGCAAGAAGTTGACTTTTTACACAAATCTAACATAACACGAACATATACTTTATGCAAAGTGACGGAGAAAAAGCAGTACCAACCCTTCCGCACGTAAAATCAGCGGGATGATATTTGTGCAGATTTACTGAGCTGCGCCTGCCGGACGGAGCGCCGTCTGTGCAGCATCACCGGGGCGGTTGCGGTTTTGCCGCGAGATATGCTATAATGAGGATACCGATTTGAAAAAACGAGGTGCGGCGGCAGCCGCGCCGATGGAGGATACAAGAATGGAACACAAGAGAGAGAGGTTTCTGGACGCTCTTCAGGACTGTCCGGTGATCGCGGCGCTCAAAAGCGACGAGGGACTCGAGAAGGCTATCGCGAGCGACTGCACGACCGTATTTTTTCTGTACGGTACGATTCTGAACATCGCCTCGCACGTCGAGCGGGTCAAGCAGGCGGGCAAGATCGTTTTCGTCCACGCCGACCTCATCGAGGGTCTGACCGCGCGGGACATCACCGCGGATTTCATCGCGCAGAACACGCAGGCGGACGGCATCATTTCGACCCGCCCGAACATCATCCGCCGCGCCAAGGCGCTCGGCCTGCTGACCATTCAGCGCTTTTTCCTGTTCGACTCGCTCTCGTTTGATACTGTGCTGCGCCAAAGCTCGAACGCGGACGCGGTCGATCTGCTCCCGGGCACCATGCCGCGCGTGCTCGAGCGGCTGAAGCCGCAGATCCGCCAGCCGATCATCGCGAGCGGCCTGCTCTCGGACAAGCAGGACGTCGTCGCGGCGCTCTCCGCCGGCGCGCAGGCGGTCTCGACGACAAAGCCCGAGCTGTGGGAAATCTAAAATATCGGCACACTGAAACGGCAGATAAAAATTTTTGCCGCCCTTTTAGCGATTCTGTTCAAAAGAAATCGCTTGCAATCAGGCAAAACCTGTGATATAGTGAAAACAGCAAAATGAATAAGTTTGTTTGCTTGTGAGATTAGAGTCAAAGTAAGCCGTTGCCGCAGAGCGCATGCACTGCGGAGTGGTTGCTTTGGCTTTTTTTGTTGGGAAAACGGAGGGAAAAGTATGTATGATGTAACCATCGTGGGCTGCGGCGTGGTCGGCGCATCGCTTGCCTATACGCTCTCGCAGTACAGGCTGCGCGTGCTCGTGCTCGAGCGCGAGAACGACGTTGCCATGGGTACGACAAAGGCCAACAGCGCCATCGTTCACGCAGGCTACGACCCGGAGAACGGCACGCTCATGGCAAAGCTGAATGTTCGCGGCTCGGAGGTCATGGAGCAGCTGTGCCGCGACCTGTCGGTCGGCTACAAGCGCATCGGCTCGTTCGTTCTGGCGTTCGATGAGGAGCAGAAGCAGCACCTCGAGCACCTGCTCGAAAACGGCGTCCGCAACGGCGTGCCGGGTCTGCGCATCCTTGACGCGAAGGAGGCGCACGAGATGGAGCCGAACCTCGCGGAAAACGTTGTCGCGGCGCTTTATGCGCCGTCCGCCGCCGTCATCGACCCGTGGGGTCTGTGCATCGCGGAGGCGGAGACCGCCGTGCGCAACGGCGTTGAGCTGAAACTCCGCAGCGAAGTGACCGGCATCGAGGACAAGGGGGACTACGTACTCGTACATACCAGATCCGGTGATTACGAGACCCGCGTCATCGTCAACTGCGCTGGCGGCTGGGGCGGCGACATCTGCGCGATGACCGGCGCGGCCGAGTGGGAGGCGCAGCCGTCGCGCGGCGAGTATTACCTGCTCGATAAGTCGAGCGGCAGTCTGGTCAGCCACGTTATCTTCCAGTGCCCGAACAAGCTCGGCAAGGGCGTCCTCGTTTCGCCCACCGTGCACGGAAATCTGATCGTCGGCCCGAACGCAGTCGATGTTTCCGCGCCGGACAGCAGGGAAAACACCCTCTCCGGCATGGATTTCGTCGCGGAGACCAGCCGCAGGAGCGTTCCGTCGATCGATTTCCGCCAGTCCATCCGCAATTTTGCAGGCGTTCGCGCGAACACGAGCGAAAGCGATTTCATCATCCGCCCGGCGAAGAATATGCCGCGTATGCTGCATATTGCCGGCATCAAGTCTCCCGGTCTGTCCGCAGCGCCCGCGATCGCGGAGTATGCTGCCGGTCTGCTGGAGGACATGGGCATCGTCCTCGAAAAAAAGGACGAGTGGAACGGCAGACGCGAGCAGATTCGCTTCAAGCAGCTCTCCGACGAGGAGAAGGCGGCTCTCATCGCCAAGGACCCGCGCTACGGCCGCGTCATCTGCCGCTGTGAGACCATCACCGAGGGCGAGATCGTCGCCGCTATCCACTCTCCCATTCCGCCCTGCTCGCTCGACGGCATCAAGCGCCGCGCAGGCTCGGGCATGGGCCGCTGTCAGGGCGGCTTCTGCGGCCCGCGCGTGCTCGACATTCTCGCGCGTGAGCTTGGATGCAGTCCGCTCGATATTCAGCAGGACGGCGACGGCACCTTTATTCTGATCGGCACCACCAAGGGAGGCACACTGGCATGAAATACGAACTCGTGATTATCGGCGGCGGCCCGGCAGGCCTGTCCGCTGCAAATGCCGCATGGGAAGCAGGCTGCCGCTCAATCTGCATCGTCGAGCGCGACCGCGAGCTGGGCGGCATCCTCAACCAGTGCATCCACAACGGCTTCGGTCTGCACTATTTCAAGGAAGAGCTGACCGGCCCGGAGTATGCCGGGCGCTTCATCGACATGGTAAGTCAGACCGGCGTTGACGTCCGTCTGGACGCGATGGTGCTCGACATCACCCCGGACAAGCACGTTCACATCGTTTCCTCCGAGGGCGGCTACGAGGACCTCGAGGCCAGAGCTGTCATCCTCGCGATGGGCTGCCGCGAGCGCACCCGCGGCGCAATCGCCATCCCGGGCACCCGTCCGGCAGGCGTTTTCACTGCCGGTGCGGCGCAGCGCTACCTTAATATCGAGGGCTACATGGTCGGCAAGCGCGTCGTTATTCTCGGCTCGGGCGACATCGGCCTTATCATGGCGCGCCGCATGACGCTCGAGGGCGCGAAGGTGCTCGCCTGCGTCGAGGTCATGCCGTATTCCGGCGGTCTGACGCGAAACATCGTGCAGTGCCTCAATGACTTTGACATTCCGCTTTATCTCTCCCACACCGTTTCGGACATTCAGGGCAGGGACCGCGTGGAGCGCGTCGTCGTTTCCGAGGTCGGCCCGGACCGCCGTCCGATCCCGGGCACCGAGATGACCTTCGACTGCGACACCGTTCTGCTGTCGGTCGGCCTTATCCCGGAGAACGAGCTGAGCCGTGGCGCGGATATTCAGATGGACCCGCGCACGAACGGCCCGGTCGTCTACGAAAACATGGAGACCTCGATTCCGGGCGTGTTCGCCTGCGGCAACGTGCTGCACGTACATGATCTGGTCGACTTCGTTACCGCCGAGGCGGCCCGCGCCGGCAGGGCTGCCGCTGCGTACTGCGCAGGCAAGCAGACCGCCGAGGGCAGAACGCTCGACATCAGGAACGGCAATCTCGTCGGCTACACCGTGCCGCAGCACGTCCGCATGGACGCCGACTTCACGGGCGCAGACGTATTCTTCCGCGTCCGCGCAATCTGCGGCACGAGCCGCATCGTGGTCAAGGACGAGAGCGGCGCACAGATCGCGTCCTTCCGCCGCGAGCATATGGCGCCGGGCGAGATGGAGAACATCAGACTGCCGCGCGTCCTGCTCGAAAAGGCACAGGGCGCAGTCACGGTATCGGTTGAGGAGGAACAGGCATGACCAGCATTATCTGCATTACCTGCCCCAAGGGCTGCCGCCTTTCGGTAGATGAGGAAAACGGCTATAAGGTAACGGGCAACGGCTGTCCGCGCGGCGAGATCTACGGCAGGAACGAGCTTCAGCACCCGGTCCGCGTCATCACCTCGACCGTCAGGATAGAGGGCGCTGCGGTGCCGCGCCTGCCGGTCAAGACCGACAAGCCGCTGCCGAAGGAGAAGATGTTCGAATGCATGCACCTGCTCGACAGCATCACCGCGAAAAGTCCGGTCAGGGTCGGCGCGGTCCTCGCGGAGAACATTCTCGGTACGGACGTCAATATCGTCGCGACCAAGTCGTTATAAAACGGCACTTTTCAGGTCTGTAAAAAAATTCGCAAAAAAGTTTGCGCAAACGTTTGCATTCTTGTTAAGAATATGTTAATATAAATATACTCAATGACGGATGAGCACAGGGCGCATGTTTTGCCGGGCAGCAATGCCCGAACGAACCATGCGCCGGTGTTTATTTTCATTTTTTCAGAAAGTGAGGCGGACGTCAGTGAACGGAGTAATTCCATATCTGCGTGAAATGAATTTTGTGTCGGTGATGTTCCGACTTATACTCGCCATGGTGTGCGGCGGCATGATCGGTCTGGAGCGAGGGCGAAAACGCCGGCCTGCCGGTTTCCGAACATATATGCTCGTGTGTCTGGGCGCGGCGCTGACCATGCTGCTCAGTCAGTATGAATTTGCGATGGTCATGGGCCCGTGGAAGGATATTGCGGTAGAGCTTGGCATGAAGACCGACGTTTCGCGCTTCGGCGCGCAGGTCATCAACGGCATCGGCTTTCTCGGCGCGGGCACCATCCTCGTCACCGGACGGCAGGAGGTCAAGGGCCTGACCACGGCGGCCGGCTTGTGGGCGTCGGCCTGCATGGGTCTCGCCATCGGCGCGGGCTTTTATGAATGCGTCGTGCTGTGCACGGTGCTCATCTTCCTGTGTATGCGTTTTCTCCCGGCATTTGAGAATTATCTGGTCGAGAAAGCGCGCTTTATCAACATTTATGTAGAATTCCGCTCTCTGGATGACCTCGGCTCGATCATCAGCCGCATCAAATCACAGGGCGCGCGCATCTGCGACGTGGACATCAACCGCGGCCGCACCGAGCGCTCGATCAATCCGAACGCGGTATTTGCCATCCGGCTGCAGCAGAAGCAGCCGCATACGCAGGTCCTCACGGCGATCGCCGCGCTGGACAGCGTATACACGATCGACGAAGTCTGAAAGGGGGGGACGAAATGCTTTCGATTTTTAACGGAGTCCGCGATATTACCATGCTGTCGGTCACGGTGCGTCTTTGTCTCGCCGTGCTGTGCGGCGGCATGATCGGTCTGGAGCGCGCGTTCAAGCGCCGTCCCGCCGGTTTCCGCACGCATATCCTCATCTGCCTCGGCGCATCGCTCACGACGATGACCAGTCAGTATCTGTATCTGAATATGCACTATTTCACCGATATGGCCCGTCTCGGCGCGCAGGTCGTTGCCGGTATCGGTTTCATCGGCGCCGGTACGATCATTGTGACGCGCCGTCAGCGCGTCAAGGGACTGACCACGGCGGCCGGTCTCTGGACGAGCGCGATCGTCGGTCTTGCCCTCGGCGGCGGCTTCTATGAGGGCGGCATCGCGGTAAGCGTGCTCGTGCTCCTGGCCGAGCTGGTGTTCTCGCGCCTCGAGTACCGCATTCTGGATAATGTGCCTGAGATCAACCTGTACATGGAGTATTCGGACAAGGACTGCCTGGAGAACGTGCTTCAGCTCCTGCGCCAGAACCGCCTGAGCATCTCGAACATGGAGATCACGCGCTCGGCAGGCAGCGAGGAGCACAACGCCTGCGCCATCTTCGCGCTGCACCTGAAAAAGGGCTGCCGCACGGAGGAGCTCATTCAGAAAATTCAGCGCATCGAGGGCGTTGTTTCGGTAGAGGAAATTTAACAGGAACCAGGAGAAAAGCCAAAGAGCGCGGACAAAAGTCTGCGCTCTTTTCATCTGTATTATGATGTAATTTGCCAATAACGCTGCTGCTGCGAAAACATCACTCGCGCGGCAGCGCGCATAAAACAGGCTTT
>ENA-UEQP01003423-UEQP01003423.1-human-gut-metagenome-genome-assembly--contig:-NODE-3423-length-10347-cov-2.903019_pt1 | contig 10347 bp, 9 predicted proteins | sample MGYA00242951_ERZ507951 | MGnify/ENA primary metagenome ERZ507951 (study PRJEB26167, sample SAMN06115539) | human gut metagenome | host: Homo sapiens | place: China:Shanxi | collected 2015-11-18...
ATGCTAAAACTCCCTTAGTAAGCGATATGGCGAGCCCGGGGCCGCCGGATTTACGAGGGCAACGTGCGACCTTTCACACGGTAGTAATAAAACCATAGCCCGACATGGCCAAAAAGGGAAGTGCCCAAACTGTTTTGCTCAACTTGACATCTGCGCCCGGAAAGACAAAATAGATGGCTGCCTGTGCAAAGATGGAGACAGGGAGCTCCCCGGGAGCCTGAAAATCCGTGCCCGACACGAGCCCGATCCCGCCCCGTTGCGGGATGCGGACGGTTACACGGCAGAAAATAATAAAAAATATTGTGAAAAATTTTTCCAGCGCCATAAAAAAGCCGGGATGTCCCCGGCTTTTTTCGTGTGCGTTTGTGGCCGCCGTTATTTCAGGTTGCCCAAAAGGTCGCGCAGCCAGTCCGGCACGGCCACCGGACGGCCCTGACGGTTCACCAGGGCGTGCTGGGTGCTGCCCGTGGCCAGAAGGCGCGTCTTGTCCTCGTTCCACATCTCGTATACAAAGCGCATGGACGCGCGGCCCCATTCGCTGATGGCCGTGTGGACCTGCACCAGATCGTCATAGCGGGCCGGGGAGCGGTAACGGCACTGGGCCTCGCGGACGGGCAGGATGATGTCTTTTTCCTCCACATCACGGTAGCTCATGCCGCAGGCGCGGATGAATTCGCTGCGCGCCCTCTCGAAGATGTGGAGATACTCCGCATAGTACAGAACGCCCATGGTATCTGTTTCACCGTAGGAGATCCGGTGGGTGAACCAGATGGCCGGGGAAGGAAAATCGTCATGCATCAGAAAACTCCTTTGCGTGTGGGGAAGGGGCTCCCGCGGCTGGCGCTGTGCGCCGTGCTGCTGGTTGCCCTGGCGCTGTCCGGCTGCGGGTCGCGGCAGACGCACGAGGAATACCTGATCCCCAAAGGGCCCGCCGTGGGCTTTGAATCGCCCGAATTCTTCACGGAGCATCTTGCGCCCCAGAACCAGGACCTGCAGTCGTGGCGCGAGATGGCGCCTACGGTGCGGAAATCCCTGCGCTATGTCAAGAGCAAGCCCGCAGGGGCCGTGGCCATCGACCGTCCCGGTCTGCGCCTGACCTGGGGCGACATGGAACGCACCCTGTTGCGCCTGCAGGCGCTGCTGCCCCGTCTGGATGCCGAACCGCAGCTCTTCCTCCAGAATTTCCAGTGGGTGGAGGTCCCCTCCGGCATCGCCTATTCCGGCTACTATGAGCCCCGCGTCAAGGCCAGCCGTACCCGCAAGCCCGGCTATGAGCAGGCCATCTACGCCCTGCCGCCGGACATGAAGCAGTACAAGCGCCGCCACAAGGGCCGCTATTATACCCGCCGCCAGATTGAAGAGCAGCAGCTGCTGGCCGGTCGGGGGCTGGAACTGGCCTGGGCCGCTGACCCCGTGGACGTCTTTTTCCTGGAGATCCAGGGCTCCGGCCGTCTGGTGTTCGATGACGGGACGGAGGCCTTCATCAACTACGCGGGCCAGAACGGCCACAAATACAAGAGCTCGGGCCGCATCATGCGAGAGAAGGGCCTGCTCAAGCGGGGCGACATCTTCGAGCAGCGCCAATGGTTCAAGGACAATCCCCAGCGCGTGCGCGAGATCCTCAACGAGAATCCCAGCTACGTCTTTTTCCGCTACGGCAGCCGCGGTCCCACCGGTGCCATGGGCCATGTGGTGGACGAATGGCTCTCCCTGGCCGTGGACCGCAGCTACATCCCGCTGGGCGCTGTGGTAGCCTTTGGCGTCAACGTACCGGACGAGAAATACGGCAGCCTGCCCCTGCGCGGTATCGGCTTTGCCCAGGACGTGGGCGGCGCCATCAAGCAGCGACGCATCGACCTGTTCTGCGGTGGGTCCGAACGCGCCAATTACGTGGCCAGCCATCTGGATGCCCCCGGCCCCGCCTGGGTACTGGTGGCACGGTAGGGAGCAGGGAAGGGCCGGTTCGACAGGAGGGGAGGCTTTGCGTTGCTGTCGATGCCCGTAGCTTCCTCCGTCGCTGCGGGCCGCCTTCGGTCGCTCCCAGCGGAAGCTCCCCACCCCTCCCCCAAAAAACGCTCCTATGATTTTTTTGGAAGGTCCCCGTCGCTGACCGGCGGGCATGGAACAGCGGACATCCTCAGGATGTCCGCTTTCGTATTTTGCGGCCTTGGCCCGTGGGCGTCCGATGGCGGGAAACGGGAAACACCGGGCGAATGGCCTTGTTGTGCCGCCGGGCAGGCGTGGGAGATGAAAGAAGGGGCGTACTGCCGGATATGGAGAGGTATGAGGCCAGTGCGCCGTTTTCCGCCGGGCATCGCGGGGAGTCCCTTGGGGCAGGCAACAGGCATGACAGCATATGCTGCTTTGTCTTTTTACCGGTCAGGGAACAAAGTCCCTCCCCGCCAAACAGCGACGGAGACCTTTCATACCGCCCAGAAGAAAGTTTTTTCAGGGGTGGGGGAGAGTTTGAGAGGGGGCGGGGACAGTTTTTACAAAAAACGTCCCCGCCCCCTCTCAATGATGCCGCCTCGGCAGCGGCGGGCTAGCCTTCGAGGAAGGCCTTATAGGCTTCGGCAGTGGCAAGGATGTCCACGCAGCTGGCCAGCTCGAAGGGGCTGTGCATGGAGAGGAGGGCCGGGCCGCAGTCGATGACCTGCATGCCGTAGGCGGCCAGGAAGAGGGCCACGGTACCGCCGCCGCCCACGTCCACCTTGCCCAGTTCGGCGGGTTGCCAGGGGATGTTGCGGGCGTTGAACAGGCCGCGCACATAGCCGTAGAACTCGGCATCGGCATCGCTGGCACCGTATTTGCCGCCGGAGCCGGAGTACTTGGAGCAGACGGGGCCCAACTGGGCGGCGTTCTGCTTTTCGTGCACTTCGGGGAAGTCGGGGTCGAAGGCGGCGTCCACGTCGGCGGACAGGGCGCGGGTATTGAGCAGCACCTGCGAGACAGGGATGCCCGGGGCCCAGGCGCGGGCCAGGTCTTCGAAGCAGTACTGCAGGAAGCGGGAAGCCGCGCCGGTGGCACCGTCGGAGCCGATCTCCTCCTTGTCCCAGAACATGACGGCCATGTTGGGGCAGAGGCGGTTGGTGTTTTTGGCGTTGAGCAGGGCCTCCAGGGCGGTGAAGACGCAGATGCGGTCGTCCTGGCCATAGCCGCCCACCAGGCCCTTGTCGAAGCCCACATAGGTGGCGGGGCCGGCGGGCACGACCTGGAGCTCGGCGGTGACGAGATCTTCTTCGCGGATGCCGTACTTGGCGTTGAGCAGTTCCAGCACGTGCTGCTTGATGGGTTCCTTGATGTCCTTGTTCTTAGCGGCGGTGGGGGCTGGGCTGTGGCCCAGGATGATGTTCAGCTTTTCGCCGTCAAAGACTTCGGCCAGGGTCTGGCTATTTTGCTTGCGGGCCAGATGGGGCAGCAGGTCGGCGATGGTGAAGACGGGCTCGCCGGCTTTTTCACCGATGGCCACGCTGATGCTCTTGCCGTTCTCCAGCACCACCACGCCGTGCAGGGCCAGAGGGCGGGCCAGCCACTGGTACTTGCGGATGCCGCCGTAATAGTGGGTCTTGGCCTGGGCCACGCCGGGCTGTTCGACCAGCGGACGCTGCTTGAAGTCCAGACGGGGGCTGTCGGCATGGGCGGCGATGAGATGCACGCCCTTCTGCAGCGGGATCTTGCCCTTGCGGGCGGCGAAGATGGCCTTGCCGCGCAGGTTGCGGAACACGGCGTTCTTTTTGAAGTCTTCGCTGAACCCGGCTTCCTGCAGGCGTTTCTGCACATAGGCCACGGTCTCGCGTTCGGTCTTGCAATTGCTGAGGAAATCCATGTACCGCTTGACCAGGGCGTCCATCTGGCGCTTCTGGGTGGCGGTGGTGTACACGTCCCAGGCATTGCGGGGACTGTAGGTGAGGGAAGGCGTTTCTGCTTTTTTCATATCCAGTATCCTTTAGGCAGCGGTACTGCGGCTGCCTTTTCATGGAGCCGGTGTCCGTGGCCGGAGATCCGGCGGCCACGGCAAGGCGTGATGCTCCGGCCGGTGCATGGCCGGGAGGCATGGCCCGCATGGCGCTGTGGAGCGGGGTGCGGGCGGAAATATGGTCTAGCCGGCCAGCAGCTGTTTGAGCAGAGCCGTCAGACGCGGCAGGTCTTCGGGCAGGAGCGTGCGCGGATCGAGGCAGAAGCTCCTTTCTTCCAGACGGCCCAGCACCGGCGGTGTGGTATCCAGCAGAGCCTGCTTGAGGGCCGTGGCGCTCATGGCGGCGGGTTCCAGGCAGACCAGGGTGGTGGGCAGGTCGCGTTCCGGGAAGGCGCCGCCGCCCACGCGGGAAACATCGGGACGCAGGCTGATGCGGCAGGCTGGGCCCAGGGCACGGCGCAACCGGGCGGCCAGCGAACGGGCGGCACGGGCCAGGTCTTTGGGATCCCGGCAGATGTCGCGCAGGGTCGGGATCTCGCGGCGGGCGCGTTCGGGCTCGCAATAGAGACGCAGCGTGGCTTCCAGCGCGGCCATGGTCAGCTTGTCGCAGCGCAGGGCACGGGTGAGGGGATTCTTTTTCAGAGCCTCGATGCGCTCCCGGCTGCCCACGATGAGGCCGCACTGCGGGCCCCCCAGCACCTTGTCGCCGGAGAAGGTCACCACGTCGGCGCCTCCGGCCACCACTTCGGGCACTGTGGGCTCGTTGGGCAGGCCCACGGAAGAAAAGTCCATGAAGGAACCGCTGCCCAGATCCTCGATGACGGGCAGACCGTGTTCCCGGGCCAGGGCCGCCAGATCGGGCAGGGGCACGGCGGAATGGAAGCCCACGATGCGGTAGTTGGAGGTGTGCACGCGCATGAGGGCACGGGTATCTTCGTTGATGGCCGTGGCGTAGTCGTGCAGGTGGCAGCGGTTGGTGGCGCCCACTTCGCGCAGGCGGGCACCGCTTTTTTCCATCACTTCCGGGATGCGGAAGCTGCCGCCGATCTCCACCAGTTCCCCGCGCGAGACGATGACCTCGCCGCCCTTGCAGAAGGTATCCAGCACCAGCAGGACGGCGGCGGCATTGTTGTTGACCACCATGGCGGCCTCGGCGCCGGTCAGGCGCTGCAGCAGCTCGTCGATGATGACATAGCGGCTGCCGCGTCCGCCGCTGTGCAGGTCGAGCTCCAGGTTGCAGTAGCCGGAGATGACCCGGCGTACGGCTTCCTGGGCGCTCCGGGCCAGCACGGAACGCCCCATGTTGGTATGGATGACCACACCGGTGCCATTGATGACGTTGCGCAGGCGCGGTGCCGTCTTGCGGCGGACGAAGGCCAGCAGCTCGGGAAGGCAGGCCTCCAGAGCCAGTTCGGCGGCATCCTGCACGCGACCGGCGCGGATGTCGTCGCGGCGGCTGTTCCAGAAATCCGTGACGGCCTCGCGCAGCAGGGGGCGGGGCAGATCATGCAGGGCCTTGTCCGCCGTCAGCAGGGCATCCAGACTGGCGTCCATGGACGGCAGGGCACGGAAAAGGTGGTTCATGCGTCCTCCTTGGCGCCCCGGGCGGAGGCGGGCTGTTCCAGAAGGTGGGGATAGAGGCTGTAGAATTCCGCCAGCATGTACAGGGAGCCGCTGATGATGACCGGGGCCTTGTCGTCGCCGGGCAGGTCACGCACGGCATCCAGGGCGTTGCGCACGTCGGGCAGCAGGGTGGCATTGGCCGGGGCCGCGGCATTGGCGGCGGCCACCACCTGGGCGGCGTCGGCGGCGCGTTCGTTGTGCAGGGCCGGGATGAGGAGCGGCGCGTCACCCAGGGCCCGCTTGAGCAGCATCAGGGCCGGGTGCCAGTCCTTGTCGCCCAGGCAGGAATAGATGGCCGCGCGCGGACGCAGGCCGGACTGGCGCACATGGGCCAGCAAAGCGGCCATGCCGTGGGCATTGTGGGCGCCGTCCAGCAGCAGGGGCGGATGCTGGTCCGTGGCGGGCACGGACTGCAGACGGCCGGGTACGAAGGCTTGGGCCAGTCCCCGCGCCACGGCATCAGGTCGCGGCGTCACATGCAGGCGCGGGGCCAGAGCCTGCCAGGCATGCAGGGCCACGGCGGCATTGATGCGCTGGTGCGGTCCGGCCAGTCCCAGCGGCATGTTGCCCGGCAGGGGGGCGACGATGTGCAGGGGAGCGGCCAGCTGTTCGGCCTGCCGGTGCAGGACTTCTTCGGCAGCCGGGAACTGGGGCGCGCTGACCACCGGCACGCGGGGGCGGATGGCACCGCATTTGTCCAGAGCGATGTCGCGCAGGGTGGGGCCCAGGATGGCGGCATGATCCATGGCCACGGGCGCGAAGCAGGTCAGGTCGCTGGCCAGGGCCGTGGTGGCGTCATGGGCGCCGCCCAGCCCGGCCTCCATGACGGCCAGCTGTACGCCCTGGCGGGCAAAGGCCAGGATGGCCAGCACGGTCAGGAATTCGAAATAGGTCAGGTCCGGGCGTGCCGCGTAGACTTCCGTGGCCAGCTCGGGCCACAGGGCCCCCGGCAGGGGCACGCCGTCGATGCGGATGCGCTCGCAGGGGGAAAGGAAATGCGGCGAGGTATAGAGTCCCGTGCGGCAACCGTGGGCGCGGGACAGACTGTCCAGGAAGGCGGACGTGGAGCCCTTGCCGTTGGTGCCCACGATTTGGGCCACCACGAAGGGCGGACGGGAAAGGCCCAGACGGGAGAGGGCGGTCTCCATGCGCGTCAGGCTCAGGTCCATGTGGAAGAAACCAAGGCCGTCCAGGTGTTCCCAGATCTGGCCGATGGTGGTGAAATGCTTTGCAGTCTTCATGCCGCGACCATGCCACAATTCCCTGCCCTTGTCAGCGCTTGTGCCGAGGGGAAAAACGTTCCATCGCAGGATGCCCGTGCGGGAAAAACATTTTATGCCCGGGGCTGCTGCGGCGTACTGACTGCAACAGCGGCCTGCGGGATCAGGCGGCATAGTGTTGCCTGTTTCAGGAGGGCCTGCTTGCGGCAGCCACATTCCCCTGCTAGGCTGCATTCTGAAAAGGAGGCTATGCATGATCCGTCTTGAAAAGGCTGGCCGGGAAGATCTGGCCGCTCTTGTACAGTTGCAGGAAATGGTGCGGGCGCGCCTGCTGCCGGAAGGGCAGCCCCTGCCCGAAACGGCCGGAGACACGCTGGAGGATTTTTTTGCTCACGGTGTGGTGCTGCGGGCCCTGATGGAAGATGACACCATGGTGGGGGCCGTATGCGGGCGAGAAGTGGACGGCAGGCAGCATCTGGCCCGGTTGCTGGTGCACCCGCAATGGCAGGGACAGTATGTGGAGACCATGCTGCTGTTGCAGATGGAAAGCCTGCTGCCCGAGGCCCGGCGCGAGCTGCTGTTCCCGGCACGGGATTCCGCGGATCTGCGGCCCCTGCTGTGCTGGGCTATACCGTCAGTGAAGAGACGGCCCTGCCGCACGGCCTGACCCTGTACCGTCTGGAGAAGGGGGAGTAGGGGCCGACAGGCTCCACGGACTTTTGAACCACGGAGGACGGGCATCTGCCGATGCAAGCGGAGGCCGCTGATGGAGAACCGGGATCCGTTTAGGGGCGTGGTGTCGCGCGCGGCTCCCTGATCCCCATGCGTTGCAGGGACGCTTCGATGGTATCGGTGATGCCCTCACGGGAATAGAAATTCCCCGGGAGAAGGGCCTCATTTTTGAGCAGACGCAGAAAGTCGGCAAGCAGTGCTTCGTCCGGGGGGATATACTGCTGCCAAAAATCGTCCAGTGACATCTGGTCGGCGTTCACCGCCAGACCCGGTACGGCATAGATGGCGTTGCCCAGGCAGTACACGGCCTTGTTCAGGCGCAGGGCGCTCAGGCCGACCGTGCTGTTGCAGAGCACGACAGCTTTGCACCCCTGGATGATCATGTCCACCTGTCCTGCCTCGACGAAGCGCAACCGGTTGGCACAGCCGCAAGCCCTGCCCAGCGAACGCATGTAACGCCTGTAATTGATGAGACCGTTATCGAACGGGTGGTTCTTGATGAGCAGGTAACTGTCCTTGGGCGCATGACGGGCAAAACTGGTGATGACCAGGGCCATGGACTCCAGGATACCGGTGAAGGGCGAATGCCGACGGATCTGGGAATCCGAATCCAGCTGCAGGGGCATGAAATAAAAAGGGACCTTCTGGTGCAAAAAGGTCCGCAATACCTTCAGGGAATCCCTGCGCCGCCGGTGACGCATGAAGTAGCGGGGAATGATGCCCGTCAGCTCCCGGACGGCGCCATCCGGACGAGGGGGCTGAGAGCGCGGGAAAAACGGCCAGCAGAGCAGAAACCCGGCAAAATGCTTGATGATCTGCCAGACACGATTGCTTTGGGGGTTGCTTGCTGCGGAAAGCCCATAGGGATAGTCCGCCTCGTACGTCCGGGCTCGCTGCCGGATCTCCTCCCCGGTCTTCGGCAGAGGGGATGCGCCGTTGACCCCGCCTTCTTCCAGCGTGATGAAGCGGGGACGCAGGTAACCTTCCTCATAGACCCAGACCCGGATGCCCCGTTGCCGTGCCAGCAGGATGGCCTCACGGTGCAAGGGACGCCAGTCTCCCATCAGGACGATATCCGTCGTATGGTTCTCCGTCATGCACTGACTGATCCAGAAGGGCCATTCGTAATTATGGCCCCGCCAGAAGCAGACATTACGCAGCCTTGGCCAGAAGATCCATTCGCCGCCGTTGGTCACGACTTTGCGTACCCGGCAGCCATGTTCTTCAAGTTTTTTGCCCAGGCGATAGAAAAACGGGCCATAGGGACCCTGTAAAAAAAGGAAACTGCGTGTGCCAGACATGCAAATTACACCTTGGGAGGCTGGATATGTGATTTCAGCTTTGCAAGGAAAGCCATACAGTCAGTGAAACAACAATGTTCCCAATCGTAATAGGCTGGATAGCACAGAAGGACGGCAGCGACAAGGACATCTACGGAAGCAATGGCTTTGCGTCTTGGAAAAGATGATCTGTCCGTCGTCAGCCCCCAGCCCGCATAGAACGGTCCCCCATAGGTAAAGACGGGGATACCGCGCAACAGGGCTTCGAAACCGGACTGTGAGGTCAGGGTATGGACTTCGTGGCAGCGCCGGTAAAGCTGGCTGATGGCGGTCTTGCGCACGAAGGCATCTGCCAGGCCTGCCACATCACTGTCCTGCAGGGCTCCTTTCCTGTTGCCGCTGCTGACATCGGGGTGTTCCTTGTAAATGATGAAGGCTTGGGGCCTGGCTTTGCGGACGGCCTGCAGGAGCTCCAGATTGGAGTGGATGCCGCAGCCTCCCGTACGTACGGAAGCATCATCTTCCACCTGGCCGGGCACGAGGACGATGGTCCTGTCGGTCGGCAGAGCGGGCAGGTCTGCCATCGAACCGACGTTATATTTGGTGATGCCGCTACGGCACAATTCTTCCCGCAGGGCGCGTGCCTGCTCCAGAAGGTCGGTATCCTCGATGCCGTTGCGGATCAGCTGCTCCAGGCGGCTGGGCTGGCGCGGGTCATAATAGATCCCCAGATCGTCAAGTACCAGGGAGCCCGGACGGATAAAGTCCGATCCCAGTCCTTTGGAGCGGATGAAACCGTCTTCCATGCGCAGAAGGGGCACATGCTGCTGTCGGCAGAGGGCAGACAGTGTGGGGCTCTCCTTGGAAGACCAGACGACGACCCGCCCCTGCCGGGCCTTGGCTGCGGCCACGGCTTTTCCTTCATCAGTGAAGAAAGCCTGGGTCCCCCCTGTGGAGGCAAGGAAGGCACGGGCCTGTTCGTGTTTCCAGAGCCGGAAGCCCAGGCAGGCATGGAATCCCCGGTTCAATTCGTTGCGGCGGCGCTGTTCCGCCAGCAGGCGGATGATGTCCATGATGCCGCAGCGACGTCCCGTTACAGGGTGGACGTAGCGGCTGTACAGGATATAGGCAGCGGCAAAAACTTCTTCCAGAGTGCGGACTGCCGTACGGCGGGGGCAATGCTGCCTGTCGTGCGTCAGTCCCCATCCGGCATAGAAGGGCATGCCGAAACAATGGACCTTTTTGCCCAGCAGCAGGGCTTCGAACCCCATCTGCGAGGTGACGCAGTAAACTTCATCCACCTGGCGCAGCAGGCTGAGAGGGCTCACATCTTCTGCCAGAAGATGCACACCAGCGGGCAGGGCATGCGGATCGAAAAAACCTTGCTTACGGCCGCTGAGCACGTCGGGATGGGTCTTGACCCAGATATCCGCACCGGGATGTTCACGGCAGGCTGCTTCCAGCATGCGGGTGAACGTACCGGCATCTGCCCCACCAAGGAGGACGCTCAGGTCATGGCGCGTCTGGTCCAGGATCAGGATGCGTGGACGGCCCCTGTTGGGGATCAGGTCCGCGG
>ENA-UEQP01003425-UEQP01003425.1-human-gut-metagenome-genome-assembly--contig:-NODE-3425-length-10343-cov-3.864309_pt1 | contig 10343 bp, 10 predicted proteins | sample MGYA00242951_ERZ507951 | MGnify/ENA primary metagenome ERZ507951 (study PRJEB26167, sample SAMN06115539) | human gut metagenome | host: Homo sapiens | place: China:Shanxi | collected 2015-11-18...
TACCAGAAAGCATTGTCCGAATCCAGCGGAAAAGCGCCCGAGGGCGTTTTCCTCGGGCGCTTGCAGCTTTTTATTTGTACGTCAGCAAATCTTCCACGCTCTTGCGCTTCGGCGCGGCGGGCTCCTCATCGGGATAGCCAAGACCGATAACACAGCCGACCTTCTGATTCTCCGGCAAGTTCAAAAGTCTCGTGATCTTCTCTTCGTCGAAGTAGCCCGTGATGACCGTGCCGACGCCGCGCTCCCACGCGGCAAGACAAAATGTCTGCGCGGCGATGCCCGCGTCGAACATCTCAAAGCCCGCCTCCTTCGGCGTCGAGAACGAGCCGTCGCGCTCGTAGCCCGAGCGGCCGGTCACATAGGTAAGCACCATAACGGCGGGGCAGTTTTTGAGCGTCTTCTCGTTCAGCTTGAAATCAAGCACCATCTCCTCCGCCATTTTGTCGATCGTCGTGCGGTCCTCGACGAGCACATAGCGCGCGATCTGCGTATTCTTCCACGAGGGGGCGTAGGCCGCGTCCGCGACGATCTGCTCGATGACCTCGTGCGGAACGGGTTTTGGCTGGTACTTACGGATGCTTCTTCTGCTTCTGATGGCCTGTATCGTTTCCATATTCGTTTCTCCTTTGCTGACGGTTTGAACGCAATGCCGATTCACGGCGTTTCTTTGGCGTTTATCATAACAGAAGCGTGCGCAAAAATCCAGTGGAAAAACAGCCGGTTCTGCCGATTCATCTTATTGCAGGCCCGTCAGCGGATTTTCCTGGCAAAATCCGTCGGTCAAACTATAGGACATGCCAAGCGTTCCAAACGGGAAATAGTGAACCGTATAATAGGCCCGTCCCGCTGAAAACTGCTCGATGGAAATGTAAATCGGCAGCAAGGGCACTTTCTTTGAGTAAACTCCCACCGACTGCGCGCAGATCTCAGCGACATACTCCTCCGGCACCTCGCACCTGCGTGAAACAAAAGGATGGGAAGAAATGCAGGCCAATATCATACCGAACAGGGCTACGATCAGCAGTGCGATCATCGCTTTTTTGTGTTTCTTCATGTTCTGTCACACCCCTGTGCGTTCCTCTGCTTTCTGTCTCTTCTCCATACGATGATCGCATGGATGATGAGGGACGCGACCGATATCGCGACAATCAGAGAGTGGGATGTAAACGGCTTGCAGTACCATTCCATCGGGTCTAACTGCGACAGCTTTGCCGTCAAATAAGAAGAAATAAAGCTCAGTATATTTCCGATAAAAATGATCGGAACGTTGTCTGTTTTCAGCGCGCAGCGGTACAAAATCACAAAGCTGACGATCATCACGCCGTAATATAGCATCGTCCCCGAAGTAACGTCACCCTTCACAGAAAGGTAGGCAAACGGTACGCAGTACGCAGCGAGCAGCAACGCTCTGATGAGACACGTTTTTTTCATAAATACCTCCCATTTTCTCTCAAAATCTCTCTTCTGTCATTATATCAGACCTTTTGCGCAAAGTCTACCATAGAAAAAGCGCCCGAAGGTTTCCCTTCAGGCGCTCCTTATGTTCACTTTTCTGTTCCGTAGAAGAACAGCGCCACCGTTCCCGGGCCGACGTGGGCGCCGGTGACAGGCTCGTAGACCACGTTCAGGCATTCGCCGGTGAGCGCCTGCGCGCCCTCTTCATTGTCCGCGTGGGCGATGCCGAGCATCTCGCTCTTGTCGAGCGCGCGGCCGTCGTAATAATTCGCAAGCTCCTGATACGCGCGCTTCATGCCGCGCACCTTGCCGCAGGAGACGATGTGCCCCGTCTCGTCACCGCACAAAATCGGCTTGATACTCAGCACCGTGCCGATCAGTGCCGTCGCGCTCGAAATGCGGCCGCCGCGCTTTAAGTACGCAAGGTCGTCGACCGTGAAAAACTGGCACATGTGCGGTCTTCTCGAAAGGAGATGCGCTTTGATCTCATCGAGGCTCTTTCCCTCTTCGATCATGCGCGCGGCTTCGAGCACCTGTAACCCCTCGCCAAGGGAGGCAGCGTAGGTGTCGATCGTGACGATCTTCCGCGCGGGGTATTTTTCCGTCAGCTCGCCCGCGGCGATAACCGCGGCCTGCGCCGTGCCGCTGATGCCGCCGGACATGCCGACGTAGAGCACATCGTCGCCCTGCGAGAGCGCACGTTCAAAGTAGTTCGCCATCAGGTCGGGATTGACCATTGAGGTCTTGACGACCGCGCCGCGGCGCATCGCGCCGTAGAACGCCGCGCCGTCGAAATCCACATCATCGGGATAGTCCGTCTCCTTTCCATCCACCGTGTAGGAAAACGGCACGACGGTGATGTGGTGTTGTTTCGTCAGCGCGACCGGCAGGTTCGCGGACGTATCGGTGAATAACTGGAGCATGACTCTCTTCCCTTCCTGATCCTTTGGCATTTTAACAGCTTATCACGCCATGCTCGCTTATGCAAGCAAAACCGCAGGAAACTTTACAATTTGTTCAACAATGTATGACTTTTTGGCAGAAAACGCCCTCCCACGGCACGTGGGAGAGCGCTTCCCGGAATCTCAGAATATTTTCTTACGCCTGCTCAAAGATGGCCTTCATACACTTGTAGGTCATGTAGCAGTCGAGCTTGGCGACCGTTTCATACGGTGCGTGCATCGAGAGCACGGGCACGCCCGCGTCGAGCGTGTCGATGTTGCGCTGGGCCATGAACTTGGCGACCGTACCGCCGCCGCCGGCGTCGGTCTTGCCCATCTCGGCCATCTGCCAGAAGACGCCGTTGTCGTTCATCAGCCTGCGCACCTTGCCGACGACCTCGGCGCTTGCGTCGCTCGCGCCGCCCTTGCCGCCGGAGCCGGTATACTTGCACAGCGCCACGCCGTAATTGACGAAGGCGGAGTTGCGCTTGTCGTACACGTCGGCAAAGTTCGGGTCATAGGCCGCCGTCACATCTGCGCTCAGGCAGAAGGAGTTGGCAAAGCAGTCAGAAAGCGCGACGCCCTGCGTGCGGCACATGTCGCCCATGAACCACTCAAACGCCTGAGACAGCATACCGGACACGCCCTCGGAGCCGATCTCCTCCTTGTCCGCGAAGATGCAGACCGCGGTCTTCTTCGGGGACACAGCGTCAAAAATACCTGCAAGCTCTGCATACGCGCAGACGCGGTCGTCGTGACCGTAGGACGCGATGAAGCTGCGGTCAAAGCCGATGTCGCGCGCCTTGCCGGCGGGGACGACTTCGAGCTTGGCGGAGATGAAGTCCTCCTCCGTAATGCCGTACTGCGCGTTCAAATACTGGAGAACGCCGAGCTTGAAACGGTCGGAGCAGTCCTTATCTTCAAACGGCTTTCCGCCGAGCAGCACGTTCAAGCTCTCGCTCGGGATGGCCTCGTTGAGCGGCTTTTTGCCCTGCTCGCGGCCAAGGTGCGGTAAAAGGTCGTTGATGATGAACTGGGGATCGTCCTCCTTGCCGCCGATGTGGACGTCGACCTTCGAGCCGTCGCGCAGCACGACCACGCCGTGCAGCTCGAGGGGGATCGTCACCCACTGGTGCTTGCGGATGCCGCCGTAGTGGTGGGTCTTGAAGTAGGCCATCTCGGCCTCCTCGTAGAGCGGGCGGGGCTTTAAGTCGAGGCGCGGGGAGTCGGTATGCGCCGCGCCGATGTTCGCGCCGTGGCTCAAGTCCTCGCTGCCGATGACAGCGAGCATGATGCCCTTGCCGCGGTTATTGAAGTAGACCTTGTCGCCGGCGCTCAGCTTCATACCCGCTTCGTAGGCCTTGAAGCCCTTCTTTTCCGCCAGCTCGATGCAGTACTCCACGCAAAGGCGCTCGGTCTTGCCGTTGTTGAGGAACTTCTTGTAGTCCTCGCAATAGGCCTCCATCGCTTTTTCATCCTCTGCGCTCAGGCGGTCATAGCCATTCTTGGGGGCGTAGAGCAGTTTTTCAGCGAGCTTGTTCTTTTCACTCATCTCTCAGTTTCCTCCTTCAAATTGTTGATGATCGTGTTGATATAGACCTCTGCCGCGTGTTCCGCCTTTTCAGCGGTCGGCAGATCGTTCACAAATTCATAATCGCACTGCGCGCGGAAATAGTCCGCGTCCTTCTGTGCCGCGATGCGCGACCTTGCATACTCCTCGGTGATGCTGTCGCGCGCCATGATGCGCTTGACCCGCACCTCTTCAGGCGCCGTTACGGCGACGGTCGCGTCGCAGATCGCGCCAAGGCCGCTCTCGATGAGCTTGATAGCATCGAGGCCGATGATCTCCGCGTTCGTCGCCGCCATTTTCTGCGCCAGCGCGCGCGGGATGTGCTCGTGCACGATGGCGTCGAGCTCGGCGAGTTTTTTTCTGTCCTTGAAGACGATCAGGCCGATGGCGTGGACGTCCACGCTGCCGTCCTGCCGAAAAATGACATCGCCGAACGCCTCGCGCAGCGCGCGCAGCAGCGGCTCGTCATCTTTTAACATCTCGTGATAGACCGCGTCGCAGTCGAGCACACATGCGCCCTTTCTTTCAAGCGCGCGCAGAAGGCTCGTCTTCCCCGCGCCCGTGCCGCCGGTGATGCCGATGACGATCTTGCCGTCGTCCGCGTCCTCCACATGGAAGCCCGCGGCCTTTTTGAGGCGGTTGCCGATGGCAAGGCCAAGGCCTTTACTGTCCGGACACTGTGCCCAGATCTCGCCCACATTCGTCTCATCGAACGTCCGCAGCGCGTCGAAGACGTGCTGCGCCTGCGCACGCTTATCGTCGCTCGCACCGAGGGGGTGGACGATGTGCCCGTCGAAGAGCCGCGCGAACTCGTCAAAGCAGATGATGCCGGACTTCTCGCCCGCGTGTGTGAGCAGATAGCGCGCGCTCGCCTTCGCCCCGCCGGTCACGACCGTGACGGGGGCCTTAGGCGCATAGTGGCGGTACTTCATGCCCGGGGCGCGCGGCTTTTCGCCGTCATTCATCTTCTGCGTCACGGCCCTGTCGACCGTCACCTCGCCCAGCGCATCGCGCAGGCTCTCAAGCGGCAGTCCGCCCGGGCGCAACAGCTGCGGCGGCGTGACCGTCAGGTCGATGATCGTCGACTCCACGCCCACCTGACAGGGGCCGCCGGCGACGATGCCGTCGAGCTTGGCCCACATGTCCGCGCGCACGTTCTCTGCCGTCGTGCAGCGTGGGCGGCCCGAGGTGTTGGCGCTCGGCGCGGCGACCGGCACGCCGGATGCTTCGATGATGGCGCGCGTGACCGCATGGTCGGGACATCTCATGCCGACGGTCTCGAGCCCGCCGGTCGTGCGCAGCGGCACGCAGGGCTTTTTCTTTAAGATCATCGTCAGTGGGCCGGGCCAGAAGCGCTCGGCCAGCTTGTAGGCCGCGTCCGGCACATCCTCGCAGTAGCGCGTAAGCCAGCTTGCGTCCGGAAGGTGCAGGATGAGCGGGTTGTCCTGCGGGCGGCCCTTGGCCTCGAAAATGTGCAGCACGGCGGTCTCGTCCAGGCCGTCCGCGCCAAGGCCGTAGACCGTCTCCGTCGGGATGGCCAGAAGCCCGCCGCGGCGCAGAATGTCCGCCGCCTGCGCGATGCTCTCTTTATCCTCCACCGTGCGGAGGGTAAACCATTTTGTCTCCAATGTTCTCTCTTCTTTCTTAAGCCTCGGTGCTCTCGCGCAGCTTTTCGGCCTGCTCCTGCATCGTGAGCGCGTCGATGATGGGGTCTAAATCGCCGTTCATCACGGCGTCGATGTTGAAATTCTTGTTCTCGCCCGTCAGGCGGTGGTCAGTCACGCGGTTTTGCGGGAAGTTATAGGTGCGGATGCGCTCGTTGCGCATGCCGCTGCCGACCTGCGCGCGGCGCTCGCTCGTGATCGCACCCTCCACGCGCTCGCGCTCAGCCTCGTAGAGCTTGCTCGCGAGCATCGCCATACACTTGGCGCGGTTCTGGAGCTGGGAGCGCTCCTCCTGACACGAAACGACGATGCCCGTCGGCTTGTGGATGAGGCGCACGGCAGAGCTCGTCTTGTTGACGTGCTGGCCGCCTGCGCCGGAAGCGCGGTAGACCTGCATCTCAATGTCTTCGGGCCGAAGGTCGACGTCGACCTCCTCCATCTCCGGCAGCACGGCGACCGTCGCGGTCGAGGTGTGCACGCGCCCGCCGGACTCCGTCTCCGGCACGCGCTGGACGCGGTGGACGCCGGATTCAAACTTGAATCTCGAATACGCCCCATCGCCGCTGACGATAAAGTCAGCTTCCTTAACACCGCCCAACTCCGTATCGTTGTAGTTGAGCAGCTCCACGCGGTACCCCCGCTTTTCCGCGTACATCGCATACATGCGGTAGAGGTCGGCGGCAAAAAGCGCGCTCTCCTCCCCGCCCACGCCGCCGCGGATCTCGACGATGACGTTTTTGTCGTCGTTCGGGTCGCGCGGCAGGAGCAGCACGCGCAGCTCGTCAAAAAGGCGCTCTTTTTCTGCCTTGGCAGTGTTCAATTCCTCCTGCGCCATGTCCTTGAGCTCGGGATCGGATACAAGCTCCAGCGCCTGCACGATGTCGTCCTCGCACTTCTGGTACGCGCGGTAGGTCTCCACCACGGCGGAAAGCTCCTTCTGCTCGCGCGTGAGCGCGCGCAGCTTCTTTGGGTCAGCGTATATTTCCGGCACTTCGAGCAGCTCGCCGATCTCGTCATAGCGGCGCGCGAGCTGTTTGAGCTTTTCCCACATCAGGCCTTGTCCTCCGCAATGAAGTCAGAGCAGGCCTTGACGAACTGGTCGCGCCAGAAGTGATAGCCCGCGGAATCGGGGCAGAGCGAGACCTCCGCCACGTGCGGCGTCTGCAAATAGAGGTCCATCTGGCGGAAGACGTCCTTATAGTCCTGCTCGCTCTTGTGCGTGATGAGATACGCCGCGTTCTGGATCTCATAGCCGCGGCGCTTCAAAAAGCCGCGAATAACGCTCGAACAGCGGCCCGCCCACACGGGCGTGCCGAGGATGACGAGCTTGTAGTCCGACAGCGGCTTCTGGCATTTCGGGCGCGAAACCGCACTCGTGCGCTTGTGCATCGCGTCAAAGCAGCAGCGAAGGTAGCCCATCGTGCCGCTGCGATCGACCTTGTCGCGAATTTCGAGACATTCGCAGTCCAGCGCCTCGGCGACCTCCTCCATGGCTTTTTTCGTGTTTCCCGTGCGGGAATAGTAAAGGCATAAAATGTTATCGTTCATACTCAGTTTCCTCTCAGCAGGAGCCAACCGGTGGCAAAGGCCTCCCGCACATAGTAGTTGAGCTGTAAGGCATCGTAATAGGCGCTGCGCGGCAGCGTCGCCGCCACGCCGCAGGCCGCATCTGTTCCGGCGATGCGCCCCGCCCTAAAAATATGGTAGTCGTTCGTGACAAAGGCGAACATGTCGCCCGCATCAAGCCCCAGCTCCGCCATGATCTCTTCGCTGTAAGCAAAGTTCTCCTGCGTACTGGTCGATCGGTCCTCGCGGTAGATGCGGCTCTCGTCCACACCGTGGGCGATGAGCCAGTCGGCCATGCAGTCGGCCTCGGAGATATCCTCCCCCGGCCCCTGACCGCCTGAGCAGATGATGGGGATGTCCGGCTTGTCCGCGATGAAGGCAAGCGCCGCCTGCAGCCGCGACGAGAGCATCAGCGACGGCGTCGTGCCGTTCACGCCCGCGCCCAAAATAACCACGCACTGCGCGTCTTCCGCGCGCCCGTCCGTGTGCGCGCCGCGAATAACGAGCGATTCAAGATACCCGAATGCGACAAGGCCTAGGCACACGAGCGCGAGCAGAACGCGTTTTCCCCACTTTGCCCACGCATGCTCTTTGTACTGCTCGAGCATCGCAAAGACGATCAAAAGCGCCGTCAGGCACCAGAACAGGAGTCCTGCAAAGCGCACACCCGGGACGGCCCGGCACGCCGCGCCGAGCACGGCACAGGCTGCTGCCGCTGTCCACAGTCTTTTCTGTCTCTTCATGGTATGTTCCTCATTCGCCCGCCTGCTCGGCGAGCGTTTCCCACTTTTCCATCAGCGCGCTGAGCTTCTGCTCGGCGGCTTCCTTCTCCTTATAAATTTCGCTGTAGCGCTCGTAGTCGCCGCCCGCCTCTTCGAGGCGCTGCTCGATCTCGGCGATGGCGGTCTCCTGCGTGGAAATTTCCTTTTCACAGATGGTGAGCTGCCGCCGCGCCTGCTGGGCAGAGCGGTTCGGCTTTGGTTTTTCTGTAACCGTCTTTTCCTTTACAGCCTTTGGCGTGTGGTCGATCTTGTTCTGCGCCTCCAGTGCCTTGACCTGCCGGTAGCGCGCAAAGCCCATCGGATAGTCGGTGATGACGCCGTTTTCAAGCTCCCACACACGCGTTGCAAAGCGGTTGATGAAATAGCGGTCGTGGCTCACGAACAGGAGCGTCCCGTCGTAGCTCTCCACCGCCTCTTCGATCCACTCGCGCGACGCGATATCGAGGTGGTTCGTCGGCTCGTCGAGGATCAGGAGATTCACTTCCTCATCCATCAGGATGCAGAGCTTGAGGCGCGAAAGCTCGCCGCCCGAGAGCACGCTGACGCTCTTAAAAACGTCCTCGCCCGTGAAGTGGAACGCGGCCAGGCGGTTGCGCGCGCTCTGCGGCGTGATGCTGCGCTTGGAGTAGAGCATCGTGTCGACCAGGTTCCGTTCCGGCACGTCGAATTCGACGATCTGCGGCAGGTACGCGATGCGCACCGACGGGCCGAACTTGATCTTGCCCTCGTCGGGATATTCCTCTTCCATCAGCATCTTGATGAGCGTCGACTTGCCCGTGCCGTTGTCGCCAATGAGCGCGATGCGCTCGCCGCCGCGCACCTGCAAGTCCACGTCGTGGAACAGCACACGGTCGCCGAAGCTCTTTTTGAGCTTTTTGAGCGCGAACACCTCGTCGCCGTAGAACTCCTGCGACTTGAACTGCGCGCTCAGTGCCCGTTCCTTCGTCGGCTTGTCCGTCGTGCGCATACGCTCGATGCGCTTTTCCATCGACAGCGCGCGGCGGTACGTCTTGTCCATGCCCTTGAAGGCAAACATGCGCAGCTGCTCGGCGCTCTTTTCAAGCTGGGCAATCTTGGCCTGCTCCTTTTCGTATTGGCGCATCTTTTCCAAATAGCGGCGCTCTTTTTCCACCGCGTAGAAGCTGTAGTTGCCGCTGTAAAACTCCGCCTTGCCGTCGAGCACCTCGATGACGCGGGTGATGGTGCGGTCTAAGAAGTATCGGTCATGCGAGATGGCGACGACCGTACCCTTGAACGTCGAGAGATACTGCTCCAGCCATTCGATGGCGTGCAGGTCCAAATGGTTCGTCGGCTCGTCGAGAAGTAAAATATCCGTATCCTCCAAAATGAGGCGGCCGAGGTTCACGCGCGTCTTTTCGCCGCCCGAGAGCGTGTCAAACAGGCGCTCGCGCATCTCCGGCGGGATGGAAAGGCCGTTGGCAACCTTGTTGATGGGCGTCTCGGTGTCGTAGCCGCCGAGACCCTCGAACTTGGCCGAAAGCTCGCCGTAGCGGCGCAGCGTCTCTTCGCTCTCGTCGCCGCTTGCCATCTGCTGGGAGAGGGCGTTCATCTCGTCCTCCATCCTCTGCATGCGCGAAAACGCACTCTTGAGCACGTCTTCGACCGTGTAGCCCTCGGGATACACAGGAATTTGTGAGATGAGACCGAGCCTGCGGCCCGAGGCGATGCTCACCTCGCCCGCGTCGTAGTCGAGCTCGCCCGTCAGGATGCGGAAGAGCGTCGTCTTGCCCGCGCCGTTTTTGCCGAGAAGACCCACGCGCTCGCCCGTGTCGATCTGAAAGGTGATACCGTCCAGTATTTTCTTTTCGAGGTCAAAGGACTTGATGAGTCCCGTAACACTGATGTCGATCATGCTTTGGTCAGTTCCTCTACGATCTTCTCAAAGTGCATGGAGTGCGAGGCCTTGACGAGCATCGCCGTCTCCGCCGTGAACGCCGCCTTGACGGCGCCCATCGCCTCGTCCACGCTCCCGAACCACTGCGCAGAGGGGTTCCCTTCTGTAAAGTATTTTGCCCGTGCGCCGATTGCGATGACAGTGTCGATGCCGAGCTCTTTGGTGAGTTCTCCGATTTCCTTATGCGCACGCTCGGTGAGCTCTCCGAGCTCCGCCATATCGCCGATGACGGCGGCCTTTTTGCCGCCGCTCGCGCCCAATACGCGCAGCGACGCCGCCATCGACTGCGGACCCGCGTTGTAGCAGTCGTCGAGCAGGCGGCGGTTTTCAGAGAACGTGATGACGTGCATGCGTGAGCCCGCGGGCTCGTAGGCCGCTGCGCCGCGCTCGATCTCCTCTTTGGTCTCGCCAAGGTACTCACCGATGGCCGCGGCCATCGCCGCGGAGTAG
>ENA-UEQP01003438-UEQP01003438.1-human-gut-metagenome-genome-assembly--contig:-NODE-3438-length-10318-cov-4.968167_pt1 | contig 10318 bp, 9 predicted proteins | sample MGYA00242951_ERZ507951 | MGnify/ENA primary metagenome ERZ507951 (study PRJEB26167, sample SAMN06115539) | human gut metagenome | host: Homo sapiens | place: China:Shanxi | collected 2015-11-18...
CCAGCATGAGCTGGCCCCCATCTACGACACCACCAACGTCGCCATCGACCACAACCTGCTGACGATGGAGATGATGAAGAAGCTGGCCCCCAAGTACGGTCTGGTCTGCCTGCAGCACGAGAAGCCTTTCGAGGGCGTCAACGGCAGCGGCAAGCACAACAACTGGTCCATGTCCACCACCCACGAGAATCTGCTGGACCCGGGCGACACCCCCATGGAGAACCTGCAGTTCCTGGTCTTCCTGGCCGCCGTCATCAAGGCTGTCGATGAGTACGCCGACCTGCTCCGCACCTCCGTCGCCACCCCCGGCAACGACCACCGTCTGGGCGCCAACGAGGCACCTCCGGCCATCATCTCCATCTTCGTGGGCGAAGAGCTGGAAGCCGTCATCGACGCCATCGCTTCCGATTCTCCCTACGCCGGCCCCGTCAAGATGAAGATGGACCTGGGCGTCGATGTCCTGCCCAAGTTCAGCAAGGACACCACCGACCGCAACCGTACCTCTCCGTTCGCCTTCACCGGCAACAAGTTTGAGTTCCGTTCGCTCGGCTCCTCGGTCAACATTGCCTGCGCGAACGTCATGCTGAACACCGCAGTCGCAGAAGAGCTGCGTCAGTTCGCAGATGAGCTCGAGGGCGCAGAGGACTTCAACGCGGCTCTCATGGCGCTCATCAAGCGCGAGATCAAGGCGCACAAGCGCATCATCTTCAACGGCAACGGCTACGACGAGTCCTGGGTCGTCGAGGCAGAGAAGCGCGGCCTGCTCAACTTCAAGAGCGCAGCCGATGCCTTCCCGCACTACGTTGACCAGAAGAACCTCGACCTGTTCGCAAAGCACAACGTCTACACCGCCGAGGAAATTCATTCCCGTATGGAGACCCAGCTCGAGGAGTACAACAAGATCCTGCACATCGAGGCGATGACCATGAGCGACATGGTACGCGAGGAGATCACTCCGGCGTGCATCGCGTTCGAGGGTGAGCTGGCAGCCACCGTCAACGGCAAGAAGGCTGCCGGCGTATCCGGCGGCATGGAAGCCGGCCTGCTGGGCAAGATTTCCGAGCTGACCGAGGAGCTGTACGCAAAGAATACGGCGCTTGACGAGGCGATCGCTGCGGCGCCGTCCGGCGACAACATCGAAACCGCGCACTATTACCACAATACTGTCATCGCTGCGATGGACGCGGTCCGCGCACCGGCTGATAAGCTCGAGGGTCTGGTCGGCAAGAAGTTCTGGCCGTTCCCGACCTACTCTGACATCCTGTTCTACGTATAAGAGCAGCAGTTACATTCGTTAGAAAATATTTTTCTATACACAATGGCGTGTATTTCCCCTTGTTCCTTCGGGAGCAGGGGAGATACACGCCATAATTTTTTAGGGGGTTGTATTAAATGGACATCTTAGATCTCGCTACGTCGGTAGATGTCGGCTGGACGCTCGTCGCAGCGGCACTGGTATTCTTCATGCAGGCCGGCTTTGCGATGGTTGAAACCGGCTTCACTCGTGCGAAGAACGCCGGCAACATCATCATGAAGAACCTGATGGATTTCTCGCTCGGCACGCCGATCTTCTGGGTTCTCGGCTTCGGCATCATGTTCGGTGCGGCAAGCCCGTTCTTTGGCGGCTTTGATTTCTTCGCGGACGGCGTAGTCGGCGAGGGCTACAACTGGACGACGCTGATCTTCCAGACCGTGTTCTGCGCGACGGCCGCTACCATCGTTTCCGGCTCTATGGCAGAGCGCACCAAGTTCTCTGCGTACTGCATTTACTCGATGGTTATTTCCGCGGTCATCTACCCGGTTTCCGGTCACTGGATCTGGGGCGGCGGCTGGCTCGCGCAGCTTGGCTTCCATGATTTCGCAGGCTCCACAGCGGTACATATGGTCGGCGGCGTCGCAGCCCTTGTCGGCGCGGCTATCCTCGGCCCCCGTATCGGCAAGTACACCAAGGACGGCAAGGCTCGCGCGATCCCGGGTCACTCCCTGACCCTCGGCGCTCTCGGCTGCTTTATCCTGTGGTTCTGCTGGTTCGGCTTCAACGGCGGCTCTACCGTTGCACTGTCCGGCGGCGGCGCTGAGGTCGCATCCCGTGTATTCGTAACCACCAACATGGCGGCAGCTGTCGCTACCGTAACCGTTATGTGCATCACCTGGATCCGCTACAAGAAGCCTGACGTTTCGATGACGCTGAACGGCTCTCTGGCAGGTCTGGTAGCGATCACCGCAGGCTGCGATATGGTAACCCCGATGGGTTCCGCGATCATCGGCATCTGTGCAGGCTTCGCGGTTGTATTCGGCATCGAGTTCGTAGACCAGAAGCTCAAGGTCGATGACCCGGTCGGCGCTGTCGGCGTACACTGCATCAACGGCGCACTCGGCACTATCCTTACCGGCTTCTTCGCTTACTACAACGGCACCGAGGCCCGACCTCTCGGCCTGTTCTACGGCGGCGGCTTCCACTTCCTCGGCATCCAGATCCTCGGCGTTGTCGCAGTCATTGCATGGGTTGCGATTACCATGACCATCGTATTCAACATCATCAAGCACACCATCGGCCTTCGTGTTTCCGAGGCTGAGGAGATCATGGGTCTCGACAAGCCGGAGCACGGCCTGTCCTCCGCATATGCTGACTTTATGCCGGTCGTTCCGACTGTCCTTGGCACCAAGGCGGGCGAGGCTGTGGCAAAGATCAAGGATACCGCTCCGGTAGCTGTCGAGAAGGCTGTTCCGGTCACCAAGGTCACCACCGAAGGTGCGGCATTGGCCGGCGGTCACAAGCTGAGCAAGGTCGTCATCATCACCAAACAGTCCAAGTTTGAGGTGCTCAAGGAAGCACTGGCAGGCATCGGCGTATCCGGCATGACGGTAACGAACGTTATCGGCTGCGGCGTACAGAAGGGCGCTGCCGAGTATTACCGCGGCGCTGAGGTCGATGTAACCCTGCTCCCGAAGCTCAAGATGGAGGTCGTTGTCTCCAAGGTTCCGGTCGAGACGGTCGTTGAGGTCGTCAAGAAGGTTCTGTATACCGGCCACATCGGCGACGGCAAGATCTTCGTCTACGACGTAGAGAACGTCATTAAGGTTCGTACCGGCGCAGAAGGCTTTGACGCCCTGCAGGACGACGAATAAGCATCAGATAACGAGAAAGAACCCCGAGGCTGCGGCCTCGGGGTTCTTTTGCATACAGCAGATACAGCATAAAGCCGCCGCTCCGTGCCTTTCGGCATAGAGCGGCGGCTGTTTTGATTTTTACTTGCTGAGCGTCTTTGCGAAGCTGTCCTTGAGAGTTACGATACGATTAAAGCGGCCGGTCTCGCGGTCCTTGCAGTAGTAGCCCATGCGGACGAACTGGAAGCGGTCGCCTTCCTTCGCGTCTGCGAGCGACGGCTCGAGCTTGCAGCCGGTCAGCTTCTTGAGCGAATCCGGGTTGAGGTAATCCAGATAATCCGTGCCCTCCGGTACGTCGTTTACGTTCTCGAGGGTGAACAGGTTGTCGTACAGATACAGGTCGGCGTCGATGGCGTGCTCGGCGGATACCCAGTGGATGGTGCCCTTGACCTTGCGGCCGTCGACCGGCATGCCGTTGCGGGTCTCGAGGTCTGCGGTGCAGCGGATCTCGACGATCTCGCCGTTGTCATCCTTGACGATCTCGTTGCACTTGACGATATACGCGCCCATCAGACGGACCTCGCCGTCCGGCTTGAGACGCTGGAACTTCGGGGGCGGAACCTCAGCGAAGTCGCTCTTTTCGATATACAGCTCGCGGGTGAACGGTACCTTGCGGGTGCCGGCTTCCTCATTGCGCGGATTGTTCGGTACCTCGAACTCCTCGCACTGGCCCTCCGGATAGTTGGTGATGACCAGCTTGACCGGCTCGGTGACAGCCATGCGGCGCAGCGCGGTGTCGTTCAGCTCCTCGCGGATGCAGTGCTCGAGCAGCTTGATGTCAACGAGCGAATTTGCCTTTGCGATGCCGGCGCGCTGTACAAAGTCAAGGATAGCGCTCGGCGTATAGCCGCGGCGGCGCAGTGCACACAGGGTAGGCATACGCGGGTCGTCCCAGCCCTCGACGTGCTTCTCGAATACCAGCTGGCGCAGGTAACGCTTGGACATAACGGTGTGCGTTACGTTCAGACGGGCGAACTCGCGCTGCTTCGGATGATGCGGCAGCGGGCAGTTGTCAACGACCCACTCATACAGCGGACGGTGGTTCTCGAACTCGATCGAGCACATGGAGTGCGTGATGCCCTCGAGCGCGTCCTGAATCGGGTGCGCGAAGTCGTACAGCGGATAGATGCACCACTTGTCGCCCTGACGGTGATGGTGTGCGCGGACGATGCGGTAGATCGCCGGGTCGCGCAGGTTCATGTTCGGGCTTGCCATGTCGATCTTGGCGCGGAGCGTCTTGGAGCCGTCCGCGAACTTGCCGTCGCGCATATCCTGGAACAGTCGGAGGTTTTCCTCGACCGGACGGTCGCGGTACGGGCTTTCCTTGCCCGGCTCGGTCAGCGTGCCGCGGTACGCGCGCATTTCCTCCTGCGTCAGATCGTCAACATACGCCTTGCCCTCCTTGATGAGCTGCACGGCGCACTCGAAGCAGGTCTCGAAGTAGTCCGAGCCGTAGTAGACACCGCCGCTCGGCTCCTCGCCGGTCAGCCACTTGATGTCCTCCCAGATGGAGTCTACATACTCGGTATCTTCCTTGACCGGGTTGGTGTCGTCGTAGCGCAGGTTGAACAGGCCGTTGTATTTCTTCGCGATCGACCAGTTGATGAAGATCGCCTTTGCCGAGCCGATGTGCAGATAGCCGTTCGGCTCGGGCGGAAAACGGGTATGAATGCGCTCGGACAGGCCGTTTGCGATGTCCTCGTCAATGATTTCCGTCAGAAAGTTGTTTACATTTTCCATCATAGCTTATATTTCCCCCTGCATTAAAGCGCCGCAGAGCACTTTTCGAGTCGGTCGAGCACCTTTTCTCTTCCCAGAATACCCATTACGGTCTGGAGATCGGGCGCGTTCTGGCGGCCTGCGACCGCGACGCGGACGACCATGGAAACGTCGCCTACCGCGCCCTTGAAGGCGGACGGGTCAGCCTTGTAGGCCTTGGTGTCGGCAGCGTAGCCGTGCGCAGATGCGATCTGCTTCATCTTGTCGAAGAAGCCGTCCGGCGTATCGCTCTCGTCGAACATGCCGGCGAAGTCGGCGAGGATCGCCTTTGCGTCCTCGGCGGAAACGCGCTCCGGCATGGTGTAATCCGGCTGGAACAGCTCGTCGAACATGAAGTCCATGTAGCCCTTCGCGTCCGACCAGAGAGCGAGGTCCTTGCGCGGCTTTTTGCCGCCGCGGCCGATGGCGAGGTATGCCTTGGAGAAGGCCGGGTCGCGGGTCAGCAGGGCGTTGAACTCACTGTCGTTGACCGCGCTCCACTCCGCAACGTAATCGTAAACCTGCTCGGCGGTCATGCGCGAAATGACGTTCTTGGAAACGTCGCGCAGCTTTTCGATGTCGAACAGCGCGCCCGAGCCGCTCATCTTCTTGGTGGTGAACGGGAAATCGTTCATCGGCAGATCCGGATTTGCGCGGCGCCACTCCTCGAAGTTGGAGTTCAGGAGCGTCATCAGATACTCGAGCACGGCCGGGACCGGGTAGCCCTCCTGCGCGTAGAACGTCAGAGCGAGCTCCGGGTCCTTGCGCTTGGACAGCTTGCGCTTGCCGCCGGTCTCGGGGTCGATCTTCATCAGCTGTGCGGTGTGCGCGTACTTCGGCGCCTTCCAGCCCATCGCGCGGAACAGCTGGAGGTGTACCGGCAGAGTCGCGAGCCATTCCTCGCCGCGTACAACGATGGTCGTGCCCATCAGATGATCGTCCACAACGTGTGCAAAGTGATAGGTCGGGATGCCGTCCGACTTGAGGATGACGACGTCCTGATCGTTCTCAGTGACCTCCATCTTGCCCTTTACGAGGTCCTCGTGACGGATCTTGTGCTCGATGCTGCCCTCGGAACGGAAGCGGACGACATACGGCGTGCCCTTGGCGAGCTCTGCCTCGATGTCCTCCATCGGACGGTCGCGCCATACGGCGTATTTACCGTAGTAGCCGAAGTTTTCCTTGTTCTCCTCCTGCTGTCTGTGCGCCTCGGCAAGCTCCTCCTCGGTGCAGAAGCAGGGATACGCCATGCCGCGCTCGACGAGCGACTTGACGAAGGTCTGGTAGATCTCAGCGCGCTGGCTCTGGCGGTAGGGACCGTAGATGCCGGTCTCGCCGTCGGTGGTCGCGCCCTCGTCGAACGGCAGGCCGAACGACTGGAAGGCATCGATGATCATCTGCACGCCGCCCTCGACCTCACGCTTGCGGTCGGTGTCCTCGATGCGCAGATAGAAAACGCCCTTCGACTGATGCGCCAGACGCTCGTCTACGAGCGCGCCGTACAGATTGCCGAGGTGCATGAAGCCCGTGGGGCTCGGGCCCATACGGGTGACCTTCGCGCCTTCGGGCAGGTCGCGCTTCGGATAGCGTGCCTCGATGTCCTCCGGCGTGGTATTGATATGCGGAAACAGTCTGTCCGCCAAAAGCTTGTGATCCATTTACTTCACTCCAAGTTGCGATATTACACAGTTCGGGCACTGTTCCGGCCCTGCGGCTCGGATATGCGCCCACGATATGAATATTTTAACACAGCACGCCATCAGACGCAAGGCATTTCACGGTTTTCCGCGCGAAAGACGCACAATATCTTGCCTGATCGCGTGGTATGTATTATAATGATATACTGAAATAAAATTTTTTCAGGAGATTGCTATGAAACGAATTCTTGCGGCGTCCCTTCTGCTGCTCACGCTTTCCGGCTGCGGCGGCAAAAGCGAGCCGTATTCCACCGATTTTTTTGCTATGGATACTTTCATGTCGGTCAAGGTGCTCGGCTCTGACGGCGAAAGCCTCGCACAGCAGTGCGAAAGCGAGATCAATGCGCTCGAAAGCGTGCTGTCGCGCACGCGCGGGGATACCGACATCGCGAAGCTGAACGCGGCGGACGGCGCGCCGGTCGCGCTGTCGGACGAGGGCGCGAAGCTGCTGAGCACGGCACTCGACCTCAGCGCCGCGACAAACGGCGCATACGACCCGACGGTCGCGCCGCTGACCGACCTCTGGGGCATCGGCACCGAGCATCAGCAGGTACCGGCGCAGAGCGATATTGATGCTGCGCTTCAGAACGTCGGCATCGCGCACGTTCACGAAAACGGCGGCGCCGTCACCCTTGACTCCGGCTCGAAAATCGACCTCGGCGGCATCGCAAAGGGCTACGCCGCCGACCTGTGCGCGGATATTCTGAAAAGTGCGGACGCGGACGGACTGCTCGTGCTGGGCGGCAATATTTACGCCGTCGGCACGAACGAGGGGAAGGACTGGAACATCGGCATCGCGGACCCGGACGAGCCGACCGATACGGTCGCAGCGGTCGCGGTGCACGATCTGTCTGTCGTCACCTCGGGCGACTACGAGCGCTATTTCGAGCAGGACGGCGTGCGCTATCACCACATTTTCGACCCGAAAACCGGCTATCCGGCGGCGTCCGGCCTGCAGAGCGTCACGGTCATCGACGAGAATTCCACCCGTGCGGACGCGCTGACCACCGCGCTCTTTGTCATGGGTGCGGACAAGGGCCGCGCGTACTGCGAGGAGAACGGCATTGCCGCCGTGTTCGTCACTGCGGATAAGCAGGTTTTCACCACCTCGCGTGTCGCGGACGTCTGCACCTTTACGTTCACGGGCGAGGATAAGGGGTACACCTATGCGCAGTAGAATGAAATGGGGCGATTTCGTCATTATCGGCGCGGTTCTGGCGCTTGCGGGCGCGATGCTTGCGTTTTTCGCCCTGCGTGCCTCCGGCGACACGCTGTACGCCGAGGTCTGGCAGGATGACAGACTGGTCGAGCGGGTCGAGCTGACCGACACGACCGACCGTACCATCGACCTCGACGGACATAACGTGATCGTGCTCTCGGGCAAAACGGCCGTGATGCAGTCGGCGGACTGCCCGGACCAGGTCTGCGTGCGAACCGGACGGCTTACCCGTGCCGGACAGGTCGCGGTCTGCCTGCCGCACCGCGTCATCCTCAAGCTGACGGGCACCTCGACCGACGGCATCGACGCCATTGTATCCTGAGAGGGGGGAGCCGTATGAAACGTTCGAAAGAGCTTGCGGTTTGCGGCATGCTGACCGCTCTCGCCATTATTCTTTCCATCGTTGAGCGTATGTTTCCGCTCGACGCGATCATCCCCATCCCGGGCGTCAAGCTCGGCCTCGCGAATGTTGTAACGCTGTTCGCGCTGACGCGACTCGGTCTGCGCGATTCACTTGCGGTCGTCGTCGTTCGCGTGACGCTCGCATCCCTGCTCATGGGCAGCGTGACAGCGTTTCTGTTTTCGCTGTTCGGCGGACTGCTCGCGCTGTTTGCCATGTGGGCGCTGCTGCACGCGGAAGGAAAGTTCTGCTCGCTGCTCGGCGTGAGCGTCGCGGGCGCCGCCGCGCACAATATCGGTCAGATCGCTGCTGCGGTGCTGTGGATGAAAACGACTGCCGTACTTGCTTATCTGCCTTATCTGCTGCTCATGAGCGTTCCGCTTGGCCTTGTGACCGGCCTCGTGTGCGCGGTCGTGCTGACGCACATGAAAAAAATTGATCTTCATGCATAAAATTTTGTTTTTCCTCCCACACTATCATAAAAACCGAGGAGGAAAACGATATGAAAATGCTATTGACACTGCTCATCGCGCTGCTGTGCGCCTTCGGCCTTTCCGCCTGCGGCAGCAACGCAGCGGACACGCCGAACAAGGACACGCAGCAGAATCAGACCGACAACAATGCCGGCACCAACTCTGCTGACACGGACACGAACGTTCCGCCTGAGGGAAACGTGAACTCGCAGGGGCCGGACGGCACGGCAGGTGACGGCGGTACGGTCGGAGGCGACATTAAAAATGCCGTGGACGATGCAGGAAATGCCGTCGGCGGCGCGATGGATGATGTCGGAGACGCGGCAAAAAATGCAGGAAAGGCAGTTTCTGACGCAGTAAAACCGAAATAAGTACAATTTGATATGATCTGCGGAAGAGGTCCACGAGAGTGGGCCTCTTTTTGTTTTGCTCTGAACCGGTTGACTGGGGTGCTCGAACTGCGTCAGCGTGTTCGTCCCCTAACGGGCGTGCGTTTTTCGCTTACGTCCGTGAACTGGTTCAGTCCGGCGCACTCGGCAAGATTATGCGCTTCACCGGCACCTACGATCAGGACCAGCTGCTCGACGAGTCCCTCCCGATCACCTGGCGCCACATCAACAAGCTCGCCGGCTGCGGTGCTCTGGGTGACCTCGGTTCCCACCTGCTGTCCATCTCCCGGTTCATCATGGGCGACATCACCAAGGTAAACGCAGTCGCTACCACCGTATTCCCCAAGCATCCGAAGTCCGCAGGCTCCGACGAGATGGTTGACGTCGAGAACGAGGACATCATGACCTTTATGGCAGAGTACGCAAACGGCGCTATCGGCCAGATCGCCTGCTCCTGTGTTGCGACCGGCCGCAGGAACTACCTGACCTACGAGATCCAGGACACCAAGGGCTCTGTCCGCTACGACCTCGAGCGCATGGGCGCTGCCTGGACGAAATGAAGGTTGCCGGCTACGAGGGCTGCGAGATCGGTCCGTGGGGCTATATGCCGAACGACGATCCCAAGGTTCTCAAGAACGCTATGGACGCGCGCGGCCTGACTCTGGTAGGCGCGACCGAGGGCGGCAACTTTCTCGACGACGCTGCTGTTGAGGGCATGCTCCGCGATATCGACGACATTTCTGCACTGCTGAAGGCTTTCCCGTCCGCTAAGTATATCGTTCTGCTGCCTCCGATGTACACCAACCTCGCTGCCGGCGAGCCGATTTCCTTCTACAAGAAGTGGGCAAAGCGCATCCCGTACATCCATTTCAAGGACTGCGACCTTGCCGTAAAGGCCAAGATGGACGAAAACAAGTGGTCGTTCGCCAAGGCCGTTACCGAGGACATCATGGTCGATCCGGGCAAGGGCAGCATCGACTTTGCCGAGATGCACAAGGCGCTCGACGGCGAAAAGGTCGACGAGGTGGTTGACTCCGGTTCGGACGTTGTAACGCCGGATAACGCGGAGAAACGCCTCGCAACGTTGGACAAGCAGCTGAACGGATAAAAAACTACTCTCTCTCCGATTGGATAGGAAAAAGAGCTGAAATCAAAAGATTTCAGCTCTTTCACTTGGTGCGGATGGGGGGACTTGAACCCCCACGTCCTTGCGA
>ENA-UEQP01003443-UEQP01003443.1-human-gut-metagenome-genome-assembly--contig:-NODE-3443-length-10292-cov-3.184826_pt1 | contig 10292 bp, 11 predicted proteins | sample MGYA00242951_ERZ507951 | MGnify/ENA primary metagenome ERZ507951 (study PRJEB26167, sample SAMN06115539) | human gut metagenome | host: Homo sapiens | place: China:Shanxi | collected 2015-11-18...
GCCGTTTTCATCGACGCGCAGGATGATGAACTGGCCGGGCTCGGCCTTCTTTGCCACCATCGGCGCCTCGATCTCATACAGGATGACGGTCGGCTTGAGCGCTTCTTTTCTGACGATGCGATACATAGCGTAACCTCTTTTCTCCAAATTAGCGTTATGGATATGAAATGATGGATTGATTATATCATGAAGGATTCCTTGCGTCAATCGGATAGTTCAATATTTTCGATGCAAGTTATCCTGCATTTTTTATGGTAGGATGGTGACCCGACGGTTTTCCGTCTGCACGACGCCCTCCTCCTTGAGCTTTTTCAGCTCGCGCATCATGGCGCTGCGGTCGGCGCTGATGTACTCCGCCAGCGCGCTGAGGGAAAACGGCAGCGTGACGGTCTCCGACTTTTCCCGCCGCGCGAGCTGGTCAAAGTAGCACAGCAGCTTTTCGCGGATGGAGCGGCGCGAGAGCACCTCCACCCGCTCGCTCAGACGCAGTGTCTTGGTCGAGAGCAGGCGGAACAGGTTCTGCACCAGAATGCTGTGGTGCAGGCAGGCGTTTTCGCAGCGCTTGGTGATCTGGTCATAGTCGAGATAGAGCACGCGGCAGTCCCGCCGACACTCCAAAAAAATCGAGTCGCCGCCCGCGCCGGAGAACGCCAGCACCTCGCCGAACACACCGCCCTCCTCAAGCGTTTCGAGGATCGTGCGGTTGCCGTCGGCATCCAGCCGGACGAGGTCCGCGCTGCCGGAGAGCAGCACGCCCACGGCGTTCTGTTCCCCGTCGAACTCGCTGATGAGCGCGCCGGCCTCATAGCCCGCCTCGCGCGCGCCGAAGCATTGGAACATCCGCGCGCACTCCTCGTTCGTGATGCCCTCAAAGAGCTGTGAGCGCACCGTCTGCATCGTATCTCTCCCCGCCTTTCCGCCGTGCCGTTTGTACGGTCTCTTTAACTTTTTTATTGTAACCTGTCGCGCGCAAAAAGTAAATCACTATTTTTCTATGCCTGCTATAAAAGGAAAAGCACCCTTACTCGGGCGCTTTTTCCGGATGCTTTTCGTAATATTTCCGCGCGTAGTCGTAAAAGACCTGCGCAATGGGCGAGAGAATGCTGTTTTTGTGCTTGACGATGTAGAGCCTGCGCCGGAGCTCCTCTTCCTCAAAGGGGAAGGCGAGCACCTTTTCAAACTGCACATAATCGCGCGCGGAGGAGAGGGAGATCAATCCGATGCCAAGCCCCTCGCCCACCATCTGCTTCACGCTCTCGCTCGAGCGGACCTCGATGGCCGTGCGCAGCTGCGCGATGTCAACGCCCATGCGCTCTAAAATTTCCCTGCCGGCCTGATAGGTGCCGCTGGATTTCTCGCGGCTGATGAAGGTCTCGCTCAGCAAAAGCTCCTTCGGGAGATGCCTGCCGGCATAGGCGCGGAATTTTTCCGTGTTCGGGGTGATGACCGCCATGCAGTCGCCGGCAAACTCCTGCGAGATGCACTTGTGGTTTTCCACCCGCGTGCCGCTGAAGCCGATCTCCACGGCGCGCGTCGCGACCATCTCGATGACCTTGGGGCTGTCCTCCATCTGGATGTTGAAGGCAATGTCGGGATATTTCTCGTGGAAATTCTGCAAAAGGTGCGGCAGATAATACTGGCTCGGCACCGTGGAGGCCGCGAGCGTGATGGTGCCGCGCATCTCCTGCGAAAAGCTCTTGAGCGCCGCGGCGGCGTTCTCGCGCACCTGCAGGATCTCCTTGGCGTAGCGGTAGAGGAGCTTGCCCGCGTCGGAGGGGTAGGTCTCCTTCGTCGTGCGCACGACGAGCTTGATGCCGAGCTTACGCTCGAGCGCGGAGATGTGGGAGGAAATGGTTGGCTGCGTCAGGTGCAGCAGCTCGGCCGCGCGGGAAAAGCTGCAGTTTTCGACCACATAGACGAACGCCTCCAGCTCCTTGATATCCATATCAATGTCCATTCCCCGGCCCCCCTTCGCGCCTCCGTCAACAAAGTCACAGCTTATAGTATATCCGTTTCCCGTCTGTTTGTCCAGTTCTTTTTCCCGCAAATTTGACCTTGCGCGCACACGCCGATGTGGTATACTGAGAGAAAGAGATCAACCGCTCAGGGAGGCCGCCATGGACAAGACCTTTGTCCCCATCCGCACGGACGTCGTGCTGCGGAATGAGACCGCACAGCTCTATCGCAGCTATCAGGATTTTCTGCAATTTGAACATCTCTACAGCTCTGCCGTGCGCGAGATCCAGACGCGGCTGGAGGTGCTGAACGAGGAGTTCAGCGTCCGCTACGACCACAACCCCATCCACCACGTCGAAAGCCGCCTGAAGTCCACCGGCAGCATCATCGAGAAGCTGCGGCGCAAGGGGCTGGAGATCTCGATGGAGTCCGCCAAGAAAAACATCAACGACATTGCCGGCATCCGCGTGGTGTGCTGCTACATCGACGACGTTTACCGCGTGGAGGAGATGCTCCTGCGCCAGAGCGACATGGAGCTCGTCAAGCGGCAGGACTACATCGAAACGCCGAACTACAACGGCTATCGCTCGCTCCACCTCGACCTGCGCGTGCCCATCTATCTCTCCGACCGCACGGAGTCCGTGCTCGTGGAGGTGCAGCTCCGCACGGTGGCGATGGATTTCTGGGCCAGCCTTGAGCACGATATCCGCTACAAAAAGGACAAGGCCGCCCTCCCCGCCGGCATCAACGAGCAGATGTTCGCCTGCGCCGACGAGATCGCCGACATTGACCGCAAGATGCAGGATATGTACCATCGCATCCAGGCTGCGGAGTGAGCGGCACGGCTTCCGCAGAGGATAAAAGGAACGGCTTCGCGCTGCGAAGCCGTTCCTTTTAAGTTTCTTCCTTTTCCATCCACGCAAGCTCTTTCGAGCCTGTGGGATTCACTTTGCGTCTTTTTCTTTCTCCAGCGCCTTTTCCAGCGCGATGGAGAGCTGGTCGGGGCAGGAGGTCGGCTTGAAGCCGCAGCGGATGCCGCGCATCCGCTCAATGGCGTCCGTAGCCTTCATGCCGCGCACAAGGCTCGAAATGCCCTGCAGGTTGCCGTTGCAGCCGCCGAGCACGCGCACATCCTTGATGACGCCATCCTCCAGATCAACTTCCATCTGCTTCGAGCAGGTGCCCTTGGGATAATAGGTATAGCTCGTCATGTGGTCTCCTTACTTGGTCTTGATGATGGCCGCGAACAGCGACGCGGGCTTGTCCGTGCGGTTGGCGATGCCGTGGCTCTCGCCGTCATAGCAGATGGCGAAGTCGCCTGGGTGCATTTTGCGCTCGGTGCCGTTGTCGTTGAGCGTGACCTCGCCCTCATGGAAGAAGAACACCTCGTACTCGCCGGTGTGGGTGTGTGTGCCCAGCGAGCAGCCCGGCTCGAGCTTGATCTCGGCAAACATTTTCGCGTTCTCCGGCATATTTTCCAGCACGCAGTCGCGCTTGTCGAGCGTGCCGTCGCCGCCGCGGGCATTGGGCGTCAAAATCTGCTTTCTATCCTCTGCACGAATGATCATTGTCATCTCTCCTTTGCTGTGCAGCCTTGTGCTGCGCACAGCATACCACAAAGCGCGGCGGGACGCAAGCCCCCGCCGCAAAAAGCAAGTCTCACCTTGACGCGGACGCCATGCGGGTGCTATCATGGAAGCATCTTATATTACAGGAGGCTGTTTCCAATGAAAACTGTCATTGCCACCACTGCGGCGCCCGGCGCCATCGGTCCCTATTCGCAGGCCATCGAAGCAGGCGGCTTCGTATTCGTCTCCGGCCAGCTCCCGCTCGATCCCGCCACCGGCGCGTTCGTCCCCGGCGGTGTGGAGGAGCAGGCCGAGCAGTCGCTCCGAAACCTCAAGGCCGTTCTCGCCGGCGCGGGCTGCACGCTCGGCGACGTGGTCAAGACCACCGTTTTTCTCACCGACATGGGCGCGTTCGCCGCGGTGAACGCCGTGTACGCCAAATATTTTGAGGGCGATTGCCCCGCGCGCAGCGCGGTGCAGGTCGGCGCGCTGCCCAAGGGCGCGCTGGTCGAGATCGACGCCATCGCCGTCAAGAAATAACATGGCGCAGCCGACACGCTGCGGCTGGGCCGGGCCGGAGCCGATCTACCTCGATTACCACGACCACGAGTGGGGCCGCCCCACGCACGACGATCGCGCGCTCTTCGAGCTGCTGTCCCTCGAGGGGATGCAGGCGGGGCTTTCGTGGATCACCATTCTCAAAAAGCGCGAGGCTTTCCGCGCGGCCTTCGCGGACTTCGAGCCTGCTGCGGTCGCCCGCTTCGATGAAGCAAAGGTCGCGGAGCTGATGCAGAACGCCGACATCGTCCGCAACCGCCGCAAGATCGTCTCCGTCATTGAAAACGCCCGGCATTTTTTAGAGGTGCAGCGGGAGTTCGGCAGCTTCGACCGCTTTCTCTGGGCCTACGTTGACGGCAAGCCCATCGTCAACAGCCCCGAGACGGATGCCGACGTGCCCGCCTCCACCCCGCTCTCCGACCGCATCAGCCGCGACCTGAAAAAGCGCGGCTTCACCTTCGTCGGCACCACCATCATCTACTCCCTGCTCCAGTCGGCGGGGCTGGTGGACGACCATCTGAAGGGCTGCGGCTGGCACGCCAGCTGCCGTCCGCCGGAATAACGCGAAACAGAGGAGAGCTCCGCGAGCTTTCCTCTGTCCGTTTTGAAAGACACGCGGCGGCGGTTGATTTTCTCCTCCGCGCGGCATACTAATCAAAAATACTTTCAGGAGGTTTCCTATGTGTACCGCAGCAACGTACCAAACCAGAGACTTTTACATGGGCCGCACGCTCGACTATGAGTTTTCCTACGGCGAGGAGATCGTCATCACTCCGCGCCGCTTCCCCATCGCCCTGCGCCACGGCGGCGTGATGGACACGCATTACGCCATCATCGGCACGGCGCACGTCGCCGACGGCTTCCCGCTTTACTACGACGCGGTGAACGAAAAGGGGCTCGGCATGGCGGGGCTCAACTTTGTCGGCAGCGCGCAATACGCCGAGGTCGTCCCCGATCGGGAGAATATCGCGCAGTTTGAGTTCATTCCCCGGCTGCTGGGCCGCTGCGCGACGCTCGCGGAGGCCCGTGAGGCCCTGCGCACAATGAACCTCGTCGGCACGCCGTTCAGCCCGCAGCTCCCTGCCGCGCAGCTCCACTGGCTCCTTGCCGACAAAAGCGGCGCGGTCGTGATCGAGTCCGTCGCGGATGGTCTGAAGGTCTACGACAATCCCTCAGGCGTGCTGACGAACAACCCGCCGTTTCCGCAGCAGATGTTCGCGCTCAACAACCTCATGCACCTCTCGCCGAAGCAGCCGGAAAATCTCTTTTCCGACGCGCTCCCGCTCACGCTCTACAGCCGCGGCATGGGCGCGCTGGGACTGCCCGGCGACCTCTCCTCCGCCTCGCGCTTTGCGCGCGCGGCGTTCACGCGGCTCCATTCCGTCTCCGGCGAGGGCGAAGCCGACAGCGTCGGGCAGTTCTTCCACATCCTCGGCGCGGTCGAGCAGCAGAACGGCTGCTGCGAGGTCCGCCCCGGCGAATACGAGCGGACCATCTACACCTCCTGCTGGAACGCAGACCGCGGCATCTATTACTACACGACCTACACCAACCGCCGCATTTCGGCGGTGGAGCTGCGCCGCGAGGACCTCGACGCCGCCGCGCTCATCCGCTATCCGATGCGCACGCGGGAGGACATTTTTTATCAGAACGCCCCCGGCACAGAGTCTTAGCGCCCCCGCCCGCAGCTCCTCCTTCCCCTGCAATTTTGTCACATTTTTGACAATGTGGGACGATTCTGACAAGGGCACCGGACAAATCTGATAAATTGCGTGCAAAACTGCTAAGTTCGGCAAATTTTCTTGCCATCGTTCCGTATAAGTTGTAATATTTTTGCGATCTGATGGGATCGGGAACGTTCCCGATGACCCCCCGGATAAATTTTGAATTGGAGGAAAATTTGCATGAAAAAGCTCATTGCTCTGCTCCTCTGCCTGGTGATGGCGCTCAGCCTGGTCGCCTGCGGCAGCAAGCAGGACGACACCCAGGCCCCCGCTGACGATCAGCAGGGCGCCGAAGAAACCAGCCTCGTCGACGCCGCCAAGGCCGAGGGCAAGCTCGTGGTCTACGGCTCCTGCGAGGAGGAGTACCTCGCCGCCGCCTGTGAGAACTTCGAGAAGATGTACGGCATCGAGGTCGAGTATCAGCGTCTGTCCACCGGTGAGGTGCAGGCCAAGATCGAGGAAGAGAACGGCAATCCGTCTGCCGACGTCTGGTTCGGCGGCACGACCGATCCCTACAACGTCTGCGCGGCCGAGGGTCTGCTCGAGGCCTATCAGGCGGAGAACGCCTCTCACATCGCCAAGCCCCAGTACAAGAACGCTGACGGCTACTGGTACGGCATCTACACCGGCATCCTTGGCTTCATGGTCAACACCGACGAGCTCGAGCGCATGGGTCTTGAGGCTCCTCAGGATTGGCCCGACCTGCTCAAGCCCGAGTACAAGGGCCTGATCTGGCTGTCCAACTACAACACCGCCGGCACCGCCAAGCTGGTCATCAACACCATGATCCAGAAGTACGGCCACGATGAGGGCATCCAGTACCTCGTCGACCTCGATAAGAACATTGAGGTCTACACCAAGTCCGGCTCCGGTCCGAGCAAGAACGTCGGCACCGGCGAGTGCGTCATCGGCATCGGCTTCCTGCATGACGGCATCACTCAGATCATCGACAACGGCTACGATAACATCGAGCTGATCATCCCGTCCTCCGGCACCTCCTGTGAGATCGGCGCTACCGCCATCTTCAAGGGCGCCGCACACCCCAACGCCGCGAAGCTGTGGATCGAGTACGCGCTCTCTCCCGACTGCGTGAACCTCGCCGCTCAGAACGGCTCCTATCAGTCCCTGGTCATTGACAACGCCACCCAGCCCGAGGCTGCCGCGGAGTTCGGTCTGGACCCCGAGAACGTCATGGACTATGACTTCGACGACGCCACCAAGAACATCAAGACCTACGTTGAGGAGGTCATGAATGCTCTGGCCGCCTCCGGCGCGAACACCGGCGACGAGAACCGCTTCCAGGTGAAGTAATTCTCCCTACATCGTCTATCGCATCGACCCAACGATCCCGACGGGGCGGCGGCATGAGCCGCTGCCCCGCCTGCGTTATCCTCCAAAACACCAAGAAAGGAGTTCCCTATGGCACGTTCTCAAAGCGCGGCGCTGGACCGGAAAAAGCTGATGGCCGATCCCATCATGGTCACCACCATCGTCGTGCTCATCACCTTTCTGACTCTGTTCATTCTCTATCCGCTGGCGATCCTGCTGGTGGACAGCTTCGTGGGCGACGGCAGCTTCGGCTTCGGCATCTTCGAGCGCATCTTCGCCATGCCCACCTTTACCAAGGCCATCACCAACACGCTCAAGGTCGGCTTCCTCGTCGGCATCCTCTCGGCGCTGCTCGGCCTGCTCTTTGCCTATGTTGAGGTCTACGTCCGCGTCGGTAAATTTGTCGGCAGCCTTTTCAAGGTCGTTTCGATGCTGCCGGTCGTCTCCCCGCCGTTCGTGCTGTCGCTTTCCATGATCATGCTCTTCGGCAAATCGGGCATCATCACCCGCTTTCTGCTCGGCATCTACGACAACAGCGTCTACGGCTTCTGGGGCATCGCCGTCGTGCAGACGCTCACCTTCTTCCCCGTGTGCTACATGATGCTCAAGGGTCTTTTGAAGAACATCGACCCCTCGCTTGAGGAGGCCGCGCGCGACATGGGCGCGAGCCGCTGGAAGGTCTTCACCAGCGTCACGCTGCCGCTGATGCTCCCCGGCCTCGGCAACGCCTTCCTCGTCACCTTCATCGAGTCCATCGCCGACTTCGCCAACCCCATGCTCATCGGCGGCTCGTACGATACCCTCGCCACCACCATTTATCTGCAGATCACCGGCTCCTACGATAAGCCGGGCGCGGCGGCGATGGCGGTCGTGCTGCTGTGCATCACGCTGGCGATGTTCGCGGTGCAGAAGTATTACCTCGAGCGCAAGACCGCCGCGACCCTGACCGGCAAGGCCTCCCGCGGCCGTATGCTCATCGAGGATAAGAGCGTCAAGATCCCGCTGACCGTTCTCTGCGGTCTTGCCGCTACCTTCGTCATCCTCATGTACCTGTGCGTGCCCATCGGCGCGTTCTTCCCCACCTGGGGCTACAAGTTCTTCCCGCTCACCGGCAAATGGTTCAAGCTCATCTTTACGCGCTACCACGGTCTGCAGGCGTTCTGGGATTCCTTCCGCCTGAGCCTCATCTCCGCCCCCATCACGGCGCTGCTGAGCATGATCATCTCCTACCTCGTCGTCAAGCGGAGCTTTAAGTCCAAGGGCTTCATCGAGGCGGTGTCCATGCTCGCCATGGCCGTGCCCGGCACGGTGCTCGGCGTCGGCTACATCCGCGGCTTCTCCGCGGGCGTGTTCCGCACCGGCTTCCTGCAGGGGCTTTACGGCACGGGATTGATCCTCATCATCGTCTTTGTCGTGCGTTCGCTGCCGACCGGCACGCGCAGCGGCATCTCCGCCTTCCTCTCCGGCCTTGTGACCGCGTGCGTGCGCTCCATCACCGCAATTTCCGCCATCATCCTGCTGGTGACGCCGCAGTTCCTGCTCATCACGGTGCAGATCAACGAGTTTGCCGAAAAGGGCTCCTACAGCCTCGCCTGCGCGTTCGCGACGATCCTCATCGTCATCACCTACGGCGCGGTGCTGCTGATGAATCTCTTTATGAACCATTTCGGCACCAGTAAAAAAATGAAGGAGGACTAAGCCATGGATAAGATCAAGAAGGGCGTTCGCCTCGACCATATCTCCAAAATCTATCAGGACCCCAAGACCGGCAAGGACTTCTATGCCGTCAAGGACACCTCGCTGACCATCGAGCCGGGTTCCTTCGTCACGCTGCTCGGCCCCTCCGGCTGCGGCAAGACCACCACGCTGCGCATGATCGCGGGCTTTGAAAGCCCCGACGAGGGCGAGATCTACCTCGGCGACGAGCCGATCAACGCCCTCACGCCCAACAAGCGCGACACCGCGATGGTGTTCCAGTCCTACGCCCTGCTGCCGCACTACAACGTGTTCGACAATGTGGCCTACGGTCTGAAGCTGCGCAAGGTGCCGAAGGACGAGATCCGCGAGCGCGTCATGCACATCCTCGACCTCGTCGAGCTGACGGGCATGGAGGGACGCATGACCAACCAGCTCTCCGGCGGTCAGCAGCAGCGCGTGGCGCTTGCCCGCGCGCTGGTCATCGAGCCGAGCGTGCTGCTCTTCGACGAGCCGCTCTCGAACCTCGACGCCAAGCTGCGCGTTTCCATGCGCACCGAGATCCGCCGCATCCAGCAGGAGGTCGGCATCACCGCCATCTACGTCACGCACGACCAGAGCGAGGCGATGGCGCTCTCGGACCAGATCATCATCATGAACAAGGGCGTCGTCGCTCAGATCGGCACGCCGCAGGAGATCTACTATCACCCCGTGAGCGAGTTCGTCGCCGACTTCATCGGCGAGGCGAACTTCCTGCGCGGCAAAATGACCGGCACGGAGAACGGTCTGGCTGTGCTGGACGTCGAGGGCGAGCGTCTGGCCGTTGCCCCGCGCGAGGGGATGCGCGTCGGCGAGGAGTACACCGTCGTGCTGCGTCCCGAGTCCGCGGCGCTCTCCGACGAGGGCGGGCTGCCCTGCACCGTTGAGCTTTCCTGCTTCATGGGCTCGTACCAGAACTATCACGTCCGCGTGGGCAATACGCTCGTCAAGCTCGCCGAGAACGATCCGCGCAACAAGCGCATCTTCCGCGTGGGCGAGCAGTGCCATCTTACCTTCGCGCCCGACACCGTCCACGTTCTGTAAAACCTATCTGACTGCAAAAAAGAGTCCGCTGTCCTCGGCAGCGGACTCCTTTTTTCATTCTGCGGTCAGGTCGCGCAGCGCTTTCCTATTCCCCGAGCCTTGCGCTCATGTCCCGCCGCGCGGCGGCGCAGAGGGCCGCGGCCTCCGCCATCGTCCGCGCGTGCGCGGAGTAGTAGAGCTTGAGCTTTGGTTCCGTACCGCTCGGGCGGACGATGACCTTAACGTGCGCCGTGCGCAGCTCCAGCACGTCGCCTGCCGGCAGACCGTCCAGACCGCTGAGGTAGTCGCGCACCCGCGTGACGCGCTCGCCCGCGAGCGTGTGCGGCGGAGCCGCGCGCAGGGCCGTCAGCATGGCGCTCATGCGCTCCATGCCGTCCTC
>ENA-UEQP01003449-UEQP01003449.1-human-gut-metagenome-genome-assembly--contig:-NODE-3449-length-10281-cov-3.337711_pt1 | contig 10281 bp, 10 predicted proteins | sample MGYA00242951_ERZ507951 | MGnify/ENA primary metagenome ERZ507951 (study PRJEB26167, sample SAMN06115539) | human gut metagenome | host: Homo sapiens | place: China:Shanxi | collected 2015-11-18...
AAGACCAGCATGATGTTCATAAATGTCTTGTACTGCGGGAAGACCCAGCGCAGCCAGCTCAGGCGGACGCCGCAGACGCCCAGCATCGTCAAAACGGCGGGCGGCAGTGAAATTTCAAAGCCGCGCAGGTAGCCGGAAAGCACCTCGTAGCAAAGGCTGAACAGGTGCGACGGCATGATCAGCATGAGGCGAATATAGCCCGTCTCTACCACCTGCGGGTCGCCGTTGAAGATGGTGAGCAGCGACTTTCCGAAAAAGAGGATCAGAGCGATGGCGACGCCGAGGCTGATGATGCCCTCGAGAAGACACAGCAGCAGCGTTTTCTTGCAGCGCTTGATCTCGCCCGCGCCGAAGTTCTGTCCGACGAATGTCGTGCAGGCCTGCGAGAAGGAGTTGAGGATATCGTAGGTGATGACCTCAATGTTGTAGGCCGCGCTCGACGCCGCCATGACGACCGTGCCGAGGCTGTTGATCGCGCCCTGAATGACAATATTCGCGATGGAGAACATCGCGCTCTGCACACCCGCAGGAACGCCGATGCGCAGAATTTGCCTGAGGCACAGCCCGTCGATGCGCAGCTTTTTCGGCTCAAGGCGGATGACCTTGTCCGTTTTGAGCAGGAAGACCCACAAGATCGCCGCGCTGACCGCGTTCGACAGCACCGTTGCGATCGCGACGCCGTCCACGCTCATGTGGAGCGCGGCCACGAAAAAGAGGTTCAGGATCACGTTCAGAACGCCGGAGGCCGTCAGCGCGATCAGCGGAATTTTCGTCTCGCCCACGCTGCGGAAGACCGCCGCCTCAAAGTTGTAGAGCAGGATCACCGGCAGGCCCGCAAGATAGATGCGCAGGTATAGCAGCGCCAGCGGGAACACATCGTCCGGCACATTCAGCTGATTCAGCAGCGGAACGGCGAACAGCTCACCGATGACCGCCGCGATCAAACCGCCCAGCACCGCCACAACGATGGAGGTGTGCACCGCGTGGTGCACCATCGTGTCGTTCTTTTCGCCGATGGCGTGCGCGATCGTCACGTTCGCGCCCAGCGCGATGCCGATGAACAGGTTGACGATCAGGCTGATGATCGAGCTGTTTGTGCCGACGGCCGCGACCGCCACAGTGCGGAGCTCGCCGGTAAAGTTGCCGATGACGGCGATGTCCGCGGCGTTGAACAGCTGGCTCAAAATCGCCGTGGCCGCCACCGGAACGGCAAAGCGCGGGATCTTATCCCAGAGCGTCCCGTGGAGCATATCCAATGATTTTTTCTGCGATGCAGCTTTCAACTCTACCGCCCCTTTCCGCAATTTGTCTGGCCCATGATATCACGCTTTGGCCCAAATGCAAGAGGCAGAAAAGCCAAAAATGGAGCACAGCGCAAAGAATGCTTTGTTTTGCTGCGAAAAGCGCGGATACTCACAGGCATTCCTGCAAAATTTCGTAGATCTCGTCGTGCGTCAACTTTTTGCAGCAGCCGGCGGTGACGTTGGTGGAATCCGCGATGGCTCGGAAGTCGGTGTCGGCGGGAATGCCAAGCTCTGCAAAGCTGGTCGGCAGACCGATTTCCTTAATAAACGCGGCCAGCGCGTCGATACCGGCAACCGCGGTCTCCTCGTCGCTGCCCTTGGGTGCGATGCCCCAGACATTCTGAGCAAACCGCGCAAACCGCGCCGCACCAGACTTGTAGATGTGGCGGTACAGAACGGGATGGATCACCGCCAGGCCCGCTCCATGGGTGCAATTTGTGTAAGCGCCCCGCCTGTGGTCTAGCTGATTCGCCTGAAAATCCGGGACCTTTCCGATCTTCATCACGCCGTTCTCTGCCATGGCGGACGCCTGCGCCAGCTCGCTTCTGGCGTCGTAATTTTCAGGATCGGTCAGCAAAATGCGAATGTTGCGGATGACGCTGCGCATGACGGCCTCATTGATATCATCGGAGAGGTTGTTTTCATCCGGCTTGCCGAAGTAGGTTTCCATCGCGTGGCTCAGCGTGTCGAACGCGCCGGAGATGACCTTGCAGCAGTCGGACACGCTGCCGCCGCCCACGGCGAGGATCAGGTCAACATGGTTTTCACGTGCCAGCTTCGCGCCCTCCTGCACCTTGGCATAGGTGGGGTTGGACATGATGCCGGAGAACTCCACAACGCACTTACCCTGCGCGTTCAGGATACCCATGATCTCATCGTACACGCCGTTGCACTTGATGGAACCGCCGCCATAGGCCAGCATGACGGTTTCGCCAAAGTTTGCGAGCAGGCCGCCGAGGCACTCCTTCACGCCGCCTTTGCCGAAATATACCTTGGTCTTGTTTTCAAAAATAAAGTTATTCATCATAACGCATCCTCTCTGACCGTTTTTCTTGCGGTATTCGCCGCTGTTTGCTATCATTGCCGATGGCAGCTTCCGGTTGATACTGCCGATTATAAATACCGGTTGTAACAACCGGTCAAGAGGTTTTTGAGGAAAAAACACAATTTTTTACGCAGCAGAGAGGGATTACCATGCGCTACACCATGTTGCAGGTCTGCAAGGAAACGGGCATGACCTATCAGGCCTTAAAATTTTACTGCAACGAGGGGCTTGTCCCCAACGTCAAGCGCGACAAAAACAACCGCCGCGTGTTTGACGAGCGGGACGTCGCGTGGATCAGCAGCCTGACGCGCCTGAAAAATGCGGCATGAGCATTCAGGAGATGAAGGACTACCTCGCCCTCTGCCTGCAAGGCGAGCGCACCATCCCGCAGCGCAAAATTCTGCCGGCGCAGAAGCAGGAGGCGCTGCGCGCAGGCATTCGGGAATTGCAGGACAGCGTCGCCTACATCGACTGGAAGCAGAATTTTTACGACGAAGTGCTCTCCGGCAAGCGGCCGTATGAGAGCAATCTTATTCGGGTGGAAAAATAGGCGCAAGGCTGGCGTCAGCATAAAAAGCAGGAGGCGTACCGCTCGGTATCGCCTCCTGCCTGCATTCCTGCCGTATTTCATCCCAGCGCCACGTCGAGCACCATCATCAGGCTGAAGCCCACGGCGAAGAACACCGTGCCGATGTTGGAGTGCGCGCCCTGCGACATTTCGGGGATCAGCTCTTCGACGACGACATAGAGCATCGCGCCCGCGGCAAAGCTCAGAAGATACGGCAGCGCCGGAACGATGAGCGACGCGGCGAGTATCGTCAGCACCGCGCCGATGGGCTCGACGATGCCCGAGAGCACGCCGCCCCAGAAAGCTCTTGCTTTGCCCATGCCCTCGGCGCGCAGGGGGAGCGAAATGATCGCCCCCTCGGGAAAATTCTGGATCGCGATGCCGAGTGAGAGCGCCAGCGCGCCCGCCGCCGTGATCTGTGCGCTGCCGGAGAGATAGCCCGCATACACCACGCCGACGGCCATGCCCTCGGGGATGTTGTGCAGTGTGACGGCCAGCACCATCATCGTCGTGCGCTGAAGTTGGCTCTTCGGCCCCTCGACCTGCCCGCTCTTGGCGTGCAGGTGCGGGACGACGTGGTCGAGCAGCAGCAAAAAGAGAATGCCGACCCAAAAGCCGAGAAACGCCGGCAGAAACGAGAGTTTCCCCATCGCCGACGACTGCTCGATGGCGGGGATCAGCAGGCTCCAGACCGAGGCCGCGACCATCACGCCCGCGGCAAAGCCCGTCAGCGAGCGCTGCACAGCGTCGCTGAGCGACTTTTTCATGAAGAACACGCACGCCGCGCCGAGCGACGTGCCGAGAAATGGGATCAAAATGCCGTAAAATGCTTCCATATCGTTCACCGTCTTTTCTGTGTGAAATATCAATTCTGTTAAATGCATCTAACTTCTGGACATAGTATACCAGCGAAAGCCGCGGGATGCAAGTGCCGCGGGACACAGAATGGGAACAGTCTGTCGCAGCGGACGGGGCGAGAAAGCGTATGTAGCAAAGAAAATATCGCGAAAAATTTGCAATCCGCTTTTGCAATGCGAAAATCGCTGTGCTACAATACGCAAGGTCGATCACCTTCCCGAAGGCAAGCGGGAAAGCAGGATATATTGGAAAGCTGCCCTGCGGCGGCTTTTCAAAAGACTGCAAGTTAGAGCGAACTAACCGCCTGCGCCGCGCCGGTGGGAACATCATATCAATAGGAACAGTGCCGCCTGATTTCAGGCGGCACTGCTTTTTGCGTTTTCGTGAAAAACAAAATGTTCAAACTTTCCTTTAGTTTTTTTAGGTTGGCGGGCAATCATGACCTCGTTCCAAGGGAAAAAGCGAAAAACAACAGCCCCGCGGAAGCATTTGGGATACACAATGACGAAGGAGGTCATTTTTGATGAAAAGCAAAAAGATTCGTTCTCTTTTCTGTGCGGCGGCGCTGACACTGTCGCTCGCCGCGTGCGGCAGCAAAACATCGGACTGCTCCGGCCAGACGATCACCGGCGAGATCACCGATATTGACGGCACTGCCGTGACGATGCAGCTCGGCGAGCTGAGTGCGGGCGGTATGCCGTCCCATGACGTGCCTGACAGTTCCGATTCCGGCCAGACGCCGCCCGACAAGCTGGACGGCGAAACGCAGAGCGGCAACAGCAGCAGTGAGGATCATGCATCGTCCGACAGCAGTCAGCCGCCCGCAAAGCCCGACAGCCAGAGCGGCAGCACCGACAGCCAGAGCGGCAGCACCGACAGCCAGAGCGGCAGCACCGACAGCCAGCCGCCCGAGATGCCGAGCGGCCAGGACAGTTCTTCCAACAGCCAGAGTGGTGATTCCGGCAGCCAGCCTCCAGAGAAACCTGATGGCGAGGCCCCGAGCGGCAGCGCTCCGGCGACATGGGCGGCAGTAGCTTTACCGCGGGCGAGGAGAGTGTGACGCTCGACTTCGCGAATGCGGAAATTACAAAAAATGACGAGAGCATCGAGCTCAGCGACCTCGCCGAGGGCGATATCCTGACCGTTGAGGTCGGCAGCAACAACACCGCGGCGGCACGACGAGCGCGAGCAACTTAGTTGTCGAGACCTCCGGCAACTCGTCCGCGGCCATCCGCTCCGACCGCGGCGGCGGTACGGTCAACGTGAGCGGCGGCGCGTACACCTCGAACGGCTACAACTCCCCCGCGGTCTACTCCACGGCGGACATCACCGTGAAGAATGCGAACCTGACAGAGAACAACTCCGAAGCCCTTGTCATCGAGGGTAAGAACTCCATCACGCTCGAAGACTGCTATGTCACCGGCAACATGAGCGACACCAAGGGTACGAGCTCTTCGGAAAACGTCCACAACGTGATGATCTATCAGTCCATGAGCGGCGACGCGGACGTCGGCACGTCCGTCTTCTCGATGACCGGCGGCAGCCTCGTTGGCAGCAGCGGTGACATGTTCTACATCACGAACACCCACTGCCTGCTGACGCTTTCCGGCGTGAATATCGTCAACAATGATGCGGACGGCGCGCTGCTGCGCGTGGTCGGCTACTCCGCCAGCCGCGGCTGGGGAACCGCCGGCAGCAACGGCAGCATCAACTTCAACGGCTATACCATCACTCTGGCAGACGGCACGGTGCTGAAGTGAGCCCGCTTTACCCCTGCTGCTGTATATACTCCTCAATGGTGCGCAGGAAGGCCTCTCCGTAGCGGGAGGCCTTCCGCTCGCCGACACCCGAGACCTCAAGAAGCTCTGAGAGCGAGCGCGGCGCTTTCTCCGCCATGTCGGCGAGCGTCGCGTTCGAAAAGATGACGTAGGCGGGAACGCTCTCGCGTTTGGCAAGCTCCGCGCGCTGGGCGCGCAGCGCCTCATAAAGGCTGTTTTCCTCAAATTCGTCCGAAAACGCGCCGCGCGGGTACTTTTTCTCCGCCTTCGGCTCCACCCGCTTCTGCATCAGCACGCATTCGCCGTCAAAGAGCACGGCGGATGCTTTTTTTGTGGGCCGGAGCGTCGAATAGTGCTGGTCGACCTCGAGATATCCCGCGGATTCGAGGTATTCGATGTACCGCTCGATGACGCTTGGCGACGTTTTGTCCATGAGACCATAGGTCGACAGGCTCGCAAGGCCGAGCGACAAAAGACGCTGGTCGCGGCTCCCGCGCAGGACCTGAATGACGAGCGTTTTGCCGACGTAGTAGCCCAGCCGCTCGCGGATGCGCATGACGCACGATAAGATCATCTGCGCCGAGAGCGTGATGTCCTCGGTCTGGTAGGTCGCTTTACAGTTGGAGCAGTTTCCGCAGTTTGCGGGGTGTATCTGGCCGAAGTAGTCAAGCAGCCGCCCGCGCAGACAGTCGACGGATTTGCAGTACCCCGTCATCGCCTGCAGGCGCTCATAGTCGCGCTTGCGCACGAGCGCAGCGTCCTCCTCCGAGAGCTGGTCGGCCCCGCCGTTTTCGATGAGAAAGCGCGCGGTCTCCACATCAGCGGGCGCGAAGAGCAGGACGCAGTCGGCATTCTCGCCGTCGCGTCCGGCGCGGCCCGCCTCCTGATAGTAGGCCTCGAGGCTTTTCGGCATGTTGTAATGGATGACAAAGCTGACGTTTGACTTGTCGATGCCCATGCCGAAGGCGTTCGTCGCGACCATGACGGTCTTGCGGTCAAACTGAAAATCGTCCTGATTCTGCTGCCGCTCCTCATCTGTGAGGCCCGCGTGATAGCGCGTGGCGGCGATGCCGCGGTCACACAGGCTGTCGCACACGCGCTCGACCGCCGCGCGCGTTGCACAGTAGACGATGCCGCTCCTGCCCCGCCGCTCGTCAATGAGTGCGGCGAGGGCGGAAAACTTGTTTTTCGGGCGGCGCACGTCGAAATAGAGGTTCGGACGGTCGAAGCCCGTCACGATGCGGTACGGGCTTTGCAGCTGCAAGAGCCGCAGAATGTCGGACTGCACCTGCTTTGTCGCCGTCGCGGTGTAGGCCGCGACAATGGGTCTGCGCGGCAGGGCATTGATGAAATCGACAATGCCGAGGTAACTCGGGCGGAAGTCCTGTCCCCACTGCGAAATGCAGTGTGCCTCGTCCACAGCGAGAAACGACACGTCCATCTCCTGCATCAGCGATAAAAAGCTGTTCGTTTCCAACCGCTCGGGCGCGACGTAGATGAGCTTGTAGGCACCCTTGCGCGTGCGGGCGTAGACCGTGCGGATCTGCTCGCCTGTCAGTGAGCTGTTGATGTACGCCGCGGGAACGCCCGCGCTCTTGAGCGCTGCGACCTGATCCTTCATCAGCGAGATGAGCGGCGAGACGACGAGCGTGATGCCCGGCAGGAGCAGCGCGGGGATCTGATAACAGAGCGACTTGCCCCCGCCCGTCGGCATGACGCACAGCGCATCGCGCCCGGAGAGGATCGCGTCGATCAGCGCCTCCTGCCCCGCGCGAAACGCGCTGTGGCCGTAATATTGCTTTAAGATGCTGTACTTGTCCATGAAAAAGTGTTCCGTTTCCTGTTTTTCTATGATGTTACCCCATCGGGAAGAAATTGTCCACGGAAAATTCAGAAAGGAAAAAAGAGGGAAATCGCCGCGGCTTGACATTGCCGTTTTCTTGTGCTCTAGTCCCTCTTGCTCGCTCGGAGGGCGCGCTGTTCGAAAGAAACGGCAGCCGGATAAGGCGCAGGCTGAAATGCCTGTTCCTTATCCGGCTTTTTTGTTGACAGGAGGAAACGACAATGGACCTTTTGCGTGGAAATATCAAAACGCTTTACTTCAAATACTTGTCGGCGGCGTTCGGCAGCGCGCTGATCTCCAGCATCTACGGCATCGTCGACATGGCGATGGTGGGGCAGTATCAGGGGCCTGATGGCACGGCGGCGCTGGCTGTGGTCGCGCCGGTGTGGAACGTCATCTACAGCCTGGGCCTTCTCATGGGCATCGGCGGCAGTGTGATCTTCAGCACGAAGCGCGGCAGCGGCATGAGCGCTGACGGCGAGGACGAGCAGTATTTCACCGCAGCGGTCATCGGCTCGGTCATTCTGGCGGCGCTCGCGTGGGTCGGGCTCATCCTCTTCGAGCGTCCGCTTCTGATGTTTTTCGGCACGGATGAGACGCTGCTCGCCCTCGCGCAGCGGTACATGATCCCCGTTAAAGTTGTATTCCCGCTGTTCCTCTTCAATCAGATGCTCGCGGCATTTCTGCGCAACGACGGCGCGCCCGCACTTGCGGCGCTTGGTGTGCTGTCGGGCGGCATCTTCAATGTGCTCGGCGACTGGTTCTTCGTCTTCCCATGCGATATGGGCGTTTACGGCGCGGGCCTTGCCACGGCGCTGGGCTCGGCGGTGTCGTTCCTCGTGATGCTGACGCACTTTGCGAGCAGGAAGAACACGCTGCGCCTCGTGAAACCAAAGAGGCTTGCGCGCAAGCTGTGGAAGATCGCCGTCACGGGCTTTTCGAGCTTCTTTATCGACATGGCGATGGGTATTCTGACTGTGCTCTTCAACCGCCAGATCATGCAATACCTCGGCTCGGACGCGCTCGCGATCTACGGCCCCATCATCAACGTCAGCACATTCGTCCAGTGCTGCGCGTACAGCGTCGGACAGGCATCCCAGCCCATCATTTCGACGAATTTCGGCGCGGGGAAAGAGGCTCGCATCCGCGGGACGCTGCGATATGCGCTGTGGACGGTCGTATTTTTCGGGGTTTTCTGGACGGCGCCGAGCGTGGCGTGCCCGAATCTCTACATCCGCATTTTTATGAGCCCGACGGAGACGATCCTGGCGATGGCCCCGGCCATCATCCGCGCGTATGCGATCTCATTCCTGCTGCTGCCGTTCAACATCTTCTCGACGTATTATTTCCAGGCCATCTTACAGCCGAAGGCGGCGTTTATCGTGTCGGCCGCGCGCGGACTCGTCATCAGCGGTGCACTGATCCTGATGCTGCCGCTTCTTGCGGGCGCGGATTCGCTCTGGTTCGCCATGCCCATCACGGAGCTTGTCACCGCCGTTTACGCTGCGGCGTGCATCCGCAGATACACCGCGCGGCTCGACGCAAAAGCCACTTGACGAAGCGCGGCCACCGCCGTATAATCATGTCGGAATTTTAACGAACAGGAGCCAAAATGTAACCATGCAGCTTGATCGACCGCGCGGGCAGATGTCCGATTCGTTCCTGATGTCCGCGTTTATCATTTTATCCGGCGGATTGCAGGACGCCTATACCTATTGCTGCCGCGACAAGGTGTTTGCCAACGCGCAGACGGGCAACATCGTGCTGATGAGCACACACCTTTTTGCAGGTGACTGGGCAGGTGTTTTCCGCTATTTTGTGCCGCTGATCTCGTTTATGGCGGGCATTTTTGTGGCGGAATGCGTCCACCGCCGCTATAAGTGCATGGAAAAGGTGCACTGGCGCCAGCTCATCATTCTGGCCGAGATCGTGCTGCTGTTTTTTGTCGGCTTCCTGCCGCAGGAGGTCAACACCTTTGCAAACGCGCTCGTCTCGTTCGTCTGCGCGATGCAGGTGCAGACCTTCCGCAAGGTGCGCGGCCACGCCTACGCGAGCACGATGTGCATCGGCAATATGCGCAGCGGCACCGAAGCACTGTGCGTTTACTTCCACACGCACGACCGCGAGGTGCTGCACAAAGCGCTGACCTACTTCGGCGTGATCGGACTTTTTGCCGTGGGCGCGGGTCTCGGCGCGCTGCTGACGAGGGCCTTTGCCGAGCGCGGCATCTGGGTATCCTGCGCGCTGCTGGCGGTCAGCTTTCTCATCATGTTCATCCGTGAGGAGGACGCAAAATGAGCCGTATGTTCCCGCCTATCGGCGACGCGGACAACGCATCATAGCCCGTGATCAAAGAAAACGACTTGATCGATGGTTTCTACCTCCACGTCAGGACTGAGCGGCAGGTCGTGCCGCAGAAAGAGGTCGGAATAGAAATCGTGGGACGATGTTCCCTCGGCGAGACTGACGATGGGATACGGAGAGCTTTTGCATAAGAGCGAGCAGCGCACGATCTCGCCCGCTATCTGCGTTTACATCGACGCAAACGGTCTGCATGAGCTCAACAACGAGCGCGGGCACGAGGCGGGAGACCTGATGCTGCGCTTCGTCGCGGAGAGCCTGATGGAGCAGTTTCCGAAGGGCTCCCTTTGCCGCGTCGGCGGAGACGAATTTGTCGTATTCCCCGCCCCGGCGGAGGGGCAGACCTGCGAGGACCGTATACACTCGGCCTCCGCGAGCATCACTGCGCAGGGATACAGCATCTCTTGCGGCATTGCCGCGCATGAGTCGGTGGTCGGACTGAGAGAGCTTGTCCGCGAGGCGGACGAGAAGATGCTTGAGAGCAAGCTCGCCTACTACGCCGAGCACGACCGCAGAGTACGGAA
>ENA-UEQP01003455-UEQP01003455.1-human-gut-metagenome-genome-assembly--contig:-NODE-3455-length-10269-cov-6.317804_pt1 | contig 10269 bp, 9 predicted proteins | sample MGYA00242951_ERZ507951 | MGnify/ENA primary metagenome ERZ507951 (study PRJEB26167, sample SAMN06115539) | human gut metagenome | host: Homo sapiens | place: China:Shanxi | collected 2015-11-18...
AGTTTTGTGCTAACACAAAAAAGCCACCGATAAAACATCGGTGGCTCTGTATATAAGCTCTGTATATAATCAGTAAAATAAATTACTTAATAAGGCTTGTGCCGTCCATTTCTTCGGGCTGCTCGAGTCCCATAATTTGGAGCATTGTCGGAGCGATATCGGCAAGTCTGCCGCCCTCACGAAGCTCGCAGTCGTAGTTTACTACGCAGAAAGGAACAGGGTTTGTTGTGTGAGCAGTAAACGGTGAACCGTCCTCCGCAACCATCTTATCTGCATTGCCGTGGTCGGCTGTGATAAGAGCAACACCGCCCATTTCTTTGATTGCGTCAACAACCTTGCCAACGCAGGTGTCAACAGCTTCAACAGCCTTTACGGCTGCCTCGAATACGCCTGTGTGACCAACCATATCGCAGTTAGCATAGTTGAGGATAATCATATCGTACTTACCGCTCTTGATTGCCGGAACAAGCTTGTCTGTAACCTCGTAAGCACTCATTTCAGGCTGAAGGTCATATGTTGCAACAGCAGGTGACTTAACAAGGATTCTGTCCTCACCCGGATACTGCTTTTCAACACCGCCGTTGAAGAAGAATGTTACATGAGCATACTTTTCTGTTTCTGCAATTCTGAGCTGTGTCATACCCTTGTCGGATACATACTCACCGAGTGTGTTCTTGAGAACCTCTGGCTTGAATGCAACTTCAACATTAGGCATTGTTGCATCATACTGAGTCATGCAAACAAAGTTTACAGGGAAGAAACCGTTCTTTCTCTCAAAGCCCTTAAAATCAGGGTCAACAAATGTTCTTGTAATCTCTCTTGCTCTGTCAGGACGGAAGTTGAAGAAGATGATGCTGTCGTTAGGCTTAACCTGAGCACCGCCCTCAATAACACAAGGAACAACAAATTCGTCTGTTACGCCGTCATTGTAAGAGTTCTTAATTGCGCAAACAGGGCAGTCTGCCTTGTTGCCCTCGCCATATACCATAGCTGCATATGCCTTTTCAACTCTGTCCCAGTTGTTATCTCTGTCCATTGCGTAGTATCTGCCCTCAACTGTGGCAACCTTGCCTATGCCGATTTCTTTGAGCTTGTTAAGAAGCTTGTCAGCATATTCAGCGGCACTTGAAGGCGGAACATCACGACCGTCAAGGAATGCGTGAATGTAAACATCCTTAAGACCCTTTTTCTTAGCAAGTTCAAGAATACCGTAGAGATGCTCAATGTGGCTGTGAACACCGCCGTCTGAGAGAAGTCCCATAAGGTGAAGTGCCGTGCCGTTCTTGAGAGCCTTGTCCATTGCATCAACAATAGCCTCGTTATCTTTGAGCTTGTCCTCGTTGATAGTCTTTGTAATTCTTGTGAGTTCCTGATAAACGATTCTGCCGGCACCCATATTTGTGTGACCGACCTCAGAGTTACCCATCTGACCGTCAGGAAGACCTACATCCATACCCGACGCACCAATCTGTGTGAGCGGATTAGATGCAAAAAGCTTGTCAATGTTTGGCTTTTTAGCAGCCTTGATAGCGTTGCCTTTTTCGGGAGCAATACCAAAGCCGTCAAGAATCATTAAAATTACCGGTTTTTTCATTTTGCGTGTCCTTTCCATAAAGCATACACAATCTTGTTATGCAAAAAACAAAATCCAAAAGCCGATTACAGACTTTTGTGCCGTGCCCAAAAGGACACGGCATTGTGTTTGAATATACTGTTTAAATTACTTGCTTGCAGCCTTTACGATTGCGGCAAACTTCTCGGCAACGAGTGATGCACCGCCGATAAGACCACCGTCAACATTTGTCTTTGAGAGAAGCTCGTCAGCATTGCCGTCATTCATTGAACCGCCGTACTGAATTGTAACAGCGTCAGCAGCAGCCTGATTGTAAAGCTTAGCAATTGTAGCACGGATGAATGCACAAACCTCTTCAGCCTGATCAGCTGTAGCAGTTTTGCCTGTGCCGATAGCCCATACAGGCTCATAAGCGATAACAACATTTTTGAGTTCTTCTTCTGTTACATTGAAGAGGTCAAGCTTAATCTGTCTTGCGATAACTTCTTCTGTGATATCACACTCACGCTCCCAGAGGAGTTCGCCGACACAAACGATTGGCTTAAGACCTGCGGCAAGAGCAGCCTTTGTTCTCTTGTTTACAGTTTCGTCTGTTTCACCGAAATACTGTCTTCTCTCGCTGTGACCGAGAACTACATATTCAACGCCCATTTCCTTGAGCATACCTGTTGAGATTTCGCCAGTGAAAGCACCGCTTTCAGCCCAGTGACAGTTTTCTGCACCGATTTTAACATTTGTGCCTTCTGTAGCCTCAAGTGCTGTTGCAAGGTCAACATAAGGAACACAAGCGATTACTTCACAACCGGCATCTTTTACGAGGGGAGTAATAGCGTTGAGGAGCTCTTTAGCTTCCTTTGGAGTTTTGTTCATTTTCCAGTTGCCGGCGATAATTGCCTTTCTCTTTGACTTATCCATGATAATTTTCCTTTCAGAATATGTTTTTATTATAATAAAGTAACAGGGTTAAATCAGTAAGGGCGGAAAAATCCGCCCTTTTATTTGATTAAATTATTTGTCAGCGATTGCTGCGATACCCGGAAGAACCTTGCCCTCAAGATATTCAAGAGATGCGCCGCCGCCTGTTGAGATGTGGCTCATCTTGTCAGCAAAACCAAGCTGAATAACAGCAGCTGCGCTGTCACCGCCGCCGATGATTGTTGTTGCGTCTGTGTCGGCAAGAGCCTTAGCAACAGCAATTGTACCCTTTGCAAGAGTTGGGTTCTCAAATACGCCCATAGGACCGTTCCAAACAACAGTCTTTGCACTCTTTACAGCGTCGGCAAAGAGTTCCTGTGTCTTTGTGCCGATGTCAAGACCTTCCATGTCAGCAGGAATCTTGTCTGAATCAACAACCTTAACTTCGATTTCAGCATCGATAGGATCAGGAAAGCCTGCAGCGATTGTTGTGTCGATTGGGAGAAGGAGCTTCTTGCCGAGCTTTTCAGCCTTAGCCATCATTTCCTTACAGTAGTCAATCTTTGTATCGTCAACGAGTGAAAGACCGACTTCCTTGCCCTGAGCCTTGAGGAATGTGTAAGCCATACCGCCGCCGATGATGAGTGTGTCGCACTTTTCGAGGAGGTTTGAAATAACATTGAGCTTGTCAGCAACCTTAGCACCGCCGAGGATTGCAACGAACGGACGAACAGGAGTTTCAACGGCATTGCCGAGGTAGTCAATTTCCTTCTGCATGAGGTAACCTACTGCTGTGTCCTTGATGTGGTCTGTAACACCTACTGTTGAGCAGTGTGCACGGTGAGCCGAACCGAATGCATCCATTACGAATACATCAGCGAGTGAAGCAAGCTCTGAAGAGAACGGCTCAAGATTCTTTGTTTCTTCTTTTCTGAAACGAGTGTTCTGGAGAAGAACAACATCGCCGTCTTTCATTTCTGCAACAGCCTTTTTAGCATTTTCGCCTACAACCTCGTCATCGTTAGCGAAAACAACATCCTGACCGAGGAGTTCCGAAAGTCTTACTGCTACGGGAGCGAGTGAGAACTTTTCTTCGGGACCGTTCTTCGGCTTGCCGAGATGTGAGCAAAGGATAACCTTGCCGCCGTCAGCGATAAGCTTCTTGATTGTAGGAAGAGCTGCTGTAATTCTGTTGTCGTTTGTGATTACGCCGTCCTTGAGCGGTACATTGAAGTCACAACGAACAAGTACTTTTTTACCTTTTACATTGATGTCATCAACAGATACTTTGTTGAGCTGCATAATATACATTCCTTTCGTGTAAGAAGAAATTTGTAAAAATTTAGTATTTTTACAACCACTGTTATTATATATCAAAAACCCCTTTTTATCAATAGAAAACTTTAAAAATTTCGCCTGCAAAGGTATTTTTTGCACTGCCCTTACAAATACTGATTTTAAGGAAGCTTATGAATATTATTTTTGTTCTTATGTCATATTGTTGAGGTCGCTCCACTTGTGGTTGTGAAGCTCGCCCTTGTTCTGCAAAGCAGGATAATCCCATTGCCTTAAAACTTCATAAGCCGCAATTGCAACCGAGTTTGAAAGATTAAGACTTCTTGCCTCGTCAATCATAGGCAGTCTTAAAGTGTCATCGGGATGCTGCATTAAAAGCTCCTCGGGCAAGCCTTTTGTTTCTTTGCCAAAAAGAAGATAGCAGTTGTCGGGATATTCAACATCGCTGTGGCGGTGAGTTCCTTTTGTTGAAAAGAAAAAGTATTTTCCGCCTTTTGTTTTTTCAAAAAAATCGTCAATGCTTTCATAATATGTGATGTCAAGCAAGTGCCAGTAGTCAAGTCCGGCTCTTTTGAGTTTTTTATCGTCGGGTTCAAAGCCCATAGGCTTGACAAGATGAAGTCTTGTTCCCGTTGCGGCACAGGTTCGTGCCACATTGCCCGTGTTCTGCGGAATTTCGGGTTCAACAAGCACAAGGTTGAGAGTTGCCAAAGGTTATCACTCCAATTTTTATTATTCCATTCTTTTTCTGTTTAAATACATTTTAAATCGTAAACAATAATAATGCAAGTTTTTTTGACAAAGCCGTGTGACAAAGATAAAAAACACACATTTTGTCAATGAATTTGCAAGATGGGGAGGTGTAATTATGAATTCAAGTCCAATGATGAATGTGATGAAAGGCGTTGCAATAGGAATGACGGCAGGTGTCTGCATGGGTATTGTCGGTAAAAATATGGTAGACAGCAACCCAAAACTCAAGAAAAAGGCAAACAAAGCCTTTAAGACAATGGAGTCAGTCCTCGACACCGCACAGTATATGTTCAGATAAAATTATATTCATCATAAACAACCCCCCGACTCAAACGAATCGGGGGGAAAATAATCAATATTTAATTAAATCAGCTTGTGTAGCCGAGGGGGTCCATTTTTTCGCCGTTGAGGCGGATTTCAAAATGGAGGTGAGGACCTGTTGAGTTGCCTGTTGAACCGACATAACCGATGAGGTCACCCTGATTTACATACTGACCTGTTACTGCAACAAGTGAACTGCAATGACCGTAAAGTGTTGTGTAGCCACTGCCGTGGTCAATGATAACATAGTTGCCGTAGCCACTGTTGTCACCGCCCGAGAATGTTACGGTACCGCTTGCGGATGCATAAATAGGCTGTCCGTAAACACCGCCGTCTGAAATGTCAAGTCCGCCGTGAAGTCTGCCCCAGCGTGTGCCGAAGGTACTTGTCAATGTATGTGTGTAGGGGAGTGGCCATGCAAACATACCCGATGAACCTGTTGTGTAGCTTGAAGATGAATTTGAACTTGATGAAGAACTGCTGTCTGATGAGGTTGATGATGAACCTGTGCTTGATGAAGTATCCTCAGCCTTGCCTTTTACAACAACTTCGTCAACTGCCTCTTTAAGAGTTTTTGCGTCAGTCTGAACTGCATCGGTCTGAACACCGTCAACAAATGTAGTTCTTACCGTTACTTCTTCTTCACCCTTAACGCCCTTTGTGGTAACTTTTTTGTATGAAGAAGATTTGTCCTCGTCATATTTTACCTTTGTGTCATAAGCCACATCTCTTGTGTAAACAATGTCTGTTGAAAGTGAGATTGAAAACTTGCCGTCTGCAAGTGCCATAACCTCGTCTGCGGTAATAAGGTCTGTACCGCTTGCGTTACCTGTTACAACCTCCACCGAATTTGCAAACTCGGTTGTTGTTTCGTCATCGTAATCTCTGCGGTAATCAACAAGAACCTGATCGAGGTCTGCATTGAGCTGATCAATTTCTTCTGTCGCACCGATAAACTTGCCATCAATATAAAGACTTGCGCATGACGGTGAAATTGCCTTGAGGTTTGCCGATGCCGATTCGCCGTCAATTTCAGTATGAGGAACAGCCTCGTCACTTGTTGCAACAAGTGCAGGTGTCTGTACGCTGTTGTTATCTTTCATATCAAGTGCGCTTGCAACCGTTACACATGAAAGTGTGATTGCACTGAAACAGGCTACTACTGCAAGCACAGCCTTTTTTCTGAGCAACTTCTGCGAACGGATTGCCGAGGGTGCAAGGTGAGCATACTGCTTTCCGCTTTTGAACGAAAGTTCCGATACAATCTCTCCGGCACTCTTTGTTGTGCCGTTCCTTGATTCGTTGAATGCTTTGTCAATAGCTGATATCTGTGTTTTTGCTTTCTTTGACGAATTAACAGCCTTGATTGTAACAGACTTTAAAGAACCCTTCCTGTTCTCAATTGCCTGTGCGAGTTTTGCGGCTGTGTTTTTTGACATTCTTACAACTGATTTTGCACAAAATGTTGTTGCTCTCTTTACAAAGCGAACAGTTTTCTGCGCTGTTGTAAGCTCACGCCTGCAAACTCTGCGTTTCTTTGTCGGAAGACTCTCGATTTCATTGAAACCTTCCAAACCAATGAACTTTGTATCCAAAATAATTTCTCCTATCTCATTAACTGTTACATTTTTGTAACAAACACGATACCTTTATTATACCAAATAGTTACGAAATTGCAATATGAGAATTAAAAAATGTCATAATTAATAATAAGACAGGGGATAAGGTTACAAAAAACAGGGCAAATTAAACAATAATTCCCTATATTAATTATACTGTAAGTTATCAACCGTGTAATCTTTTAACAAAGAGTAATATTTATTTAACTCTTTTAAAGCACCGTCAAGGTCGTGTTCAAGGTAGTTTCCGCACTCAATTGCAGTTGTTCCGGGGATTTCCCCTTTGTGCTCCGCACACTGCTTTATTGTGTCTTTTATAAGCTGTAATGCGTCCTCATTTGACATATCACGAACGAGAAAATAAAAACCCGTTCTGCATCCCATAGGTCCAAAGTAGATTACATTGTCGGCAAATTTGCTGTTGCGGGCATATGTTGCAAAAAGGTGTTCAATTGTGTGCATAACGGGATTCGGAAGATACGGCGGTGTGTTTGGCTTTACAAAACGCATATCGTATGTTGTAATATCTCCGTCAATTCTTGAGATGTAAACACCCGGCATAAGTGTGTTGTGGTTGATTGTAAAGCTTGCTATCTTTTTCATATATATTATCCTTTCTTAATCGTAATCGGCTATGTTTGTGAAGCAGATGTTCATATCAACATCGCCCTCAATTCCGTCAACCTTGCCTGATGAGGAGTATTGCCACATAGAAAACTGATAATAGAATGTCGGAACATTTGCGTATTCGCAATACCAGATATCAAAATCCGCAAGCTGGGTGAGGTCATATTTGAAGTAAAGCTCCTTGCTCGGAGAATAGATAATCGGTGTGTAGCCAAGCTCCTTTACACGGTTGCAGAATGCTTTTGCACAGGCTGTTGCCTGAGCGGCGGAAACGCTGTCGGTTCTTGCGTCATCATCCTTGATGATTTCCCAGTCATATGCAACGGGAAAATCGATTGTTTCATCGCCGAGAAGTGTCTTTATATAGTCAGCCTCTTCAATTGCCTCATCGTTATTGACAGCCTGAGAGAAGAAATACACGCCGACTTTAAGTCCTGCCGTCTTAGCACCCTTTATATATGAAAGGGCGGAATCGTCCGAGTACATTTTTCCGTCAGAACCGTATCCTCTGCCGCCGATGCGAACCATAACAAAATCAACACCCGATTTTTTAACCTTGTCCCAGTCAATCTTTCCGCTGTAGGAGGAAATGTCGATTCCCTCCATTGAAGCGGCCTTGCCGTTTTCACTGTAGTATTTGAAAGTGTCGTCAGAGGTGAAGTTATCGTTGTTGAGTGTATTTTTCGGTACACCGTCAAGCTCGGTAATCCAGATTTCACCGAGAGTGCTGTCGTTTATATGTATTTTTTCGCCTGTTGTCTTGACGGTTGTGTCTGTGGCAACAGTTGCCGGGGTTGTACTGCCCGACTGCGAACTGCTTTCAGCGTTGCTTGAGCAACCGCACAAAACCGAGGTAAGTGCAAGCATGGCAGCCGTTACGGCACAAATAGTTTTTTTCATTATTCTGCTCCTGACAAAAATTTTTTAACGCTGAAAAATGTCGATTATACGGACATTTTGCGTATCTGTTAGTCAGCATATCATAAAAAAGTGTTGATGTAAACAAAGAAACCGAAAATAAATATTGAAAATCTTGTGAAAATTAAGTATAATCTAAGGTACAAGTGTCCTTCATCAAACAGCGGAGGCATTTATTCGGAAATTTAATGATAACAATGTTCCGCAAAAGGCAATAAAGGGCGGTGAGTGAAATTGAATGAAACAAAGGTGCACGGATACCGTCACAAAACAACGGAAGAACTCGTCAAGGCAATTGACGAATGTACCTCTCTCAGTCAGCTTTTCGCTCTCATTCAGCATGAGCATATCACCATTCAGATGCTCACAAGACCGGGTGCATCAAATCTTGCACCAAAAATTTTAAGCCCGAAAGAGATAACAGGCAACCGTGACACACCATTTGAAAGACTGCGAAAACAGGTTCGTGAATCTGTGCTTGAGGACGAAAGAAGGCTTAAACAGAGCAAGCTGATTGCCGAATGCGAACGCCTTTCAAGACTTAATAAAAATGACAAGATAAAGTAAGAGTAATTAGTGGAAGATTTTTGAAATTTTTTACTAAATACTCTTTATTTTTTTGAAAAAAACATATATAATCTAATTATCAAATACGATTGGGGATGGAATATATGACATTCAAATTCAAACACACCTTGGCTGTAATTCTCGCAGTAGTTACCGTAGCTTGTTCTGTTGTCGGAACATTAGCTGTTTCTGCCGCAGAAACAGACTCTCAGCCTGCAACAGAGGCAACTGTTGCATCTGATGTAACAGATACGAGCGTTGAACCAACTCAGGCAACCGAGCCTTCACAGCCGGCAACGGAGCCGCCCGTAACTCCTACGGTTTCTCCGACTCAGCCGGTTAAGCCGAATGTGGGCGCAATCAAGAATCTCAAAAGAACGCAATATACAACAAATTCGCTTTCGTTCAAGTGGGATAAAGTAAGCGGTGCAACAGGCTATGTAATCTACTACCGCAACAATGACGCACACAAGAATTTTTCAAGATTTACATATGTAAAGTCAAATGCCTGTACACTCAAAAAGCTCAGAACAGCAACCTGGTATGATGTAAAGGTTGCCGCCTATGTTGAGCATGACGGTGTAAAGTATGAGGGTAAGAGTCAGACCTACAGAACAGCTACTCTCCCGAATGCCGTAAGCGTTTCACTCAAGGAGTCGGGTTCTGCAATTACACTTTCGTGGTCAAAGAACTCACAGGCAACAGGCTACAAAATCTACCGTATGAGCGGTGACACAAAGGGCAGGTATGTTCTTTACAAGACAATCACTTCAAATTCCACAACTTCTTTCAGAGATAAGGGAGTTAAGAACGGCAGAGCGTATTACTATCAGGTTAAGGCTTACCGTGCAATCAAAAAGAACACTTACTATTCGTCACCGTCAACAATAAGATGTGTGGCAGGTCTTAATGCCGTTAATTTCAAGACAGATACAAGACTTTCAAGAGTAAATCTCACATGGGGCAAGGCAATGACCACTCCAACAGCATATGAGATTTTCTATTCAACCTCAAAGAACGGAAAATATACAAAGCTTGGTGAAACAAAGAATACTTTCTACAACACCAAAAAGCTTACAGTCGGCAAGACCTATTACTTCCGTATTCGTGCTTACAAGTATTCGGGACCGAGCAGTAACCCGAAAAAGTACAAGTGCCTCGGCACATTCCAGACAAAGAGTGTAAAGATCAGTAAGAATGCCTACGGTGTTTCAGTAGGTAATACCTATGTTGAAATCAGCATCAATCAGCAGCATATGTGGTACTACAAGAACGGTAAGCTTGTTGTTGAAACAGATGTTGTAACAGGCAACTACGGTACAAACGATACGCCAAAGGGTGCATATTCAATCATCTACAAGGCATCTCCTGCAACTTTGATGAATAACTCTCATGTAACATTCTGGCTCCCGTTCACATCCGACGGTTGCGGAATCCATGACGCATCATGGCGTTCAAGCTGGGAATACGGCGGAACAAGGTACAAGGGTCACGGCTCACACGGCTGTGTAAACACACCGTACAACGCAGTTAAGAAAATCTATAACAACATTTCCTCGGGAACCCGTGTTGTTGTTTATTGATTTTAATTCGTAGCGAAAACTTGATAAAATAATTTAAGGCTGACAGATTTTTTATAACCTGTCAGCCTGTTTTTTATATGAAAGTTATTGTTAATCA
>ENA-UEQP01003456-UEQP01003456.1-human-gut-metagenome-genome-assembly--contig:-NODE-3456-length-10268-cov-2.696301_pt1 | contig 10268 bp, 8 predicted proteins | sample MGYA00242951_ERZ507951 | MGnify/ENA primary metagenome ERZ507951 (study PRJEB26167, sample SAMN06115539) | human gut metagenome | host: Homo sapiens | place: China:Shanxi | collected 2015-11-18...
AAAGGAAACCAAAAAGCCGGAAACTGCTGCGGAAAAGCCGAATGCTTACGATAAATTTATTGCAATAGTGCAAAAGCCAGAGGCAGAGAGAACACCGGAAGAGACTAAGTTTGTAAATGACCTTCTTGCACTCTTCCGTAACAACGACGCAAAGACAGAGAAAGCGCCGGAAGAGGCTGCTGCACCGGAGACCAAGGCAGAAGAAACCAAGGACGACAAAAAGAAGAAGAAAAAAGACTTGAAGGATGCACTGGCGCAGAAAGAGGCAGAGCTGGCAGATCAGAAAGACCAGCACCTGCGGCTCATGGCTGAGTATCAGAACTACCGCAACCGCACCACCGAGGAAAAGAAGAAGATCTACGGGGATGCAAAGATGGACTGCGTGAAGGAACTGCTGAATGTCATGGACACCTTTGAACGTGCGCTGGAGGCACCTTGCACCGATGAGAATTACAAAAAGGGCGTGGAACTGACCTTCGCACAGATCCAGAAAGCTTTCGAAAAGCTGGGTGTGACAGAGATCGCCGCACTGGGCGAGACTTTCGACCCCAATCTCCACAATGCCATCAAGCAGGTGGACGACAGCGAGTATGAGAGCGACAAGGTCTGCGAGGTGTTCCAGAAGGGATACCTGCTGGGTGACCGCCTCATCCGTCCGGCAATGGTTGCCGTTTCTGTGTAGGCAGGAGGCAGGACAGTGAAGAAACACACAGCGTCTCTCATGACGGCGGCGATGCTGCTGACACTGGCGTGGATGACCGGATGTGATTCCGGAAAGACCGCAGAATCCAGCAAGGCAGCCACCACCACGGCACTGGAAACCACCGCAGAGGTCGTGACCGATGCGGCAGAAACTACGGCGGCAGAAGAAAGCTCCGCCGCAGATGCACAGCGCTTTGACAACTATGCAGATTTTGCCGCAGCGATGGCAGAACAGCATCCGGAACTGACACTGTATACGCCGCCGGAAAGCGTGCAGCAGCAGTGGGAATGGAAGTCCATCATGCTGGGACAGACCAGCTATCAGTACGAGATGTACAGCGCAGAAAGACAGGCAACGGTGAATGTCCTCATTGATATGCAGCCGTCCTTTACCGATGCGCAGGAGATCGTGGATACCCTGACAAGCATGGGTGTTACGGCAAAACTGATCGACGATGGCTGCTGTTTGTTTGAGCAGGACGGTGACGGAATGTATGCCCTGTCGGCGCAGGTCAGACCACCGGTGACGCCGGCGAGAACTTTGCCGCTACGCTGGAATATGATGACGGCACAACGGCAACGGAAGATGAGCTGAAAGCACTGCGCAGCGAATTCTGGTTATAAAAATCCCTGTCCGAAAGGACAGTTGAAATAAATCATATTTATTTTGAAAAATCTGCCCGTTTTTCCGCAGGGGAAACGGAGATACAGAAAGGAAGAATTTATCATGGGAAAGATTATTGGTATTGACTTGGGTACAACAAACTCTTGTGTTGCCGTTATGGAAGGCGGCAACGCAGTCGTAATCCCGAACGCAGAGGGTGCAAGAACCACCCCGTCTGTAGTTGGTTTCTCCAAGACCGGCGAGCGTCTGGTGGGTCAGACCGCAAAGCGTCAGGCAATTGCAAACCCGGAGCGCACGATCTCTTCGATCAAGCGTCACATGGGTTCTGATTATAAGGTAGATATTGACGGCAAGAAGTATACACCGCAGGAGATCTCCGCAATGATCCTCCAGAAGTTAAAGACCGATGCAGAGGCATATCTGGGTCAGCCGGTAACTGAGGCAGTTATCACCGTTCCGGCATACTTCACCGACTCTCAGCGTCAGGCAACCAAGGACGCAGGACAGATCGCAGGTCTGACCGTAAAGCGTATCATCAACGAGCCGACCGCAGCTGCGCTTTCTTATGGCATTGATAAGGAAGACGACCAGAGAGTTATGGTATACGACCTGGGCGGCGGTACGTTCGATGTTTCCATCATTGAGATGGGCGACGGCGTACAGCAGGTACTGGCTACCGCAGGCAACAACCGCCTGGGCGGCGATGACTTCGACCAGAGAGTTATCAACTGGATGGTTGAAGAGTTCAAGAAGACCGAAGGCATCGACCTTTCTACCGATAAGATGGCTGTACAGCGTCTGAAGGATGCCGCAGAAAAGGCAAAGATCGAGCTGTCCTCTACCACAACCACAAACATCAACATTCCGTTTATCACTGCGGATGCAACCGGCGCAAAGCACCTGGATATGAATCTGACTGTTGCCAAGTTCAATGAGCTGACCAAGGATCTGGTAGACGCTACCATGGGACCGGTACAGCAGGCACTGTCCGACAGCGGCCTGTCTCCGTCTGATCTGAACAAGATCCTGATGGTCGGCGGTTCTTCCAGAATCCCGGCTGTACAGGAGGCTGTTCGCCAGAAGCTGGGCAAGGAACCGTTCAAGGGCATCAACCCGGATGAGTGCGTAGCACTGGGTGCTGCATACCAGGGCGGTGTCCTGGGCGGCGACGTCAAGGACGGTCTGCTGCTGCTGGATGTTACACCGCTGTCTCTGGGTCTGGAAACCATGGGCGGTGTATGCACCAAGATCATTGAGAGAAACACCACCATCCCGACCAAGAAGAGCCAGATCTTCTCTACCGCAGCTGACAACCAGTCCGCAGTAGACATCAACGTCCTCCAGGGTGAGCGTGAGTTCGCAAAGGACAACAAGCAGCTGGGTACCTTCCGTCTGGACGGCATCGCACCGGCTCCGAGAGGCATCCCGCAGATCGAAGTTACCTTCGATATCGACCAGAACGGTATCGTTCACGTAACTGCAAAGGATCTGGGTACCGGCAAGGAGCAGGATATCAAGATCACTGCATCTACCAATATGTCCAAGGACGATATCGACAAGGCTGTCAAGGAAGCAGAACAGTATGCCGAAGAGGATAAAAAGCGTCGTGAAGAGGTTGACTCCAAGAACAACGCAGAGAGCCTGTGCTTCCAGTGCGAGAACGCACTGAAGGAATTCGGCGACAAGGTTCCGGCAGATGAAAAGTCTGCGATCGAGAGCAAGATCGCTGATCTGAGAAGTGCAGTCGGCAGCAATGATGCCGCTGCGATCAAGGCAAAGACCGACGATCTCCAGCAGGCATTCTATGCACTGTCCTCCAAGATGTATCAGCAGAACGGCGGTCAGCCGGGCGCAGACCCGAACATGGGCGGCGCAGGTTTCGGCGGTGCTGATCCGAATATGGGCGGCAATCCGAACGGCGGCGCAAACGATGACGGCGTCGTAGACGCAGACTTCAAGGAAGTTTAAGAATGAAACGCAGCGGCGTGGAACGTGACGTACCGCTGTGAATAGAACGGCGGTGACGGGGCAGGTTTCGGCTTGTCCCGGCATCGTTGTATATGGGAGTGAAAGATATTCCCATGATCCATACAGACAGGAACAGCTGCTATGCGTCTGTTCCAGGGAAAGGAGCCAGCAGACATGGCAGAAAAACGGGATTATTACGAAGTGCTGGGGCTGAAAAAGGGTGCTTCTGAGGACGAGATCAAAAAGGCGTTCAAGACCATGGCCCGGAAGTATCACCCCGATCTGCACCCGGACGATAAAGAAGCAGCGGAAAAGTTCAAGGAAGTCAACGAGGCATACGAAGTGCTTTCCGATTCGGAAAAGCGTGCCAGATATGACCAGTTCGGTCATGCCGGCGTAGACCCCAACTATGGCGGCAGCGCTGGTGCAGGCGGATTCGGCGGCTTTGGCGGATTCGGTGATGTAGGCGACATTTTCGACAGCATCTTTGGCGGCGGATTCGGCGGCTTTGGCGGCAGCTCCAGATCGGCGTCCAATGCCAATGCGCCCCGGCGTGGCGGCGACGTCAACAGCAATGTGACCATTGATTTTATGGAGGCGTGCAAGGGCGTCAAGAAGAAAATGCGCATCACCCATATGGTGAAGTGTGAGCAGTGCGGCGGCACAGGCGCAGATGCCAAGACCACCAGCACAACTTGTACCGAGTGTCACGGTCAGGGTTCTGTCCGTGTGAACCAGCGGACACCGTTTGGCGTGATCTCCACCACAAAGGTATGCTCACGCTGCGGCGGTAAGGGTAAGATCGTCACCAATCCGTGCAGCAAGTGCCGTGGCAGCGGACGCTATCGCTCTACCAACGACATTGAGCTGAAAGTGCCGGCAGGCATTGACAACGGACAGGTGCTGCGTGTCAGCGGTCAGGGCGATGCCGGCTTGAACGGCGGTCCGAACGGCGATTTGAACGTATCTGTCAATGTACGGCCGCATGAACTGTTCACCCGGAACGGCGTGGACATCTACTGCGAGATCCCTATCACCTATGCACAGGCTGTTCTGGGCGATAAGGTGACAGTACCTACCATCAAGGGCAAGGTGGAATATGAGATCCCCGAAGGCACACAGAGCGGCACGAAGTTCCGCCTGCGTGGTGAGGGTGTAAAGTATCTGGGCAGAGAATCCTACGGCGATCAGTATGTGACCGTTGTGGTAGAAGTGCCGAGAAAGCTGACACGCCAGCAGAAAGAGCTGCTGCAAAAGTTTGACGACAGTCTGGAGGAAAAGAACCAGGCAAAGCGGCAGAGCTTTTTTGAAAAGTTAAAACGGCGATTTGAGCAGCAGTAAACGGCTGCATGAAAAAGCCTCATCCGATGCAGAAATGCACCTGGATGAGGCTTTTTTTATCGACTGCTGTCGTCGTTCTCGTCCTTCTGGGAGTCGTCATCGCCGCCCAGAATGTCACCGGCAGCATCGCCGGCATCCTTTACCGCATCGCCTGCGGCATCTCCTGCGTCACGGACTGCGTCTCCGGCATCGGTCACGATGTCACGGACACCGTCCTCTGCATCGCTGACAATGTTGCCGCCGTCGTCCTTGCTGTCATCTTTGCTGTCGTCCTTGTCATCCCGGCTGCTGTCGTCTGCGGCAGAGCTGCTGACAGAATCGTTCATGGAGCTGTCGTCCTTGCTGCCGCAGCCGGTGAACAGGCTGCCCATCAGCAGCAGTGCCATCGGCAGCGCCAGATAGTGCTTGATTTTCATGGTTTCACCTCATTTTTCAGAGAGCATATCGGCGTGGATGCGCCCATACACTCCGAAGATTGCAGAAGCATCGCTTTGCAAGATTAGTGTTTCCCACAACGGCGGAGATATTCCCTTTCCACATTTCCACGGCGTTTTTTCTGCGAAATTTCGGGGATTTTTCCGGCATGGCGCAGGTTTTGCCGAATATTTCCCCAACTTTTCAACACGGTTTTCCACACAATGCGGAAAACTTGTTACAACGGGGTGACGAAATTCGAACTTTCCGCAGCGCTCCGCTGTCGCATTTCGGCGTAATGTGTAATGATTGTAACCAATTGCAGAAAAGCACCGGAAAAACAGCAGTTTTTGTTTTCCACAAGTTGTGGAAAACGTGGTGGAAAGATCGGGAGAACTGTGGAAATACGGAGATCATCCGGAAAGAACGGCACAAAAAAAGACACGGCGAACCGTGTCTTTTCCGGATATTTGTTGTAAGATTAAGCAGCCTTTAGTCTTTCTGTACGGCGTCGTACAGGTCGCTTTTCCGGTGACCTGTCTCTGCGGCAACGGTTTTGCACGCCTGGGTCAGTTTCTGCCCGTCTGCCACATACTGTCGCACCCGTTCTGCTGCCTCTTCCAGGGTCAGCTGTGCCTCCTGCTGCGGTACTGCGCCGGCAACTACCAGCACAAACTCGCCTCGTGGCGGTGTGTTTTCGTAGTAGGCGATGGCGTCCGCAAAGGTAGTCAGACGCACCTCCTCGTGGATCTTGGTCAGCTCCCGGCAGAGAGACAGGCTCCGGTCTCCGCCAAAGACAGCCGCCATGTCCGCCAGTGTGCGGCAGAGCTTGTGGGGTGCCTCGTAGAAGATCATGGTGCGCTGTTCCTGCCGCAGCTGTTCCAGGTGTGCGGTGCGCTGGTTGCGGTTCACGGAGAGAAAGCCCTCAAAGGCAAAGCGTGCGGTGTGCTGTCCGGAGACGGCAAGGGCAGCGATTGCTGCCGACGGTCCGGGAACAACTTCCATCGGCACGCCCAGCTTGTGACAGAGCTGTACCAGCGGCTCGCCCGGGTCGGAGATGCAGGGCATTCCGGCATCGGTGACAACGCCGCAGGATTCGCCGGCAAGGATGCGGTCGGCGATGCTCTGCGCCACCGTCAGTCCGCTGTGTTCGTGATAGCTGACGATGGGCGTGTGGATGTCATAATGGGACAGGAGCTTTCGGGTCACACGGGTGTCCTCTGCCGCCAGAAAGTCCACCTCACCCAGCAGCCGCAGCTGACGCATGGTGATGTCCTCCAGGTTGCCGATGGGTGTGCCGATGATGTATAATGTACCGCTCATGTTGGCTCTCGTGTCCTTTCTCAGAAAAACTGTTTCATGTCCAGAATGTCGTGGATGTGTACGGTGGCAGTGGCGCAAATCTCTTTCCAGACCGGCGCATTCTCCGGATCAGCAATGCCGATGGTGAAAAATCCGCCGTTTTTTGCGCCTTCCAGTGCGTGGAGCGAGTCCTCCACCACGGCGATCTGCCGTCTGCCCAGGTGCAGTTTCTGCGCCGCCAGCTGAAAGATCTTCGGCTGGGTCTTGGGTGTGCCGGCATCCTGTTCCGTGAGCAGGAAACGGAGCCGTTCCCAGATGTGCAGCCGCCGCAGCGCCGCCTCTGCCAGTTCGCCGTAGGTCGCTGTGGCAACGCCGTAGGGGATGTCCTGCTGATCCAGCCAGTCCAGGATCTCCGGGACGTGGGGTTTCAGCTGCAATTTTTCCCGGTATTCCTCAGCGACCATATCCGCCACCTGCTGTGCGATCTGCTCCGGGGTCACCGGAAGATCGAACTCCTCTACAAAAAACTGAGAGAATTCCTCGATGGACATACGCTGTACCGTTTCCGACAGATCCGGCGGCACTTCCTTGCCGTAATGCGCCATGAGTCTGCCGTCTACCTGCCGCCACATCCCGGTGGAGTCCAGAAGTGTGCCGTCCAGGTCAAAGATCACGCCCTGCAGGGTGTTGTGTTCCATAGTGTTCCCGTTCCTTAAAGCTTTGTGAATCTCGGCTGGTTGTCGTGTGCTGTGCCGGTGAAGATCGACTTCGGCATTGCCCAGACGCTGCCGTCCTGTTCCCTGCGGTAAACGACCAGCTCTTCCTGTGTCTCTGCGTGGCGTGCAGAGGGCTGGAGCAGTTCGCAGACGGTGCCGTCCAGAACGTCCCGGTACTTGGCGCCTGCCTCCAGGACGGTAGGCTCCGGAACGGCAACTGCCTCGGTTTCCGGCTCGGTGTTGTTGACGATGTCATCCTCTACCAGGATCATAGCGGAGAACGGTGCAACACGGATCCATGCGCCGCCGTTTTCCACCTGTACCGGCTGACCGCTGACAACGTCTACCAGAGACGGCACGTGTGTGCCGAAACGGAACTCGCTGGGGCAGTCCTCCAGGTTCAGTGCAACATAAACGGTTCTGCCGTCCTGTTCCTTGGCGAACAGCAGCTGGCGGTTCCGGACCTCTACGGTGTAGTAAGAGCCGGTGCGCAGTGCCGGATATGCGTGATAGATTCTGCCCAGCTTTACCAGGTGGCGGTACAGATCCAGATTGCCGCTGCGGTTCAGATCGTCCAGATCCAGGCAGGGGCGCAGACCGTCGTCCGAGTTGTTCTCGTGTCTGCCCATAACGCCGTATTCACTGCCGTAGTAGATGGACGGGATGCCCGGCATACAGTACATCAGCGTATAGCACAGGGGCAGATACCGCTGGTCAGACAGGGTGCTTGCCAGACGGTTTACATCGTGGTTGTCCACGAAGTTGTACAGCGCAATGCCCTGATAGATGCCGCCGTTTCCGAACTGGCGGTTGATGCTGTAGTTGATCTCGAAATAGTTCTTGTCGTTGTGTGAGGAATAGATGCCCTTATAGCACTCATAGTTGGTGACGCTGTCCAGCATCTCCGGGTTTGCCCAGCGCTTATAGTCGCCGTGGATGATCTCACCCATGAGCCAGAATTCCGGATTGCGTTCCTTGCAGAAATTGTGGATGCGGCGGAAGAAGTCGAAGTCCACGCAGTCCGCAGCGTCAAAACGGATGCCGTCGATGTGGAACTCATCCATCCACAGTTTTACGGCGTCGATCAGATAATCGCATACGTGCCAGTTGCGCAGATTCAGCTTGACCAGGTTGTAATAGCCGTTCCAGCCCTCATACCAGAAGTTGTCGCCGCAGGGACTCTGACCGCCGAAGTTCAGACCGGCAAACCAGTCGCAGTATTCCGATGCCTGTCCCTTTTCCTGGACATCCTTGAATGCCCAGAAGTTGCGTCCCACGTGGTTGAATACGCCGTCCAGGATGACCCGGATGCCGTTTTTGTGCAGTTCGTCGCAGATGTGGGCAAACATTTCGTTGGTGCCCAGCCGGCGGTCGATCACCCGGTAGTCGGTGGTGTCATAGCCGTGTTCAACAGACTCGAACACCGGTCCGAAGTAGACTGCATCAACGCCCAGTTCTTTCAGATGCGGAATCCAGTCCAGCACCTTTTCCAGCCGGTTCACCGGTTCGCCGCCTTCGTTGTGCTTCGGCGCACCGCAGAATCCCAGGGGATAGATGTGATACATTACCGCATTTTCATACCATTTCATTTTTCTTTCCTCCTACTCCTATTATATCACAAACAGGGCGAATTCCCTGTTGGATTGCAATTAAGGCAGACCTGTTTCAAAGCAAATTTACTTCACAGACCCTTCCAGATAATACGTTGCCTCCATATCCGCCACATTGACCGCCAGCGCCAGAGGGAACATCTCCAATGCTCTGCCCACGCTGTTTTTGTCCTCGTTTCCGGAAAAGCCCATGTGATAGCGGATGGCGAACGCCTCGTCCCGTGTGAGCCGCATAAAGCTCTGGATCATGTACACGGATTTTTCCCCGTGTCCGTAGGGCAGGGTGTCACGCACGGTGTAATACGGCACCTTTTCCCATACGCCCTGGTCGTTTTTGGCATTCCGGTAGTCCACCGCATAGAACCCTACCTTGCAGATATCGTGGAGCAGGGCTGTCACTGCAATGGTCTCCGGCGTATAGTCCATGCCGTACAGATCCTTGGTGCGGGGACGGGAGAGATAGTCCTTGAGGCATTCATACACATTCAGACTATGCTCCACCAGACCGCCCTCATATGCCCCGTGGAACCGGGTGCTGGACGGCGCTGTAAAAAAGTCGCTGGCGTCTGAATCCAGCCACTCCAGCAGCCGGTCTGCGCCACGGCGCTTGATGTTTTCCTGATAAACGGCAATAAATTCTTCCCGTTTTGTCACGGCATTCCACCGCCTTTCTCTTCACTGTTGTTTATTATACCACATATCCAGAAAATTGGCAAGCATTTTGAGAAGTCCATCCGGAAAGTTTGTTTCGAAACCATGAAAAAGCCGCAGGCGGAGAAAAAACCTGCGGCTTTTTTCAAAAGGGATGAACTGACAGACGGAAAAAGCATCTGCCATGGGAAATGTCAAAGTCTGTTTTATATCTGACGTACACAGATTGTTTTTCAAGAGATGAAAGTAAACTCTGTGCGGTAGAAATCACTGGGAAGCAGATTCTTCATCAGGCATTGGCGGGATATACTGCGTATAGTTCTCTGCCAGATCAAAGTCATTGATCGTTTGTGTCCGATAACCTTTGTCAATGGGAACAGTAAAAACTGTACCTGCTGCGTCCAAGTTGTTTTTTCCTTCCGGAACAATACGAATGGTCAGTTCCGTAGCATCAGTCAATGCTGCTTCCCATACAGAATTCTGAAAGGAAATGTCTGTATCAATATTCGCGTCTATCATATCATAAGAGTTACCGTTCTGATCCGTGACATACATCACATCGTAGTCATCAAATACAGTATCCTCAGAAAAACGGATCTCTGTGCTAAACGGAGAAACAGTCACAGATTCCAGCGTATATCCGTCTTTTGTTTCGGTAACTGGATAGATGTCCGTTCGGCTGGTATCCGCCTGTATCTCCGCAGTCAGAGTAATATCCACAGGAATAACACCCAGAGATCTCGGTTCACAGCTATATGCCGTATCACCCTTGGCGGATACGCCGGTTTCAAACCATGACCAACTAGTTGCATCTATTCCCTGTAAGAACGAAAACGAAAGCTGCAACGGCAGGCTTGCTGTAGTGTTCCCCTGAAATATCTCACTGCATTCCGCCGAAAGCACAATACTATATTCCGCATCGCCAGACTTCACAAATCC
>ENA-UEQP01003466-UEQP01003466.1-human-gut-metagenome-genome-assembly--contig:-NODE-3466-length-10231-cov-4.685641_pt1 | contig 10231 bp, 8 predicted proteins | sample MGYA00242951_ERZ507951 | MGnify/ENA primary metagenome ERZ507951 (study PRJEB26167, sample SAMN06115539) | human gut metagenome | host: Homo sapiens | place: China:Shanxi | collected 2015-11-18...
TAGAAGAAGCTAACAAAAAGCATGTATTTGGAACAAAGATGAGATCAGTAATATATGAAGCAAACGAAGAAGGCATAAGAGATATTGTAAATCAACAATTCGAATTTGCAAAAACAATATGTGACGGTGGATTAGTTCCAATAATTGAGCCAGAAGTAGACATACATTCAGAGCAAAAAGAACTTTGCGAAAAAATATTAAAAGACGAAATAATAAGAAAACTAAAAGAATGGAATCCAGCAGACAAAATAATGTTCAAATTTACAATACCAACAGTTGCAAACCATTACTTAGATTTATATGATTACGACTGTGTTGTAAGAATTGTTGCTTTATCTGGCGGATACGAGATAGATGAGGCATGTGAATTACTTGCTAAAAATAACAGAATGATAGCAAGCTTCTCAAGAGCATTATTACAAGACTTAAATGCACATCAAACACAAGAAGAATTTGATACAGCATTAAACAATGCAATAGTAAAAATATACAATGCATCAATAGACTAAAAGTAGACAAAAACTTGGTAAAAAGTTTTCTATAAACCTTAAAATTGAAAACAGGAGGAACAAGTTGAAAATACAAATATATTATGTTATTATAAATTTGTAAACAAAGGCATTTGAAATGCAAAACAAGAGAAAAGAGGAGTAAAGTAGAATGAATAAACCAGCAAACTGTTGTGGCTGTACACACACACACACACACACCATGCATTTTACCAAATGCAAACTTTAGTAAAATTTGCTAAGGCTTGTTTGTTGTACTCAAAAATATAAAATAAAAAAGATAGAAATGGAGTAAAAACTATTTCTATCTTTTTGACGTTAAAAAGACTTATTTTAAAAAATTATACATAGGGGGAAAATACTCAAAATGACCAAAAAAGAAAATGGAATTACTATTATTGCACTTATTGTTACTATTGTAGTTTTGTTAATATTAGCAGGAGTAAGCATAAGCTTAATAATAAACAGAAATGGAATAATTTCAAAAGCAGAAGTTGCAAAAAAGGAAACTGAGATTGCAGATGAAAAGGAAAAAATAAAATTATCAGCATTAGCAGCACAAGCTAATAATGAAGAGGCTGTTATAAGAAGAAATGACTTTGACAAAGAGTTGAAAAAGTTCTTTAATGAAGATTACACACTAGAACCTGATAGTGATGCTGAAGAGTATGAAGTAACTTGCAAAAAGAGTGGAAGAAAATATACTATAAAAAGTGGAATAACAAAGAAAAATTCGGATTACGAATTGAATAACAATAATACAACATTTTCATCAAGCCCAAGTGGTTGGACGAATGGTAATGTAATAGTTAATGTAAAGACAACTATTCAAGAGTATACATTGCAAACAAGTAAAGACGGTAAAAATTGGAATGATTCAAATGAACAAGCTTTTTCTACTAATGGAATTATGTATGCAAGACTGTGGAATGGAAGTGAATCTGTTTCAGAGTTGCAATATGAAGTAAATAATATTGACAAAAGTACTCCGAAAGTATCTGCAACAGCGATAAATACTAATAGCATAAAAATAAGTGCGTCAGATAGTGAAAGTGGAATAATAGGTTATGCAGTAACAACAAGTTCTACGAAACCAGAAAACTTTACAGGAGTCACAAATACAAAAAGTTTTGAAAATAGTATATCAAAATTGGCACACAATACTACATATTATGTATGGATAAAAGATGAAGCAGGAAATACATCACAATATAGTTTAAAAACACCGGAATTAAAAGCTGGAAGTTTAAAATTATCTAAGGCAATGATACAAACATCTGATGCAAGTGATGTAGCAAATAATATTGGCTCATATATAGGCAGTACAGTAACAAATTATACTCCTAATGGAGGAGATAAAAATGTTGGATGGAAAATATTTTATGCAGGTAAATCAGATGCGGGAGATTCATCAGAGAATGACCATATATATTTAATAGCAGATGATTGTATAGACATAAAGAATTCAGCAGGGGAATATAATACACCAGTATCAGCAAATGGAAATCAGGTAGATATATTTAATGATGCTCCAAAATGTGCAACACTTTTGTCTATAGAAAATGAAAGTTCACAATATTCAAGAGAAAACAGTTTGGCTAAAAATTGGATTGAAATAGATAACGATGATTCTGCAATAAAGTATATGATTGACACTGAGAGATGGTCAAAATTATACGGAAGCAAATATGCAGAATATGCGATTGCATCACCAACTGGCGAAATGTATGTAAAGAGTTGGAATTGCAATTCTCAATATAAGAGATTAAGCTATGGCTATGATAATTATGGTTGTACTATAAATGGAAGTAGTACGGTAGATACTGCAGGATATAACACAATGTATTTTTTAAGTGCGACTGATGGTGTAAGGAACAGCTGTTATGGTTATTGGTTAATATGGCCGGCTAAGGGTGCATCGTTAGAACCCACCAATTGGAAAGTTTCAATAACGGAAGAAGGAAAAAGTAGCATGTTCTATAGTCGTTATGGAGAAAATACATTAGGATTTAGACCAGTAGTATGTTTAAACACTAATGTTAGATTACAAACTGATGGAATGGACAGTGATGGAAAGGCAAAATATAAAATAGTTGAAGCAACCAATGAAGAAACTACTGTACAAGCTTACACGAATGGTGAATGGAGTTCGCAAAATGTATATGCAACTCTTGTGAGCGGAACAACAGGAAGTGGAATAAGTACAAGCTATGAGAGTATTGCTGACTCTGCACAGAATGTGACAGCAGGAACAACAAATACAAGTGAAATACAAAGAGAAGGTACAACAACATTAAGAGTTAAAACTACTGATGGCACAAATACAGTTTATAGTAATAATTATAATGTAAAAATAGATAAAACATCTCCGACTCCTGGAACACTTGCAATGAAACTAAACAGTAGTACTGGAGAAGAATATACTAGTGGAGCAACGAATAACAATATATATATAAAATTAAACAATGGAAGTGATTCTACAAGTGGACAGAGGAGTAACGTATATAAATTAAAGGGAGTAACTGAAAGTGAAAATTTAACAGAAACTTCAATAATTACAAATAAGGGCACTACAGTGGCAATAGTAACAACAGTGGATAATGCAGGAAATACGGCGACAAGAACCTATAATATTACAAAACAGTTGCCTAAACTAGCTACACCAAGATTGACTGCAGATGGTTATTCAAAATTGACTTGGAATAGAGTTGAAAATGCAACAAAATATGTTGTGCAAAGTATAATAGAAACAGTTGAAGTTGAAAAAGATAAAACATCTTATGATGCTTTAAAAATGCTTAAAAGTTTCATTGATAAAGAAGGAAATTCGTTTAATGCCTTTGTAAGAATCAAAGCTGTTGGTGATGGCATAAATTATGAAGATAGTAACTGGTCAGAATCTGTATGGTTATATGAGTGTTTATCAGGTGAGACTGAAATTGATATATATGATGAAGAAAAGAAAAAGAGAAGAAAGAAAAAATTAAAAGACTTAAAAGTCGGGGATAAAGTAATTTCATTTAATACAGAAACGAAAAAATGGGAAATAGATGAAGTACTAAATGACGATATGCACGAAGTTAAATTTGAGCTAAGCTATGATATATGGACTTTCTCTGATGGTACTCAAATAACAACGGTAAAGAAGCATGAATTCTACAATGTGAGTCAGGAAAAACTAATGTATATTGATGAATGGAATATGGGAGATAAAATATACAAAGAAGATGGAACAACGCCAAGTTTAATAAAACATGAGCAAATACAAGAGCCAATACGTCATTACACATTAATGAACCATAACCATAACTATATAGCAAATGGATGCTTATCTGGAACAAGAGAAATGAGAAAAATAAAAGTAGAAAATTTAAAACCAGTTGATATTGATTAAGAGTGAGGAGAAGAAATGAAAGATAAAAAAATAATTTTATGTATTATTTGTTTAGTAGCAATATTATCAATAATTATCGCATTTGGAGTAAGTCAAAAAGATAATGCAAAAGACAAAACAAATAAAGAAAATCAGAATAATATGCAAATAGAATTACAAGAAGGCAGCAAAATTGATGTGAAAAATCTAGAAAATGCCAAAATTGAAAATGGAATGAAAGTAAACAATTCTCCAAAAGCTCAAGAAGAAAAGATAGTAGAAAATCTTAAATACTCAGAATTTTCGATGGATTCTAAGAATGAAGAAAGCAATTTTAGACTAAGAGTTACAAATATAGGAAAAGAAAAAACAGAAGAACAATATGTAAAAGTAACATGCTTAGATGTAAATGGAAATTCGATTGGAGAAATTTATTTATTAGTTTCAGAGCTTAAGCCAGGTGAGTCGATAAGTGCAACAGCAAATATAGCAGATGACTATATAAATTTATATGATTATGAAATTTCAAAATAAAAAATAAGAACAAAAAAGTAAACTAATAGTTGTAAAACTATTAGTTTTTTGATATGATAGGCGTAAATTTAAATGTACAGTTTGGGGACGGAGAAAAAATTGTACAATAAATAGAGAAATAGGTGTTTAAAAAATATTAGAAATTAATATAAAACTTGTACATTTTTTTCTCCGTCCCCGGAATGCTTAGGAATGCTTCGTTGTACATTAAATAAACATAAGGAGGATTTTTTAATGAGTGAATACGAATGTGTTGACAGCGTTGAAACTTTGACAAAGACACTAGAGAGAGTTAAGAATGCACAAAAGAAATTTTCGAAATATTCACAAGAGCAGGTAGATAAAATATTTCAGGCTGCGGCTATTGCTGCGAATGAAGCAAGAATTCCACTTGCTAAAATGGCAGTCGAAGAGACTGGAATGGGAATAGTAGAAGATAAAGTAATTAAGAATCATTATGCGGCAGAATATATATATAATAAATACAAAAATGAAAAAACTTGTGGAGTAATTTATCAAGATGAGAGTTACGGAATTAAGAAAATAGCTGAACCAGTTGGTATTGTGGCCGCTGTTATTCCTACAACAAACCCAACTTCTACGGCAATTTTTAAAACTTTAATTGCACTAAAAACTAGAAATGGAATTATAATCAGTCCTCACCCAAGAGCTAAAAAGTCTACTATAGAGGCTGCAAAAACCGTTTTGGAAGCAGCTGTAAAAGCTGGTGCTCCAGAAGACATTATTGCATGGATTGATGTTCCATCTCTTGAACTTACTAATATGTTAATGCAATCTGCTGACATAATACTCGCAACTGGTGGACCTGGCATGGTTAAGTCTGCTTATTCTAGTGGAAAGCCAGCTCTAGGTGTTGGTGCAGGAAATACTCCTGCTGTTATTGACGAGAGTGCTAATGTAATTTTAGCAGTAAACTCGATTATACATTCTAAAACATTTGATAATGGAATGATTTGTGCGTCTGAGCAATCTGTAATAGTAAGCGACAAGATTTATGATAAGGTAAAAGACGAATTTGTTAAAAGAGGATGTTACATATTGAATCCTGAAGAGACTGAAAAAGTTCGTAAGACTATAATTATAAACGGAGCCTTGAATGCTAAAATAGTTGGTCAAAAAGCACACACGATAGCAGAACTTGCTGGAGTTAGTGTTCCAGAAAATACAAAAATTTTAATCGGAGAGGTTGAAAGTGTAGATTTATCTGAAGAATTTGCTCACGAAAAATTATCTCCTGTACTTGCAATGTATAAATCAAGCAGTTTTGACGATTCTCTTGAAAAGGCATATAGATTGATAGAAGATGGCGGACTAGGACACACCTCATCTTTATATGTAAATACTGTTACAGAAAAAGAAAAAATAAAAAAATTTTATAGCAAAATGAAAACTTGTAGAGTTTTAGTAAACACACCATCATCACAAGGTGGAATTGGAGATTTGTATAACTTTAAACTTACTCCATCTTTAACACTTGGATGTGGAACTTGGGGTGGAAACTCGGTTTCAGAAAATGTTGGAATTAAACATCTATTAAATATAAAAACAGTAGCCGAAAGGAGAGAAAATATGCTTTGGTTTAGAGCACCTGAAAAGGTTTATATGAAGAGAGGTTGCTTGCCTGTAGCCTTAGAAGAACTTAAAAACGTAATGAATAAGAAGAGAGTATTTATAGTAACAGATACATTCTTGTATGAAAATGGTTACACAAAAGTTGTAACAGACAAATTAGATGAGATGGGAATAGTTCACGAAACATTCTTCAATGTTGCTCCAGACCCAACTCTTGCTTGTGCAAAAAAAGGTGCAAAATTGATAGATGCCTTCAAACCAGATTGCATTATAGCAATAGGCGGTGGTTCTGCAATGGACGCTGCAAAAATAATGTGGGTTCTATACGAGCACCCAGAAGTAGACTTCTTAGACATGGCAATGAGATTCATGGATATTAGAAAAAGAGTTTACACATTTCCTAAAATGGGCGAAAAAGCTTACTTTATAGCAGTTCCAACATCAGCAGGAACAGGTTCAGAGGTAACACCATTTGCGGTAATAACAGACGAAACAACAGGTCAAAAATATCCACTTGCAGACTATGAATTGCTTCCTAAGATGGCAATAGTAGACGCAGATATGATGATGAATGCTCCAAAAGGACTAACGTCAGCATCTGGAATTGACGCCTTAGTTCATTCAATAGAAGCATATGTTTCTATGATGGCAACTGAATTTACAGACGGACTAGCAATTGAAGCAATCAAGACAATATTCGAATATTTGCCAAGAGCTTATGAAGAAGGGGCAAACGACCCTATTGCAAGAGAAAAAATGGCAAACGCAGCAACGATGGCAGGTATGGCATTTGCAAATGCTTTCTTAGGAATATGCCATTCAATGGGACATAAATTAGGTGCTTATCATCATTTACCACACGGAGTTACAGTTGGTTTAGTATTAGATGAGGTAATGAGATTTAATGCAGAAGAAGTTCCAACAAAAATGGGAACATTCCCACAATACGAGTATCCACATGCCTTAAGAAGATATGCAGAAATAGCAGATAGCTTAAACTTAGGCGGGAACACAGACCAAGAAAAACTAGAAAGATTGATAAATAAAATAGACGAATTAAAAGAGAGAGTCGGCTTCAAGAAAACAATAAAAGACTATGGAATTTCAGAAGAAGATTTCTTATCAACATTGGATGAGATGAGCGAAAAAGCATTTGACGACCAATGTACAGGTGCAAATCCAAGATACCCATTAATAAGTGAGATAAAAGAAATTTATTTAAAAACATATTATGGAGGTGAAAGATAATGGAATTTAATTTGATAAATCCAATAGCAGAAAGAAAAACAAAAACTGTTTACAGAGACGGAGATAAGACAATAAAATTATTCGTAGAAAACTACTCGAAGGCAGATATATTAAATGAAGCTTTAATTCAATCAAGAGTGGAAGAAAACACAGATTTAAAAATATCTAGATTACAAGAAGTTACAAAAATAAACGAGAGATGGGCTCTAATTACAGAATATGTAGAGGGAACGCCACTAGATGTTTTAATGAAAGAACATCCGGAAAAACAAGACGAATATTTAAACTTTTTCGTAGGAATTCAATTAGAAGTTTTATCGAAAAGAGTACCTCTATTAAATAGAATAAAAGACAAATATAGAAGAAAAATAACAGATGCTACAAACATAGATGACACAACCAAATATGAGTTGCTACAAAGACTAGAAGGAATGAAAAACCATGAAAAACTATGCCATGGAGACTTCGTTCCAAGCAACATAATAGTAAAAGAAAATGGCGAATATGCGATAATTGACTGGTCACACGCAACACAAGGAAATGGCTCAGCAGACGTAGCAAACACATACTTAATATTCTCTATGAGAAATCAAAAAGAATTAGCAGAAAAATACGTAAATTTATACTGTGAGAAAACAGGAACAGACAAGAAAGAAGTACAAAGATGGATTCCAATAGTAGCTGCAATAAGAAAGACAAAAGGAAAAGTAGAAGAACAAGAAATGTTGGAACAATGGATAAACATAGTCGATTACGAATAAAGATAGAATAGCTTACTCTAAAGAGAGTAGGCTATCTTTTCTTGTTAAACCAATTTGTAAATTGGCTTACTAATTCATCAACAAAATATTGTGACATATTTAGAAGTTCCTGCTGAACTTTATCGAATGCATTAATATCAGCATTGTAATCTTTTTTAAGACGTGTGGCGACTCCATCAGCATTTTTTATACCACTTATCATTTAGTTCATTTGCAAGCCTTTGATTATTATTTTTTAAAGCAACAATTAAACCCTTACCAATAGAACGATGTTCTGTTAATAAATTTTTGATTCTATTGGCAACACTTAAGTCGAAATTTGGCGAACGATTCTTCTTGATTTTACGCATAAATACTGTATAATAAATACAATTATTTCAAAAAGTTTTTTCATATTAGTTAAATCTATTGATGTTTATTAGTCATTTTGTAGATATTAAAAATAATATTGTTTTCTATATAAATCTAGGAGGTATATCAATGAAAAATGAAGCAAAAAGCATTTTACAACCAAAGAATGATGTGGTGTTTAAAGCATTATTTTCACGAGGAAAACCAAAGATAACAAAAGCAATGTTGGAGGCTATACTAAAGATAAAAATTGACAAGCTGGAGCTTGATAAAAGTACAGATTTACTAAATGAAAATGCAGATGATAAAAACGGAAGATTAGATTTAAGAGCAATAATCAATGGAAACACTGAATGTGACATAGAAGTACAACTTGTTTCAAATGATAATATAACTGAGCGATTTTTATATTATTGGGCGAAAATGTATACAGCTAATTTAAAAATTGGAGATAAATATAGTGATTTAAGAAAAACAATATCAATAATAATTTTAGATGACGATTTTAAATTAACAAAAGATCTTGAAAGACCACAGACAACATGGAGAATACGAGAGAGTGAAGCTATGCATCTTGTATTGACAGATCACTTTGAAATAATTATAATAGAGATACCGAAGGTAGTAAAAGCATACCAAAAAACACCAAATGACGAAGTATTACAATGGATGCTTTTTCTAGATAATCCAGAAAAAGAGGAGGTAGCTCGTATAATGGAAGAGAATAAGAATATTAAAGAAGCAAAGGAAGAGTTGGAGAGAATAAGCCAAGATGATATACTAAGAAGAAAGGCATTAAATAGAACACTTGAAATAGCTGATAAATTACAGTTAAAGAAAGAGGCAAAAGAAAAAGGAGAGCAAATTGGAATAGAAAAAGAAAAAAAGGCTGTAATAAAAAAGTTACATGAACTTAATATATCTATAGAACAAATTGCAAAAGTAGTAGAATTAAAAGAAGAAGAGGTAAAAGAAATATTAAATGATAAAAAAGCATAACCTTTCGCTATAGCGAAAGGTAGACATAACTTATTTGTTAAGTCAAAAGTAACAACACCAATGTGAAGAATAGATATGGATCATTTACTTTTTCATTATATAAAAAGAACAAAATACATAAAATAAGTACATCATCAAAATATAAATTAATTCCGAAAAAGCTGAATAATGGAGGCGACTCTTGTTGTTTAGCTTATCATTCTTTGGGTTTAGTAATATTGCATTTGTATGATGCAGGTCGATAATTTAGGTTATTACGAGAATTCATTGGTGCTTGTGAATTTTGTCTATTACTTTGAGCATATGGAGTTGAATAATATGGATTTTTATTTTGTGGTTGAGCTCTACTATTATTTCGTATGTATTCTTGCTTTTGCTGTTGTATATTTTTATAAGCACTTGGATTCATATAACGCATGTAATTTGGAAGTCCAAAGTATGGATAATTAGCTACCATTCTTATCACCACCAGATTGCCTCATTAATTCGAAAACCTTCTCCATGTTAAATAATTGAATGTATTCATCAACTTTTGCCTGTCTGCTAGGCTTCAAATATGGTTTTAACGAACGAAGTAAATTTACACCAGAATTGTTAGAAGGACTGTTCATAGCGCTAATTATTTTCTGCATTTTCATCATAGTGTTAATATCTATGTTTGGCATTGATTGCTCAGAATTAGTAGCTTCAGAAGAATTAGCCTGATTTACATATGAATTCATATTAGAATCAGTTGTATTTGCAGTAGTATTATTTCCAGCATTAGCACCATTTTGAGCAGAGTTATTCTGTAATGAATTAAGCATTTCTTTTATATTATCTGGAATTTGTTTCCCTTCCATCATAGAAGAAATGCTTAATTC
>ENA-UEQP01003468-UEQP01003468.1-human-gut-metagenome-genome-assembly--contig:-NODE-3468-length-10227-cov-3.383448_pt1 | contig 10227 bp, 9 predicted proteins | sample MGYA00242951_ERZ507951 | MGnify/ENA primary metagenome ERZ507951 (study PRJEB26167, sample SAMN06115539) | human gut metagenome | host: Homo sapiens | place: China:Shanxi | collected 2015-11-18...
AAAAAGTTCCCAGGGCGCCAACAAAGAGGCTTTCCCTTCGGAAAGCCTCCTTCGCTATTCTCTTACGCCTCGATGCCGCGGGAGGCAAGGTACTTTTTGACCATCAGCGCCACCTTGAAGGTGATGGCGTCGTCGAACTCACGCAGGTCAAGGCCGGTGAGCTTCTTGATCTTCTCCAGACGGTAGACGAGCGTGTTGCGGTGGACGAACAGCTTGCGCGCCGTTTCGGAGAGGACGAGGTTGTTCTCAAAGAACTTGTTGATGGTGAAAAGCGTCTCCTTATCGAGCGAGTCAATGGGGTTCTTCTTGAAGACCTCCTGCAGGAACATCTCGCACAGATTTCTCCGTATCGAAGACCTTGCCGACCTCGATGGCGATCTGGGCCTCCTTGTAGCTCTTGGCGAGGTCGCGCAGGTGCGCGGCGACCGTGCCGATGCCGACGACGACCATGCTCTCGCCGTTCTCGCGCAGCGTCTCTTCAATGAGCTGGGCGGTCTTCTCCAGATCGCGCGTGCTGACATTCTCGCCAAGCTGCTGAATGAGCACCACGTCGCTCTCGCCCATGGAAAGCGCAAAGCTCGTCTGGCGGTCCGGGAAGATGTTCTGCACCGCCTCCACGGTCAGGCCCTCAAAGCGCTCGTCCAGACGGCGGATCAGAAACACGCCGCGGTTGAGCTCGGTCTCAACGTGCAGCTCCTTGGCGCGGATATAGAGGTCGCTGAGCATAATGTTGTCGGAGATGATGTTCTTGATGAAGGAGACCTTGTCGTACTTCTCCTCATAATAGCTCTTGGCCGCGTTGAGCGCGACCGCCGCCATGGAGCAGGCCGCACGGCTCATCTCGTTCTCGCCATAGGCAAAAACCGCAAAATCAAAGTGACCGTTCCAGCCGGACAGCGCCTTGAAGGTCTTGCCGGCGAGCGGAACCACGCTCTCCTCCGCGTCGTTGATGCTGCTCACAAGCTCGCTCCAATGACTGCCAATCTCGCTCAGCTCCGTACAGGCAATGACAGTGCCCTCGGCGTCGATCACGCCGATCTCGGTATCGACCGCATCCTTGAATTGCAAAACGATGTTCTGGAAAACTCTCCCTGACATGGTGTACCTCCCGAAACCCTTACGCGGGTAGTTTGTGCAACTTGCTGATTGAATGAAATTATTATACTTGGCTTCGACATAATTTGCAAGCTATTTTTTCTTTTTTCCACAAAAAGCTTTTTCTTTTTTGTGGAAAGCGTAAAGGATATTGGGACAAGTGTTCAATCTCTCCCAAATTCTGTTGGGCATTTTGTCTACCGCTGAAGCTGCGCCTCCTCTGCTGCCGTCAGCAGGCGGAATTCGCCCGGCGCGAGCGTGTCATCGAGCCGCAGCGACCCCATCGAAAGGCGCTTCAAATACGTCACCGGCTTGCCGCGGGCAGCCAGCATCCGCTTGACCTGATGGAACTTCCCCTCGCGCAGCGTAACGAGACACTCGCTCGTCTCTCCCGCGGCGAGGATCTCCAGCCCTGCAGGCAGGCACTCCAGCCCGTCGCCGAGCGTCATGCCCGCCTCGAACGCCGCGCAGTCCTCAGGTGTCAGCCTGCCTGACACGCGGGCGTAATAGACCTTATCGACGTGCTTTTTCGGACTGAGCAGCGTGTGCGCCAGCTCGCCGTCGTCCGTCAAAAGCAGCAGCCCCTCCGTATCCTTATCGAGCCGTCCGACCGGAAACACGCCGATCTTGCGCAGCTCCGGCGTGAGCAGGTCCAGCACCGTTCTGCCCCGCCCATCCTCGGTCGCGCTCAGCACGCCTGCGGGCTTATGCAGCATGACGTAGGTGTGCCTCCGGAGCAGCAGCTCCTCCCCGTTGACCGCGATGCGGCAGCTCTCCGCGTCATACTTCTCCTCCGCGCTGCCGGCGATCCTCCCGTCCACCAGCACGCGGCCCTCGCGCACGAGCGTCTTGACCTCGCGGCGCGACCAGCGTCCCGTCGAGGCGATGAGCTTGTCCAGCCGTTCCTTCGCCATACCCATTCTCCTCTGAATAAAAGGATTCCCGAAACGCTTCCAAAACGCATGGGGCCGCCGAAGCGGGAAGCCAACCCCATCCAACAGGCCAAATAAATTGGAAGACCTTATGCCGAGGCCGAGGGTTTGTCAAAATCACGCTCCGAACGGCCGCCCTCGACACGCCCCGCGCGCGGCCTCCGCGGATTTGGGCAAAGGCCTCCGGTTCGGACCGTACCGCTGCCGCCGCAACGAACGAGCAGCGCGTCGCCTACCTGAACTCCCTCGGCTGGCAGGTCGAGCCGGAGCCGGTCGAAACGCTCTCGCTCACCCTGCCCAAGGAGCTGGAGGAGCCCTATCTGAGCTACAACGTGCTCCAGCGCGCGCAGGGCTTTGATCTGGAGCCCTGCTGCGGCAAAACGGTCGAGCGCTGCACCTACACGGTGAAAAACCATCCCTCGGGCAAGGTCTGTCAGGCCGACCTCTACATCTGCGGCGGCGAGATCGTCGCGGGCGATATCCTCTGCACCGGCGAAGGCGGCTTCATCGCGCCGCTGGCCTTTCCGAAGGACGCCTGAGCGCCCACCTTCCCCGCTTCGCTCTCGTTTTCCGGCGGAGCCTCTTCACAGGGCAAAAAGAAAGACAGCCTTTCGGCTGTCTTTCTTCTATCTCATTCAGGAATTAGTCCTTGCACTCGATAACAACACCGGAACCGACGGTACGGCCGCCTTCACGGATAGCGAAGCGGAGGCCCTTCTCGATCGCGATGGGGGTGATCAGCTCAACGTTCATGTCGACGTTATCGCCGGGCATGCACATCTCGGTGCCCTCGGGCAGAGTGATGACGCCGGTGACGTCGGTGGTACGGAAGTAGAACTGAGGACGATAGTTGTTGAAGAACGGGGTGTGACGGCCGCCCTCGTCCTTGGTCAGGACGTAAACCTGACCAACAAACTTGGTGAGGGGGTGAATGGAACCGGGCTTGGACAGAACCTGGCCGCGCTCGATCTCGTTCTTGGCAACACCACGGAGCAGGGTACCGATGTTATCACCAGCCTCGGCGTAGTCGAGCAGCTTGTGGAACATTTCGATACCGGTGACGACGGTCTTGCGACGCTCGTCGGTCAGACCGATGATCTCGACTTCCTCGCCGAGCTTCAGCTGGCCACGCTCAACACGGCCGGTGGCGACGGTACCACGACCGGAGATCGTGAAGACGTCCTCAACGGGCATCAGGAACGGCTGGTCGGCCTTACGGTCGGGCGTGGGGATCCAGGTATCGACAGCGTCCATGAGCTCGTGCATGCACTTGTACTCGGGAGCGTCGAGGTCCTTGGACTCGGAGATCAGGGCGTTCAGAGCGGAGCCGCGGATGATCGGGGTCTCGTCGCCGGGGAAGCTGTAGAAGTCGAGCATCTCGCGGACTTCCATCTCGACGAGCTCGAGCAGCTCCTCATCGTCGACCTGGTCGCACTTGTTCAGGAAAACGAGAACGGAAGGCACGTTGACCTGACGGGCGAGCAGCAGGTGCTCACGAGTCTGGGCCATGGGGCCGTCGGAAGCGGCGATGACCAGGATAGCACCGTCCATCTGAGCAGCGCCGGTGATCATGTTCTTGATATAGTCGGCGTGGCCCGGGCAGTCGACGTGGGCATAGTGACGACCCTGGATCTCACCATCCTCGCCGGTCTTGTAGTTGTGGCCCTGACGGTCGAAGGTCTGGTACTCAACGTGAGCGGTGTTGATGGTGATACCACGCTCGCGCTCTTCCGGAGCCTTATCGATGGAGCTGTAATCGGTGTAGTCAGCACCGCCCTGGAGGGCGAGGAACTTGGTGATCGCAGCGGTCAGGGTGGTCTTACCATGGTCGATATGACCGATGGTACCAATGTTTACGTGGGGCTTGGTACGCTCGAATTTCTGCTTAGCCATTAGAGTGATCCTCCTATGAAAAAATTTCGTTGTTTGCCGGTGTCATTTACATACACCGGTATTTTACCGTAAAACGCGGTATTTTGCAATACCTTTTTATCAGGCGCGGTTCGTGCGCTGGTTGATGATCTTCTCCTGAATGTTCTTCGGGATCTCGATATAATGCGCGGGCTCCATCGTGTACTGGCCGCGGCCCTGCGTGCAGGAGCGGAGGTCAGTCGCGTAGCCGAACATCTCAGCCAGAGGAACGAAAGCGTCGATCTGCTGCGCGCCGCTGCGGGCCTCGAAGCCCTGGATCTGACCACGGCGGGAGTTGAGGTCGCCGATCACGTCGCCCATGTACTCGTCGGGGACGATGACGCAGACCTTCATGATCGGCTCGAGCAGCGTCGGGCCGGCCTTCTGGCAGGCCTCCTTGAAGGCCATGGAGCCGGCGATCTTGAACGCCATTTCAGAGGAGTCGACCTCGTGATAAGAACCATCGTACAGCGTGACCTTGACGTCGACGACCGGGTAACCGGCGAGAACACCGGAGAGCATGGCGCCCTGAATACCGGCATCGATCGCGGGAACGTATTCCTTGGGGATCGCGCCGCCGACGAGGGCGTTGACAAACTCGTAACCCTTGCCGGACTCGTTGGGCTCGACATGGATCTTGACGTGACCGTACTGACCCTTACCACCGCTCTGACGGGCGTACTTGGTATCCTGATCGACAGCCTTGGTGATGGTCTCCTTGTAGGCGACCTGAGGAGCGCCGACATTCGCCTCGACCTTGTACTCACGGAGCAGGCGGTCGACGATGATCTCCAGATGGAGCTCGCCCATACCGGCGATGATGGTCTGACCGGTCTCTTCGTCGGTGTAGGTGCGGAACGTGGGGTCTTCCTCGGCCAGCTTCATCAGCGCAACGCCCATCTTCTCCTGACCGGCCTTGGTCTTGGGCTCGATGGCGACACGGATCACGGGCTCGGGGAAGTCCATGGACTCCAGGATGATGGGGTGCTTCTCATCACACAGGGTGTCGCCGGTGGTGGAGTTCTTCAGGCCGATGACGGCGCAGATATCGCCGGAGTAGCAGCACTCGATATCCTCGCGGTGGTTGGCGTGCATCTGCAGGATGCGGCCGATGCGCTCTCTCTGATGCTTGGTGGAGTTGAGAACGGCGGTACCGGTATTCAGAATACCGGAGTACACGCGAACGAAGGACAGTCGGCCGACGAACGGGTCGGTCGCGATCTTGAACGCAAGACCGGAGAACGGAGCGTTATCGTCCGCGTGACGGACATCTTCTTCACCGGTATCGGGGTTCACACCGTCGATCGCGGGGATATCCACGGGGGACGGCATGTAGTCGACGATCGCGTCCAGCAGCTTCTGAACGCCCTTGTTCTTGTAAGAGGTACCGCAGGTGACAGGAACCATCTTATTGTCGATGGTGGCCTGACGGATGGTCTTGCGGATGAGGTCCTGAGGAACGGGCTTCTCTTCGAGCGCCAACTCCATGATCTCGTCGTTCAGGTCGGCGCAAGCGTCAACGAGCTTGGTGCGATACTCCTGAGCGAGCTCGAGCATGTCCTCGGGGATCTCCTCGACGCGCATGTCTTTGCCGAGCTCGTCGTAGTAGATATCAGCGTCCATCTCCACCAGGTCGATGATGCCCTTGAAGGTATCTTCAGAGCCGATCGGCAGCTGGATGGGGACAGCGTTGCACTTGAGACGGTCGTGGATCATGTGCAGAACGTTGTAGAAGTCCGCGCCCATGATATCCATCTTGTTGACGTAGATCATGCGGGGGACCTTGTAGTTATCGGCCTGACGCCACACAGTCTCAGACTGGGGCTCAACGCCGCCCTTGGCGCAGAGAACGGTCACAGAGCCGTCCAGAACGCGCAGGGAGCGCTCGACCTCAACGGTGAAGTCGACGTGGCCCGGGGTGTCGATGATGTTCAAGCGGGTCTGCGGGAACTGATTCTTGCTGCCCTTCCAGTAGCAGGTGGTGGCAGCGGAGGTGATGGTGATACCACGCTCCTGTTCCTGAGCCATCCAGTCCATCGTGGCGGTACCGTCGTGGGTCTCGCCGATCTTGTAGTTGACGCCGGTGTAGTACAGAATACGCTCGGTAGTCGTGGTCTTGCCAGCGTCGATATGGGCCATGATGCCGATATTTCTGGTGTTTTCCAGAGAGACTTTTCTTGCCATAATTCTCTCGTTCCTCCGTTACCAGCGGAAGTGGGCGAATGCCTTGTTGGATTCGGCCATCTTGTGGGTATCTTCGCGTTTCTTCACGGCGCTGCCGGTGTTGTTGGCAGCATCCATGATCTCGCCAGCCAGGCGCTCGGCCATGGTGCGCTCACCACGGGCACGGGCATAGGCCGTCAGCCAACGCAGACCGAGGGTCTGACGACGGGCGGGACGGACCTCCATCGGCACCTGATAGGTGGCACCGCCGACGCGGCGGGACTTGGTCTCCAGGCTGGGCATGATATTCTCCATGGCCTGGTTGAAAACATCGAGAGGCTCGTTGCCGGTCTTGTCCTTGATCATGTCGAACGCGCTGTAGACGACCTTCTGGGCGACGCCCTTCTTGCCGTCGAGCATCACGCTGTTGACGAGCTTGGTCACCAGGACGCTGTTGTACATAGGATCGGGCAGAACTTCTCTCTTGGGAACATTACCTCTTCTGGGCACTTTGCTTCCCTCCTTCTTATAATTTAGAAATCATAGGTACTCGCGAATGGGGCTCTCCCCCATCGTGTTCCGGCCTGCCAAAGAGGTGAATGACACAAAAATATATATCAAACCTTTTCGGCAAAGCTCATTTCAAGGTCGCAGCCTTACTTCTGCTTCGGGCGCTTGGCGCCGTACTTGGAACGGGACTGCATACGGCCCTGCACGCCCTGAGCGTCCAGAGTGCCGCGGATGATGTGGTAACGCACACCAGGGAGGTCCTTCACACGGCCACCGCGGATCATGACCACAGAGTGCTCCTGCAGGGAATGACCGACGCCGGGGATGTAAGCGGTGACCTCATAGCCATTGGTGAGGCGGACACGGGCGATCTTACGAAGAGCGGAGTTCGGCTTCTTCGGGGTCGCAGTACGAACTGCGGTGCAAACGCCACGCTTCTGGGGAGAGGCGAGGTCGGTCTCCTTGTTCTTCAGCGTGTTAAGACCATACTGCAGAGCCGGGGAGTTGGACTTGTAAGTCGACTGCTGTCTGCCCTTGCGAACCAACTGGTTAAAAGTAGGCATTCTTGTTTCTCCTTTCCTGAAATGATGTGATATATATTTTTTACAGGATATCGGTAAAATATCCCGAAAAAACCTTAATTTCTAAGAACGGCGATCACCGCCGCACCAACGGCGATGCCCGCGCTGTGGCCAAGCTGCGCCATCGTGGCGCGATCGTCGATCTCGATGTTCTCTTCGCGTGCGAGCGCTTCGATCGGCGCAAGCACGGCTGGGTCTGCATCGCAGGCGATATACAGCTTTTCCGCGCGGTGTTCCCGCAGTGCACGCATCGTCTGCTTGATGCCCGCTACCTTGCGGCAAGTGGACAAATCCGGCATCACGGCAGGTCCCTCCTGACGGTATGACAAATTCCGTGGGACATACCCACGCAAGTTGAAATTATACCATGAGGCACACAAGCCGTCAAGCGTTTTTATGGCTGTCTACACAAAATAATCGCTGAAACGACGGGCTTTTCCCGAATTTTTTTGTGCGTTCCGCGCCGGCGCGTCAAACTTTTGAAAAGAGGCTGTCAAACTCTCCCTTTTTCCGCCAAAATGGCAAAAAAGAGACGCGGAATTTTCCGCGTCTCTTTTTACCTATTCAATACGTGAGGTCTTAACTCACACTTCGACGGCATTCGTGATGATGCGCGGCTCGTGCGGCTCTTCCTCGGGCTTCTCAGGCTCGGGAACGATCTCCTCGGCAAAGTCACGGTAGGCGTTCAGGCCTGCACCGGCGGGGATGAGCTTGCCGATGATGACGTTCTCCTTCAGACCAACAAGGTGGTCGACCTTACCCTTGATGGCGGCTTCAGTCAGGACCTTTGTGGTCTCCTGGAAGGACGCGGCGGACATCCAGCTGTCGGTCGCAAGAGAGGCCTTCGTGATACCCATGAGCAGCTGCGTGGCAATGGCTTCCTGCAGCGGCTCGCCGGTCTCGGCGTTGACCTCGCCCGCGGCATTGCGCGCGCGGATCTCCTCGTTGGCATCCTCATACTCAAGCAGATCGACCATGGAGCCGGAGAGCAGGTTCGTATCGCCGGACTCCTCGACGCGCACCTTGCGCATCATCTGGCGGACGATGACCTCGATATGCTTATCATTGATGTCAACGCCCTGCTGACGGTAAACCTTCAAAACTTCCTGAATGAGGTAGTCATGAACGGCGGACGTGCCGCGGATACGCAGGATATCGTGCGGGGACAGCGCGCCGTCCTGCAGCTGCGTGCCCTTGGCGATGACGTCGCCGTCGTTCACGCGCAGGCCGGTGTGCGGCACCGAGTAGATGCGGTTGTCGCCGTCGTCCGCGGTGACGATGATGTTGAGCAGGCTGCCCTTGGTCGCCTCTTCGAAGCGGACCCTACCGCCGATCTCGGCGAGGGTCGCCATCTTCTTGGGACGGCGCGCCTCAAACAGTTCCTCGACTCGCGGAAGACCCTGGGTGATATCGCCGCCCGCGACGCCGCCGGTGTGGAAGGTTCGCATGGTCAGCTGGGTACCGGGCTCGCCGATGGACTGGGCCGCGATGATACCGACCGCCTCGCCGGGGCCGACGGGCTTGCTCGTGGCAAGGTTCATACCGTAGCACTTCGCGCAAACGCCGCTGTGGGCCTTGCACGTAAGCACCGTGCGGATCTCGACGGAGTGGATATCGAACTTCTCCATGAGGTCGGCATCCTCGGGGGTCATCATGTGATCCTTGGAAATGAGGACCTCGTCCGTGCCGGGCTTCATCACGTCGTGGACCGGATAGCGGCCGTTGACGCGCTCGGAGAACTTTTCGATGACCTGGCCGTTCTCGCTGATCTCGCTGATCGTGATGCCGCGGGTCGCGCCGCAGTCGTCGGAGCGGATGATGACATCCTGGCAGACGTCGACCATTCGGCGGGTCAGGTAACCGGAGTCTGCCGTACGAAGAGCCGTATCGGCAAGGCCCTTACGGGCGCCTCGGGAGGAGGTGAAGTATTCAAGGACGGACAGACCTTCGCGGAAGTTTGCCTTGACCGGGATCTCGATCGTCTTACCGGCGGTGTTGGCCATCAGGCCGCGCATACCGGTCAGCTGACGGATCTGCTTCATCGAACCACGGGCGCCGGAGTCCGCCATCATGAAGATGGGGTTGTAGCGGTCCATGTTCTTCTGCAGGGCGTCGGTGACGTCCGCGGTGGTCTTTTCCCACTCCTTGACGACGGCGCGGTAGCGCTCATCCTCGGTCATGAAGCCCATCTTGAACTGGTCTTCAATGTCGACGACGCGCTGCTCGGTCTCGGCAATGAGGGTGTACTTTGCCGGCGGAATGGTCATATCCGCAACGGAGATACTGATGGCCGCACGGGTGGAGAACTTGTAGCCCGTGGCCTTGATGTTATCGAGCACTTCGGCCGCGATGGTGAAGTTGTGCAGCTTGATCGTGCGGTCGACGATCTTGCCGAGCAGCTTCTTGCCGCAGACCTCGGTGATCTCGTAGTCGAAGTAGTTTTCGGTCGGCTCGCCGTTTTCATCCACGCGCCCCACAAAGCCAAGGTCCTGCGGGATGTTGCGGTTGAAGATGATGCGGCCGATGGTAACGCGCACGACCTTGCTGCCCATGGTGCCGTCCGGCATCTGCTTGACCGTGCGGACAAGGATGGGCTGGTGGATACCGATGAGGTGGTCGTTGTAGGCGAGCATGGCCTCGTCCTCGTCGCGGTAAACGTGCAGATTCACGCTGGCCTTCTCTTCGTCGGTCAGCTCGTCGTAGCGCTTGCCGGCAAGGGCAAAGTCAATGTCCTGCGGCCAGAACTCGTCGTTATCCATCTGGGAAACGCCGTTTTCAAAGCGCTCGAACGTGAGGTAGTAGGAACCCAGAACCATATCCTGCGTCGGCACCGTGACAGGACCGCCGTCCTGAGGACGCAGCAGGTTGTTGGCAGAGAGCATCAGGATACGGGCCTCGGCCTGTGCCTCGGCAGACAGGGGCACGTGAATTGCCATCTGGTCGCCGTCGAAGTCGGCGTTGAAGGCGGTGCAGTTCAGGGGGTGCAGCTTCAGGGCGCGGCCATCCACCAGCACCGGCTCAAACGCCTGAATACC
>ENA-UEQP01003474-UEQP01003474.1-human-gut-metagenome-genome-assembly--contig:-NODE-3474-length-10202-cov-2.912691_pt1 | contig 10202 bp, 8 predicted proteins | sample MGYA00242951_ERZ507951 | MGnify/ENA primary metagenome ERZ507951 (study PRJEB26167, sample SAMN06115539) | human gut metagenome | host: Homo sapiens | place: China:Shanxi | collected 2015-11-18...
GATATGACGGAGCTGGACCGCTGGGCTGTCACCCGCCTGAACACCCTGTTTGAAAAGTGCGCCAAGGCTTACGATGACTATGAGTTCCTCGTCATCACCCACGCCGTCAACGATTTCTGCGTGGTGGAGATGTCCAACTTCTATCTGGACATCATCAAGGACCGCCTGTACTGCGACGAAAAGGACGGCCTGTCCCGCCGCAGCGCCCAGACGGCTCTCTACCTGATTCTGGATACCATCACCAAGATCATGGCGCCCATCCTGTGCTTCACCGGCGATGAGATCTGGCTGGCCATGCCCCACAAGGAGGGAGATGACGTCCGCAACGTGCTGTTCAACGAGATGAACGGCGTGTTTGGCGACTATGGCCTCTCCGCTGACGAGATGGCCAAGTGGGAAAAGATCATCGAGATCCGCGACGCCGTCAACGGCGCGCTGGAGACTGCCCGCGCCGAGAAGAAGATCGGCAAGAGCCTGGAAGCCGACGTGGCCCTGACGGTTCCCGCTGAGGATGCCTTCCTGGCGGAGATGGACGGCGCCGCTCTGGCGGATCTGCTGATCGTCTCCCAGGTGGAGGTCACTGTGGGCGGCGAGTTGGCGGTTTCTGTCAGCGAGGCTGCCGGCAGCAAGTGCCCCCGCTGCTGGAAGCACAGCACCGCGGCGGACGAGAACGGCCTGTGCCCCCGCTGCGCCAGCGTGGCGGCCAATCTACCGGAGTTCTGATCCGGCGATGGATAACGTCGTCAAGGCCATTCTGATCGTTCTGGCAGTCGTTTTGGCGCTGGGCACTGTATGCCTGCTCAGCACACAGATCGTTGTGCTGCCGATGTAATGCCGCGTATGTCTGACAGACCCGGAGGGGGTTCCCTCCGGGTCTTGGCCTGCCCGAAAATGACTGTTCGGGTATTGGTCGGCTTTTTTACAGTTCCATAATGAAATGAGGTATCCAATATGATTCCTTTCCAAACGCTTCTGGCGGAGAACGCCCCGTTCCTTGGCACCTTTGTGCAGTCCGCAGCCCCGGAATTTCTGGAAGCGTCCGCCTATGCGGGCTTCCGCTTTGCCGCCATCGATCTGGAACACACCTATTACGGCGTGGAAAAAATGGCGGAACTGATTCGGGCCGGAGAAGCCGCCGGGCTTTCCATGCTGGCCCGTGTTCCGGCGCTGGATGCGGTGTGGATCAAGAAGTCGCTGGATTTCGGCGCAGCCGGTGTGATCGTCCCCAATATTGACACGCCGGAGCAGGCGGCGCAGGCCGTTGCTCTTTGCAAATTCACCCCGGAGGGAATCCGCGGAGCCTGCCCCGGTGTGCGGGCTAACCGTTACGGAGCCGGCGGGAGCGAATACTATGCGGAAGCCAACCGCCGAACGGCGGTCATTCCGCTGGTGGAGTCCTCGGAGGGAGCTGCCAATTTTGAGAAGATCCTCCGCACGCCCGGCATCACCGCCGTATTTTTAGGCCCGGTGGATCTTTCCGTAGCCATGGGTTTAAAGGGCAACGTCAATGCGCCGGAAGTCCGCAGCGCGCTGCTTACTATGGTGGAGCAGGCCAACCGCGCCGGGATCCCGGTAGGGGCGCTGGGGCTGGATCCGGCCTTCGTCCGGGAGCTGTTCTCCCGCGGCCTGAATTTCCTTGCCTATGGCATCGACACCATCCTCATGTACCAGAAATGCTGCGAGATACAGCAGGCTGTTTTCGGCCGCTCCGCGCAGTGAGGGATTCTGCCGGGGAGCCTCCGAAACCGTTTCCCGTCAGGCAGATTCCTGTGCTGCGGCAGGCAAAAGTGGAAGCTTTTGCCGTAAAACAGGACGAGCTTGCGGGAAAAGCGTGGATTTTTTGAAGTTTTTATAGGTCCTCATCGTCAAATTTACCAAGAACACTGTCCGCCGGAAACGGACAGTGCTCTCTTAAAATATCCTCACAACCCGGAAATGTCCACAAGCAAAGGACAAATGCACAGGTATGAACGTCACTTTGGCGCGCTAAAGGCGAAAAAACGGGAAAACTTTTTGTGCGGGATTCACCTTGCGCGCAGGGCCGTTCATCCGTAAAATAACAACATCCGGGTTACGGGAAATCTCTATACCCATATTCGGACGGTATGTGATCTATATAAGGAGGATGAATAGAATGAAGAAGTTTCTTTCCGTGATGCTGGCGCTGGCTATGGCTATGAGCCTGGCGGCCTGCGGCGGCAGCTCCAGCAGTTCCGACAACTCCGGCAGTTCCGACAGCCAGGGCAGCGATGCTTCCGGCAACAAGGTCGTCAAGATCGGCGTGTTTGAGCCTCAGACCGGCGACAACGGCGCAGGCGGCAAGCAGGAGATCCTGGGCATGCAGTATGCCAACTATGTCCAGCCCACCGTGGAGATCGGCGGCGAGACCTATGATGTCCAGCTGGAGATCGTGGATAACCGCACCTCCGCTGAGAACGGTCCCTCCGCAGCTGCTGAACTGGTGAACCGCGGCGTGTCCGTTGTTCTGGGCTCCTACGGCTCCGGCGTGTCCATGGCCGGCGGCGCAGTGTTCTCCGAGGCCGGTATGCCTGCCATCGGTACCTCCTGCACCAACCCCAACGTGACCGCCGACTGCGACGTGTACTTCCGTTTGGCCTTCCTGGATCCCTTCCAGGGTACTGTCCTTGCCAACTATGCCTATAACGAACTGGGCGTGACCAACGCTTATGTGCTGGGTATGCTGGGCAGCGACTACGATCAGGGTCTGGTCTATTACTTCACTCAGGCTTTCGAGGAACTGGGCGGCACCGTGACCGCTGAGAGCTTCCCTGAGGGTACTGCCAACTTCGTTTCTTACATCAACAACGCCAAGAGCGCCGGTGCCGGCGTCATCTTCGCCCCTGTGTCTATCAACTATGCACAGCTGATCGTGGAAGCCGCTGCTGCACAGGGCTTTGACGGCGCTCTGCTGGGTTCCGACACCTGGGACAGCAACAAGGTCATTGAAAGCGCCACCGGCAAGGACGTGGAGATCTATGTGACCACCTTCTATCAGGAGGGCGGCGCACCCGACTTCGACTCCGGCATCAAGGAGTGGATGAACGCCAATCCCGACGCCCTGACCAACAACGGCGGAAACGACATGGTGGCCGCTGTGACCGCTGTGGGCTATGACACCTACTTCACCGCTCTGGAAGCCCTGAAGATCGCCGGCAGCACCGAACCCAGCGCAGTGCTGGAGGCTCTGCCCAAGGTCAGCTTTGACGGCGTGACCGGCAAGATCGAGTTTGATGAAATCGGCGATGCCAAGCGCGATTCCGCCTTCATCAAGACCGCCAACACCGAAGCCGGTACTTGGGACTTCGTGAAGGTTCAGACCGTCGGCTAATAAAAAGAACTCAGTGGGTACAGCCGCTGTAAGGCGGCTGTACCCACACGGGCGTATCAGAGGATGGCGGGACTTTCCCGTGACATCCTCTTTCGCCGTATTTTGGGACGCCTCGAAAGGGCGGGGGCGCTTCTGCTTTTTCGAGACGTCCCGGAACCATGTTAGAAAACCACAGGAGGATTTCCTATGCGTGAATTGATTCCGTATCTGATCAACGGCGTATCCGTGGGCGGCCAGTATGCGCTGATCGCCATCGGTTATACGCTGGTTTACGGCATCCTGCGCCTGATTAACTTCGCCCACGGCGACGTGTTCATGGTGGCAGGTCTGGTGATGGTGTACGCCACCACCGCCATGCCGTTTTACATTGCCCTGCCGCTGGTGCTGGTCGTCACCGTGGTGCTGGGCTTCCTGATTGAGCGGGTGGCCTACAAGCCCCTGCGGACGGCACCCCGGATGTCCGTCATGATCTCCGCTATCGGCGTCAGCTACCTGATCCAGAACCTGGCATTCTACATCACCGGCGGCGTCCCCCAGCCCGTCAGCAACCCCATCCCGTGGATCTCCGAGAATGTCAGCATTCTGGGAACCTCCACCAAGCGGGTGACGCTGGTAACGCCTGTCCTGACGATCCTACTGGTGATCGTGCTGGTGTACCTCATCAACCACACGAAGATCGGCATGGCCATGCGTGCCGCGGCCAAGGATTTTGAAACGGCGCAGCTCATGGGCATCAAGATCAATGCCGTCATCTCCATGACCTTTGTCATCGGCTCGTTTCTGGCGGCCATCGGCGCCATGCTGTACTTCACCAACTACCCCTCCGTGGCCATTGGCTCCGGCGGTATGCCGGGGCTGAAGGCCTTCGTGGCGGCGGTGTTCGGCGGTATCGGCTCCATTCCCGGCGCGGTTGTCGGCGCATTCATCATCGGACTGTGCGAGGAGGTCATCAAGGGACTGGGCTATACCACCTTCTCCGACGCGTTTACCTTTGCCCTGCTGATCGTGGTGCTGTGCGTGAAGCCCACCGGCCTGTTCGGTGAGAAAGTCACCGACAAGGTGTAAGGAGGGACGGCTATGAAAACAACGAACAACAAATCCGGCCTCATCGGCACCGCCGTGGTGCTGGTGATCCTGCTGGCGGCCTGCATCGCGGTGGACGCGGCGCTCCCCAGCTACCACATTGCCATCACGGTCATCAAAAAGGCCACAGTCTATTCTCTGGTGGCAGTTTCCATGAACCTGCTCAACGGATTTACCGGCCTGTTTTCTCTGGGGCAGGCGGGCTTCATGCTGCTGGGCGCTTATTCCTACGCAATTCTGACCATCCCCGTGGCCAAACGGGCAGGCGTGTATCAGTATTTCGACGGCGGCTGGGTGCAGTTCTCCCTGCCGGAGATCTTCTCCGGCGCACTGGGAGACACCGTCGGCTCCGTGGTGGGTATGTTGCTGGCTCTGCTGGTGGGCGGCATTCTGGCGGCCATTGTGGCCTATCTCATCGGCCTGCCGGTCCTGCGGCTGAAAAGCGACTATCTGGCCATTGCCACGCTGGGTTTTGCGGAGATCCTCCGGGCCTTCTTCCAGTGGGATAAGCTGGGCCCTCTGACCAACGGCTCCAACCTGCTGCAAAGCTATCCCACCTTCAGCCACGCCACGCCCTATGTGATTCTGGCGGGACTGATGATCGCGGTGATCGTGCTGCTGATCAACTCCACCTACGGCCGGGCCTTCAAGGCAATCCGGGACGATGAGGTGGCGGCGGAGGCCATGGGCATCAACCTGGCCCACCACAAGCGGCTGGCCTTCATCATCAGCTCCTTCTTCGCCGGCATCGGCGGCGGAATGATGGCCATGTATATGGGAACCATCGCTTCCCTGCCCTTCAAGAGCAGCCTGACCTATGAGATCCTGCTGATCGTGGTCATCGGCGGCATCGGTTCCATCACCGGCTCCGTGCTGGCAAGCTTCCTGTATATCTTCCTGTCCGAGTGGCTGCTGCGTGGCCTGGACGCCGGCACATTCCTTGGCATCACCGCCCCCGCCGTGTTCAAGAACGGCTTCCGCATGGCTGTGTTCTCCGTTATCATCATGGTGGTGGTGCTGTTCTTCCGAAAGGGCATCATGGGCGACAAGGAACTGCCCGATCTCTTTAAAAAGCGGGCAAAGAAAGAAAAAAAGGAGGCGGCGCAGTCATGAGTGAGAATCTGCTGAGACTGGATCACATTACCATGCAGTTCGGCGGCGTCGTCGCCGTGGACGATCTGAATCTGGAGATCAACAAGGGTGAGATCGTGGCCCTCATCGGCCCCAACGGCGCAGGCAAAACCACCGCGTTCAATGTCATCACCGGCGTGTACCAGCCCACCAATGGCGCGGTGTGGTTCGACGGCGCGAAGATCGTGGAAAACCATCCTCAGGGCAAAATGAGGAGCCAGTACAAGGGCCAGTGCGCCGGAATATACAAGGAGACCATCGCCCCCACGCCGGACAAGATCACCAAGGCGGGCATGGCCCGTACCTTCCAGAACATCCGGCTGTGGAAGTCCCAGACGGTGTTCGACAACGTACTCATCGCCAAGCACTGCCGCTCCACCAGCAACGTGTTCTCCGCCACCTTCCGTCTGAATCGGAAAGAAGAGGCGGCACAGCGGGCCGAGGTGGAGAAGCTGCTGGAGATCGTGGGCCTGTCTGAAGAAAAGGACGAGCTGGCCACCTCTCTGCCTTACGGCAAGCAGCGCCGGCTGGAAATCGCCCGCGCCCTTGCAGCAGAGCCGAAGCTGCTGCTGTTGGATGAGCCTGCCGCCGGTATGAACCCGCAGGAAACCGAGGATCTGACGGCGTTCATCGGCGAGATCCGGGAAAAGTTCAACATCACCATTTTCCTCATTGAGCATCATATGAATCTGGTTATGGACATTTCTGACCGTATTTACGTGCTGGACTTCGGCAAGCTGATCGCCAGCGGCACACCGGCGGAAATTCAGAAGAATCAGCGCGTTATCGACGCATATCTGGGGGTGGCTGACAATGCTTAAAATTGAAAACCTCCAAGTTCATTACGGCGGTATTCAGGCCCTGCGGGGAATCTCTCTGGAAGTGCCGGACGGCAAGATCGTGACGCTGATCGGCGCCAACGGCGCAGGCAAGTCCACCACCCTGCGGACCATTACCGGCCTTGTAAAAGCTGCCGGCGGTTCCATCCAGTGGGACGGTCAGGAGCTGCTGGGCAAGTCCATCGACAAAATCGTGACCACCGGCATTGCCATGAGTCCTGAAGGGCGGCGGGTGTTCCCGGATATGACCGTGCTGGAAAACCTGAAAATTGGCGCATACCTGCGCCGGGACAAGGCGGAGATCGCCAAGGACATCCAGTGGGTCTACAGTCTATTCCCCCGTCTGGAGGAGCGGAGCTGGCAGCTGGCAGGCACCCTTTCCGGCGGCGAGCAGCAGATGCTGGCCGTGGGCCGGGCGCTGATGTCCCGCCCCAAGCTGCTGCTGCTGGATGAGCCGTCTCTGGGCCTTGCCCCGCTGGTGGTGCAGGATATTTTCTCCATCATCCGGGAGATCAACAAGCAGGGCGTCACCGTGCTGCTGGTGGAGCAGAACGCCAACATGGCGCTGAAAATCGCAGACCTTGCCTACGTGCTGGAAACCGGCACCATCACCATGTCCGGCACCGGTGCGGAGCTGTTGGCGGACAGCCGGGTGAAGGAAGCCTATCTGGGCAAGAGCAACTGAACGTTCCGCTCGGCCTTTCAAAATTGCACAAACCAAGCGCCCGAAGGAATCCCCTTCGGGCGCTTTTTCCGTCAGACGTGCGGCGTCTGCGGTAGTTGAAAGGATGGACGGAGGGACAGATCGAGGCCGGGTTTTACGGGAATACGGCGGTGGTTTACTATGACGCAGCGGGAAATCAGCTGGATACATGGGAACTGGCTAAGCTCTACCAGAATTCGGACGGCAATTTTAGCAGCGGCGGAGGCAGCACCGGAGAAATATGGCCCGATGATGCTTTTCAGGTGATTGTTTTGATTTTGAGAATCATTATGACCAGGTACTTCCTTTGCTCGGAAAAGAAAAAAGTCCGACCACTAACTGAAAACCGCCCTGAAGCGTATGCTTCAGAGCGGTTTTGGCAATATCAGGCCAAGTGCTGTCCGCAGACGGGAATATGGCGGAACAGCGAATCTGTCAACAGACCCCTGCGCCGGAACGCATGGCGGAGATGTAATGCCTCCGTCAGACGTCCTGCTTTTCGGATGGCTGCTCTTTTTTCAGAAGATCCGTCATGCTGTCCAGACTGATTCCCAGAGTGGACGCGTTGTGCAGCAGAGCAGAGGTGGTGGGTTGAATGACGCCTGCTACACCCAGAGCGATCAGCATACAGTTAAAGCTGACAATGAAGCGGTAGTTTCGATGAATCCGCCGCATCAGCTGCTGGCTCAGCTGCCGCAGGGTCACCAGCTCAAAGAGATCCTCCGATGCAATGGTCACGTCGGCAATCTCGCGGGCAATGGCCGCGCCGGTGTTGATGGCAATGCCGACGTCTGCCTCGGAAAGCGCCGGGGTGTCATTCACACCGTCGCCAATCATAATGACCTTCCGGCCCGCCGCTTTCTCCTGACGGACAAAGTTAGCCTTATCCTCCGGCAGCACCTCGGCAAAGAACTGATCCACGCCCACTTCCCGCGCCACAGCCTGCGCCGTTTTGCGGTTATCGCCGGTCATCATGACCACCTTGCTGATACCGCAGGCATGGAGCGCTTCAATGGCCGATTTTGCCTCTTTCCGCAGGGGGTCGGCAATGCAGATCACCGCCGCCAGGCGGCCGGCGATGCACAGATACAGATGGGAGTATTCCTCCGGCAGAGCGTTGAATTTTTCCTCCTCGCCCGCCGGCACCACGCAGCCCTCATCCTCAAAGACGAAATGGGCGCTGCCGATGACGACCTTTTTATCCTCCACAGAGCTGGAGATACCGTGGGCCACCACATATTCCACCTGAGAGTGGTACTCCTTGTGATCCAGTCCCAGACGCCGGGCTTCTTCCACCACGGCATTGGCCATGGAATGGGGATAGTGCTCCTCCAGACAGGCCGCCAGACGCAGCATTTCGCTGGCGCTGTATCCGTCAAAAGACACGACTTTGGCCACCGTGGGAGTGGCGTAGGTCAACGTGCCGGTTTTGTCGAACACCACCGTATCGGCGTTGGCCACCGCTTCCATGAAGCGGCCGCCCTTGACGGAAATATGGTATCCGCTGCTCTCCCGCATGGCAGAAAGCACGGCGATGGGCATGGAAAGCTTCAGCGCACAGGAGAAGTCCACCATCAAAATGGAGATGGCGCGGGTGACGTTGCGGGTAAAGGCGTAGGTAGCCACCGTACCGGCAAGGCACCACGGAACCAGACGGTCAGCCAGCTGCAAAGCCCGGTTCTCGGTACCGGACTTGAGCTTTTCCGATTCCTCGATCATCGCCACGATCCTATCGTAGCGGTTGGCACCGCCCTCTGCCTTGGCCACAAGAACGCACTCGCCCTCTTCCACCACTGTTCCTGCGTAGACAGTGGCACCGGTGGTCTTGCGTACCGGCATAGACTCGCCGGTCAGGGCGGCCTGGTTCACCATGGCCTCGCCCTCCAGCACCGTGCCGTCCAACGGGATCATATTGCCGGAGCGCACCACTACCTCATCCCCGGCGTGGACGCGGGTCAACGGCACCAGCACCTCGCCCTGCGGGGTGCGCACCCAGACCTTATCCACGTTCAGCGCCATGCTGCGGGCAAGGTCATCCAAGCTCTTTTTCCGCGTCCACTCCTCCAGCAGGCTGCCCACCGTCAGCAGGAACATCACCGAACCTGCGGTGCTGTAATCCCCCCGCAGGAGGGAGGCGGTGATGCTGAGCGCATCCAGCACCTCTACTTCCAGCTTGCGGTGCAGCAGGCAGCGGATGCCCTTCCAGACAAAGGCGATGGAGCGCCACACCGTATACGCCGCCGCGATGGGCGCAGGCAGGAACACCTTGCGGAACACCCGGCCCGTCACAAGGCTGACCATCTTCTCCTGATATTCCTGATTGATCTTCCGGCTGTCGTGGGAGGTGACCAGCGCCTCCAATTCTTCGTTGTCAAAGCGGTAGGCTGCCAGCAGGGCGGCAGCGTCCTTCCGGCTGCCCCGGTAGGTCAGCACCACATCTCCGGTGCGCTCGTAGACGGTGGCTTTTTGAATGTTGTCCTGCCCGTTCAGGTAGGCTTCCAGCACATCTGCCCGGTGCAGGGTCATCTGCACGGCGCAGACGTGCACCCGCATCCGTCCCTTACCTTCATGTAAGATCGTACATTTCATTGTTCTTCTTACCCCTCTGTGTAAAAAAGAGCCGCCCAAGGGCGGCTCCGCTGCGTTGTATCACTGTGCAGTCTGCTCTGCGGGCTGTTCAGCCGTATCCTCGATGACCTCCTGTGCAGCCTCGGCGGCGCGGCTCTCGTTGATGGCCTTTGCATCGGCAAGGATGTCACCGGCCTCCTCCTGCACCTTATTCACGGTCTGCATGGTGCAGTCCTTCATCCGCAGCACCGCAGCAGTGGTCTGGGTGTAGACCTTTTCGGCGTCCTTGCTGGACAGCACCTTGAAGCCGGCAGAGCCGAACACTACACCACCCAAAAACAGTGCAAGCTTTTTTGTATCAAACATATTTATCCCTCATTTCTATGTTTCCTATCTGAGCGCCCATCCCCTTGAGCGGGGGCAGGCTCTTTATCTCTGTATTGTAGCACGCTTTCGGACTTTTTCAATGGTTTTTAGAGATGTTAGGACGTATTAACATTGTTAGCGGCAGCTTGATATGGAGGATCAT
>ENA-UEQP01003476-UEQP01003476.1-human-gut-metagenome-genome-assembly--contig:-NODE-3476-length-10200-cov-2.792058_pt1 | contig 10200 bp, 9 predicted proteins | sample MGYA00242951_ERZ507951 | MGnify/ENA primary metagenome ERZ507951 (study PRJEB26167, sample SAMN06115539) | human gut metagenome | host: Homo sapiens | place: China:Shanxi | collected 2015-11-18...
AAAAGCATCGGACACGTAGCTGTTGAGATCACGCCCCAACGGGGTGCATGCCACTACAGGAAGAAATCCCTGCTTGCTTGAAGAAGAGAACAAGCAGGGAGCTAATTTCGTTGTATCAAGTATGAATGAGCTTTCACACAATAATGATATACTTCACGATAAGACTAATTCTTCAACACAGATGACTACTCAGATTAATAATCAGGTAGAAAATGTAGCCGCACTTATTAATGAAGTTGTCCAGCTTGTCAGTGAGTCAGTTGAACATACAGATATAAGTTCCAAGGAGCTTGCAGATGTAGTTGAAAGTACTAAGACTATGGCTGAATTGTCAGGTGAAGTAGATAATATATTAAGAGAATTCCAGCAGGAATTCAGTAAAGTTAAGACAGAGACAGGTACAATCGGAGAGATTAACTCACAGACTAACCTGTTAGCACTTAATGCTTCAATTGAGGCGGCAAGAGCTGGTGAAGCAGGAAAGGGCTTTGCTGTTGTAGCAGATGAGATAAGAAATTTAAGTACAGAAACAGAAGAATCATCAGATAGAATTATGACAGCATTAGGACATCTGGAAGATACATCTAACAGAATGTTAAAGTCAATAACAACAATACTTGAGCTTATACAGACAACACAGACCAAGGTTGTACAGGTTAATGACAGTGTGTCAGGGATAGCTAAGGATTCTACACAGATAGGTGAGCATATTGGTGTTGTAGATTCAGCAATGCAGGAGGTTGAAAGCTCTAACCGTAATATGGTTGACAATATGCACGAGATTGAAAATGTTATGAAAGACATTACTGACTGCATAAGTAACGCAGACGAAAGCACTAAGATAATGCTTAGCAAATACGAAGAGTCAGCCCGCAATGTTGATAAGATAGAAAATGTTGTTGGCGCAATGATGGAAAAGCTTGGAGTTGGCGGCTTTATGGGTATTCAGGATATCAAGCAGGGTATGTATTGTACCATAAGACAGATTATATCAGGAAAGCCAGCTGATACAGAAAGCCACGGTGAGATAGTTGAACAGGCAGATGGGGTATTATATGTACGTTTCAAGAACAAAGATGTAGATTATAAGAATACCTCATTGAAATACGAACTTGATATTGTAGCGGCAAATGTACTTTATCACTGGTCTTCTGTGTCAGCAGCACCCGCCACACAGTATGGCAGTGATGTATGCAGGCTCACAGTAGCTTCACTTCCAAGTATTGTCAACAGAAGAAAGTATGTAAGAATGCCTGTTAATAATAAATGTACAGTTACATTCAAGGGCGGAGCAGATGTATATGAGGGTACTATGGTAAATATAAGTGCTAACGGATTTGCTTTCCAGACAAGAGAAACAGAATTCGCAGATTGTAGGGGTGAGAATATAATTGTAAAAGTACCAGATTTTCCAGTTGAGCAGGGCAGGGTTCTTGAAGGTACAATTATAAGAAGTACTGACAATGACGGAAGCCATATTGTTGGATGCCGTATGCCGGAAGACCGCATTGAGATTGGTAATTATGTAAGCAGGAATTATTCTGAATAATATTAAGAAAATGTATAAGCATTAATTCACAATTTTCGTATTATAAATTGTTATTTAGTATGGGGGAATATATTTAGGACATAATAATAACGAAAGTGGATAATTGAATGAGATTAAAGAAAAAGTATAGGAATTTATTAAGATTTATAGCTGTAACGCTGATACTTATTCTAATGATATCAGTTGTTGCGGCTGCTAAACAGCACATTGATAATAAGAAAAGTAATCATAATCAGGATATTGAAGAGGAGTATCCTGATGAGGATGCAGAGGCTTATGAGCTGCCTGAAAGAACACTTAACTCAGATGTTATCCCATATGATGGAGTTCCAAGAACAATATCGTGCTGGGGTGATTCGATGATGTTTGGAATGGGTGCAGGCGAGGCTTATATAGTATTTGGAGATGATGAGCCTTTTGATATATCAGGCTGGACAAGTCCTGATACATTACAATATCTTACTGGAATCAAGGTATATAATCTTGGCGTATCAGGTGAGACATCATATGAGATTGCGCTTCGTCAGGGAGGCATAAAGATGTATGTCAGGGATACATTTGAGGTTGGATATGATGACAGTGTAGATGTTACAATTGTCGATGAGAATGGCGGGGAAGTATATATGGCTGATTTCAGTGCATATGGATATACAGAGCCACAGGAGTCAGATATTGTATACATCAATGATGAAATGTTCAAAATAACAGGCACAGAAGAAGAGGGACTTCATATATGCCGTTATTCAGATGAAGAAGTGAACTATGATGCTTTTACAACCGTATATGCGGACACACAGGTATATACCAAGGCTTCTTATGAAAGAAAGAATGATATTCTTATACTTGAGATAGGAAGTAATGGCGGCTGGGACAATTACAGACAGCTTATAAGCCAGTATGATGCTATGATACAGAATTCGGGCTGTGATTATTATATAATAGTTGGTGATACAGATGATCCAGGAACATCAATAGCAGATACAACTCAGGGAATCCGTAATGAGGACGGAACTTATATAGGAGTTGGTGATACAGCGTGGGAAGCGACATTAAGAGAAGCATATGGTGAACATTTTATTAATATGAGAACTTATCTTATAGAAAATGGACTTACTGATGTAGGCTTAAGACCAACAGTAGGTGATTATAAGGGGTTCAGGCGAGGAAGAATATCTAAACAGTTAAGATATGACTGGACACATTTTAATTCATATGGTTATTATTCAAAAGGTATTGCAATATATGCCAAGGGTGTAGAATTAGGTTACTGGGAGTAACATATTAAATATGTAAGTTTGGTAATTACAGGTTAAAGCAGGCATTAAAATAATGTGTCTGTTTAATAATAAAAGAAAGGTATATATAACAATGAATGACAAGAGAGAAAAATTTGCTTCAAGATTAGGCTTTATACTGGTGTCGGCGGGGTGTGCTGTCGGACTAGGTAATGTATGGAAGTTTCCATACATATGTGGAAAGAACGGAGGAGCAGCATTTATTGTTATATATTTATTATGTCTGCTTGGACTTGGGCTTCCTATACTTATATGTGAGTATGCAATTGGACGAGGCAGTAATAAGAGTCTTGGAAGTGCATTTAAAATGTTGTCGCCAGAGGGCACAAGATGGCAGTATTTCCGCTGGGTAGCTTATGCGGGTAATTATCTTTTAATGATGTTCTATACAATGGTTGCCGGCTGGATGTTAAACTATTTTGTATACAGTCTTACAGGACAGCTTTCAGGAAAGAATGTAGAGCAGATAGGCGGGGAGTTCAATAATATGCTCTCAACACCATCAGTTATGATATTCTGGACACTTGTAGTTGTTGTAATAAGCATACTTGTATGTTCACTTGGCTTACAGAAAGGTGTTGAGAAGATAAGTAAGGTAATGATGATATTATTATTTGCACTTATGATAATAATGGCAGTTAATTCCCTTCTGCTTGATGGAAGCTCGGAGGGACTTAAGTTCTATCTTGTTCCAGACTTTTCCAAGATGAAGGAGCAGGGTATCGGTAATGTAGTATTTGCAGCTATGTCACACGCATTTTTTACTCTTGGACTTGGTATAGGTTCAATGGAGATATTCGGAAGTTATCTTTCAAGAGACTGCAAGCTTACAGGAGAGTCAATAAATGTAGTTATACTTGATACAGTAGTTGCACTTACAGCTGGAATTATCATTATACCAGCCTGTTTTGCCTATGGAATTAATCCAGGTGCAGGTCCATCGTTATTATTCATAACACTTCCTAATGTATTCAACCAGATGCCGGGTGGGGTTATATGGGAAGTATTATTCTTTATATTTATGGCATTTGCGGCATTATCTACAGTAATAGCAGTATATGAAAATATTATTGCAATGACTATGGATTTATTTAACTGTAGCAGAAAGAGAGCTTCATTAGTTAATCTTTTTGTAATAGCAGTGCTTTCTATGCCAGCAGTTCTTGGATATAATGTTTTGTTGGGAGTACAGCCTCTTGGAGCTGGTACAACTATAATGGATCTGGAAGATTTCATAGTTTCATATAATATACTTCCTCTTGGCTGTCTTTTATTCGTGCTTTTCTGTACAAGAAAGAACGGCTGGGGATATGACAATTTCGTGGCAGAAGTTAATATGGGAAAAGGCATATCATTTCCTAAATGGTTAAAAGGCTATATGTTATATGTTCTTCCGGTTATTGATTTAGTTATATATTTTAAGGGTTATTATGATATGTTTAAGCCACAGGGTACTAAGGTTGTGTGTATATGGATGACAGTAGCTGTCATTCTTGCACTGTTGGTATTTTACATAGCAGCAGGAAAGGGAAAGAAGAGCAATGACTAAAAAGCAGCTTGCTTATGAAGTTATAGAACGACTTAAAACAGAATATCCTGATGCCGGCTGTACGCTTGATTATGATGATGCGTGGAAGCTTCTGGTAAGCGTAAGGCTTGCAGCACAGTGTACAGATGCGAGAGTGAATGTTATTGTGCCACAGTTATTTGACAAGTATCCATCAATAGAGGCACTTGCGGCAGCACAGGTAGATGACATAGAGAAAATAGTCCGTCCATGCGGTTTATCAAAGAGCAAGGCAAAGGATATAAGCGGCTGTATGCGTATGCTTCATACGGTGTATAACAATAAAGTGCCAGATACATTAGAGGAACTTTTAAAGCTTCCCGGAGTTGGAAGAAAAAGTGCCAACCTTATTATGGGTGATGTATTTGGAAAGCCGGCAATTGTGACAGATACACATTGTATAAGGCTGTGCAACAGAATTGGACTTGTAAAAGATGAGAAAGAACCTAAAAAGGTTGAGATGGCACTATGGAAGATAGTTCCGCCGGAAGAGGGAAGTGACCTTTGCCATAGATTTGTAATACACGGCAGGGAAGTGTGCAGTGCAAGAACAAAGCCTCATTGTGATGGGTGCTGTCTTAATGATATATGTAAGAAGAATGGAGTTAAGCAATAAGTGAAGAATAATTACAAGATGATAATAGCATATGATGGAACCAGATATTATGGCTGGGAACATCAGCCTAATACAGATATGACTATACAAGGCAAGTTAGAGTCTGTTCTGTCACAGATGACAGGGGAGCAGATAGATGTAATAGGAGCAGGAAGAACTGATGCAGGGGTTCACGCCAAAGGAATGGCAGCCAATGCACATATGCAGACAATTATGACACCAGGGGAAATCTGTGATTATATGAACAGATATCTGCCTGAGGACATATGTGTAATGGAGGTAAGGATAGCCTCAGAACGTTTCCACAGCAGATATAATGCAGTGGGGAAAACTTACTGTTATACCTGTTATGTTGGGGATAAGAAGCCTGTATTTAATAGAAAATATGTGCATATCACAGGTGATGTGCCAGATGTTGAGGCTATGAAGAAAGCAGCTTCTTATCTTGTGGGAGTTCATGATTTTGCAAGCTTCTGCGGTAATCCAAAGATGAAGAAATCTACAGTCAGGGAGATATATTCAATTGATATATCGCTTAAGGGTTCGTATCTTAATATGACTTTCCACGGAAGTGGATTTCTACAATATATGGTAAGAATATTATCAGGAACATTATTAGAGGTTGGTTTTGGTAAAAGAGAGGCAGACAGTATGCAAGAGCTTTTAGAGGCAAAGAATCGTTCTTTAGCTGGAGCGACAGCTCCAGCCAAGGGGTTAAGCCTCTTAAAAGTACATTACGCTAATTAATTATCGGAATAGTTATATAAATTTACTTCTCCATTTAATTGCCTCGTCACGGTACTGGCGGGCAATATCCATAAGTTCATTATATTGGGCGGTTATGCTGTCAATGACGGCTGACTGCTCATTTATTTTTGCCTGGCATGCGGCAATCTTTTTGTTGAAATCTTCGGTCAGGGATTTTTCGTGTTCAATGTAATTATCACTATTATTAGTATTATCATTATTTGAATTAATACTGTCAGCGTTGTTATTATCAGTACTATTATTGTCGGTAGTGCATATAGCTAATTGTTTGAAATGTCCGATTTGTTCAATTCTGTATATGTGTTCATTAACACATAATAAAATAAAATTATTATATGCAAGCACACTGTAAGAATTCACAGGCTTTTTAATATCAGGCAGTGGGATAGGCAGTGCATTATTGTTATCAGGTGTTATACAGTGCAGGCTGGGTTTATCAGATACAGGATTTTGCTTAAGATAGAAAAGAAGCAGGGTGTTATTACATATGGCAAGCTTAGGATTAGAATATTCCTGTACATAATTACAGTCTATAGCCAATATATTAGTGGTATCCATAATATTTTTTAAGATAAGTGAACCATTCTGATTGATGTAGGAATAATAAAGAGATGAATTATATATACACTCTGTAAGACCGCATAAGTAGTCTGCAGCAAGCACGATAGGGCGGTCAAGCCCACCCAAGTGGGCTACACGTAAGAATATATTAGAACCGGCATTATAGATAATTAACTGGCGGTTATTCCCAACTGAATATACATTTGACATATTACCCTCTGTTCATCAGTAGATCTGATATGTGAAGCTTATTAAAATGTATGGTAGCAACAAAGTATTTAGAACATATAATGTAGTAAGAATACTTAAAGGAAGGATTTGAAATGGCAAAATGTAAGTGCAGGAAAAAATGCTGTACAACAAAGATTGCAAGTAATCTTGTATCTAATATGCCTAATGGATGTTTTGATGTATGTACCAATCCGATATGCGGTTCACCGAGTGAACTTAGCCTTTATGCTCCATTGATATATGACCAGATTGGTATTAACCTTTGTGCTGAATTTCCAATAGGTGCAGATATATCAGCAACTTATCCTACAGCTGTCAACGCAACTGCAAGTGTAATAGATGTATCCTATGAATATGGCACAGGAAATGTAGTTATAACACAGATACCAGGAAGACCGAACTGCTATTCAGTTATATTGTCTAACTTGTCAGTGACATTTGCGGTAAGTCTGTATGATGAGAATTGCAGGCCCGTGGCAACACTTTATCCAACAGCTGTATATCTGCCACCAGAAACAACTTCGGCTACCTATGATGAAGATGTCAATCCAACTTCTGTGGAGCTTGAAATATTTGCACCTTATGGAATATCTTACAATTATAATGCAGCGGCTACACCACAGTATAGTGCGGCACTTAATTATACAGGATTTACAGCGGCTAATAACACAATAACGCAGGGACTTAATCTTTCTGCAATTCCAAAAGTAATTAACCTTGATACAACCGATGATGAGATAACAATAGGTCTTTCAATCATATTACAGAGCTTGTATTTTGCTGGATACAGGGTTGCAAGTGCTGGAAAGATTGTAACTCCTAAGGGAAGCATAGTAGCAGAGGAAGATTCTAATGAGATGAAATTCGTATGCGGTAATCTTTTGAATCTGGCAATCAAGCCCCTTGATTTAAGCCCTCCAAAATGTGAAGGTAGATTAAAACAAGATTGCGAAACAGGCTGTCAGCAAACGTGTGAGGAAGATATGCCAGTGTGTCCGAATTCAGGGAACAACATAAGTGACTGCAATAACTGTGGATAAGAATAAAGTGTGATGATGACAGAAATATAACCAGGATAGAAATATCTGCTATATCGCTAATAGTAGTTACTGTAAAGAGTAAGATGTGACAGTCACAGGCTGTATAAGTGGTATAGTAAGTTATTGCCATATAAAGATAAATATATAGAGAGAATTTAAAATGGGTGTCACAATAGACTATTACGTAATATACAGATAATAACAGATTATTATCTGTATACTGTAGAGCATTAGTTTAAAATGACACCCATATATATTTATTGTTTATTAATATTAACGGGAAACCTCATTACCAGCCTTGGCAAATGCAAGCTTCATAACTTCGTCTACAGATACGAGGTTGTAATCACCGCTTACAGTATGTTTTAAGCAGCTTGCGGCATTAGAGAATTCAACAGCTTTCTGTGGGTCAAAGTCATTGATAAGACTATATATAATACCAGCACAATAAGCATCACCAGCACCGATGTAATCAAGAATGTGCATGAAGAATTCCTTGCTGTAGTAAGCCTTGCCTTCTGTGTAAATCATAGACTGGAGCTTAAATGTTGTGATAGAAGTTTCTGTTCTCCATACTGAAGCAACCATCTTGAATGGGAATTTCTTCATAAGTTCCCTGGCAATGTAAGCATTTTTCTCCTCGCCATTAGCGTCGGCAGGATTCATAGAGAAGATACCGATAGCGTCATCTTCGTTAGCGATACATACATCAACATACTGGCAGATACGAGACATTGCCTCGCAAGCCTTTTCACTTGACCAGAGCTTGCTTCTGTAGTTTAAGTCACAGCTTACAGTCATGCCTTTTTCCTTAGCCTTCTGGCAGGCTGTGATACAGATGTTAGTCATCTCATCAGAGATTGCAGGTGTGATTCCTGAAAAATGGAACCATGTTGCACCATCAAATATCTCGTCCCAGTCAAAGTCATCAGCAGTAGCGAGAGCAAATGCAGAACCTGCTCTGTTATAGATAACGTTAGTTGGACGCTGGCTTGTCTTCTTCTCAAGGAAGTAGATACCAATCTGGTCGCCGCCACGCACGATATGGTCTACGCCTACGCCGTACTGACGGAGTGAGTTGATTGCAGCCTGTCCGATTATATGTTTTGGAAGCTTTGTTACATAATTAGCATCAACATCAAAGTTAGCAAGGGACACAGCAGTATTGGCTTCTCCACCTCCATAAACAGCCTCAAATGCATTGCACTGAGTAAATCTTGCGTTGTTCTCAGGAGAGAGACGAAGCATAATTTCACCAAATGTAACAATCTTATCTTTCATTTTTCTTAATCCTTTCTCAATATCAGATTTCCTAAAATAAATATACAAGAATGTATTTTAGCACATTATGGCGAAAAATGGGAGTAAAATGTTCTTGATTTGATACATATTTTTTACTATAGTTACATGTGAAGTAAATATGTGCGTGAAGATTTATAATCTTTTGTACACGTTTGAAAGGATTGAATAATGTTAAGAAATGTTTCATTAGAAGATATATCGGATGGCAGAATGTATACCGAGAATGACCTTGTGCGTGTTGATACTAACTCGTGTAAGGGCTGTCAGACTGTATGCTGCCAGAATATGGGAAGTACGATTGTGATTGACCCATATGACTGTTACAAGCTCACAACAGGATTAGGGAAAACATTTGAACAGCTTACGATGAACGAGCTTGAGTTAAATGTTGTGGATGGTATTATTATGCCTAATATAAAAATGCAGAAATCAGACGGAAGATGTGCTTTTCTTCGTGAAGATAATCTGTGCAATATACATACGATAAGACCGGGAATATGCAGAATGTTCCCACTTGGAAGATACTGGGAGGATGAGACACATTTTAAATATATTGTGCAGAAGGGCGAGTGTAATAAGGATAATCTATCGAAGATTAAACTGAAAAAATGGCTTGGCATTGAGGGACTTGTGGAGTATGATTCTTATATTGTCAGATGTCATGAGTATGTGAAGCTGCTTCAGGCGGCGCTGCCGGGACTTTCAGAGAATAATGTGAAGATTCTTAATACATTTAACTTAAGAGTGTTCTATATGACGACATATGCCGGATGTGCTGATGATAAGGCATTTTATGCAGAATTTGACAGAAGACTTGCGATGGCTAAGGAAAAGCTGGGACTGATGTAGGATTGGTTCACAGGTGACAGAAAGGAAGATTGATTTTATGAAGACAGATTTATTTCATATAGGAAAGTTCGTAATTCACGGTTATGGACTGATGATTGGCATAGGTTTTGTGCTGGCACTGCTTGTTGGTGAGTACAGGGCTAAGAAAATGGGAATGAAAGAGGAGGCTCTTATTGATATTGCGATAATTGCGGGAGTATCGGGATTTCTCGGAGCAAAGCTGTTGTATATAATAGTGAGCTTTAAGGATTTTATAGAAGATCCTATAGGTGTGCTTGGCTCATCGGGATTCGTTGTATATGGCGGACTTATTGCAGGTGTACTGTGCAACCTTATATATGTAAAGATTAAGAAGTTATCATTCCTTGAATATTTTGACCTGGTAATGCCAGAGATAGCGCTGGCACAGGGCTTTGGGCGAA
>ENA-UEQP01003477-UEQP01003477.1-human-gut-metagenome-genome-assembly--contig:-NODE-3477-length-10198-cov-5.753186_pt1 | contig 10198 bp, 9 predicted proteins | sample MGYA00242951_ERZ507951 | MGnify/ENA primary metagenome ERZ507951 (study PRJEB26167, sample SAMN06115539) | human gut metagenome | host: Homo sapiens | place: China:Shanxi | collected 2015-11-18...
TGCCGGCTGGACGAGAAATCGCCGGAGAGCAAGCTCCTCAGCTGCTCGCTTTCGCCGATGCGGATTCGCGGGCAGCTGCTGCTGGTCCTGATCGGCCGCGACGTCACCGAAGAGAGCAAGCTCGCCGAAGAGAAGGCGCGGCTGGCCGAACAGCTCGTGCATTCGCAGCGCATCGAAGCGCTCGGCATGCTCGCCGGAGGCATCGCGCACGACTTCAACAACTATATTCATGCGATCCTCGGACACATCGACGTCATCAATTATCTGCACCAGCCGGATGATCCCGAAGTGCTGAACCATCTGGAAAAAATCTCGACCATCGCCGAACAGGCCGGGCACCTGACCAGCCAGTTGCTCGGTTTCGCGCGGAAAGGGAAATACCAGGTCACCGACCTCGACCTGCGGCAGCTCCTCGAAAACAGCCTCGGGCTGCTCGGGCCGCGCAAGCAGCGCGACCTCTCGGTTTCGGTCGACGTGCCGGACGATTTGAAACCGGTCCGCGCCGATTCGCTCCAGCTCCAGCAGGTCACGGAGGGTCTGCGCCAGGCGGACCTCAGAATGCACTATGAGAAGACGCATCGTTCTTCCCTCCCGTCAGGACGCTTCCTCCATTCCCTGATAGGCCAGCCGCATCATGGGGTCCAGCAGCTCCAGCTCCATGAGGTAGATGGCCGGCTCGTCCCCGAAGCGGACGTAGCGGCCGGTGCCGCCCATATTCTGAGTTCCGACGTTCATTTCAAAAATGCCCTCAATGCCGGTGGCGGTCTGATAATGCACCGTCAGCGTCACAGGGTCCTGAAAACCGCAGAAGGTCACCGCGTCATCAGAGGGACGGAAGTCCACACATTCCGCCACTTTCAGAGCCGCCAGATCCTCCAGCAGCGCCCGCAGGGACGGGGCATCGGTAATATTGGCCCCGCCGGAACGCCAGGAAACGGCAGTGCTGTCATCCTCCGCATGGGTGGCAGTGAGCACTGTGGAATTCCGGACCTGAGTACTGTTCCCTTCCAGATCCACCTGCTCCACCAGCGGTCCCTGCAGCTGGATGGACGTGATGGTGCTCTCCGTCAATTCCGGCAGCACCGGCAGGCGGCACATCTGGTAGATGGGCGTCTGCATGGCCTGACGCAGCGTTCCCGCCAGAATAAAAACGTGGTCCGGGTCGCTGTTGATAGTCGCGTAATAGCTGGTTCCATCGGTGGTGGCATTCCCCAAGGTAACGGTCAGCGCCGCGTCATCCGGAGCCGTGGCCGTCAGGCTCACATCCGGGGCATCCAATCCGTACACCGACAGGTCCTCCGGCATATCCAGCGTCTGCTGGGGCTTGAGGGTCTCCAAAATCGTCAGAATGGACTTGACGTGGGTATCGTCCAGCGGGAAGTCCGGCTCACTGTCCCAGGTCCAGACGCCGTTTTCATTCAGGGAGAAGGACAGCGTTGTGGAGCCGTTGCTGTAAGACAGGGCCACATATTCACTCTGGGCTGCCTCCGCGATGTCCGACGGGAAAACGGTGTTCTGATCCTTGGCAGCCTGAGCCGCCCGGTAGCGGATGCTCAACACGACGAGCACCGCAGCGCACAGCACCGCCAGAATGATGCTCAGAATCGTGATCAATCGTTTTTCTTTCCAGCTCATGAAAGCCTCCTTATTGTTGTATCACGCCGGTTTTCGGCGAAATTCCACATTGTGACAGAATATTATACCACGCATCCGCCTGTGGGACAAGCGGAACCTGTGTCATCAGAAACATGGTTTTCCGCAAAAATTTCAAAAATTTAAGTCTGTCCTCTTGACAATTCCCCATTTTGTGCTATTGTATTAGGTGCTTAATACAAAAGTGCAAGGAGGTGGCTCATGAACTGGCAGTTTTCCAATGATGCCCCGATCTACGCCCAGCTCATCGGGCAGATCCGGGCCGGCATCGTCTCCGGTGCGTTCTCGCCGGGAGAGCGGCTGCCCTCCGTGCGGGATCTGGCTATGGAGGCGGGCGTCAACCCCAACACCATGCAGCGGGCCTTGACAGAGCTGGAGCGGGACGGGCTGGTATACAGCCAGCGGACCTCCGGCCGTTATGTAACGGAGGATCAAACGGCCATTACGGAGGCCCGCCATGCACTGGCGGCGGATCGGGTGCGGTCCTTTCTGACCGATATGGAGCGTCTGGGATTTGAAAAGGAAGACTTGCTGTCGCTGCTGCGGCAGGAGTCGGAAAAGGAGTGAACATATGCCGATTTTAGAATGTAACCAGCTCTCCAAGAGCTACGGCAAGGTTCCGGCGCTGGATAGCGTCAGCTTTGCCATTGAGCCGGGCCGGATCGTGGGCCTTTTAGGTCCCAACGGCAGCGGCAAGACCACCCTCATCAAGCTGGCCAATGGCCTGCTGACCCCCAGCAGCGGGGAAATTTTGATCGATGGCAAGGCCCCCGGCCGAGAGACCCATGCAATGGTCAGCTATCTGCCGGAGCGCACCGCCATCCCTACCTGGATGAGCGCCGGTCAGCTCATGGATTTTTACGAGGATTTCTACCCGGACTTCCGCCGTCAGGCTGCGGAGGAGATGCTTCACCATCTGAACATCCAGCCCAAGCAGCGGATCAAGCAGATGAGCAAGGGCACCCGGGAAAAGGTTCAGCTCATTATGGTCATGAGCCGGGCCGCCCGGCTGTATCTGCTGGACGAGCCCATCGGCGGCGTGGACCCCGCCACACGGGATTATATTCTCTCCACCATTATTTCCAATTATAATCCCGACGCCGCCGTGGTCATTTCCACCCACCTCATTGCCGACGTGGAAAAGGTACTGGATGAGGTGGTGTTCATCGACCGGGGGCATCTGGTGCTGCAGTCCTCCGTGGATCAGATTCGGGAGGAAAAGGGCATGAGCGTGGACACGCTGTTCCGGGAGGTGTTCAAATGCTGAGAAAGTTGTTGAAGCATGAGTTCCGGGCCACCGGCCGGATCATGCTGCCCCTGTTCGGCATCCTGCTGCTGGTGTCTGTGGGTGCCAATTTCTCCAGCCGGGGTATGCTGAATTCTGACAGTTCCCTCCTGCGCACGCTGGGTACCATCTTCATCATGCTGTTCATCGTGGGGATCTTCGCCGTGGGGATCATCTCTTTTGTACTGATGATCAACCGGTTCTACAAAAATCTCTTGCAGGACGAGGGCTATGTGATGATGACCCTGCCGGTGTGCGTCCACCAGCAGATCTGGAGCAAGCTCATCGTCTCTACCGTCTGGTTCGCCGCCACTGTTGTGGTGATCGGTCTCTCCTGCTGCATCATGGCCTTTGATATCCGCTTCGTGGGTGATCTGTGGCACGGCTTCCTGAATCTGCTGGACTACGCAGTCCGGATAAACCACCTGGATCTGGTGGCCAACGGCGCGGCCTTCGCCGTGGAACTGCTGCTTTTGTGCGTACTGGGCTCTTTTGCCCTGTGTCTGCGCTTTTATTCGGCCATGTCCATCGGCTTCAGTTTCCCCAATCACAAGGGGCTCCTGAGCGTGGCATTCTATATCGCAACGGGCATTGCTCTCCAGATTCTGGGCGGCCTCGGCATGGCACTGGTGAACGATTCCTGGCTCCACCGGCTTCTGCTGGGCTGGGAGCCCAACGTTTCCGTTGTGGCCGGTATGCACCTGGGTATGTGGTTTTTGATCATTCTGGAACTTATTTACTGTGCCGTTTTCTATTTCTTAACGGTTTACTTCTTGCAAAAACACCTGAATCTGGAGTAAACTATGATAGCCGATGCCCCGGCGGTCACATGCCGGGGCAATTTTTATGCAAGGGGGACCTCATGGCCTTTTGGGAAACCGTTCTGGGAAAGTACATTATGACCATGGCCATCGCCGCCGTTCCGGTGGTGGAGCTGCGGGGAGCCATCCCCGCCGGGATCGCCGCCGGGCTGGACCCGTGGCTGGCCTGCGGCGCTGCCATCTTCGGCAACCTGCTGCCAGTGCCCTTTATCATCCTGCTGGTGCGTCAGGTCTTTGACCGGCTGCGGAAGCACGCCTTCTTCGCTCCGAAGATCGATGCCTTGGAGCGCCGTGCCCACCTGAAGGGGCGTCTGGTGCGGAAATACCGTCTGCTGGGGCTGATGCTGTTCGTGGCCATCCCCCTGCCGGGGACCGGAGCCTGGACCGGGGCTCTGATTGCGGCCTTTCTGAACATCCGCCTGCGCCACGCTCTGCCTGCCATCACGCTGGGACTGCTCATTGCCGGAAGTCTCGTGACCCTGATGACGCTGGGGCTGATCCACCTGCTCTGACACGGCTTGCCCCGTTTTCAACTGCAGGATCGCTTTTGATCTGATTCCGCCAAGCAACAGGCCAGGCATTCATTTTGGATGCCTGGCCTGTTGTTTCAGCGTGTTGAAAAAGCCTTTTCTCCCCGCTGAGTAAGTTTTCAGAACTTTTGTAAAGTTCTGAAAACTTGGGAGATTTCAATGGCGCAGGACACCCTTCTTGGGTTTCCCGCGCACACCCTTCCTTACCATTGCGGAGAATTTACCACTTAATCGACAGTCTCCAACAACAGGCCGGGCATCCGAATGGATGCCCGGCCTGTTGTTTCGTTTTAAGATTACTCGTCGGAGAGGACATCCTGCCGGCGCGTCCAGTCACGGCGGCTCTCCCGTCGGTGCATGGCCTCTGCCGCTTCGTTCAGCCATGTGCGCATCTGCTGCGGAGTGATACTGCCAACGCAGTAGCCGCCGATCAGAGCCAGCTCCACCGCCTTGTCCAGCGCGGGCAGCTTTTCCAGGCAGCCGTCCTCGCAGGCCAGATACACCTTGCACTCCGGCAGCGGGCGGAAACGTCCTTGGTATCCTCCGCCGCCGGGGAAAAATCGGTTTCCAGCAGCAAAAGATCCACGTTCTCCGCCTCACACTGCCAGATCACATCCTCGCCGTGGTCGGAGAGGATGCCCAGGGGTCTGCATCCCCCCAGCCGCGCAAGCCAGTCTGCCGCCCGACGGGTCATAGCAGATGTGGTAAAGCATACCGCCGCTCTGGGCGGCGTCGGCTCCGTTCCGCCGCAGGTGGACAGCTCCCGCTTTTGGAAAATGCTCATCCAGACGCCCCCTTTGCTCCCGTCTCTTTAGACAGCCGCGTCCCACATTCGGGACAGTACACCGCAACGTCCGTGACCACCACACCGCAGCCGGGACAGCAGCGATGGCGGGCGCGGTAGAAGTCATAGAGGGTCTCCTTTGGCAACGCCGCGCCGCAGGAGATACAGTCTGTCCGGTAAGCGCCGTTGCCCCTGCCGCAGGCCGGGCAGATCTTGCGTCCCCGCAGAGTCTCCGGCCCGAAGCCATATTCCAGAAGGGACACCCGGCGCAAGGCCTTTTTGGTTTCCAGGTCATACTCCGTCATTCGGTCCTTCCCTCCTCTTCCTCTGTGCCGCCCACCAGCAGCCGCGCCCCGCAGGCGGGGCAGAAGAAAGCGTCCGGGTCTTTCAGCCTGATGCCGCAGTGGTGGCAGAACACAGGGTATTCGTTCTCCCAGGGGGCGCAGTCCAGACACCGCTCCGCGTTGATGTTGAACATGGCGGAGGACACATACCGGCCGCATTGGGGGCATCGGTCAAAGGCCCACTGCCCCTCCGTCTCCCACGCGATCTCCAGTGCCTCGTCCTCCGTATCCGCCCGAATGGACTTGGTCACGCAGCACAGCTCACCGGAAATGTCGCAGTAGAACCGAAAGACCCGCTTACCGCCGGGACCGGCGATGACCCGGTAGGCGGCCGTTTTCTTCGCCTGAACCATCCGTATTTCCCCCTTCTTTCCCGCTTTTCGCCTTGTAAAAACGCCGTGGGGTGTGCTACAATAAAGTGTATGAATTTGAAGCCGGGCAGCGGCTGCCGCCCCGCTTTGACAAATTTACCTCACTTTTTGTATAGCATGGATCTCTTATTTTGTTAACCCTAATTTCTCCGAATTAGGGTCCTGAAGGCTAAATTTTACCGAAAAGCTTCAAAAATACCGCTGATTTATGAACAGCTTCTCGATTTTGAAGGGTTTCCCATGAAAAAGCGTCTGTTTTCCCTGCTGCTGGTATCCGCCCTTGTGTTTACCCTCTCCGGCTGCGGAGAGAAGTCCCTGCTTCGGGAGAGCGACCCGGTGACGCTGAACTTCTGGCACGTTTACGGCGAGCAGTCCGGCTCGCCTATGGATCTGCTGGTGCAGAAATTCAACCGTACCGTGGGGCAGGAGAAGGGCGTCCGGGTACAGGTGACCAATCTCAGCAGTGCCTCCAAGATCGGCGGCTTCCTCAAGGAAGCCCAGAAGGGCGGCAGAGACGCACCGGAAATGCCCGATCTGTTCACCTGCCACATCAGCGACGCCACGGCGCTGGGCTCGGACAATCTGGTAGATTGGAACGCTTGGTTTACGGCGGAGGAGTTCTCCAACTTTGTCCCCGGCTTTCTGGCCGACGGCATGACGGAGGACGGAACCCTGCTTCTCTTCCCTATTTCCAAATCCACCCAGCTTCTGATGTGCAACGGCAGCGGCTTCGCCCGCTTTTCTCAGGCCACCGGCGTCAGTTACGCAGACCTTTCCACATGGGAGGGCTTTTACGATGCTGCCGGAAAGTTCTATGACTGGTCCGGCGGCGAGGCCTTCTGCGCACTGGACTATCCCATCCGTTCTGTAGAATTGAACGCATTGGAGCACGGCAGCGGTGATTTCTACACGAAAAACGGCTGGTATGATACCAATAATGTCGTATTCAAGGAGAGCTGGATGCAGTTCGCCCGCTCTCTGGCTCAGGGCCATGTGGTGGTCTCCGATCTCTATTCCAACACGCAGGTCATGACAGGCGATGTTCTCTCCAGTCTCGGCTCCTCCGCGGCGATCCTCTACTATAACGATACCGTCACCTACCGGGACGGCACGCAGGAGCCCATGGATCTCCATGTACTGCCCATGCCGAAAACGGCAGGTGCAGACGCTCTGATGGCGCAGGCAGGCGTGGGCCTTTGTGCCTACAAAACCACCGACCAGAAGGCGGAGGCCGCCGCGCTGTTCGTCCGCTGGCTGACGGAAAGTGAGCGGAATCTGGACTTTGTGGCCCAGACCGGTTATATGCCGGTACGGAACGGTGCCTTTGACGCCATCGAAAATTATGATAAGTTCCCGGAACCGACTGAAAGCTATCGTCAGCTTTACGCAGCCCTGAAAATCATGCAGGAAAGCTACACTCCCTTATCCGAGCCTCGCTTTGAGGGCTACTACGGAAAGGTCAGCCAACTTTACGACGGCCTGCGGAAAATGCAGCAGGAGCTTCCCGCCCGTGCTGCTGCCGGTGAAAGCATTGACACATTGGCAGAGGAAACCTGGGCGCTGCTGTGCGCTATCCATTGAGAACACTGTCATGCTGAAAGAGGGGGACGGCCCATGTCCGGGTTTTCTTTTTCCAAACTGAAACAGGCCAAGCCCTCCATGCGACGGCGGCTGTTCCTCTACATGGGCGCACTGGCGGCGCTGCTGCTGGTAACGCTGTTCGCTGTCCTTCTTCTGCTGGGACAGCTGAAAAGCCCCCGGGAGGAGCTGGCGAAATCGCTGACCTTCCGGATGGAGGCGTTTCAATCGGACATGGAATCCCTGTGGCGGAATGTCTCCGTAATGGGGCTTCATCTCTCCGAGGACATGACCGCCATTCTGGAAAAACAGACAACGGATCTTTCCAAACTGGATGGGGACGCGGACGCTGTGGAGCGGCTGGAGGAGGCTATGCTGGAGCCGCTGTGCCAGTATGTCCGTCAGGCGGACTGCTCCGGCGCGTTTGTGATGCTGAACACCTCCCTTGTCAGCAATACTGAATCCTTCAGCGGCCTGTATGTCCAGCGAAGCAACGCTGCCCACACCACCAGCGGTCTGCTGCTCTACCGGGGTATGGCAGACATCGGACGGCAGCATGGTGTAATGCCCCACCGGAAATGGGCGCAGGAGTTTGACCTGTCGGAGTTCCCCGGCTTTGCCGAACATCTGAAAACGGCATCCGTTCCCATTGAGCGTGACTGCCGGACAACCTCACTGCTGACCCTGCCCGACACCTCTGAACGCGCGATCCTTCTGACAGTTCCCATGCTGGGTGGGGATGGTACTGTATACGGTTTGTGCGGCTTTGCAGTAAACCAGACCTACTTCTCCTCTCACCATGTTCAGCCCTCCGGCATCAACCGTCTGGCCTGTATCCTGTCGGATTCCGCCGAGGGGCTGGATGTTTCGAAAGGGCTTCTGACCTATCCCGCAGATGGCTTCTGCTTTGTACCGGATGAACTGCTGACGAAAAAAAATCTCCGGGAGGGACTCACGGCTTTCACCGGAACAGAGCTTTCCTTCGTGGGCCTTTCTCAGCCCTTCATGGCCGCCAGCGGCGATATCGAGCCTCATGCCCTGACGGTTCTGATCCCCAAAAGAGACTATGGTCGGCTCCTGCTGAAAAGCAAATTGGAGATTGGCGGGCTGCTGATGCTGCTGGTATTTTTCGGTGGAGCCTGCTGTCTGTTTTACACGCGGCGTTATTTCAGGCCCATTCTGGAAGACATTGATCATGTCACCGAGATCGGCGGTGATGAGGGACAGCCCTTTTTTGAAGAACTTCTGCCCCTTTCCACCAAACTCCGTGACCACGAACAGACCATTACCGATCTGGAAACAGAAAAACAGGATCTACAGGGGCAGATGGAGCAGGTGGAGGCCAACGCCAAGCGCTTGGCGCAAAAACGAAAGGATGAAAGCGACCCGGAAGAGTATCATGTGTTCCTTTCTTCCTATCAAAAGCTGGGGGCCGAATCTCGGGCTGTGATCGATGCAATGGTTTACGGAGTCAGTGCTCAGGTGCTTGCGGAACAGCTCGGAAAAAAGATGAGCACAGTCTACTCCTATCGCAGGGATATCTATGGAAAAGTAGGGATTCAAGGTGAAAACAAGCTCCAGCAGCTCCGTGTCCGCGTCTCGCTCATGCGGCGGGAGCAAACAGAATACGGCGGTTCCTCCGCCCCCTATAACGGCGACAACGCCGGGCAAGCGGTACACCCCACCTGTTCACGGGCTGAAAGTGTAAACACTTTCAGCCCGTGTTTTTAGATATCCTAATTCCCTTTTGTCTTTCTATGCCCTCTGAAACCATCGAAGATACAAGGCTCTGGCTCCTTTTAGAATACAAAGTCAAACTGGAACCTTGTTATAAAGGAACCCCGACAGACATCGCAAAGCGATGATCTGTCGGGGTTTTCCCGGATTCAGTTGTTGTCCTGATCAGAGACAGACCGCGCCGGGATTTGATCCGTAGACGGAGTCTTAGGCCTGAGGAGCAGCCTCTTCCGCAGCCTTCTTGGCAGCGGCGGCCTTCTCAGCCTGAGCCTTCTTGATGGCCTTATACTTTTCCTTCTCCTCAGCGGTGGCCTTGGGGAGGATGGCGTCACGGGGGCAGACCTTGGTGCAGAGCTTGCAGCCCACGCACTTGTCATAGTCGATGACGGCCACGTCGTTGACCACATGGATGGCGTCCTTCTTGCACTCCTTCTCGCACAGGCCGCAGCCGATGCAGGAGTTGCCGCAGACGCTCATAGCAGCCTTACCCTTATCCAGGTTGGCGCAGGCCACGTGGACCTTCTTGCTGGCGGGCACGGAGGTAATCAGGCCGCGGGGGCAGGCCTTCATGCAGGCGCCGCAGTTGGTGCACTTCTCAGGGTCCACAACGGCGGTGCCGTTGGGGCCGATGGACATAGCGCCGAACTGGCAGGCGTTCACGCAGGAGCCGAAGCCCAGGCAGCCGAAGCGGCATTCCAGAGGACCGGCAGCAACCTTGGTGGCAGAGAGGCAGTCCTGCACGCCCACATACTCAAAGCGCTTTTTAGCAGCCTCGCCGCCGTTGCAGCGGACGAAAGCTACCTGACGCTCACCGGTGGGAGCAGCCATGCCCATGATCTCAGCGATGGCGGCAGCATTGTCGGGGCCCGCGGGAGCGCAAGCGGTGACAGGAGCGTTGCCGGCCAGAATGGCAGCAGCGCAGCCGCCGCAGCCGGGGTAGCCGCAGCCGCCGCAGTTAGCGCCGGCCAGATGGCTGAGGATAGCCTCCTCGCGGGGATCCTTTTTGACCTCAAAGATCTTGGAAGCCACGGACAGGATCAGTCCGAACAGAGCGCCCAGAGCGCCCAGAACTGCGATAGCAGCAATAATATTTCC
>ENA-UEQP01003484-UEQP01003484.1-human-gut-metagenome-genome-assembly--contig:-NODE-3484-length-10189-cov-4.670491_pt1 | contig 10189 bp, 10 predicted proteins | sample MGYA00242951_ERZ507951 | MGnify/ENA primary metagenome ERZ507951 (study PRJEB26167, sample SAMN06115539) | human gut metagenome | host: Homo sapiens | place: China:Shanxi | collected 2015-11-18...
CTAGACGTTTTTCGATTTCAGAGCAGCGAATTTCGTGCTTTTCTTACTTCATATTCTCTCTCAAAAAGGCGATTGCTTCCCGGCAGTCGCCTTTTTGTGTAGCAATTTGGGTGGAAAATCGGCCTTTGTTTCCTTTGAGAGCGGCGAATAAAACGCCGCCTGTATGTTTTCACATGGAGGACTTTTTAAGAGAATGTAGGCCGACAAAACCACGAAAATCAACACTTATTTTTACCAAGAAGGAGGGGTACTGGAGGACGGGATGGATGGGTATAAGTGAGAGATATTCCAATCTCTCTAAGTGGAAAAATCATTGTTTAACCTACCACTGTCTCCTAAAGGGGAGCTTTCCTTCCCGAAAGGAGAGACGTTATATAACATCATTCTTGTATAGAGTTGAGGTCAATAAATAATTTTTAGTAAATAGAAGTACCCCCTCCGATAAGTATTCCATAACGTGATTCATGCCTGTGGTATAGAAAGAAATAAAATTGCGGATAAGATATTGGAAGAAAAATTCCTTATCATGCGGTATAAACTTTCTATTGTCGGGTAGTAAACTTTTCTATCCTCTTTTCTAATCTATAATTTAAAGTTCTGATTTTAAAAACAAAAGTTCTGATTTTAAAAACAGAACTTTTGTTTTTAAAATCAGAACTTTAAATTATAGTTTTTCTTTCATTGAAGATTATTTTTCTTTCTATGGATCGACACTTGTTTTAGGAAGAAGTAACTATTGAAATCTAAGTTTTGGATTATATATTAACGGTATAAATAGGTGATGTTTTTCTAATTCCTTATCCCGAACCCACGCTAATTAAGTGCTATCGGTTCTACTATGCGCTTTGATTACATGCTCATATAAAAAAGGCCGACTTCGATTTCGTATCGGGCCGGCTTCAATCTGATTTAAAGTTTAATTTTAGTGCTTGTGAGTTTATGAACTTTTTCTGTTGTTTATGACGCGCATAGCTGCGGTATAAAATTCGCAGGGTACGGATAATAAAATACTGTTAGTTCCTTTGTCTTTCATTGAAACTTCAATGTAGGCTGCATTGAGAAGGTTTTTTACGCTGGTTGCTTCCCACGGACTACCGGTGAAAACGTCTACTTGGGAAATTTTTCTACTTGTGATCATCTGTTTCTGGTTTTTGTTGTATTCTGTTTGCAAATATAGAGCATGTTTTCAAGTCCAATGACGAATATTCGTTCAATCTTTAGAAGAATTGTTGCAAACGTTAGCAATTTAGGATATGAATTGCTCCAAATTTGTCTTTTTCGGTGACTGTTGATATTATGAGAAAACAAATATCCTTAAAAAGGAACCGGTTGCAGAAATGTAGCGATTTTCATTGATTCAAAGCGCATGTCATTCTTGCAACCGGTTTCCTGATATTTGAAAAGTGAAGTTTAAGGTATACTTTTATTTTTCATCGTTTTTCCGGATTTCCACACGACGTATTTTACCACTGATTGTTTTCGGAAGTTCATCAACGAATTCAATGACACGTGGATATTTGTATGGTGCGGTCACTTTTTTCACATGGTTTTGAAGTTCCTTTATTAGGCCTTCCCCTGCTTGTGCTTTATATTCCTTGGACAAAACGATGGTGGCTTTTACTACTTGTCCACGAATTTCGTCGGGTACTCCGGTAATGGCACACTCCACAACAGCCGGATGGGTCATTAACGCACTTTCCACTTCGAACGGACCGATGCGATAGCCGGAACTTTTAATGACATCGTCGGCACGGCCTACAAACCATAGATAACCGTCCTCGTCTTTCCAGGCCACATCACCGGTATAATAAATACCGTTGTTCCACGCTTCATGGGTACGGGCAGCGTCACGATAATACTCCTTGAAAAGTCCTAATGGCTTTCCTCTGTTTGTACGGATAACGATTTGCCCTTGCTCGCCGGCTTCTACCGAACGTCCGTCGTGGTCGATCAGATCCACATCATATTGCGGGTTAGGGACTCCCATGCTTCCCGGTTTCGGTTCCATCCAAGGAAAAGTAGCTACGGTCAGTGTTGTTTCTGTCTGTCCGAATCCTTCCATTAGTTTGATGCCTGTCAGCTTCTTGAAAGTGTCGAATACGGCGGGATTCAGTGCTTCACCGGCAATTGTACAATATTGCAATGAAGAAAGATCGTATTTGGTCAGATCTTCATGAATAAGAAAGCGGAAGATGGTAGGTGGTGCACAGAGAGACGTGACGTGGTAATCTTGTATCTTTGTTAGGATGTCACCCGGGGTGAATTTTTCATGATCGTATACAAATATGTTAGCTCCGGCAATCCATTGTCCATATAACTTTCCCCATACGGCTTTCCCCCAACCTGTATCGGCTATGGTGAGGTGGAGACTTTTTGGGGTAAGGTTGTGCCAGAAACTACCTGTAACGATATGGCCTAACGGATAAGTAAAATCATGTGCTACCATTTTAGGCTCGCCGGTAGTGCCGGAAGTGAAATACATCAGTGAAATGTCATCGTTCGTATTCGGATGTTCAGGTTTTACGAACGGGGCTGCTCCTTGGATACCTTTATGGAAATCTTCAAATCCTTCAGGGATCTCGGGCCCTACGCTGACAAGTTTATGTACAGTCGGGCAATCGGGCATAGCTTCGATGATATGTTTGGTGATCACTTCTTCGCCGGCGGCAACGATCATTTTAATATCTGCGGCATTGCAGCGATATACGATATCTTTTTTAGTTAATAGGTGAGTTGCGGGGATTACCGTAGCTCCCAGTTTGTGTAACGCTATGATACTGAACCAAAATTCATACCGGCGTTTTAGAATCAACATTACCATATCGCCGCGTCCAATTCCCAATGACTGGAAATAAGAGGCCGTTATGTCTGTATAATGCTTCATATCGGCAAATGTGAACTGCACATGCTCGCCTTTATCGTTCGTCCACAGTAATGCAGACTTATTTGGCTCTTCGGCAGCCCAAGCATCTACTATATCATATCCGAAGTTAAAGTTTTCGGGTACGTTAATCTTAAGATTTTTGATAAAATCCTCCTGTGAGGAGAATGTTGTTTGTGATAAGAATCTTTCTACCATAATTAATATTACATGATGACGGCAAGGAAACGTACTGTTTTTCCATCGAGTGCTTTCATGCCGTGTGGGAGTTTTGAGTTGAAATAAAGACTGTCACCTTCGTTCAGTATCAGTTCTTTGCCTTCGATATTAATCAGCATACGTCCTTCAAGTACCAAGTTGAATTCTTGGCCGGTATGGCTGTTGTAATGTATCGGTTCGTTATCCGGTTTCGGTTCAACGGTTACGATGAACGGATCAGCGCTCCGATTGATAAATCCTGCTGCTAATGATTGGTATTTGTATGCTCTGGTACGTTCGATACTTGTTCCTTTCCCGGCGCGGGTTAAAAAATAACTGCTCATTTTGGGCTCTTCACCAAACATGAGTGCATCCAGGGCGATACCATACTTACGTGCTATCTTTTGCAGCATACTTACTGAGATATCATATTCTCCTGTTTCTGCCAAACGGTATTCTTCGGCAGAGATATCACAATCGCGGGCAATGTCTTCTGCTGTAAGTTCCAGTACATCACGCAATCCGCGTAGTCGTTCGGCTATTTGCTTAATTTTATCATCCATGTATTTAATGAATTAATGTGTAAATGTTAATAGTTTGTTGGGGTGTTTTCATGCTCGTAATAATTCTTAATGGAGTTTGAGTTCTCATTTTTATTCCTGGCATTATTTAGAGGCCTTCATTGCTTTTATTATTGCCGAGGTAAATCCGGCATGTTCCAATTCGTTGATACCTTTAATTGTGATTCCACCGGGTGTTGTCACTTTGTCGATCTCAACACTAGGATGCGTATCTTTGTTTAACAACAATTCAGCCCCGCCTATTAGTGTTTGTGCAACCATTTTCATACCGTCCTTAGGTGCGATTCCCATTTCGATACCTGCCTGCATGGCGGCCTGTACATATTTCAGCACATAGGCAATACCACATGAAGTCAGCGCAGTTGCTGCTGCTATTTTACTTTCCGATATCATCATGGTCAGTCCCATCTCGTCGAACATATCAGTTAATAATTTCTTTTGTTTATCTGAAGCATTGCGAGCGGCTATAAGAGTCATGCTGGCACGTTCGGCAATGGCGGTATTGGGAATAACACGGAAAATCGGCATTTCCGGCTCACCACAAAAATGCGCTAAATCGTCGAAACAAATACCGGCGGCTAAAGACACGAGTATCTGTGTGCGTTTCAAACGGAGTGGTTCGAGTACCTCCTCTATTAACCAAGGTTTTACAGCAGCGATTACAATGTCGGCATTGCTTGCTGCATCCATATTGTTGTTCGTTGTTTTAATGTTGGGAAAGTCGGCTTTTAGTTTCTCCAATTTCCCATTCGTTGGGTTGGACACAACAATTTCATGTCCTTGAACCAAATATCCCTGGGCTAAACCGCGTGCAATGGCAGAGCCCATATTTCCTGCACCAATGATAGCTACTTTCATAATTTGATGTTATTTAGTACGTTGGAGACAAAGGTAAATGTAAAAAGTGAAAATTCGAATAATTGTGGCAGGTATTTTTCTTGTGGAAAATTGATTTTATGAATTTATATGCTAATTTTGTTCGGTAATTATAGGAATACCAGTGACTTATAAGATAAGAGTGTATGCTTTTCCTACATAAGAGTCTATACTTTATTTTGAGAGGTCGTTTCGTTTGAAAGGACAGTAGGAAGGTTGTTTTTCCGGATATAAAATAAATGCCGGTATAATCTCTGAATAGAAGACGATATACCGGCATTTTTATTGTTAAAGTACTTTCTTGAATCTGATGAGGAATTCATCCGCTTCTGCTTTGCTGAGGCAGAGAGGGGGCAATAGTCGGATAACATTTGTTCCACTGGCTCCGGTGAATACTTTCTGTTCATGGATGAGACGGCTGCGAATTTCTTTTACCGGCTGTTCGAACTCCATGCCAATCATAAGTCCGCATCCACGTACTTCTTTGATTTGTGGGAATTTTTTCAACTCTTCCAATAAGTAAGCACCGATGTTGGCTGCATTTTCGACCAGACGATCTTGCTCAATGACGTCCATAACTGCTAATGCCGCAGCACAGGCCAAGTGATTTCCTCCGAAAGTCGTTCCTAACATACCGTAAACCGGTTTGAACATCGGGCTGATGAGTACACCGGCCATTGGAAAACCATTGGCGATACCTTTGGCTACTGTGATAATGTCGGGTTTGATCCCTGCATATTGGTGCGCAAAAAATCTACCGCTACGTCCGTAGCCACTCTGAATTTCATCAAGGATAAGTACGGTCCCATTCTCTGTACATGCCTTACGTAGCTCTTGCAAGAATTCTGCAGTCGGTATTTTAATACCTCCTACTCCCTGAATACCTTCGATGATAACAGCACAGACATCTCCTTTGGCCAGTTCGGCTTTCATTGCTTCCGTATCGTTCAGAGGAAGATAAGTGATATGTCCGTTCGCATTGATGGGAGCGATAATTTTAGGATTATCGGTCGCTTCTACAGCCAGTGAAGTACGTCCGTGGAAAGCTTTGGAGAAAGAGATCACTTTGGTTCGTCCGGTATGGAAAGAGGCCAGTTTCAAGGCATTTTCGTTTGCTTCCGCACCACTGTTGATCAGGAATAGTGAGTAATCGTCATAACCGGAAATCTTTCCCAAGCGTGCAGCCACTTCCTGTTGCAGCTTGTTGATAACCGAGTTGGAATAAAAGCCGAGTTTTGCCACTTGGCTGCTAATCATCTCTATATAGTGCGGATGGGCATGTCCGATGGAGATAACGGCATGGCCTCCGTAGAGGTCGAGATATTCTGTTCCGTTTTCATCCCATACATGGCAACCTTTTCCTTTTACTATGTTTATGTCGAATAAAGGATATACATCGAATAGGTTCATGATGATATTTACGATTTTATGATTTACAATTAGACGATTGGAGTTACTACTATTAATTTTACGATTTACAATTGAAGTAACTCCAATCGTCTAATTGTAAATCGTCCAATCGTCAATCTAAAAAGCCGATGGCTTTAACCGGAGACCTACCGTCTCTTCCAGATTGAACATCAGGTTCATATTGTGTACTGCTTGTCCGCTGGCACCTTTCAACAGGTTGTCGATGCATGAGATAATAAGCAGCTTATCTCCGTGTTTCTCCAGATGTATCAGGCATTTGTTGGTGTTGACCACTTGTTTGAGATCGATGTTTTTGTCTACGATGTGTACAAATGAGTCTTTTGCGTAATATTCCTCATACATGCGTACGATTTCTTCCAATGCTACTTTGGTTTTTACCACTAACGTGGCAAAGATACCCCGTGGAAAATCACCCCGGTAAGGGATAAAATCAATCTCTGAGTCGAAACTGTTTTGAAGTTGTTTCAGCGATTGTTTGATTTCGGGTACATGTTGGTGGTTAAAGGCTTTGTACACACTCATGTTGTTATTACGCCAACTGAAATGACTGGTGGCACCAGGTTTTACTCCCGCTCCCGTGCTTCCTGTGATAGCATTTACCATGATGTCGTCATTCAGCATCAAGTGTTTGGCCAATGGAAGAAGTCCTAATTGGATGCAGGTTGCAAAACATCCCGGATTGGCTACATGCTTGGCCGTACAGGTGGCACGACGGTTCAATTCTGGCAATCCGTAGATGAAGTCATGATCCGGTGATGCGATACGATAATCCATTGAAAGATCGATAATTTTCAGATCTTCCGGTATATTATGGCTTTCGATAAATTTCTTTGTATCGCCGTGGGCGGTACAAAAGAAAAGTACGTCGATTTCTTCCAGAGGAAGTGCATCGGTAAAAGTCAGATCACATTCTCCGTAGAGTCCTTCGTGTACATCGGTAATCTTATTACCGGCATTACTGCTGCTGTTGATAAATACTATTTCTGTCTCGGGGTGATTGATAAGTAGGCGGATAAGTTCACCCGCCGTATATCCTGCTCCACCAATAATTCCTGCTTTTATCATAATAGTTGAAAGCTTATTTAGTTGAAAGTTGAAAGTTGAGAATTGAAAATTGGGAGTTGAAAGCTGGCTTGCACTATTGAACTGCATAGTAACTTTCAACTCTCAACTTTCAACTAAACCTCGTGGTTTGCATAATAAACGCGTAGCGGAGTGGAAGTTACTTTGATAAATCCTTTCGCGTCTTCCGCAGTCCAGCCTTTCTGCATTTCGCCATATTCGCCAAATTTAGTTTTTACTAAATCATCTTCCGATTCTACGCCTACGGTAGAGAAAGACAATGGGCGGAGTTCAAGAATTGCCGTACCGTTTACATTGCGCTGCGACTCCTGCAGCATGGCTTCGATGTCGCGCATTACAGGTTCCAGGTACTGGCTTTCGTGGAGGAACATACCATACCAGTTGGCTACTTGATCTTTCCAGTATTGTTGCCATTTGCTCAGCGTATATTTTTCGAGGAAGCGGTGTGCACCGATAATCAACATCGGAGCGGCTGCTTCAAAACCTACGCGACCTTTAATACCGATGATTGTATCGCCCACATGCATGTCGCGCCCAATACCGTAAGGAGCGCCAATCTCTTCTACTTTCTGGATGGCGGCAATTTTGTCTTCAAAAACTTCTCCGTTTACGGCATGAAGTTCTCCCTGTTTAAATTCAAGACGTAACTGTTCGCTTCCTTCCTTCTGCACCTGTTTCAAGTAGGCTGTTTCGGGTAGCCCCTGTGCCGAGTCGAGAATTTCGCCGCCACAGATGGAAGTACCCCACAATCCGACATTATAGGAATATTTCAGTTTGGTAAAGTCTGCACTGAAACCGTTTTTATTCAAGTAGTCTATTTCTTCCTGACGGCTCAATGCCATGTCACGGGTCAATGTGATGATTTCCACACCCGGAGCCAGTACAAGGAAAGTCATGTCAAAACGAATCTGATCGTTGCCGGCACCGGTAGAACCATGGGCGATGGCATCCGCACCGATTTCGTTGGCATAACGTGCGATAGCCAATGCCTGGAATATACGTTCCGAACTGACGGAAATAGGATAAGTACCGTTACGCAGTACGTTTCCGAATATCATGTATTTCAAGCTTTTCTCGTAGTATTCCTGGGTCACGTCCAGTGTAACGTATTTCACAGCTCCTAACTTGTATGCGTTTTCTTCATTCTGTTTCAACTGTTCATCGCTGAAACCACCCGTGTTGGCACAAGCCGCATACACCTCATAGCCTTTCTCCTTAGCCAGATACATTACGGTAAACGAGGTATCTAATCCCCCGCTGAATGCAACTACCACTTTCTTTTTCTGTTCCATGATCTTAATAATTAGTTAATGCCCCGATTGTTCTATTGACGATGCGGTACATTATATTATTTTAATTCTTTTCTTTCTCTATTAATTGGCATATTGGCACATTGACCAATCGGCACATTATTCTTCTTCTTTATGTTTCTCCGGATCGTAAAGCATTGCCGTACAAATACAGAATTTCCGGTTTTTGGCTACCAATATATCATGGTTGATACAACCTTCGCAGCCGCGCCAGAATGCTTCGTCATCCGTCAGTTCGTTGAACGTGACGGGTACATAACCGAGTTCCGTATTCATTTTCATAACGGCGGCACCACTGGTCAGACTGAATATTTTGGCCCATGGCCAGCGTAGGCGGGCGAGTTTGAAAGAAGCTTGTTTGATACGTTTAGCCAGTCCCAAACCGCGGTAGTCGGGGTGTACGATCAATCCCGATGTCGCTACATATTGTTTATTACCCCACGATTCTATATAAGTGAAGCCTGCAAATTTATCTCCCTCCAGGGCGATAATGGCTTTCCCTTCTTTCATCTTGGTTGCAACATATTCGTGTGTACGTTCTGCAATTCCTGTCCCGCGTACTTTCGCTGCATTTCTGATTGTCTCCAAAATAGTGTCAACGTAAACCTCATGTGAGGCGTCGGCTACCATCACATCTATTTTTTGAGTCTCCATTTCTTTAATAAGTATCGAGTATATAGTTATCTGTTTATTGTATATTCGGAATAATAAGTGACAGGAAGTTTCGTACCATTTTAGGCTCGGCACCTTCACGCAATACAAGCATGATGGTGTCATCACCGGCAATGGTTCCTAATATATCGCCGAATTCACGATTGTCGATATCATAGGCCATACTGCTGGCGTATCCGGGACGTGTTTTGATTACAGCTATGTTGCCGGAAAACTGCAGGGAGACGAAGCCATTGTTCATTAACATCTCGGTGGCACTTTGGTCACCAACACGTTTGTACATGATGTCATTAGGCAATACGTATACATATTTACCGTTCATGCTGGCTGCTTTGGCTACTTTCAATTGCTTCAAATCCCGTGAAAGAGTGGCTTGCGTCAGTTCAAAACCTTCGGCTGCAAGAGCCTGCAACAACTCTTCCTGTGAACCTACCTCTTTGCTTGAGATAATCATTTTGATAGCGTCTAATCGGTTTGCTTTCTTCTTCATCTTGTATAATTATTCTAAGAATGGCGCAAAAGTATGCAATAAATCGGAGAAGTGATGCATAAAACCAAACTTTTTTATTCTTTTTATACATAAAAGCGGAATTTATTCAAGAATGGTTATAATAAAGGAGGGGATGAAGGTGGCGGATTGGCATGACAGCATAAATAGATACATAATGTCTAATAAGTTTTTTATTAGTCTCTGTGTTTGTATTGTAGATATAATGGCTGTGTTATTACATTTGATTTACGGACAACAACTATATGACAGGTGTTTTGTGTGAAATAATTCGGGTTTTGTTGTGATTTCAGATATGTATGGTAGTTGGAAAAGGGGGATAAGGGAATTGTTTAAGAAGTGAAAAAATATAACATTCATGTGTGCTGTTAAAGTGTTGGTTGTAAGTATGTTATGTGGGGCAAAATTTATCCGTAGAGAATCGGCTCGTTCCTCTACGATGAATGCCTCGTTTCTCTACGAGAAACTTGGCATTTTATTATAACTTATTGTAAATCAGAAGGAGATTACAGTGCTTAAAAGATGCAGGTAACGATTTAGTAGCAAAAGTTTTGCTTTGGGTTACACAGTTTTGCATAGTTTCAAATAACTCATATACAAATGTAGGCAATATTTGGAATATAACAAAATATATGAATCCAAAATTATT
>ENA-UEQP01003489-UEQP01003489.1-human-gut-metagenome-genome-assembly--contig:-NODE-3489-length-10182-cov-3.114498_pt1 | contig 10182 bp, 9 predicted proteins | sample MGYA00242951_ERZ507951 | MGnify/ENA primary metagenome ERZ507951 (study PRJEB26167, sample SAMN06115539) | human gut metagenome | host: Homo sapiens | place: China:Shanxi | collected 2015-11-18...
CTTATAATAATACTTCCATCTTTTTTAGCGTGAGCAAAGTTACAACGTATTACGAAATAAAGAAATATTTCCGTATATATTTTATGCCTTCCTCAGTTAAATTTATGAATTATGATTTATGACTTATGCATCGATGATAAATGATAAATCATAATTCATACCTCTTCTCACTCTACATAAAGTACCAGCCCTTTCAGATATTCCCCTTCCGGATGGTAAATGTTGACCGGATGGTCGGCGGGTTGTGTCAGTTGGTGCAGGATGCGGACACTGCGCCCGGACTGGGCGGCAGCACTGAATACGGCCAGACGGAAGTTTTCTTTGCTTACCACCTGCGAGCAGGAGAAGGTGAACAGGATACCTCCTGGCTTGATCTTTTCGAAAGCGATGGCGTTCAGTTTGCGGTAACCTTGCAAGGCATTGCGCAATACGTTTTTATGTTTGGCGAAAGCTGGTGGATCCAGGATGATGAGATCGTAGTTGCTTCCCATCTTTTCGAGATATTTGAAAGCGTCTTCCGCATAAGCTTCGTGGCGCGGATCACCTGGAAAGTTCAATTCCACGTTCCTGTTGGTCAGCGAGATCGCTTTGGCAGAGCTGTCGACCGAGTGAACGACCTTGGCTCCTCCCCGCATGGCATAGAACGAGAAGCCGCCAGTGTAGCAGAACATGTTCAGTACGGAGCGTCCTTTGGCATAGCGTTCCAGCAACGACCGGTTTTCGCGCTGATCGACAAAGAAACCAGTCTTTTGCCCCTTTTGCCAGTCGACACAGAATTTCAGGCCGTTCTCAAGAGCGATGTCCTCCACTTCACCACCGTACAGGTAGCCGTCTTCGCTGTCTAAGTTGGCCTTGTAAGGCAAAGTCGCTTCCGATTTGTAATATATGTTCTGTAAAGAATCTCCCAACACGGCTTTCAGGGCTTCGGCAATCTGATGGCGTGCATAGTGCATGCCGACAGAATGCGCCTGCATGACGGCGGTGTGGGCATACATGTCGATGACTAGTCCCGGAAGATTATCTCCTTCTCCATGCACCAATCGATATGTATTGTTGTTCTCCACTCCGGCAAGTTCCAGTGTCTGGCGCAGTGTGTAAGCGATACGGATGCGTTCTTCCCAGAAAGCGGCATCTATCGTGACCGGCTTGAAAGATAAGATGCGTACGGCGATACTGCCTATCTGATAATGTCCGATACCTAAAAAGCGTCCGTTCGTACCATAAACTTCTACCAAGTCGCCTTCTTCCGGTTCACCTTCGATTGTTTGGATAGCACCGGAGAATACCCACGGGTGGAAACGTAGCAACGATTCCTCTTTTTTCGGTTTGAGAAATACTTTACACTCCTTCATTTATATCTGTTTCAATTGATTGTATATTTTCAGGCAGGCCCATGCGTCAAGGGCTGCATATTTTTTCTGTGCGTCGCTGAGGACGTCGGCTTCCCAGTTGCTCAGACGCTGTCCTTTCGAGATTTTCTTGTTGAAGAGGATGGCGTATATCTTTTGCAGGCTGGCGTCTTCGATGCCGAACTGCCCGACATAATTCTGCAAGTCCAGGAAGTTGGCGGGTTGTATGTCCGTGCGTTTCCGCATCGCCCCGAAATCGTCGCGCAGTGAAAGGCCTATCTTCAGCACCTTTTCATTTGCCAGAAATTCTTCCAATGCTTCCGGAATACCGATCCGGTTCAGGCGGAACAGAAAACAGGCTTCGTCGGTCGATATTTGCATAAGCGATATTTTGTAACGTTGTCCTTTCTTGAAGCTCGGACGGGTTTCCGTGTCGAACCCAACGGACTGGAATTCGGAGAGGTAGCCGACTGCTTTCTCAACATCCCTCAATGTGTCGATCACAATGATCCTTCCGGTAAATTCTTCTAAGGGAAGCTCGGATATTGCCTCTTTTGTTATCGAATGTGTGTATTGTTGTGTCATTCTTCTTTGTCGGTTTCTAAAAGTTCTTCATCGCTGTATCGCACGGCGTGGAGTGCTTTTAATGCGTTTAATAATTGTTGTCCCCAGAATTCGCAGAAGTTTTTACGACACAATACGATTGCCTCGAGCATAACTTCTTCATTGCCTTGACGGAACAGAGAGATGAAATTACCCGTGTCTTGGTAAACATCGGCCAGATTCTCCGAGATAAAGGCGGCGATCGGCGTGTCGCTGTATTGCATATCCGGATGGAACGTTTCGAGATAGGAGTCTTTTTCTCCGAGCAGTCCGGCGATCCGGTTGCGGATCGATTCGTACATGTCTTCCGTGACGGTCAATTCCGGTTCCGCATCTTCGTCTTCTTCCGCTTCGGGTAGAAGGGTGGCTTTCAGATACAGCAAGGGCAAGATCTTGACTGCCTTATCCAGAAAGTCGAAAAGACCGGTATTGCCGGCGTTCTCGACAAACGTACAAAATTCCAGTGCAACTGTTACGAATTCCAGCGTATTGCGTTCGTATATCGGGTTGTTCTCTTTTTCCATGCTAATTATCTTAGTAGATACCTTGCGTTTATAATCTGCAAAAGTAGCAATTTTTTCTTTGTAAAGCTAATATAGGATACCGCACCCAAATGTTTTGCCGGAATTTTGAGATTGGAGCCTAAGGGAAATGCGAATGTCGTAGGGAACTTGAAATTTTCTATGTACATTTGCGTGTTGTAAATTTAATTGTGTAATGGCTAAAAAGACGACTGCAAAACAAAATACGAATAACGGGGAAAGTAAATTTAAAGGGATTCGGAACTTTTTTACCAGCGAGCGGACCCGTTTTATTACCGGATTGGTTATTTCCATTGTTACCATATATGTAGGTCTGGCATTGATTTCGTTTTTCTTTACGGGAGGGGCGGATCAGAGCAAGATCGAGAATATCCCGTTGTCGGACCTGGTGATCAATCGTGGATCAGTAGAGAACTGGACGGGGGTGCGCGGGGCTTTCCTTGCCGATTTGCTGATGAACCGGTGGTTTGGGATTTCTTCTTTCCTGATCCTGTTTTTCCTCGGTTCAGTCGGGGCGAAGCTAATGAACCTGAGCCGGGTATCGTTGTTGAAACGTTTCCTGTTCAGTGCGGCCATGCTGATATGGGGATCGTTGTTCTTTGCTTTTATCTTTATCCGCGGATATGAAGATACGTTTATTTATTTGGGGGGACAGCACGGATATTATTTGTCGGAGGTGATGATGAATAATATCGGGATACCGGGAACGGTCCTGCTGCTGGTCGGCTTGTTCCTGATTGTTGCGATCTTCACCAGTAAACGGACGATCCCGTTCCTGCAAAATGTCTTCTCTTTCGGATGGCTAAAGAACCGTTTGAAACGGGATAAGAGTGAAACGACGAAAGTGCCGGAAGAGGAAGAAGAGGTGGAAGGGGAAGCAGAGGTTTATGCCCCTGTTGAAAAAACGGCGGCTGCCCCTCAGCCTGTTGCATATCATGAGACAGTAGAAGAAAACATCGGGCCGGACGAGTATGTTTTCGATACGGAAACCGAGATGCGGAAAGCCGAGGTGGAAACGGAAGTCCCGCAAAAGGATGATTTTGAATTTGAAGTAGCCCGTGGGGATGATCCGGTTGTCGAGGCCGGCAATGGCAATAACACGATTTTCGAAGTGGAAGTGCCCGAAGAAGAGGAGGAATTCGATCAGTCTCAATTGGGTAAATATGATCCACGCCTGGACTTGTCCCGTTATATGTTCCCGACGCTCGACCTGTTGAAATTTTATGATTCGGGCAATGTCGAGGTAAACCGCGAAGAACTGGAAGAGAACCAGCAGATGATCAAGCGGACGTTGGAGGACTTCGGTATCAATATCGCTTCTATCAAGGCGACGGTCGGACCGACGGTTACGCTCTATGAGATCATCCCGGAAGCAGGTGTGCGTATTTCCAAGATTAAGAATCTGGAAGATGACATTGCTTTGAGCCTTTCAGCCTTGCAGATCCGTATTATCGCACCGATGCCGGGTAAAGGAACGATCGGAATCGAGGTTCCGAACAATAAGCCGCAGACTGTTTCGATGCAGTCGGTGGTCGCTTCGCGTAAATTCCAGGAATGTACGTATGATTTGCCGGTGGCGATCGGAAGGACGATTGTCAACGAAGTGTTTATGTTCGACTTGTGCAAGACTCCCCACCTGTTGGTGGCTGGTGCGACCGGACAAGGTAAATCGGTCGGCTTGAATGCGATTATCACCTCTTTGCTGTATAAGAAGCATCCGGCCGAATTGAAGTTCGTGATGGTCGATCCCAAGCAGGTGGAATTTAGCATTTATTCGAAGATCGAACGCCATTATCTGGCGAAATTGCCGAATGCCGATAAACCGATCGTGACGGAGCCGGGGGATGCGGTGGCGACTTTGAACTCTTTGGTGATCGAGATGGAAAATCGTTATAAATTATTGGTGGAGGCTTCGGCGCGTAATATAAAGGAATATAATGAGAAGTTCATATCCCGCCGTCTGAATCCGGAGAAAGGGCATCGGTTCCTGCCTTATATCGTTGCGATCGTCGATGAGTTTGCCGACTTGATTGCGACTTCTGGCAAAGAGATCGAGTTGCCGATCTCGCGTATAGCGGCTAAGGCTCGTGCGGTTGGTATCCATATGATCCTGGCAACCCAGCGCCCGGATACGAAAGTGATTACAGGGACGATCAAGAGTAACTTCCCGAGCCGTATTGCGTTTAAGGTGATGTCTCAGATTGACTCCCGTACGATTTTGGATACCCCGGGGGCCAACCGTTTGATCGGTAAGGGAGATATGCTGGTTCTGATTACCGGAAGCAGCGAGCCGACGCGTGTTCAGTGTGCGTTTGTCGATACGCCGGAAGTGGAAGATATCGTGAATTATGTCGGTGCGCAGGTGGCTTATCCGACTGCTTATTTGTTGCCTGAATATATAGGTGAAGGCGGTGAATCTTCTTCGGCCGGGACGGTGGATCTGTCGGATCGAGACCCGTTGTTCGATGAAGCAGCCCGTCTGATCGTGATCCAGCAGCAGGGTTCGACTTCGCTTATCCAGCGAAAGTTTGCAATCGGTTACAACCGTGCAGGTCGCTTGATGGATCAATTGGAGGCGGCGGGTATTGTCGGTCCTTTCGAGGGTAGTAAAGCCCGTCAGGTCTTGATTCAGGACGAATACAGCCTGGAGCAGTTGTTGAATTCGTTGAAATGATTTATGAGTTATGGGGATGGGCTGTTGGTTTATCCATATTGACATGTTTTGAGTGCTATAAGCCCTTTTTGAGATCTGCTAATGATTGGGAGTTTAAATCATAAATAAAAAACGACATGAAAAGAGATAATAAAATAAAAGTTTGCCGCATTTTGGCTGTTGTTTTCCTGTGTTTTTGGACTATATCCGGTGTGAGGGTATTGGCACAGAACGCTACGTCCATTTTGGATAAGGCTGCTTCTGCTTATGAAGATTCTAACGGCTTGACTGCTTACTTTACGATGCAGACACGTTCGGATGTGCAGAAAGTGTCGGAAAGCTTTGATGGTACGATCGATATTAAAGGTGATAAATTCGTACTGAAGACTCCTGATATGATCACTTGGTTTGATGGAACGACACAATGGTCGTTTGTCGAGCGTAATGAGGAAGTCAATGTTTCCACCCCGACCGGCGAGGAGTTGCAGGCTACGAATCCGACCCTGTTGCTCCGTTCCTATGAAAAAGGATTTACCGCTAAATATAAGGGCGAGAGCACGTCTCCGAGCGGCAAAGCTGCTCATGATATCGAGCTGGTTCCTAAAAAGAAAAGCGATATCGTACGGGTGGAGCTCCAGATAGAGAAGTTTTCCGGTCTTCCGGCTTCGATCGTATATTCTTTCAGATGTTCAAAGGAAAAATGTTCTTCCAGGAAACTCAAAACCCGGTCCATCTGCTGTGCACTCAGGGTTGTCGGCGTACCGCCTCCCATATAAATCGCATTAAGATGCTTTTCTTTTGAAACCTCTGCAATAAATGCAAGCTCTTTTAAAAGTGCATCTACATATTCATCCATCCGGTCCTGCCATTTTGCAACCGGATAAGAAGTAAAGGAGCAGTAACTGCAGGTTGTCGGGCAGAACGGAATTCCGATATAAAGACTGTATCCATTTTCATAATCCAGCTTGTCAAGCTGGGCCTTTTCCCGCTTTGCAATCTCGATACCAAGCATTGCTTTTTTCTCGCTTACCACATAGGTATCATGCATATACCGGATGATTTCTTCCTCAGAAGAACCTTCTTCCAGTCTTTCCATGATCATCTTTGTGGGGCGGACACCTGTCATATTCCCCCATGCATGTTCTTCTCCGGTCTTTTTGACCAGGGTCTGATATAATTTTTTATTGATATAACGCTTTTGTTCTCTTTTTTCGCTGATGTCTGCGATTTCAGCCTCCCTGCAATGAAAAAAGGTCCACCGGACCTTTTTATCACATGCCTGCTCTTCCAGATCTGGTTCCTCTTCTGCGGTCATCTCGATCAGAAGTTCCTGTTCTGGATCTACCTTCTGGCTGATCTCGGCATCAGGAAGAAATGACTTTACGATATGATACATGTCGTAGGTGAAACGTTCATTCTTACAGCTGATCCGAATCATTTCTCTGCTCCTCTATACATACGGGTTGTTCACTTTTTCGTTGCCAATCGTTGTTGCGCCCATATGTCCCGGGAATACCTTTGTTTCATCCGGAAGCAGGAACAGCTTTTCCTTGATCGAACGAATCAGTGCAGAAGTGCTGCTGGTTGCAAAATCACTTCTTCCGACTGAACAACAGAACAATGTATCTCCACTGAAAAGTACTCCCTCTTTTTCTACATAGTAGCATACGCCGCCCTGGGTATGTCCCGGTGTATGGATCACCCGGAAATCTTCTCCGATCAGATGAAGCACATCTCCATCATGGATCACGTCTCCACCCGGGTAGCTGTAGCCATTTGTATATACCGTTGACTCATTCATAGACGGTGTGTGAAGAAGCTCCAGATCGGATTCTTCTACATAAACCGACATTTCTCCATACCGGTCGATCACTTTATCGATTCCCATGATATGATCAAAATGCGCATGAGTCAGAAGAATTGCCTTAATTACAAGCTCTTCCTCTTCGATATAACCGATCATCGCTTTTGACAGATTTGCCGGATCAACGATCACGGTCTCTTTTGTTTCTTCATTAGTAACAATGTAACAATTGGTACTGATAATTCCTGTTACAAATTTTTCGATTTTCATTTCTTTTTACCCCACTGCTCGTTCTATATCCAGCACACCGACGATCTGCCGGAGCTTTCCGATCACTTTTCCAAGCTCCTCTCTTCCCCGGACAATAAATCCGGCTTCGATTGTTGCCGTTCCCTGTTTGCTGGTTCTTACATTCATAGACTTCACATCAATATTCATCTCCGTGAACACCTTGGACATATCCATCAAAAGTCCCTGCCTATCATTTGCATACATCTTGATCTCAGCCAGATAGCTTCCGGTGTCTGTACCTTCCTCCGGTTTTTCCCATTCTGCCGGGATCAGACGCGCTCTTTCCGTTTCTGACAGATGAATGATATTGACACAGTCCGTCCGATGGATCGACATTCCACGTCCACGGGTGATAAAACCAACGATCTCATCTCCCGGCACCGGATTGCAGCATCTGGAAAAGCGCACTGCCATATCGTCGATTCCCTTGACCACGATACCACTCTTGGATCGGGTGATATGCACCTTGTTCTTTGCCGCTTCCGCAACCTTTTCCAGAACACTTTCGTCAGTCAGTTCTTTTCGGTGATCCTTACTGTATTCTTCCGCAAGACGGTTGACGATCTGACCTTCCTTCAATCCGCCATGTCCAAGTGCTGCAAGGATCGAATCCCAGTCCTTAAAGCCGTACTTTTCCTGCACGATCTGCATATATTTCGGTTTCATCAGATCCGAGAGTACAAATCCTTTTGCCTTACAGTATGCGGCGAGCATTTCCTTACCACGTACAATATTTTCTTCTTTGAATTCTTTCTTAAACCACTGGTTGATCTTGTTCTTCGCCTGGGTACTCTTGACGATACTCAGCCAGTCACGGCTCGGTCCTTTGGAATTCTGCGAAGTCAGGATCTCGATTCGGTCCCCGTTCTGGATCTTATAATCGATATTGACCAGCTTGCCATTGACTCTGGCACCTACCATCTTGTTGCCGACCGCAGTATGGATCGCATAGGCAAAGTCAACCGGCGTAGAACCGTTCGGCAGGTTCTTGACATCTCCGTTCGGTGTAAAGCAGTATACATCCTCTGCAAATAGATCCAGGTCTCCTTTCAGAAGATTCAGAAATTCCCGGTTGTCTGACATGTCTCGCTGCCATTCCAGGATCTGACGAAGCCAGCTCAGTTTCTCTTCTTCCTTCGCTTCAACGCTCTTCTTTCCATCTTCAGACTCTTTATATTTCCAGTGTGCCGCAATACCGTATTCAGCAGTTTTATGCATCTCTTTTGTACGGATCTGGATCTCAAACGGCTGACCGATCGAACTCATCAGAGTCGTATGCAGAGACTGGTACATATTTGCCTTCGGCATTGCGATATAATCTTTAAAACGTCCCGGTACCGGTGTATACATCTCATGGATAACTCCAAGCGCCGCATAACAGTCTTTTACAGAATCTACGATAATACGGACTGCAAACAGATCATAGATCTGATCCACCGTCTTATCCTGGTTCACCATCTTCTTATAAATGCTGAAGAAATGCTTCACACGTCCGTTCACTTCTGCATCAATGTTCGCATTCTTCATATGCGTGGAAACCTCATCCACGATCTGCTGGACAAATTCTTCCCTTTCCGTTTTTCTTGCATTGATCTGCTTTACCAGATCGTTAAAAACCTCCGGCTGGGAATATTTGAGTGCCAGGTCATCAAGCTCTGTCTTGATCTTGGAAATACCAAGCCGTTGTGCGATCGGAGCATAGATATCCATGGTTTCTTTTGCTTTTTCCAACTGCTTCTCCGGTCGCATATACTGCAGGGTACGCATATTGTGCAGACGGTCGGCAAGCTTGATGATGATAACACGGATATCTTTTGCCATCGCAAGGAACATCTTACGAAGATTCTCAGCCTGGACCTCCAGCTTATCCGCTGAATAGGAAAGCTGTCCCAGCTTTGTGACACCGTCTACCAGAAGAGCCACCTCATCTCCGAATTCCTGACGGATTTCTTCGTCCGTCATCACCGTGTCTTCTACCACATCATGAAGGATGCCGGCAACGATCGTCTCTTTGTCCATCTCCAGTTGTGCCAGAATGATTCCTACCCACAGAGGATGGATAATATACTCTTCTCCGGATTTCCGTGTCTGCCCTTTATGCGCATCTCTTGCAATATGATATGCTTTTTCGATCATAGAGACGTCCGCCGAAGGATGGTACTTTCTGACTCGCTCGATCAGACTTTTATAGAGCAGTTCCGGATTCTGATAATCTTCCACATCCTTTACCGCATGACCATCTACGATCTCCAGTTTTTTATGTGTTGGTTCGATCAGCATCTCCTGCTGGATTCCGATATCGTCTGCCATAGCCTTCCCTTCTTTCTCATTAGTTTCCCGGATACTGGATTACGGAATCTACTTTGTATCCTTTCAGTTTTTCCCGTCCTTTTAATCCCATCAGTTCGATCAGGCAGAGAACTTCTACAACCTCACCGCCAAGTCCTTCGATCAGTTTGATCATTGCTTCTGCCGTACCGCCTGTTGCCATCAGGTCATCTACGATCACAACCTTGTCTCCCGGTTTGATCGAACGCTTGTGGATCTCGATCTCTGCACTTCCATATTCCAGATCATACTTGATCGATGCTGTCTCGCAAGGAAGCTTTCCTTTTTTACGGATCGGCACAAATGCTTTTTGCAGATTATATGCAATCGGCATTCCAAAAATAAATCCTCTGGACTCCGGTCCGATCACGATGTTGAAATCCATGCCTTCAAGCTTATCCTGCAGTTCCCGAATGGAAAGCTGAAGCCCTTCCGGATCTTCAAGAATGCTGGTTACATCTCTGAAAATAATTCCTTTTTCCGGATAATCCGGAATGCTGACAACATATTCTTCAAGTTTTTTCATCTTTCTTCTCCACCTTACCTACAAATATATGCAATATTTATTAGTATAGCATAAAATTGCTGTTTTTCAAATTATTTATAATTTTG
>ENA-UEQP01003491-UEQP01003491.1-human-gut-metagenome-genome-assembly--contig:-NODE-3491-length-10177-cov-4.406733_pt1 | contig 10177 bp, 7 predicted proteins | sample MGYA00242951_ERZ507951 | MGnify/ENA primary metagenome ERZ507951 (study PRJEB26167, sample SAMN06115539) | human gut metagenome | host: Homo sapiens | place: China:Shanxi | collected 2015-11-18...
TTAAAATACTCAACTCGCTGATATTCAATAAATAAAAGAATTTACTGTGACTCGCTGTATGAAATGTCAAGTTCTTTTTAATTCCGCATACATCCGCTATTTCTTTCAAATACGCATTTAGTTTCTGATTACTGATAATAGGAAGTACCTTTCCATTCGGCAATTTACCTTTGTATTTTTCTAATATCATTTTAGGAATATCCAGCAAGGGGACATTCACGTCTGTATTTGTTTTTTGGCGTTTCGTAATTATCCATAAATTACCGTCAAAGGACTTGCGGATATTATCTTCCTTTAAGTTTGCTACATCCACATAAGCCAAACCACTGAAACAGGAAAAGATAAAAACATCACGCACCTGTTCCAACCGTTCGGAAACCATTTTCTTTTTGAGGATGATTTTTATTTCATCCTCTGTTAAATATCCCCTATCCACTTTTTCCAAACGTATTTTATAATTGGCGAACGGGTCGCCTGTTAGGATGCCATTATTACGGGCTATCAGGATAATGCGTTTGAAAAACTGCATAAACTTGGCGGTCGTATTAAAGCCACATTTGCAGGTGGTACGCAAATATAACTCGAAGTCTGTAATGAACATCGGGGTTATTTCGTTTATGGCAATATCCGATACATTATACTTGCTTTGGATGAACTCGGCAAGATGGCGGCGGATCACTTCATATTTACGATAAGTGGCAATCGTTTTGGATATACCGACCAGCTGTTTCACATCGTCATTATGCTTTTGGAAAAGGTTAAGGATGGTATCGTGGTTCTCGCTATGCCCTAAAAATTCATTCTTCACCTTTTCGGCGGTAACATAATTGTCACGCCGTTGCAGTTCGTGATAGATGGTATTAAGGGATGCGTTTATATCATCCAGCAATCGGTTGATACGGGTAGCTTCCGCAGAACGTCCGGCGGCTTTGCCTGCCTTACCGTCCCAAAGTTTGGGTTGAACGTCCAGTTTGGAATTAAAACGGCTTGCCACACCATCAATCGTGATGCGGACAAAAATAGGGTAACTGCCATTGATTTTTTGCTTGTCCTTTTTCACAAAGAAAAGAACGGAAAATGTACTCTTCATAAACTCACTTTTTTAGGTTACAAAACTACGGTAATTAGCTCAAAGTAAAGTTTATACAGGCTCGCCAAATAGCGACAGAAGTTCGCCAATTTCGGACTAAGTGTACCCCTTTTGGACTTTCAGTTGTCGGGGGTACGAGTTAGGTTACTAATTTTGTCTTTTAAGGGCTAAATGATGTCCGGTAGGGCAGACATAAGGGGATAAAAAAAGTCCCACAAATCGTTGAATTTGTGGGACTTGGCTATTCTTTGTCCGGTTTTGTCCGGTTAGTTCAGCGGAGAGACAGGGATTCGAACCCCGGGTACCTCGCAGTACAACGGTTTTCAAGACCGCCGCAATCGACCACTCTGCCACCTCTCCAAAACTCCTTTATTAAGAAGCGCTTCCCTCCGAAAGCGGTGCAAAGATACGTATTCTTTTTAAATCTGCAAGCATTCTGACGATTTTTTCACGAAATAATCGTATTTTTGCTTCGTAATTCAAATTGCAACAGCTAATCTCAATCATAAATCATAAATAGATAAATCGTAAAGATCAATGATATACCCTCAAAACTTTGAGCAAAAAATAGGATTTGACCAAATCAGACAACTACTGAAAGAAAAATGTCTCAGTACATTGGGAGAAGAAAGAGTGACAGATATGACTTTCTCTGACCAACACGATAAAGTGGAAGAGTTACTGAATCAAGTTATGGAGTTTGTCCGTATCATTCAAGAAGAAGACAGTTTTCCCGATCAATTCTTTTTTGATGTCCGTCCTTCACTAAAACGGGTAAGGATAGAAGGAATGTATTTGGACGAACAAGAACTGTTCGATTTGAGACGTTCACTTGAAACGATCCGTGACATCGTTCGCTTCCTCCATCGAAATGAAGAGGAGGAAGAGTCGGACTGCCCCTACCCCAGCCTTAAACGGCTGGCAGGAGATATTGCCGTATTCCCTCAATTGATAGGAAAAATAGACAGTATACTGAATAAATATGGCAAGATAAAGGATAACGCCTCCACAGAGCTGGCACGCATCCGTCGAGAATTGGCAAGCACGATGGGAAGCATTTCCCGTTCACTGAACAGTATACTGCGCAGTGCCCAATCCGAAGGATATGTAGATAAGGATGTAGTTCCCACCATGCGCGATGGCCGTCTGGTGATCCCCGTAGCCCCCGGACTGAAACGAAAAATAAAAGGTATCGTACACGATGAGTCCGCCAGCGGGAAAACCGTCTTTATCGAACCGGCAGAAGTAGTGGAAGCTAATAATCGTATCCGAGAACTGGAAGGAGACGAACGACGGGAAATCATCCGTATTCTTACAGAGTTCTCCAATGTATTGCGACCCTCCATCCCCGAAATACTCCAATCGTACGAATTTCTTGCCGAGATAGATTTCATCCGGGCGAAAAGCTACTTCGCCATACAGACCAACGCATTAAAACCGGCTCTTGAAAACGAACAATTGCTCGACTGGACAATGGCTGTACACCCGTTGTTGCAATTATCGCTTTCCAAACATGGAAAGAAAGTTGTTCCTCTTGACATCGAACTCAACCAGAAGCAACGTATTCTTATTATTTCCGGCCCTAATGCCGGCGGTAAATCCGTATGTCTCAAAACGGTAGGTCTGTTGCAATACATGTTGCAATGCGGAATGCCGGTTCCGATGCACGAACGCAGCCATGCCGGGATATTCAGTAACATATTTATCGACATCGGTGACGAACAGTCCATCGAAGATGATTTAAGTACCTACTCTTCTCACCTCACCAATATGAAAGTGATGATGAAAAGTTGTGATGGACACAGCCTCATCCTTATCGACGAATTCGGAGGTGGAACAGAACCACAGATAGGTGGGGCAATCGCAGAAGCGGTATTAAAGCGTTTCAATCAAAAAAAGACATTCGGAGTTATTACCACACATTATCAGAATCTTAAGCACTTTGCCGAGGATAATGAAGGGGTAGTAAACGGTGCCATGCTTTACGATCGCCACCTTATGCAGGCACTTTTCCAATTACAGATCGGTAATCCCGGTAGCTCGTTTGCTGTAGAAATTGCCCGCAAAATCGGATTACCGGAAGATGTCATTGCAGACGCTTCCGAAATTGTGGGCAGCGAATACATCAATGCAGACAAATATTTGCAAGATATCGTTCGTGACAAACGCTACTGGGAAGGAAAACGCCAGACCATTCGCCAAAGGGAGAAACACATGGAAGAGACCATCGCACGTTATCAGACAGAGATGGAAGAGTTGCAGAAATCCCGCAAGGAGATTATCCGTCAGGCTAAGGAAGAAGCTGAACGATTATTACAAGAATCAAATGCACGGATCGAAAACACGATACGTGCCATCAAAGAGGCGCAGGCCGAAAAAGAGAAAACCCGGCTTGTCCGTCAGGAATTAAATGATTTCCGTGCTTCGGTAAACGAACTTGCTTCCAAAGAACAGGAGGACAAAATTGCCCGGAAGATGGAAAAGCTGAAGGAAAAGCAGAACCGGAAAAAGGAAAAGAAGCAGGTTTTTGAAAGTCAAACACCTTCACCGCAACCCCCTAAAATCACTCCGATTACCATTGGCGAACATGTAAAGATTAAAGGTCAAAGTGCCATAGGCGAAGTATTAGAAATCAACGGTAAAAACAGCGCCGTAGTAGGTTTTGGAAGTATCAAGACAACAGTAAAATTAGACAGACTGGAACGCACCAATGCAGCTCCACAGAAACAAGAACCTGCAAAAAGTACATTTGTCAGTAGCCAGACGCACGACCAGATGTACGAAAAGAAACTTGGCTTCAAACAGGACATCGATGTACGCGGAATGAGGGGCGACGAAGCTTTACAGGCAGTTACCTATTTTATAGATGATGCCATCCTGGTAGGTATGGGACGCGTACGCATCCTGCACGGCACAGGAACAGGAATCTTGCGTACCCTGATCCGAAAGTATCTGGATACAGTACCGGGAGTACGTCACTTTGCCGATGAACATGTACAATTCGGTGGTGCCGGAATTACAGTAGTAGATTTAGCTTAAAAGAAAACAAAAGCACAGGACAGCTTGTTCTCATTATAGTCGTGAGTAGCTTTCAAATTAATACTCATTAAAGAAAACCATTACCTTTGTCGTAGTGGTCTTCTTAAACAAAAAATAAAGCATGAAAAACAACCTGTTAAGTGAAAAATTAATTTATACGGGTGAGAGCCAGACTCCTACCCATCTGCATCTCTGTACATACAATCTCAATGAAATGCAGGAATCTTCAGGAACAAACTTTCATGAAATCAGTAATTCACTGAACAATGAACGTATCAACTGGTTACAAGTACACGGTTTGAAAGACACAGAAACGATTCGTGAAATCTGCGAACATTTCGAAATAGACTTCCTTGTACTGCAAGATATTTTAAATGCCGACCATCCTACCAAAATAGAAGAACATGATAAATACATCGTACTTATTCTAAAGCTCTTCCACCCTGCTAAAAAAGAAAATGAAAACGATCTGGATGAATTGGAGCAGCAACAGGTATGTATTATCTTAGGTGCAAACTATGTATTGACCTTTCTTGAAAAGGAGACTAATTTCTTTGACGACGTAAGTATAGCCTTGCGCAACGATGTATTAAAGATACGAAGCAGACAAAGCGATTATCTGTTGAGCGTACTCCTGAACAGCGTAATAGGGAATTATACTTCAATGGTCTCGGATATAGACGATGCACTTGAAGACCTTGAAGAAGAATTGCTCAGAATCAGTGACGGTGATGATATAGGCATTCAAATTCAATCTCTCAGACGCCAGTATATGTTGATGAAAAAATCCATATTTCCTCTAAAAGAACAATATATCAGACTGCTGAGAGGAGACAGTACATTGATGCATAAAGCCAACCGCGCCTTTTTCAATGATGTAAACGACCATTTGCAATTTGTTCTCCAGACAATTGAAATATGCCGTGAAACACTGTCATCTCTGGTAGACCTCTATATATCCAACAATGATTTACGGATGAACGATATTATGAAACGGCTGACAATCGTATCTACCATTTTTATACCGCTGACCTTTCTTGTCGGTGTGTGGGGGATGAATTTTAAGATGATGCCGGAACTGGACTGGAGATACGGATACTGTTTCGCTTGGGCATTAATGATCATTATAGGGATCATGGTCTATGCATTTTTCCGGAAAAAGAAATGGTATTAGAGGAGGGAGAGTTGAAAGTTGAGAGTTGAAAGTTTATTAGAAAGAATAACAAGAGTACAATAATATGAAGTCAATCAAAGAGTTATACCGTATTGGCACAGGTCCTTCCAGTAGTCATACGATGGGGCCGCGAAAAGCGGCTGAAATGTTTGTAACACGCCATCCGGATGCAGCAAAATTCAAAGTAACACTTTACGGGAGTCTGGCAGCTACAGGAAAAGGCCATATGACGGATGTCGCTATTATCGATACCCTCGAACCGACAGCACCGGTAGAAATTATATGGCAACCCAAAGTCTTTCTCCCTTTTCATCCGAACGGAATGACTTTTGCAGCTTTCGACACTGATGATAAGCTCATTGAAAACTGGACGGTATATAGTATCGGAGGAGGGGCATTAGCCGAAAACAGCGATACGCCTTCCATTGAAAGCCGTGATGTATACGGAATGAACAGCATGACGGAAATTTTAGAATGGTGCGAACGTAGTGGAAAAGGCTATTGGGAGTATGTAAAAGAGTGTGAGGACTCTGATATCTGGGATTACCTGAATGAGGTATGGAAAACAATGATAGACTCTATCCGTCGGGGATTGGAAGAAGAAGGGGTCCTGCCCGGTCCGTTAAACTTAAGAAGAAAGGCTTCCACTTATTATATACGTGCTACCGGATACAAACAATCGTTACAATCGCGCGGCCTTGTATTTGCATATGCATTGGCAGTCAGCGAAGAAAATGCATCCGGCGGAAAAATTGTAACTGCGCCCACTTGCGGCTCTTGTGGTGTAATGCCCGCAGTGCTCTATCATTTATACAAAAGTCGTGATTTTAGCGATATACGTATCTTACGCGCATTAGCCACAGCCGGCCTTGTAGGAAACATTGTAAAATTCAATGCTTCTATCTCCGGAGCAGAAGTAGGCTGTCAGGGAGAAGTAGGCGTAGCCTGTGCCATGGCATCAGCAGCAGCCAACCAATTATTCGGCGGTAGCCCTGCCCAGATAGAATATGCTGCCGAAATGGGCTTGGAGCATCACTTAGGAATGACCTGCGACCCCGTTTGCGGATTAGTGCAAATCCCTTGCATTGAGCGCAACGCCTATGCCGCCGCACGTGCACTGGATGCCAACCTCTACTCTTCATTCACAGATGGCATGCACCGCGTTTCTTTCGACAAGGTGGTACAAGTAATGAAGCAAACAGGACACGATCTCCCCTCCCTCTATAAAGAAACAAGTGAAGGAGGACTGGCAAAAGATTACGAATTTAGCTAAAAGAGGATTATAAAAAAAAGGGGACAACGGGAATAAGAAGAATAAAGGGAAATGGGAGAAGTACTTTGCATCATGATAGTGCAATCACTTCTCCCATCTCAACTCTCCCCTCTCCCATTATTCCACGTCCGGCCAGTGTGTGTCATCCGCATCGGTAATATCCTTTTCAAGAAGGAGACCTCCATATGCGGAGTAATACAAAGCACGTTCCTGTGCACCTCTCTGAACTTCAAAGACAAATTCTTCCGACTTATGCGGAAAGGTTAGCTTAGTAAGGTTGTCAATCACCCAATCACCGTAACCACTCTCCTCGTAAGCCGTATTGACGGCTGCGGGTAGCTGTTCACGAAAAATCTCCATCTCCGTCATGATCCAATTGGCATTTGCATCAAACCACACATCCAGTTCCGACCCATTTACCCAACAATCAGCTACATAATAAACACCCTTCTGACTCCATTCTATATCCTGTACATCAGGATAAAGTTGCTTTAACGCTGTAATGATGTCCTGATTAGGTGGCATATAATCATCATCGTTGTCACAAGCACTGAAAGAAAACAGGATTATCGCCAACATTACGGCTCCTAAATAATATTTAAATTTCATCATCTCTAAAATTATATTGGTCAAGGTTCTATATCTTACAATCAATCATCCGCTTTACGGAACTTACCATTCTTATCAAACTTAAAAGTCAAATCGGTATTCAGTTCTACTTCATACCCTTTACGGTCCCGTTCGATCTTAGTAACGAACTCAGTAGTGAAATTATTCGTCTTCAAATAGTTACTGACGAAAGAGGGGATAATCGTTGCCGGTACCTTTCCCTTTTTAGCATCCACTTCCTGCCAATTCCCTTTGCCATCAAAATCAATTTCGATACCATTGGTCAATAAAACTTCGTACTTCTTAGATAAAACCTCGCTGTCTATTTTAATATGGGCCACTTGGGGTTTGGTGAAATGCTGGTTAATGAAATTGCGTGCCGACAGTGGCAACTGGTTAATATCCTTAGTAATCACATCACCGGCAAATGCAAACTGAACGGCTACGATAGCCATCACAAGAACAGATAAAATTTTCTTCATAATCGTTATTTTTTAATGTTAATAATATAGTTTCCTATGTTTTTATAATGCAAATAACGATAGTGATTCTGGAAAGATTTAGGAATAACAGAGTGAGATCACATTTTTCAGTTTCTTTAACTATCAACAGAATGAAAACAGCATAGTGTCAATACATGTCGAATCAGCCTGCATATTCACAGATTCCGTCAAAAGAACCAACTTTTCATTTTGGGCAGTAAGTATTAAAACAACTATCGCCAGCAAAGAAAAAGAAAAAATTTAGATATTATTCATAAGATGTCAGTTCAGCATCCTCATTCCTCTTATAAATCATAACATTTATTGACTCCGCTAAAATACGAAAGGCAACCTGACGGTTGCCTTTCAATTGTTTTAAAAAGTATTACATTTGTGTAAATCCATTGTCACGAATGCATTAGAAGGCTTAAACACCCTCTTCATCATAAATTTCTTCCAATACCTCTTCCCGTGCCATCGTCATTTTACCATCAGCAGTAATCGTTATGGAAATAGGAACATACAAGTCCGTCTGCGGATAACACACACTGGCAGCATATACAATTCCTTGCGGGGTAGTCTTGTTGTATACCATTCCTTCCAAAATAGACTTTGCCAAAAAGTCCTCTCCTACTATTGAAACAAAATTTCTCTTTGTAAAAGTCATATTGAAGATTTGCTCATTACCACGTGTTAAACGAAGCTGAATCTTATTATCAACAAACTGATTCCCCCTATCATCTTTTACCAACGGCAAATCCTCATCCGGAGTGCGTGATATAAAAGAGTGATAATCCTTACCTTTAAACTTGATATCAACATCCGCCTTCGATACCTGCATACGTTGTAAGCCACGTGCATCAACGCTATCTTGCATAATCAGCAATGATTTTTCTTCTGCTTTCTTATTTCCACCACAAGCGGTAATAACAATGAAAAAGCAATAGGCAAGCAGGTATATGAGTTTCTTCATAATTTATCCGTTCTTTAATTACGATGACAAAGGAACAAAAAGAGACGGAAATACACAAATGTTCGGAGTTGAAAGTTGATTACTTCCTCTCTCTCCGCCCCTCCTTCATCCGTTGTTCACGTTCGGACTGTTTCTTCGTATAAGAAGCATATTGCTCTTCCGTCATAATCTTTTGTAACTGTGCATTATACTCGTCATTGGCGTTTTTCATTTCCGCACGCATCTTTTCCCGTTCTTCCTTTGTCATCTGGGGAGCTTTTTTCCCGCCTTTCTTTCCATTTACATCCGGACGCATAGACATACGGGCATCCATTTTTTCACACCGTGCCAGATTCACCTCCAACAATTGTTTCTTCTGCGCATCATTCAAGGAATACTCTTTTACCATACGTTCCGTCATCTTTTCCGCCCGTTCTGCCGGAGTCATCTTTTTATGTTCTCCACGCTGACCTTGAGCCATAACCACCCCACCTATCATAAACAAGGCGATCATTAAAAATGCTATTCTTTTCATACTAACTTTTTCTTTTTGATAAAACTACTAAATCTATTTTTCTGTTGCAACTTTATATATGACCCAATAAAAAACGGGAAGTTTAATTCAACTTCCCGTTTTAACAATAAATAAGCGTAATCCTTCTGAAAACTAATCAATTTTCACAAAACGTCCGGATTCTCCTTTATCTGTACGAAGAATATACATACCGGCAGAAAGTTCGCATACGCTAAAAGATATGCCACGATATACCAAATTCTTCACTAAACTACCACCTACACTGTATATAAAAATGCGTGTTCCCCATTCGGCCGTTACATCTAATATATCTCTTGTCAACGTAGGAAAAATTTTCAATGTTCCTTCCTCAGCCGTTGTCTCTATATTACCGGTTCCTACGATAGCACCACTTTCAATCACCATCCATCCGACCTGATCGAGTGCAGAAGTTCCTGATGCTCCGGCCGACTTTTCACGTTGCTTCATAAAAGTAACCGCTTCCGAAGTTAAACCCGAATAACGGAGATTGGATGTAAAACTATCATTGCTCGTCAAAAGTGTACAATAGAATGCCGGATCAGTATAAGTTCCATCAAAAGATAGTTCTGCTTTATTACTCAATTCTCCCACTACCTCAGCAGTCTTTCCCACTTTTATTTTTTTGCCATTTACAACCGTCAGACCCGGGATAATTGCAAAAGAGCAAATATTCTCTCTGGAAAAGCTACCTGTCATACTCTTTTCACGTGTAAAATGCACTTCAAATCCCTCCTTTGTCACATTTCTGACTCGTGCAAAGGAAGGAGATGTCACCTTTGCAGAAGATGGAGATACAAAAACAACAGGTGCTTCCGTAAATGGCTTTGTAAAAGTCACTTTTTTCCACTCGTCATTAACACTTCTTACATCTCCCACTTCAACATCTAAATCGCCCCACTTATAATTTCCTTTAGTGGCTACAATATAAGGAGCATTTTCCGCTTTAGGCAGTTCTGTTACATTCTGATATTCCCACGGAGTAAATTTGAAACGAAACCCATT
>ENA-UEQP01003500-UEQP01003500.1-human-gut-metagenome-genome-assembly--contig:-NODE-3500-length-10166-cov-18.752205_pt1 | contig 10166 bp, 11 predicted proteins | sample MGYA00242951_ERZ507951 | MGnify/ENA primary metagenome ERZ507951 (study PRJEB26167, sample SAMN06115539) | human gut metagenome | host: Homo sapiens | place: China:Shanxi | collected 2015-11-18...
GTAATTAATATCACACGATTTTTGTTTTGAATTATTATTGTAATTCGATAACAGCTCCAACTTCTGTGAATTTAGCTTTTAAGTCTTCAGCTTCTTCTTTAGAAACGTTTTCTTTAACTGTTTTTGGTGCTCCATCTACTAATTCTTTAGCTTCTTTTAATCCTAATCCTGTTGCATCTCTAACAACTTTGATAACTTGGATTTTGTTTGCTCCAGCTTCCTTTAATACTACGTTGAATGAAGATTTTTCTTCAGCTGCTGCTGCTGCTCCAGCTGCTGGTGCTGCAACTGCTGCTGCAGATACTCCATATTTCTCTTCTATTCCTTTAACTAATTCAGCAAGTTCTGCTACTGATAAAGCATCAATGCTCTCTAATAATTCATCTATTTTTGCCATTTTAAATTTCCTCCTTATATATTTTTTATTTTCTGAACTTTACGTTCTTATTTTCACGGCAATGTGAATTTAATTTTTGATAAAGATTTTTATCAAAGTTCTTTCTAAAATTAATTAGAAACAAGTATAACAAGGCAACCAAGTCAAAAATACCGGAAACGTACTATGTGTACGTTGAGGATTTTTTGATGCAGGTTAACGCAGTTAGACGACGTTTATAATTAATTTTAAGCGTTAGCTTTTTGGTCTTTAACCTGATCCAATGCAACTGCAAGTTTTGTAATATTTCCAAGCAATGCTCCAGCAAGTTTTGCAAGTAATTCTTGTCTTGATGGTAATTTTGCTAGTGTTATTATTTCTTCTGCAGTCATAACTTTACCTTCTATAACTCCACCCTTTATTTTGTAGAAGTCATGATCCTTTGTAAAGTTATATATTACTTTAGATGGTTCTAAGTAATCTTCGTTTCCAATTACTAATGCTACTGGTCCTTCTAAAGCTTCGTCTAATGCTGATTCTCCGTTTGCATCTAATGCTCTTTTTATAATGTTATTTTTTATAACTTTATATTCTGCATTTGCATTTCTTAAATCAGCTCTTAATTTTGTTACGTCTGTAACTGTAATTCCTCTGTAATCTGTTAATAATACAACTTTAGCATCTTTTAATACTTTTGCTAATTCGTCAACTTGTGCTTGTTTTTTTGCTATTGTTTTCTCATTTGCCATTTTATAATTCACCTCCTAAAAGTAAAATCCAATCCGTATAGCATCTCGAGGCTATAAGAATTGGATTTATTTCCGCTCTTATGCCTCGGTAGGTCTTACTTTATGCCTACTGTCTTTGGCTATATTTCATAAATTATTTTTGGTCAATATACATACTTGGACCCATTGTTGTAGATATTGCTACACTCTTTATATATTGTCCTTTTGCAGCAGCTGGTTTAGCTTTGATTATAGCGTTTATAATAACGTCATAGTTTTCAGCTAATTTTTCTGCTCCAAAAGATACTTTACCAAATCCTAAGTGAATTATATTACTCTTATCAAGTCTATATTCAACTTTTCCTGATTTGATTTCTTTGATTGCTTTTGTAACATCCATTGTTACAGTTCCTGATTTAGGGTTTGGCATTAATCCTTTTGGTCCTAATACCTTTCCTAATCTTCCTACAACACCCATCATATCTGGAGTTGCAACGATTACATCATAATCAAACCAATTTTCTTTTTCTATTTTTGGTATTAATTCTTCTGCTCCTACGAAGTCTGCTCCTGCTTTTAAAGCTTCGTCAGCCTTTGGTCCTTTAGCAAATACTAAAACTCTTTGTGTTTTACCTGTTCCATTTGGAAGTACTGTTGTACCTCTAACTTGTTGGTCAGCATGTTTTGAGTCAACACCTAATTTAACATGTAATTCAACTGTTTCGTCAAATTTAGCCTTTGGCATTTTTTCAATAAGTTCTAGTGCTTCTTTTGCAGAATAAAGTTTTGTTCTATCTACTAATTTTGCACTTTCTGCGTATCTTTTTCCTTGTGCCATTTTCTTTCCTCCTTTTGGTAATTTCGAATATTTTAAATATTCTCCCAATTTTTATTTTATATTTCTATAAAACTAGTCTGCTACTACTACACCCATAGAACGAGCTGTTCCTTTTACCATACTCATAGCTGCCTCTAATGATGCTGCGTTTAAGTCTGGCATTTTTTGTTTAGCAATCTCTTCTACTTGTGCCATTGTTATAGTTGCAACTTTTTCTCTGTTTGGCTTTCCTGAAGCCTTTTCAATTTTAGCAGCTTTCTTTATTAATACTGCCATTGGTGGTTCCTTTGTTATGAAAGTATAAGTTTTATCTTTGTATACTGTTATAACAACTGGGATAATTAATCCAGCTTGTTTTGCTGTTCTATCATTGAATTCTTTAACGAATTGCATGATGTTAACACCACTTCCACCTAGAGCTGGTCCTACTGGTGGAGCTGGTGTAGCTTTACCTGCAGGTATTTGTAACTTAATTATTGTTGAGATTTCTTTCTCTGCCATTTTTTGCACCTCCTTTTAGAATGTATATTAACAAAATAATTTATTAAAATGAATTTAAAATAATTTAAATTCTGTTTTAAACTTTTTTATTTGACTTTTTGTACTTGAGATAATTCCAAGTCGACTGGAGTTTCTCTTCCAAACATTGAAATCAATACTTTAACTTTATGTTTTTCCTTGTTTATTTCTTGTACAACGCCAACATAGTCTTTAAATGGTCCATCGATTATTTCTATTGAATCATTTACATCATAATCTACATTTATTTCTGATATTTCAAATCCCATCTTTCTGATTTCATCCTCAGTAAGTGGAATTGGGTCTGTTCCAGAACCAACAAAACCTGTAACACCTCTAGTATTTCTTACAATGTACCAAGTTTGTTCTGTAACAATCATTTTAATCAAAACATATCCAGGGAAGACTTTTTTTAAGTTGGTTTTTCTTTTTCCATCTTTTATTTCTATTTGTTCTTCCATAGGCACAACAATATCAAAGAAATATTCTTCCATTTCTTGATTTTTTACCTTTTGTTCAAGATCTGCTTTTACTTTATTTTCATATCCAGAATATGTATGAATTACATACCACTTTGGTTCTAAGTCTACTTTTTCTTGAGACATGTTCTAGCCTCCTTCATAAAATTATTCAGCATTATCTGAATTATCTGTATTTTCTTCACTTGAAGTATCTTCACTTACTGTTTCAGATTCCTCATTTGAACCTTCTGCTTCACTGTTTGTATTTTTTGCATTAGATTCTGTATTTGAATTATCTACAGTGTTTTGGTCAGCTTCTTCATTTTGTGAAGATTGAACAATAGTCTTTAATTTTTCAACTCCAAAAGTATTAATCTTTTCAAAGCAAAGATCTAATAGAAATACTATTACTCCAACTATTAAAACAGAAGCAATAACTGCTAATGTATTATTTAACAATTGCTTTGGAGTAGGCCAAATTACTTTTTTAAGTTCAGCTTTAACATCTTTAAAAAAATGTCTCTTATCTTTATTGCTGGCTTTTTTGTTAGTATTGTCCTTCATCTTTTTTTCTTTCTTTTTTGCTTCTTTAGCCATTGTCTTTCCCCCTTAAGGATTTTTATTTTGTTTCCTTATGTGTAGTACGTTTATGACAGAATTTGCAGTACTTTGTTATTTCTAATCTTTCTGTATTGTTCTTCTTATTTTTTTCTGTCATGTATGTTCTTCTTTTACATTCTGTACATTCCAATGTTATTGGTTCTCTTGCTCCCTTTGCAGCCATTTTATACACCTCCAGCCATTATTTAGCTTTATTATAATTCATATAAGCGTATGCTTTCCACATACGCTTAATTATTTTACCATGAATTCTCTTATATGTCAATTGTTTGAAGCTATTTTTTTATCCTTTTTATTAAAATTTTCATTGACTTTTATATTGTCAAGTGATATTATTTATGAATAATTCACCCTTTAACATAAGGAGGTATTTATTATGACATTGGTAGAAGAGATCCGGAATCAACTGAGTAAGGTCTTTACTCCCAACGGCGATGTTAAAGTGTGTGGGCGTGATGAGTGTCGCAAGGCAATTCAAATTGCCTCCGAGATTTGTCCCGGAGTCGATTTTGGAAATCTTGAGACAGGCGTCATGAATCTCCAAACTTTTCATGATTGCTTTTTCTGTGATAAAGAGCTGAAAAAGCAGTTGTTTAAGGTTTTCGACACACAAGGAACTTTGTTGCCTATCAACCATGCTGATTGCAGAAAGCTGATTCTCATGGCTGAGTATTTCTATCCGGGTTATTACTTTGGAAGGGAAGAGATTGGTTGTGTCAGCCTTGACGCATTTCACAAACTGTTCTTTGCATACAGAGGCTAAAAAGTTACTATTTTTGCCAGATATTTTACGTATTTGGCTCTTATCCTCTATGTGTTGACACTTAACATTCTCGCCAAAAAGAGCCCTATTCATTGAGTAGGGCTCTTTTTTCTTAGTCATTTATTTAATTTTATTCTTCGTTCTTTTTGCATTAATCTTTGAATTTTTAGCAGTTTTACTCTTTTTCTGTACTGAATATCCAAATTTTCCAATTTTGCTCTCTAAAGGGTAATATCCTCCATTCGCATAAGCAATTAAATCACATTTGCTTATATCAAATGCACCTTTTTCGTCTATATATTTTTCATCTGCGTCAATTGCAACAATTTCAGCCACAAACATATCATGACTGCCTAATGGAACTATTTCCTTAACCTTGCATTCTACTGATACAGGACATTCTTTTATAAGAGGTGCCTTTATAATATTTGCTCTTTCTTTTGTTAATTTCATCTCTTTAAATTTATCAACATCTCTCCCACTCTTCACACCACACCAATCAGTTGCATAAGTAAGTTGTCTAGTAGTTAAATTTATTGCAAATTCGCCATTTTCTTTAATTATATCATGCGAATATCTCTCTGGTCTTACAGAAATATAGCACATTGCGGGATTTGTATTTAAAATTCCTGTCCACGCAACAGTAATTATATTTGACTTTTCCATTGTTCCGCATGAAACCATCACAGCAGGAATTGGATATATAAAGGTTCCACCCTTCCATTGAACTTTTGACATTTATAATACTTCCTTATATTTTCTATTTAGATTTTTTTAAGGTTTTATCTATAAACCATCATTTTCAAAATCAACTGACTCTATCTTCCATCATTGCCATTCTTACTTTGCTGATTGTTTTCTTTTTGGTTATCTTTTATTTGTTTTCCATCATGTGAGCTTATTTTTGATTCTTCCTCTATTCTTTTCAAATGTTCTTGCCACTTTTGACATATAGAAATATCATCAACATTAAAATCAACATTTCCGTTTGAATTAAGTATTCCTATATAGGCTGACAAATACTTCATTCCCATATCAATATTACAGTCTGACAATAATTCATTCACTATCATTTTACTATATTCGGGATCATCTTGTAATCTTGCATAATCTATATTCGAAAACACACTGTACTCAACAACTTTACCATCCTGTTTTTGTTTGATAACCTTATATTCTTTTACTTCATTTTCATTAGGAATAATAAATGATCCGTATTCTATAGTTCCAACATGAGATAGACTTATGTTTCTATAATTTTTTTCATTATAATCATAAAAATTAAAAATCCAGGGCTGTTTTCTATCTAATTTAGAAGCTTTGCCAATATCTGATGCTTTTTCTTTTGCACATTGTGCTAATTGGATATATTCACTTTTTCTTTCGGCTTCATTTAAATTCAAATTATATTGTTCTCTATCATTTACCGATTTAATTTTAGAATAGGCCCAATCATACTTTTTCATTCTCAATAATGTTTCCATAAGTTCTTCCAGTGATTTTGTATCTGTTTGCTTCATTGCAAGCACATAAGCTGAATATGTATTTTCTGCAATTTTACTGTTTAGTCCATATGTTTCTAATGAACTAACCCCAATAGTTTGATATGCATTTTTTCCATTTTGTCTATTAGCGGAATCAACAGAAATAAGTTCATCATCAATATTAGTTTTATCTGTTAAGTTATATGCTTTTCTTTTCTCTGCATTTATAATTTTCATATATGAAACTATAACTCTAACAGTAGCAGAAACGCCATCTCCTATCTTCTTTACTTTTTCCTCAGTACTAATATCGTTACTATTTATAATTTGATTTATTTGTTCTATACTTGATAGCACAATTGTTTTTACTTTATTCATTATTTTTTCATTGGCAGAATGTTCATCCATTTCATTATCTATATGTGACATTATTCCTAAAATTTGATATGCATTCATTTAAAGTATTAATCTCCTTTTATAATCTTTCAATACTATATATATATTTCATAAAGCTATAAATTGCTTAATAGAAATTTATAAAAAATAGTTGTAATATATGTAATTTAAAATTGCACATATTACAACTATTTTACCACAAATCTATATATAATGTCAAAAAATTGCATAAAAAAACTGGCGACAACCTATCTTTCCAGCAAGGTAACTCGCAGGTATTGTCGGCACTTGAGAGCTTGACTTCTGTGTTCGGAATGGGAACAGGTATTTCCTCTCAGTAATAATCACCAGAAAAGTTTTGTATACTTTACTAAATAAAGCACACTCAAAAATACATAGAAGAATTATTTGTAAACCTCTTTTAATATTAGTGGTTAAGCCCTCGATTTATTAGTATTGGTCAGCTCAATGTATCGCTACACTTACACCTCCAACCTATCAACCACATAGTCTTTATGGAATCTTACTACCTTACGATATGAGATATCTTATCTTAGAGTTGGCTTCACACTTAGATGCTTTCAGCGTTTATCCAATCCATACTTAGCTACTCAGCCGTGCCTCTGGTGAGACAACTGATACACCATTGGTATGTCCATCCTGGTCCTCTCGTACTAAGGACAGCACTCTTCAAATATCTTACGCCTGCGATAGATAAGGACCGAACTGTCTCACGACGTTCTGAACCCAGCTCGCGTACCGCTTTAATGGGCGAACAGCCCAACCCTTGGAACGTACTTCCGCTCCAGGATGCGATGAGCCGACATCGAGGTGCCAAACCTCCCCGTCGATGTGAACTCTTGGGGGAGATAAGCCTGTTATCCCCAGGGTAACTTTTGTCCGTTGAGCGATGGCATTTCCACTTACAACCACCGGATCACTAAGACCTACTTTCGTATCTGGTCGACATGTCTGTCTCTCAGTTAAGCTTCCTTCTGCCTTTGCACTCTTTCGCGCGATTTCTGTCCGCGCTGAGGAAACCTTTGGGCGCCTCCGTTACTCTTTAGGAGGCGACCGCCCCAGTCAAACTGCCCGTCTGACATTGTCCTCTAACCGGTTTACGATTACAAGTTAGAATTTCAATAACTTAAGGTTGGTATCCCAACAATGACTCCGGAGAAGCTGACGCCTCTCTTTCATAGTCTCCCAACTATCCTGTACATAAATCATCGAAACCCAGTATCAAACTGCAGTAAAGCTCCATGGGGTCTTTCTGTCTTATCGCAGGTAACTAGCATCTTCACTAGTACTACAATTTCGCCGGGGACATTGTCGAGACAGCGCCCAAATCATTACGCCTTTCGTGCGGGTCAGAACTTACCTGACAAGGAATTTCGCTACCTTAGGACCGTTATAGTTACGGCCGCCGTTCACTGGGGCTTCAGTTCTAAGCTTCGGTTTAACCCTAACTCTTTCCCTTAACCTTCCAGCACTGGGCAGGCGTCAGCTCCTATACTTCATCTTTCGATTTAGCAGAAACCTATGTTTTTGTTAAACAGTTGCTTGGGCCTTTTCTCTGCGACTGACTGTTACATCAGCACCCCTTATTCCGAAGTTACGGGGTTAATTTGCCGAGTTCCTTAACAATGCTTCTCCCGCTCGTCTTAGGATCCTCTCCTCATCTACCTGTGTCGGTTTGCGGTACGGGTACTTATATACAATATCTTCAAGCTTTTCTCGTCAGCGTGCTTCTTGATACTTCGTTACTTTTAATTTTCACTCCCTCTTGCGAGCCAAGCTTTTCCTCTTACTTGGTTATCTTCCACTTCTGCGTCCCTTGAATCTTTTAAGTATATTCGTAGTGCAGGAATTTCAACCTGCTATCCATCAGATACGCCTTTCGGCCTCTCCTTAGGTCCCGACTTACCCCAGGCGGACGAACCTTCCCTGGGAAACCTTAGATTTTCGACGGGATGGATTCTCACCATCCTCTCGCTACTTATTCCAGCATTCTCTCTTCTGCTTCGTCCACATGTCCTTACGGTCATGCTTCTTCCTACTACAGAATGCTCCTCTACCACTTACATTATCTTTCAAATGTAAATCCGCAATTTCGGTGTATAGCTTAGCCCCGGTAATTTTCCGCGCAACTTCACTCGACCAGTGAGCTATTACGCACTCTTTGAATGAATGGCTGCTTCTGAGCCAACATCCTGGTTGTTTATGCAAAATCACATCGTTTTCCACTTAGCTATATCTTTGGGACCTTAATTGACGATCTGGACTGTTTTCCTTTTGACCACGGAACTTAGCTCCCGCAGTCTGACTCCTGAGTATTTACATATGGTATTCGGAGTTTGATAGAGTTTGGTAACCTGGTTAGGCCCCTACCTCATTCAGTGCTCTACCCCCATATGCATTCCCTCAAGGCTAGCCCTAAAGCTATTTCGAGGAGAACCAGCTATCTCTGAGTTCGATTGGAATTTCTCCGCTATCCACAAGTCATCCGGTGCCTTTTTAACGACAATCAGTTCGGACCTCCACTAGATTTTACTCTAGCTTCATCCTGCTCATGGATAGGTCACTCAGTTTCGGGTCTATTATGCATGACTTATATCGCCCTTTTCAGACTCGCTTTCGCTTCGGCTCCGTACCTTACGTAATACTTAACCTCGCCATACACAATAACTCGCTGGACCGTTCTACAAAAAGTACGACATCGCACATATAAAGTGCTTTGTCTGCTTGTAAACATAGGGTTTCATGTTCTATTTCACTCCCCTCCCGGGGTTCTTTTCACCTTTCCCTCACGGTACTAGTTCACTATCGGTCACCAAGTAGTATTTAGCCTTACGGGATGGTCCCCGCTTATTCATACGAGATTTCTCGTGTCTCGTACTACTCTGGATACCACTAATCTCAACTTTCCTTTCATATACTGGACTTTCACCGTCTATGGTATGCTTTTCCAAAACATTTCTATTAGAATTGTTGATAATATATCGTGGTCCGAACCCCATGTGTATTACTACTCATGGTTTAGGCTCTTCCTATTTCGCTCGCCACTACTCTAGGAATCGATTTCTCTTTCTTTTCCTGTGGGTACTAAGATGTTTCAGTTCCCCACGTTCCCTTCTCATATACTACTTTACTCATATATGGATACTTAGATTGTTTGCTCTAAGTGAGTTCCCTCATTCGGATATCTCTGGATTAATGGATATTTGCTCCTACCCAAAGCTTTTCGCAGCTTATCACGTCCTTCTTCGGCTCTTGGTGCCTAGCTATTCACCCTACGCTCTTTGTAGCTTAACCTTATTTTCATTGTTAATAATTAATATGTTTAACATTATCTCAATTATTAATCGGTTTAATTGTATTCTCTAGTTTTTGACAACTATTTGAATATCTAGTTTACCTATTTTTTTCTTCTATATATTTTTCAATGTGCTTCCTTCAAAATAATTTTCTTCGTATTACATCGTCATATTTTCATAAATTCTTTTCGGCATACAAACGTATAGTCTCAAACAATTTATTCAATATTCCTTGTACTACTCGAATCTTATTTCGAACTTTTCAAACACCTTCATATTATAGCTATGCTTGATGTTTGCGTGGTGGAGATAAAGGGAGTCGAACCCTTGACCTCCTGCTTGCAAGGCAGGCGCTCTAGCCAACTGAGCTATATCCCCATGGCTTATATTAATGTACTTTTTTGAAGAGTACATTGAAAAATAAACAATAAACCTTCTCCGGAAGATTGAACTTAATCAATCTTCCAAAACTTCGTCTTTCTCCTTAGAAAGGAGGTGATCCAGCCGCACCTTCTGATACGGCTACCTTGTTACGACTTCACCCCAATCATTGATTCTACCTTCGACTGCTGCCTCTTTACAGTTGGCTCACAGGCTTCGGGTATTCCCAACTCTCATGGTGTGACGGGCGGTGTGTACAAGGCCCGGGAACGTATTCACGGC
>ENA-UEQP01003501-UEQP01003501.1-human-gut-metagenome-genome-assembly--contig:-NODE-3501-length-10165-cov-4.100416_pt1 | contig 10165 bp, 10 predicted proteins | sample MGYA00242951_ERZ507951 | MGnify/ENA primary metagenome ERZ507951 (study PRJEB26167, sample SAMN06115539) | human gut metagenome | host: Homo sapiens | place: China:Shanxi | collected 2015-11-18...
GCCGTTCGCCAGAATGAACAGGACGGAGCGTTCGTCATCGAGAAGCTGGATGGAAGAAGGAGCGAAGAGGGGCTGCATGCCGCAAGCTTGCCACAGCTGTTGCGGGGCTGCAAACACGATATTGTAAAAAATATATGAATGATTTCAAAATATTAGTATAAATATGCTTGTTTTTTTGTGGATTTGGCGCTATGCAGGTCACAGGCAGCCCGATAATTTTTTTCGGGAAAGTGGAAAAAGTGCTTGCTTTTGTTAATAAGATTTATTATCAATAACTCAACGGGGAACGGAACAAGACCTCCTCTACAACAAGCACATCAACAGAGCCACGGCTCGGGAGACAGCATATGAAATCTTTGAAAGGTACCCAGACCGAGAAAAACATCCTGACCGCTTTCGCCGGTGAATCTCAGGCCCGCAACCGTTACGACTTCTTTGCTGCCAAAGCCAAAAGCGATGGCTACGTCCTGGTCCGCGACATCTTCCAGGAAACCGCCCTGCAGGAAAAGGAACACGCCAAGCGCCTGTTCAAGTTCCTTGAAGGCGGCGATGTGGAGATCGTGGGTGCTTTCCCTGCCGGCATCATCGGTGCCACCGAAGCCAACCTGCTGGCCTCCGCTGCCGGTGAAAACCACGAGCACACGGAAATGTATCCTTCCTTCGCCGCTGTGGCCGAAAAGGAAGGTTTCTCCGAGATCGCCGCTGTGATGCGCAACATCGCCGTGGCCGAAGCCTACCACGAAAAGCGCTTCCTGGCCCTGGCCAAGGACATCAAGGAAGGACGCATGTTCATGCGTGAAAAAGCCACCGTGTGGCGTTGCCGCAACTGCGGTTGCCTGGTGGAAGGTACCCACGCTCCCGACCTGTGCCCGGCCTGTGCCCATCCCAAGGCCCACTTCGAAGAACTGAACTACACCTTCTAGTCCTTTCCTGACGTAGCCTGCCCGCTACAGTATGGATACCCGGGGCCGTGGCATGATACCGCGGCCCTTTCACAGCATGCAAAAAAGGCCATCCCTTCTTGGAGGGATGGCCTTTTGTTGTTCAAGGGGCCTGTCTCCGGCGGCAGAGGCCGAAGTGGTACGAGGGCTTTTTTATGTGGGGTGCGAGCTGAAAGAGCCGTCTCCACCGGAATGCCCTGGGGATGCTGCGAGACAAAAGCAGACAAAGAAGGCCGGACAAGCCAGTGACCGGCGCTTTGCCGGGGCCGTCTGCCATACTGTGCCCTTTCGGCATCACGCAGCGCCAGCGACCGCCTCCCCTATCCGCCAGTTTTTAGGGCAGGCGCGGCCCCTGGCCCGAGAACAGATCGAAGTTGTTGCCCAGGCGTCCGGCGCCGTTGAGCAGGGTCTTGCTCAGGGAAAGATAGTCCGTGCTGCTTTTGCTGCGCAGCTGCCGTTCCCTGGCCTGGGATCCCTGTGCGGCATTGCGCTGGTTCCAGGCCTGGACTTCCTGATTGTAGGCCGCGCGTTCTCCCTGTTCCTCGATGGACAGAGCGTCCAGTTCTCCTTTTTCCCGCAGGTCCAGCTGGCTGTCCAGCTGGCTGCCGCTGTCGATCTGCGCCCCCGAGGCCCCGGCCTGTGCCCGCTGCTTGCCGACCAGCAGGGACGTTTCCTGCCGTTTGCGCACCGCCGCATCGTAACTGTCGGCCCGGGTCTGCCGGGCTTCTTCCTCGGCCATGCGGGCATTCTCTTCCGCCACCTGCGCATTGCGCCGGGCCATGTCGGCGGAGAATTCCGCCTGTTTGCGCTGCTCTTCCTGACGGCTCACGGCACTCCAGGTGCCCACGGCGGTGCTGGCAAGGGTCACGGCGGCCCCCAGCAGGGCCGCGGTACTGCTGGCCACGGCCATCAGCGCAGCTCCTTGTGCCAGACGCTTTCCGTATGGCGGGCCCCCAGACGGCGATACAGGGCGTCACAGGGGCGGGAGGACGGAGAGCTGTACTGGATCACATCCGCGCCGCGTTCCCTGAGCCCGGCCTCGGCCGTGTGCAACAGCCGCAGGACGGTCAGGCCCTTGCGGGCGGCCGGGGCCAGATACAGTCCGTCCAGGGCGGCCAGACGTTTGCCCTGACGGTGCGGGCAGTCCGTAAGGGTGAAGGCGGCGTAGCCCTGCAGCTTGCCGGAACCATCCCGGGCCGTCACCACATGCAGCATGCCCAGGCGCTCCCAGCAGGCATAGCGTTCCGTGTCCAGGGCATAGGCCTGCGGGCCGAACAGGGCGGCCTCGCTCTCGTCCCAGTGGGCCTGCAACAGGGGCGGCAGCTCCGGCAACAGGCGGGCGAGCGGTTCACAGTGACAATGGATCATGGTGCCTCCTTGGTTTATATCTCCGCAAATTCCACATCCAGGCTCAGGGCCAGCAGATGGAAGGGCAGGGGGCGTTCCTGCACCAGCCAGATAGTGGCCGAGGGGCTGTGCCCTCCGACGGGCAAAAAATCCACATCGCCGCTGAAAGGCCGGCAGGCCTCATCCCAGCGCCGGGGCAGGAAGGGGATGTCGTAGAGTTCGTCGCGGCTGGCCCCGTAGCGGCCGCCCACGCTGCGGTACAGGCGCAGGCAGCAGCGGCCCAGCGCCCGTTGCCGTCCCAGCGTGCTGCCGGATTCGCCGTTGCCTTCCACGGGCAGGGGCGACAGGACCGAGGCATAGGCCAGGCCCGCCTGGACGATGCGGGCGGCAAAGGGCAGCCGGATGCGGCCCTGCCGCATCACGCAGCCTTCCACGGGGCTCCCGTCCGCCAGCACGGCCAACGACTGCCCTTCCAGATGGTCGAGCCCGTCCACGTCGTTTGCCGCTTCTTCCCGGCGGATACTCAGGCCGCAATCCACGAAGAAGGCTTCCTCCACAGGATCGCTGTCCTGCCACTGGGGGGCCAGGCGTTCCAGACAGTAGCGGCTCCCGCCGTCCGCATCCCGGCGGCGGACCACTAGCAGCAGTTCGTCGCTGTCCGGGCCGGAGATGCTGCACACGGACAGCACCTCGCCGGCCGTGGGGTGGCGGCTCCAGCCCCAGATGTCGTGCTCCTTGAGATAGGTCAGGGCCAGCAACAGGCCGTCGTCGCGCACGATCCAGAGCACGGACCCGGGTGTCTGCTGATAGGCCCACTGGCGCAGACGGTGGCCTTCGAACAGATGCGGGGCCAGGATGGAGAGGTCATTGCCCGCGTAGCCGTCTTTTTCCAGCGAATAGAACAGGTCGCGCACATGGGCGCCGTGGCGCTGCACATGCAGGATGGCATTGCCGATGATGATGGGCGCAAGGCCCGCGCTGCCCCAGTAGGACTGGGCCGTGATGGTGATGTTGCCCGGGGTGATGGCACTGCCGTTGCCGCTGGCCTTGTATTCGCTGCCCGAGGTACCCAGCAGCAGATCCCCGAAGCTGGCCGCCCAGGCGATGGCGTCGATGGAGCCGGACGCGATAAGGTATTCCACCGGGTCGTCGTCCTGCAGGGGGCGGGACTTGCGGAAGTTCTCGAAGTCCCCGCTGCGCGAAAGGTAGAAGGCCTGCGGGCTGTCGCGTGTGCCCGCCAGGACCATGCGCTGCTGGTGGAAGGCCACCACGGACGGATTGTTGCCGTCGGCGAACGGGTCCCAGTCCTCGCGCGGGGTATCGGCCGTGTCGGCCTGATAGTTGTTGTCCGAAAAGGTCGTGCCGCTGCTGACGCCGATGAAGCCGTAATAGCCTGCCTCCTCCCGGTAGATGTTGTATTCCGTGGCGCCTTCCACGGCTGTCCAGGAGATGTCCGTGCGGTTGCCCACCACCCAGTCGGAGGGATGTTTGCCGTCACAGCTGCCCGCCTCCGAGGCCAGCGACTGCTTGCCGTTGGCGTCCACGGCCACGATCTTGTACCGCAGCGTGTAGCCGAGCCCCGCGTCATCGTCGTTGTTGCCGCGCACGAACGTACAGTCGGGGGCCTGGGGAGCGGGCAGGCTGCTGTTGAGGGCCACGGCTTCCAGCGTCCAGCGGTACCCGTGGCTGCGGATGGCATTGTCGGGAAGGGGAGCTTCCGGATCACTGTCCGTACTGCGGACGAGCTTGTGCAGCGGATAGGCCGTGTGAGCCAGATAGACGGTATCCCCCACCTGGGCGGCGCAGATCTCCAGCAGATGCCGGGCCTCGTAGGGCGTGGGCAGGCGGGGGAGGGCCCCTGTCTGCCTGTCGAAGCCGTGGATGTCGGCGATGCACAGGGAATGACCGGAAAGGACGAGCACGAAGTTTTGCTCCGCCAGAGCATTGAAGCTGAAGGGCAGGAGCACGGCCTCATCCTCTAGGCTGCCCAGGAACAGCGTGCCGGGGCGGCGGCGTACGTCACCGTGCAGGCCGGGCAGCATGTTCTCCATGCATTGCACGGAACTGCCGTAGCGGGAAAGATCATAGCGCGCGGCCAGGATGGGCGAGACCTCGCCGCCGGTGAAGTTGTGCAGGGCTATGCGCATGGGACCTCGAAAAAAGGTGGAGGTTGCGGGCGAGGCAGGCCTGTCAGAAGAAGACCTGCAAGGATTGTCCCGGAGCCCTTTGAAGAAGGCAGCATCACGGGACGTGGAAGGGGCTTGGGGGATCGGGGCAGACGCAGGGAATCAGTGTTTACTTTACCGCAGCTGTCTCTGCCTGTGCGTTCTCGGACACGGGCCGTGACGCTGCGTGTCCGGGCCGGCAGCCGTAGCACAAAAGACGGGACATTTCCGCATCCGCCGGCGCTCAGGCCGCGCCCGCCTCTTCCCACTGCCACAGGCCTTCCGTGCCAGGCGTCCAGACGCAGGCGGGCATGTCGGCCCTGGCCAGCCAGAGCTTGCCGTCATAGCTGTAGTAGCTGCCGTTCTTCACGTCCATGCCGTAGAGGAAGGCGAAGGGATGCTCCCGGCTGCCATCCGGCTCGTCGCCGGTCTCCGGGTCCACGGACAGCGGGCGGTACACGGCCAGCATCCCGGTGGCATCCGGGGGCTGGTCCTCGATGGCAGTCACTTCCTGCATCACCTCATAGACGATGCCCTTGTGGGCCAGGCGGTAGCCCTTGGCATAGGTCTGGCCGGCGGCCCAGTCCGCGAACAGCCCGGCCCTGGCGAAGGTGGCGAACTCGGCGGCGGCGAAGGCACCCGTCTGCACCATGTCCGCCTGCATCCGGGCCATGAGGATGGTGGACGACTGCGCCCTGGCCTCGGCAAGGGCCTGTGCGGCCAGCTCTTCTTCCGTGGGGGGAAGGACGGCTTTGATGACGAAGCTCCCGTCCGCCTCCTCGATGTAGGCATTATTGTTCATGCACCACTCGGCGGCTTCCGGGGGGTATGTGGAATCGAATGTTTGTCCGATGGAAAAAGGCATGGTTGCTCCTTAATAGCCCGCTACGTACCAGGAGATGGAGATCCCGCTCGTAGGACGCTTGATGGTGAAGTTGGCCGTGGCGCGTGCGGATATGACGGACGAGCCTTCCAGATAGTTATCAGCGTTCACCTCGCCGATGGCGACGGTGTACGAGGTGGAAGTGAACGGCGTATGCAGCGATATGGTGGTCGATGCGCCACTGGTCGTCGTGGTGCCGCCCTGTTCGATGAAGCCGTTGGACCATTTGCGATACCACGAGGAACCGGACCGCCAGGTCGCGGTAACATAGGCGTTCGGTTTGGCGACACCATCGACGGCGCTCTGCGCGGCATCGGCGGCAGCTTTGGCCGTATTGGCGGTCTCGGCGGCCGCGTCAGCGGCAGACTGGGCGGCAGTCGCAGCCGTCTGGGCTTTGCCGGCAGCGGTCGCGGCGGAGGCTCCCTTGTCGTATGCGGCTTTTACGGCACTGGCCGTAGCAGCCAGAGTTGTGCTGGTAGAATTGGTGGCGGAGGAGAGCTGCACCACGCCCTTGGCGGAAGTGGACGCACTGGCGACGCTGAGGGTCCCGTCGGCAGCAACAGAGAGGTTCGTGCCGACCTTCACTTTGCCTGCCACAGAAGTGGTGGCGATGGGGACGGTAGCGGACGATCCGGGAGCCCCGCGCAGGTCCACAGCCTGTCCCCACGAACCGTCGGGCTCCTTGAAGCGCAGCGCCGCCCACTGCCCTTAATGCTCAGGCGGCAGGCCGTAAGCTCCATCCGCACCGGCAGGGCCGGGGGCACCGGGAGCTCCACGGGCTCCTGTATCTCCCTTGGGGCCCGGCTCTCCCTGCGGCCCTTGCGGTCCCTGGGGGCCCGTGGCCCCCGTATCGCCCTTGGGGCCCGGTTCGCCCTGTTCCCCCTGCTGTCCGGCGGGGCCCGCGGGACCGGTGGCGCCGTCAGCTCCTGCAGGGCCCTGGCTGCCCTGTGCGCCGCGCTCGCCCTGGGGGCCTCTGGCACCGATCCTGACCCAAAAGGCAGACGCGTTCTCCTGCGGCGCAGTCCCGGCGGGGGCGTCTTTGACGCATTCCCAGACCTCCCCGTCGAGCGTCACACGGTCAAGGACCGTATAGCTCTGCGCACGGCTGTACTCGCCCCGGAACACAGGGCGCACGCGCCCGATCTTAAGCGTCGGCATAGGTCACCTCCAGTTCGCCGTCGGCATCGATGGAAAAAGCGGCCTCAGGCTGTGCCGCCCCCGTGTAGTTCATGGCAAGGTCGCCGTCGCCATCCACCACGAACTGGATGAAGGTGGCATCCAGTGCCGTGGTGATGTCTCCCGCCTCTCCTTTCGGCCCCTGCGGCCCGGGCTCTCCGGGATCGCCTTTCTCTCCCTTCTCTCCTTGCAGGCCTTGCGGCCCCTGGGGACCACGGGCACCGGTGGTGCCTTGCTCTCCTGCTGGCCCGGCCGGGCCCGCGATGCCCTGGATGCCCTGGGGGCCCCGTTCTCCGGGCAGCCCCTGCGCACCTTGCAGGCCTTGCGGTCCCTGTATCCCTTGCGGGCCACGCTCTCCCTGATCGCCCTTGTCCCCCTTGGCACCCTGTGGCCCTGCGGCACCGGCCGGTCCTTGAACACCGGGCATGCCGCGCGGGATCTTGAAGAAGAAGCGCAGGGAATCCGGCACGAAGTCCACGGCCGCGGCCTCCCCGGGCTCCAGCGTCTCCGCCTCCGCCGTAAGGCTGCCGATGTTCAGGCAGCTATCCCGGGCATCTTCCAGCAGTTGCCGTGCGGCCTGCTCGTGCCCTGCCGCGGCCTGTTCGCTGGCGGCTGCCCGCGAAGCACTGGTGATTGCGGTCTGTGCGCTGCTTTGGGCGGTACCGGCGCTTTTGACGGCCTCATCCCGCGCCCGCAGCAGTTCCAGCGCCATGTCTTCCGGCGTCTCGTCACTGGTGGGGGGCAGGATGACCGCCCGCTGGAGTTGTTCCAGCAGCTGCTGGCGTTCGGCCGTGGCCCTGTCGAGGCCCGTCTCGATGACTTCGGCATCGAAGCGGGTCCCGGACACCAGGTCGATCTGCTGCTCGAACGGCATGTTGCGGGTGATGGCCAGTTTCCAGCCCTCAGGCAGGGGCGCGCCGTCGTGGAGATAGGTCACGCTGCCGCCGTCGTCGTTCAGACGGGCCTTCCAGCCACTGGCGGGCCGGCTGGTGCCGTCGGGGCCGGTCAGGGTCACGGACAGCTGGTCCGTTCCCCAGACTTTGAAGGAAAAGGGAAAATCCGTGGCCGTACCGTTGCCTTCGAACAGGGCACGGCCGGGACTGTAGGGCATGGTCATGCGAACTCCGGGAAAGGGGCGGACATGGAACCGCCGTACGGTGAAGGGCGGACAGGCGCCGTCAGCGGGCCTGCAACCAGCTGTCGGGCAGGGGCAGGGGACGGCGTTCACTGGCATCGGACTGCCGGGCCTGGGGCAGACTGGCGCTGTAGAGCTGCTCCAGTTCCGCGATCTTCTGGCTGTTGCTCTTGAGCAGCGGCGCCGCCAGCAGGCAGGCCAGCTTGCGGGCCAGCATGTGGGCGAAAAGGTCGTCGAACTGATGGCAATGGCGCACGTCTTCCGTATAGAGCAGCAGGGCCCGGCTGGCGCTGGTGAGCAGGATGGTGGCATCACCGGCGGGATCCCGTGCAAGGCAAAAGGGACGGGGCAGCAGGCCTTCGTGCCGGACCTCGTAGGCCTTGAGGCAGGACTCGGGCAGGGCGTAGGCAAAGCGGTATTCCAGCTCGAATCCCGTGGGCAGGGCCACACGGGCCAGCCAGGCCCGGCGCTGGGCAAAGGCCCAGGGATAGTCCCGCAGGGCCTGCCGCCGAGCACTGTCCCAGTACAGGCGGCATTGCAGGGCCTCGGGCGTGTTCTCGTCTTCGGCGGCGATGCTGCGGGCGCCCAAAAAGCCCAGGGCCCGGTTCCAGATGGCTATCTGGGTCAGGGTATCCATATGTCTTCCTTGTGATGGCATCAGGCAGGGGGACACGGCTGTGTCCCCGTGATCCGGGGCTGCGGGACAGCACAGCCGTCCCGCCCCCGGAAGGGAATGATCCTTGTCCGACGGTCGCGGGCATGGACCAGTCGGATGGCCGGACATCACGAGGGCCCGGTTCCATCCCGTTCAAAAGGGCTAGCGCACGCGCAGTTCCTTTTCGTAGGGGAAGTCCTCCTCGCGCAGCAGGGCCGCGAAGACATGCCCGTCATGGCTGCCGCTCCCGGACGGGGCCAGCTTGAGACGCAGCCAGCTCTTGCGCACGGCCTGGGGCACGAAGCGCCAGCCCAGGCGGGCGCCTTCGCCCAGCTCCTCCCCCGGGACGCTGATGGCGGCGCCGGGCACGTCCTGCCATTCGCCATCGGCGCTGTCGGCCTCCTGCAGGGTCCGGTCCAGCGAGGTGGTCCGTTCTTTGGCGAAGCCCCTGGTCACGGAGATGCGCAGCGGCATGGGCTCCATGCGGCCGGGCAGGCGCAGGGCCGTGAGGGGCACAGCCTTGCCGGTGCTTTCGGCACTCAGGGGGCCTTCGAAAAGGATGCAATGACTGTCGATGATGGCCATGAAAACTCCTTGTTTCCTGAAAAAATGCATGGGGATCGACCGGATGGCGGTCGTGAGGAGGGAAGGGAGACGGCGCCGGAAGGCATGCTCCGGATCACCATGAAGAGGAGGGAGACGACGTGCCTCCGGCGTCACCGTGCGGCCCTCTGCGAGCAGTTCCGGGAGCTGTATCCCGGCGGCAACGGCACAGGATCGTCCCCTCTCGCGAACCGGGCCGCCTAGATGGAGGCCTCGTCCGAGGTGATGGCATCGCACTGGCGCACGGGGCGGCCGTGCAGCACGGGCACGGCCTTGGCATCGAAAAATTCGCCGTAGTGCAGCTGCACCTGCCCGGCATCGGAGTTCTGGAGTTCCAGCGCGGTGAGCACATCGGCGTTGGCGTACCAGACGGCTTTCTGGCGCAGATGCTGGGGCATGCGGTTCTTGGCTTCGATGGTCAGCTTCTGCAGGTCCACGAAACCATCCTCGCCCTTGCGCTTGCCCAGCGCGGCCACGGGCACGTTGGCGATGCGCACCACCCCGCGCCAGTCGCGCACGGCCAGACCGCAGCGCCAGTTGTATTTGTCGCCCGTGACCTGATATTTGCGGCCGTTCTCGTCCTGCGCCATGTAGGTCTTGAGGTCCTCGTGGGAAAGGCCGCCGCGGCTGCCCTTGGGGTAGATGCCGTGCACGGACTGCGGTCCCCAGGAGACCAGCCAGAGCGACGTGCAGCCGCCGTCGCGGCCGCCGGCATCCAGCACGTTCTCGGCATCGCTGGCCGGATACCGCATGGCCAGGCCGTTGAATTCGTCGGGGTTGCGGTTGCTGTCGCCGTAGAACAGGGTGCGGGCCACCTTCTGGCGCATGGCCTCGGCAAAGGCGATGCCCTCGCTCATGCGGAAGGAGCGGTCGCGGTCGCCGTACAGGCGGATCTCTTCCACATCCAGTTCCATAATGGCCTCAAGGATGCCGCAGCCTTCCTTGACCTGGCTCCACTGGGATTTGGCGGGCGGCGTGCCCTGATAGAGGCGGCGCCAAGTCGGTTCAGGGATGCCAGTGCGAATGGCATGAACGTAGCCATCCGTCTTGTTGCACTCTTTCCATCTGAGGAGTTTGAGAATCGGGTCTCGTTTAGACAAGACTTCAGCAATCGGAATAATCTGACCTTGCGGGTCAAGTCTCGATGCGAGGTCAACCAGTGTTGGATATTCAGCAGCCATCGTAATCACTCCTAAAAATTAGTTCATCTTCGAGTTAGGGAAAAAAGCCCGGGCGCGCTCTGCTGTTGAGAGTTCACCC
>ENA-UEQP01003513-UEQP01003513.1-human-gut-metagenome-genome-assembly--contig:-NODE-3513-length-10135-cov-4.635415_pt1 | contig 10135 bp, 1 predicted proteins | sample MGYA00242951_ERZ507951 | MGnify/ENA primary metagenome ERZ507951 (study PRJEB26167, sample SAMN06115539) | human gut metagenome | host: Homo sapiens | place: China:Shanxi | collected 2015-11-18...
AACGGTTTGACAGCTTCATGGCGCATGGCAGAGTCCTTTTTTTCAGCGCGCCCTGCGGCTTTGGAAAGACCGTGCTGGCGGACGCGCTGCTGCGCGGGCGGAACGTGCTGCGGCAAAGCGCGGCAGACCCGGACTGCACGATCCCACCGTCAGCGCAGGATTGGGACATTCTGCTGATCGACGATCTTCAGCTCATGCAGGAGGAAGCCGGGCAGCAGGCTCTTTGCGAATTGATTCGCTCAAGTCCGGAGCGCCATTTCGTGCTGCTCTCGCGCGGTGTGCCGCCCGGCTGCCTGACGGCGTTTCAGTACACGGGGCTGATGACGGTGCTGGAGGCCGACGACCTGCTTTTTGACGCGGACGATGTGCGGCGACTGTTTCAGCTTTCGGGAGCAAATGTAACAGATAGCGAGATCGACGGAATTTTGAAAGAATCCGTGGGCTATCCGCTGGGCGTAGCCATCACCGCCCGGTGTATGTCTCCGGGCAAGCCGTGGACGCCAGAGTTGGCGGCGCGGGTGTTCCACGAGGTGTTCCTCTACTTTGAGACCGCCATCTACCGGCGCTTTGACCTGCCGGTGCGGCGCTTCCTGTTGGAGCTGGCTCCCTTTGAAAGCTTTGACCTGGAAATGGCGCGGATGGTCAGCGGCGATCCCCGTGCCGGCGAACGGCTGGACTGGCTTCTTCGATACACCACTATGCTGCGCTACGACGACTGCCAGCGCTTCCACTTCTGGTCGGGTTTCCGAGCTTTTCTCCTCTGGGAGATGGAACGGGAGTATACCGAGGAAAAGCGCAAAGCGCTCTTCAGCCGGGGCGGGCTGTACTATGAGCTGAAGGAGGACTACGCCCACGCCCTAGAATGCTACACCAGCGGCGGCGACCATTCCAAGGTCTCCGAGCTGCTGGTGCGCAATGCAGAACTCCACCCCGGCATGGGGCACTATGCCGAGATGGAAAAATACTACCGCAGCCTGCCGGAGGCAGAAATTCTCGCCTCTCCCTCGCTGATGCAGGGCATGAGCATGCTCTGCGCGCTGGCGATGGACTACGAAGGCTCGGAGCGCTGGTACGGCGAGCTGCAAGCATTTGCCGAGCGCTGCGGCAGGCAGGACGCCGCCGGAAAGCAAGCCCGCAGCCGCCTTGCATGGCTGGACATTTCTCTCCCCCAGCGGGGCGTGAACGGTCTGACGGAAACCATTCCCGCCGTGTTCCGGCTGCTGATGAACAAGGAAGTGACGCTGCCGTCCTTCTCCGTCACAAGCGCGCTGCCCAGCATCGTGAACGGCGGCAAGGACTTTTCCGCATGGAGCAAAAAGGACGACCTGCTCTACAAAACCCTCCGTCTCCCCGTGGAGGCGGTGCTGGGGCGGGACGGCGTGGGTCTTGCGGACTGCGCCATCGCCGAGAGCAAGTTTGAAAAGGGCGAGGATGTGACCGGGCGGATGCTGTCCCTTCTCCCGCAGCTGAACGAGGTCCGTAACCGGGGCACGCCGGACATGGAGTTCGCCGTCAGCGGTCTGCTGGCCCGCAGCCAGCTGGCAAATGGACAGCCCGCCGACGCGCGGCGCACCATTGAGGTACTCCGTGAATGCTTTGCCGAGCGCGGGTTGACACGCTTTCTGCCCAATATGGACGCCATGCTCTGCCGTATTGACATGCACACCGGCGACCTTGACGCGGCGGACGCGTGGTATCGGGAAAAAGCCCCGCGCGAACCCACACGCCTGAACGTCATGCGGCGCTACCAGTATCTCACCCAGGCCATGGTGGAGCTGGCGGACGGCAGGCCGGACACAGTGCTGCTGACGCTTGCCCCGCTGGAGCCGTACATCCAAAACTGCGCCCGCATCATCGACGGCATTCACCTGAATGTCCTGACTGCCATCGCCCTGCACCGCAAGAAGGACGAGCGGTGGCGCGAGCGATTGACGGCGGCGCTGGACGCGGCGGCGGAGTACCGCTTCATCCGCACCGTCAGCGTATACGGCACGGCGGTGCTGCCGCTGCTGGAAGCGCTGGACTGGAACGGCGACAAGGCATGGCGCAAGCGGCTGATGGCGGCGGTGCGGACGCAGGCGGCGTTCTACCCGCATTTCCTCGAACCCCGCCTTGCCCCCGGTGAGGAGCTGACGCCCACGGAGCTGCAAATTCTGCATCTGATCTGCGCGGACAAGTCCAACGCCGAGATCGCCCGGATCATGGACGTGAAGCTGCCGACCGTAAAGACCCACGTCAGCCACATCCTCGACAAGCTGGACGTGAAGCGCCGGGCGGAGGCCAAGACCGCCGCGAAAAAGCTGCGGCTGATTCCGGATGATCTATAAAAGCTGTGCCTGTGCTTGAACGGGCTGAATATAAACCCTATACGCATATCCTAAAGGAGGATCTTATGAAAAAACGAGTATTGAGTATGCTCATGGCGCTGGCGCTGTGCCTGACGCTCCTGCCCGCGCCCGCGCGGGCGGAGGAGGACACGCCGGAGGGCGGTGCCATCGTGCAGGAGGAGCAGCAGGAAAAAGCTCCGGCTGCGGAATCGCCCGCCATATTGGAACAGGCGGCGGAAAATGGCATTGCCGCTCAGAACGGCGGGGACAGCACCGTGGAAAACGCAGTGGCGGAGGTCACCATCGACGGCACCACCACGCAGTACGCCAACATTGACGCGGCGTTTGCGGCGGCACAGCAGGCTGGCAGCGCCACGGTGAAACTGCTGACGGATGTGACGACCACAAGCGAAATCGAGGTCGACAGCGGCACGTTTACCATTGACCTGAACGGGAAGAAATGGGAAGGCACGGATACCCATACACTTCTGGTCAGCGGCGGTAACGTGACCGTGACAAGCACGGATGGTGTTGGCACGATTACCTGTTCCAGTCACAACGCCATTTATGTAGACTCCGGTGCCACCGTCCATGTCAAAAGCGGTGTGCGGCTGAACCAGCTCTACACAATGAAAAACGCTAAGCTGACATTGGATGTGGGCGTGATCATTACAGTTAAGTTCTTTACGCAGGCGGATAATATTGCTCCGTTTCTGGCAGGCAAGGCATTGCAGAGTTGCGATGAGAACGGTACGCTGATAGAGGGTCAGTATAAGTCTATTTATGATAGTTACCGTATGGATGACACCGGCTGCGTCATCGTGATCGAACACAAAAGCTGCACAGGCACTCCGTCTACGGAAACCCCCTGCCCGATTTGCGGCTACGACGGCACACAGACCAAGCCAACCGAGCCGGAGAATCCCAATCCCGACGTGGCAGAGGTAAATGGCACAAAATACAAAACCCTTGCGGCAGCGATTCAGGCGGCAAATGGTGCAGATATCACGCTGCTGCCGATTGTTAGTGAGAATGTTGTCGTTGATGGCGACAGCATCAAGGCAGGCGTTATTCTGGGTAACGGCAAAACTATAGGCGACATACCCTATCCGTCCAATTGGGTGGCAGATCGTAACGGCATTCCATTGACCATGGAAGCCGGAGAGATTACGCTCAAGGATGGCGCGCTGGCGCAATTCAGCGCGAGTAGCAGTGCTAACGTCGCAATTGCACTCAAGGGCGGCACACTGATCGTGGAGAAGACAGTAACGAAAATTATAGGCAGCAACCGTTCCGATTCTGTGCAGCATGCCGCCATCGAGGCGACCGGCGGCGTGCTGGCTCTGCAGGGCAATACCCTGCTGGACGGCGGCTTAACTATGAGCGGCGATGCACAGCTGAAAAACAAGCTGACAGCCGGCACATTTACCAACAGTGGAAGCGAGACTTACAGCGTCAGCGTAGAGGGCTCTAGCCAATACGGCGCGGTGTTCGATCTGCTGGAGACAGGCTATGCTTTTGCCGTATACAACGAAGATGCCCTGACAGGCGATGTAATTGCCAAGGATACTACTACCAGAGAGCTGACAGAGGATGTTGCTGTCATCAAGTGTACGCATAAGGACGCAAACAACAAAAATCTGTTCAAGGATAACACATGCACAGGCTGCGGCTTCACCTGTGCGCATGAAACGGTTGAAAATGGTGTTTGCACCGTCTGCAAACAGCAGATGAAGGCAAAGGCTATCGCAAGCGATGGCACAGAAAAGTACTATCTCGAATTGCAGGAAGCCTTTGAAGGCGTTGCGGATGGCGGCACGGTGACGATGCCGACAACGCTTACAGATGATGACACGATCAGCTTCTGCCGTGATGCAGAGGGAAATCCTGTCGAAAAAACCGTTACGCTCATGATGAATGGGCATAGCCTGTCCTATGAGGGCGCTTCGCCTTTGCATATACAGAGCGGCAAGCTGATCATCGGCGATGAAGCAGCGATTTCCCAGCCTGCACGAGCGGCGGTGCCTGCTGTCTTCGTAGATAACAATGAGCAAAGCAAGGACAGAGGTACGCTGGAATTCAAAGGCAAGGCAAACCTTACCGGCGGCTTGCTCATCCAGAACTACGGCAAGCTGGTGGGCGGCCTGAAGGAAGGCACGATTATCACAAGCAACGGTACATACAGCGTTTCTGTAGAGCGATCTATAGATACCTACGGCAATGTGCTGGGGCTACTGGGCGATGGCCTTGCTTTTGCGAAATATGACGCGAGCGCAGAAAACAAGGCGGGCGCGCTCGTCGACGGAAGTGTAAATCAGCTGACCGAGGACGTTATCGTGGTGGCACACAAGCATAGCCCGAAGTATACGCAGAATCCCGACCCGGATGCGCTCCAAACCTACATCTACATCTGCGACTGCGGCTTCGTATGTCCGCACGATCGCTTCACGAACAGCATCTGCGACATCTGCCACGCGGCGTGTACCCATGACGAGTATACCAGCGACGATAAGTGTGCTCGCTGCGGCGCGCCGTTTGCGGTGCGGGTGGAGTGTACCGATAGCGTGGGTATCACATCGAACAAGCTGTACATGAAGACTACCACTCAAGACGGCACCGATGATACGCTGCGACAGGTCTTTAACGAGGCCGCAGATGGCAGCACCATCACCCTGCTGGCAAACGGGATGCTGCCTAGCGGCATATATGCCAGCAAGACCCTCACGCTGGATCTGAACGGACATAGCCTGAGTGGGTACAGCTTGAATGTGGGCGGCCTTACGGCCACGAGCCAGGTTCGCACCGGCAACCTGACGGTCATTGACAGCAGCGGCGGCAACGGCGCGGTGGGAGTGACCGTGCGGGACGGCGGTACACTGGTATTTGATCCGAAGAATGACAGCACCACCCTGCTCCAGCTGGAGGTTTGGGGCGGTACAGTCGAGCTGTACGGCGGAAAGATTTCGAGACAAGGTCTGCGGCTGAATAACAGCATCACATTGGGCAATCTGCTTCCCCAGAATGCGGGGCTTGCTTACTACTGTGGCGACACGCAGCTCACGCTGGAGGAAGCCGCTTCCAAGACCTGCGACCTGGTGGTAAAGTCCTGCGCCCACGGCGGCAAGAACGGCTTTGACAACAACTTCACTGCCTGTCCCTACTGCAACGCGCCTGCGGTGGCTGAAACAGCCTTGAACAATGGCGAGGGCAACCGCCCGCAGCGGAGATTTGCTGATTTGCAAACGGCCCTTGACGCAGACAGAGACGGCGGCGCAGAACTCACGCTGCTGGCCGACGTGACCGGCGATTATACCATCGACGGCACGAAGGTCACGGGACTTGACCTGAACGGCCATTCCATCAAAGGCACAGTGACGGTCAAGGGCACCCTCACCACCACCTTGAGCAACACGAAAAACACGACCACGGTCAGCATTGATGCGGTCGTTGCCTACAAGGGTGCAAAACTTGGCGGGTCGAAATATCCTGCCGTGATCGGCACATTGACGTTGGCAGAGGGCGCGACGTGGAAAACGATTCTGAATGACACAGCACTTGGATACAAGGTGTTCAACGCGGATGGCACCCACAAGTGGTATGCTCGGGATGATGTCAAAGGCTCGCAGTTGAACAATGTTATCATCAATAGACTGCCCATCACCACCAAGACCTTGAATCTGAAGGTCGATGGCAAGAACCTGACCGGTAACCCGCCGAAGGTGGAGCGCGGCACGACCGTCCAGCTCTGCGCCAGCTGCAATACGAAGGGCGCGACGGTGGAGTTCTCCATCCTGAAGAAGGGCGAAACAACGCCCATCACCTTGACGGAGCCGAGCTATGCCGGTGGGAAGTATACAAAAGATTACTCCTTCGATACGATCGGAGAATACACCATCTATTTCACCGCCACTAAGGAGGGCTATACGGTGCAGAGCACCGAAAGGAAGCTGACCGTCACCAAGGCCGCCATCCCTGCCAGCGCGATCACTGCGCCCGCGGCAAACGCCCTGACCTACAACGGCAATAAGCAGGAACTCGTCACGGCGGGCAGCGTGGACGCAAAGTACGGCGAGATGCAGTATCGTCTGGGCACGAGCGGCGGCTTCAGTACTGCCATTCCCACCGCCACCGACGCCGGAACGTATACTGTGTGGTATCGGGTGATTGGCGATGCAAACCACAACGATACCGCACCCGCCAGCGTGGCGGTCAGCATTGGGAGGAAGCCGCTGACGCTCACTAAGGTAACGGCTGTGTCCAAGCCCTATGATGGCACAACAAACGCGGGCATTACCAGTGTGACCTTCGACGGCGTAACCTTGATCCGAGGCACAGACTACAACGTGACCGCCAGCTTTGAAGATGCCAGTGTGGGTAACAACAAGATGGTCACTGCCACAGTGACCTTGATGGAGCAGACCGCGAAGAATTACGCCCTGGAGCAGAGCAGCTTCATGACCACTGGCAGCATCACCAAGGCCGCTGCGCCTGACTTCACCAAGGAAGCTGCGCTCGTTATTGTAAACGACTGCGAAAAGACCTACACTGTGACGCTCCCCACCCTGCCCGAGCTGGAAACGCCCAAAGAGTACGGTGCACCCACCTATGAGCTGGGCGAGATCAAACTCAATGACGGCTACTACACCAGCGGCGCGAAGGTGGAAAACGGCAAGCTGACCCTGCCCATTCAGAAAAATGACGTGGAAACCACTGGCTCTGTGGGCACAGTGACCGTGGTGATCAAGAGCACAAACTATGAGAACATCACGCTGACCGTCAACATCTTCGCAAAGAACAAGATCACGCCTGTTCTGGATGGCGAGGTGACCGCAAACGAGATCACCTACGGCGACGCGCTGGGCAAGAGTACTATTTCGGGCAAGATGAAGGATCCCGCCACCGGCGCAGAGGTCGAGGGCACCTTCGTGTGGAAGGACGGCACAATCAAGCCGAATGCAAGCAAGAACTATCAGGCCGAATGGACATTCACTCCAGCGGAGGGCTATGAGGAATACGCAATCGCGACTGGCACGGTGATGGTCACGGTCAATCCCAAGTCCATCGATGGCGCAACCATCACGCTGGAAAAATACGAATTCGCGTACAACGCGGCGGAGCAATCGCCGAAAATCACCGGCGTGACGCTGGAGACCTGGGATGAAACAAGAATTACCTATGTTATCAAAAGCGGCGACAAGGCCACCGATGTCAGCGACAGCATCACCCTGACGATCGAAGGTACCGGCAACTACACCGGCAGGGCCACGGTCAAGTGGAAGATCACGCCAAAAACCGTGACGCCCACGATTGAAGTCGCGGCCTGCACCTACACCGGCGATGCGCTGGAACCGACCGTCACCCTCAAGGACGACATCGGCAACATCATCGACCCGAAGGAGTACGAGATTTTCTACAGCAACAATACCAATGCCGGTACTGCGACTGTGACCATCAAGGACGTTGACGGCGGCAACTATGTTCTCAGCGAGGCCAGCAAGACCTTCGAGATCACCAAGGCTGCCGCACCCGCAGCAGAGGCTGGCTCGCTGACCATCACCAACGGCCTGCACAAGACCTATTCTCTTGATCTCTCGACGCTGCTGCCGAAGCTGACGGCTCCCTGTGACTACGGCACGATCATCTATGATAAGAAGGTTGATGCCCATCTGGGCGTTGGCACCTTTGTTACCCTTGTAAACGGCAAGACCGGTGAGCTGACGCTGGAAGCAAACAGAAGCGGCACGGACGAAGGACAATTCGGCACGATCACTGTTACAATCTCCACGAGCAACTATCAGGATATCACCCTGACCATCCACGTCAGCGCGAAGAACAAGCTCACCCCGGTTCTGGCCGGTAAACTGACGCTCACGCCCATCAAGATCACCTACGGTGAGCCGCTGAGCAAGATCAAGATCACCGGCGCGATGAAGGCCGGCGATACGGTCGTCGAAGGCACCTTCTCGTGGCAGCAACCGGGCGATACGATTCTGGATGCGAACACGCTTGGTCATAATGTCGGATGGAAGTTCACCCCGACGGATGGGAATACCTATACGGAAGTGACCGGCACCGCAACGGTCAAGGTCGAAAAGGCTCAACAGTACGGCAAGGTCAGCATGGCAGGCTATACTTACGGTCAAACGCCAAGCACACCGACCTTGACAGACCGGACGGGTGACGGGAGCGTGACCTACTACTATAGCACCACCAATTCCAACAGCGGCGGCACAAAGTGGGAGAACATTCAGGCGGACACGCTGAACGCCGGAACCTACTATATGTACACGGAGCTTGGCGAGACAGAGAACTACGACTCGTTCACCACGGCTTGTGAGAAGTTTCGGGTATTGAGAGCGATGCCGACCTGCACGAAGCCCACCGGCCTGACGGCGATTTACGGTCAGACCCTTGCGGATGTAAAGTTGCCGGACGGCTGGAGCTGGATGAACAGCAGCGAATCCGTGGGCAACGCTTCGACCTCTGCAAAGAAGTTCAAGGCGAAGTTCACCCCGGCGGACACCACCAACTACAACATGGTGGAGAACATCGAGCTTGAAGTCTTGGTGAACAAGGCGGATCAGGCGGCTCTGACCATCCAGGGCGCGGACAGTGTGGTCTATGGTCAGGCGCTGACATTGACCACCACCGGCGGCTCCGGCATGGGCGCTGTGACCTACCGCATTGACACTGCTCACAGCACCGGCGAGGCAACCATTGATCCCAACACTGGCGTTCTGACCCCGGTCAAGGTCGGCTCTGTCAGCGTCATCGCGACCAAGGCGGGCGACAACGACTACAACGATGTCACCAGCGCTCCCTTCGTGCTCATGATCAAACCGGCCACGCCTACCGGCGAGCCGAACTACACCAAGATCACCACCAGCGGCAAGACGCTGAAGGACGCGGCGCTGACCACCGAGGGAAGCACGCTGAGTCCCAATGACGGCAAGCTGGAATGGGTGGATGACAAGGACAATGTCCTATCCGGTGATACCAAGGTCGAAGCCAACACGACCTACAAGTGGCGCTTCACGCCCACGGACACCAACTACACGACCCTGACCGGCGAGATCGAGCTGTATCGTAAGTCCAGTAGCGGTGGGGGCGGTTGGTACTACAGCTACTACACCATCCAGGCAACTGCCGGGTCTGGCGGCTCCATTTCTCCCTCCGGCAATGTCAGCGTTCGTGAGGGTGGTGATCAGACCTTCACCATCACCCCGGATAAGGGCTATGCTGTCTCCAACGTCAAGATCGACGGCAAGCGCATTGGCGCGGTGAAGTCCTACACCTTTGAGAATGTCCGTAGAACCCATACCATCGAGGTCATCTTCGTCAAGGGCACTGCCAGCGCCAGCACCGGAGACAGCAGCAATCTTCCGCTGTGGAGCGCCCTCCTGCTGACAAGCACCCTTACGCTGGCCGGCGCCGTCCACTATAAGAGAAAACGCGCACGGTAATCGTCTTATCATGCCTTAAAGGCCAACAAACAGCTCAGCTTCCGGTATTGCCCGGAAGCTGAGCTGTTCCTTTTTCACTACAAGAAGCTAATCAATGACATTTTGAGCTGCGCCACTATCCCAGCGCGGCAAGGAGACAGCATTATGAAAAGAATCACAAGAATCATTCGTCCGATCATCTGCATGGCCGTCCTTCTCTTTGCAATGACCACGGCAGTCATGGCTGCTATCTGAAAGAGACGGGGCCTATCGACATTCCCGGCAGAACGCCTTCCGGCACATCTGCGCCTCAGCCATCAGCGACTCCCGCGGGTGAAGTTATCCCCTCGGTGGACAGGCAGGCAG
>ENA-UEQP01003516-UEQP01003516.1-human-gut-metagenome-genome-assembly--contig:-NODE-3516-length-10131-cov-33.472946_pt1 | contig 10131 bp, 14 predicted proteins | sample MGYA00242951_ERZ507951 | MGnify/ENA primary metagenome ERZ507951 (study PRJEB26167, sample SAMN06115539) | human gut metagenome | host: Homo sapiens | place: China:Shanxi | collected 2015-11-18...
TCCTCTGAGGTGAAAAAAGACACCAAAATCACCGGCGGCGGCAACCTGATCCTGGGCAGTGAGAGCTTCAAGAACGCTGAACTGAAAGGCAATACCGGCGACGGCAGTTCTATTACCTATGAACTAACCGGCGGGGCGACCATGGCCAACACCAACTCCAACCGATATTTTCGCTGGACAACGGTGGGTGCGTATGTGGCAAAAGGCGTGACATTGTGCCTGTCTGTTATGTACAAACCCGTTTCTGGTGCGGATGAGTTCTGTATGGAAATCGCTTACACGGCGGGGTACTCCACCAGCCAGAGCTGGGCAACCATTAAGCCAACTGATCAGCTGGAGATTGAGCAGACGGACGGCTGGGTACTGCGGTATGGCCTGTGGACGCCGCCGGACAACGCCACCTTAAAGCTGGTGGATATGGGCAGTGGTACCACCCACGCTGGTACCGGCAACTACACCAACAAGTTTTCGCTGCTGCACCCCATGCTGCAATACGGCAACGCGCCGACCGCGTGGAATGCCAGCAGCGGCGACTACCTGACGCAGGAAAGCGCAAAAAGCTTATTTTCGCAGACCGCTGACGAGATCAAAACCGAGGTCACCAAGTCAGTGACCGAAACGGTGACGGCCAACGTGAAGGATACCGCCACCAGCGCTGCCAATGATGCCGTTGACAGCAAGCTGAAGGACTACGCCACCACAGCAACGGTGAACAGCCTGAAAGAAGATGTCTCCAGCATCAGCCAAAAGGCCGACAGCATCAGCACCAAAGTCAGCAGCCTGGAAGAAACCACCACGACCATTTCGGACGACCTGAACAGTACCAAGCAGGAGTTCAAGACGGTCAAAGAATCGGTATCCGCGATTGACCAGAAAGCCGACCGCATTACCCAGACGGTAACGCAGCGGATCACCGGCGGCAACAATATTATTGCGGGCACCGACAACTGGAACAATGCGACACTGGATGCAGGCGGCAATGACCTGAGAAAAAAAGGGACCTACACGATCAGCGGTGAATCCGTCCGAGTGACCAATAGGGCGCAGAACACCCGCTTCCATTTTGGCGCGGACAAAACGCTGGTGATTGCCAAGGGCATGACCTATTGTGCATCGGTACTGTACAAGCTCAACTCCGGCACGGACAGCCTGTTTTTGCAGTTCGAGACCAAGAGCAGCAGCGGAGCAAAAAGTTATTACGGCAATGCATTCAAAAATGCGAAGCAGGACATTGAGCTGGACAACGGCTGGAAGCTGCGCTGGGCGGCGTTCACGGCGACCGCGGACGGCCATGCAGACGGTCTGTTTATAAGTACCGCGGACGACAACGCCACCGTTACCAACGATCTGACCATCATGCACCCCATGGTGCAGATGGGCAATACCCCTACCGCTTGGACCGCCAGCACCGGCGACTATCTGACCGCCAACGAAACCAAAACCGAGATCAAGCAGACGGTGAGCGAAATTAAGCTGACGGCCAGCACAAGCGGAACCAGCAGCACCATCAAGCTGACGGCAGGCGGAACAGAGATCACCAGCGCACAGATCAACCTATCCGGCGTGGTGACATTTTCGGATTTGAGTACCTGGAACCAGGACAAGACAATCATCAACGGCGGCAACATTACCACCGGGCAGCTGCATAACCTCAACTACACCACCGTGTACGACCTGGACAACGCTTGGATACGTATGGGCACCGAGGCCGGTGAGCGTGTATTTTTGGACAACCGGCACATTGCCTGGTATGCAACCATCAACACCGGCAGCATCGGCCTGACCGGCGTGCTGTACTCAGAGGCTGGCAGCTCCTACATTGGGGCGTGCAGCAAGTACGCCAAGTACGGCTGGGTCAACGGACTCGACCCCACATCTTACGTTGGGATGCAGATCACCTACAACCGCAGCGATGACAGCGATGCCGATTTTAACACAACTCGGGTGGGTGTTTCCGGCAAGCTCAACGTGCACAACCTGGACGTTTGGGGCAGCAAATCCCGTGTGGTGCCTACCAGCTTCGGCGCGCTGAAAATGGCCGCGTTTGAAACCCCTACCCCGGCCTTTGCCGATTGGGGAAGGGGCCAGTGCGGCCCCGAAGGATGGTGCCTGATTGCCCTTGACCCGCGCTATGCGGAGACCATCGCCCAATATGGGCAGCCCGCCTGGCTGCTGACGGATTGCGATGGAACCGGCCACCTGTGGGCCGAAAACTGCGGCCAGTATGCCATTATACACGGCGCACCAGGGCAGTGCTTTGCCTGGCTCTGCATGGCCGCCCAGCGCGGCTATGAGGGCAGCTATGCCGACCGCAGTGACAGCAGCTACCCTGCCGGTGATCCGGCAGGCATTGAGCTGGCCGCCAGCACCGCCGCCCGCGCCCAGGACGAAAGCACCGCCGCCGCAGATGACCTGTTAGCCATGGACACCGGCGCAGATGAAACCGCAGACATTCTATTAGATGAATCGGAGGGATTAACATGAAGAAATTATCTGGCGTGGCGGTCGTTACGACCGCCGAAGGCGAACGCGTGAGCTACACATACATGGAACTGGACGACAACGGCAACATCACCAGCCAGAACAACCGGGGGTCTTTTGTGGCCCTTGACGAAGAGGTTCTGGCGGCCATTGCCACGCTGAAAAATGCCGTGAACGCGCGGCTGTAAAGGAGGATACCCCCCATGACTGACAACAAACGCATTAAAGAATGCAAACGCAAAGTTATTGCCGCAATTAACGAAGCAACGCTGCCGTTTGCCGTCACAGAGTTGATTTTGGAGAACGTTTTGAACGCCGTGCGTGAGAACATGGCGGCAGAGGAAATGGCAGCGGCGAACCAGCCGAACCAGGAGAAAAACGAATGAAACAGGGAACGCAATTTGTGCTGCCCGTGGAAATCGGCATGAGCCTGGACGAGATAAGCCGGATCGAATTTGTATTTAAGCAAAAAAATTATAATGGCTTCCCGGCTATCAAATCCAACGTCTGGCCGGATGACTGCACCCGGCAGGAAGGACAGAACATCATCCTTATCCCCTGGACGCGGGAAGAAACGTACAGATTCCTGGGCGGCGAAACATTGTACATGGACACCCGCATCACGTTGCGGGACAGCGCTGACCAGCCGCAGACGGAAATTTTGGCGCTCAAAATGAGCCCGACCTTATTCCAGGAGGCTGATACATGATCCAAGTGCGAGTAACCCAACAGCACGCCGTATCGGTGCGCATTACAGGCACCGCAGTGGTTAGCGCGCCGGAGTATGCAGGGCCATATGACATCACGCCGTTGCTCTCGGCGCAGACCCTGCCCACCGCAAAGCGGCTATTGCAGCAGAACATAACAATCAAAAAGATACCTCAGTACGAGGTAACCAACGATTCCAACGGTTACACACTGATTATAGGAGAGGAGTACTACAATGCCCAATAAATACGTAAACAAGGTTGTTATCGGCAAGGAAACGAAGCTTGACCTGACTGCCGATACCATTACCCCGGACAAGCTCGCAAAAGGTATCACAGCGCACGACAAGTCCGGCGCCCCTATTACCGGTACCAGCACGAAAGACGCGGATACCAGCGATGCTACCGCAGCTGTGGCGGAGGTTTTGAACGGGAAAACATTCTACGCGCGTGGCGCTAAAATGACCGGCACAATGCCCAACAACGGCGAAGTCAACGGTGAGATCAGCACCGTTTCTGGTAAGTACACCATTCCCATGGGCTTTCATGATGGCGCGGGCGGAGTGACTATCGCGGCGACCGAACAGGCCAAGCTGGTGCCCACAAATATCCGCGAGGGCGTTACGGTCCTGGGCGTGAAAGGCTCTATGAGCGGCAGCGAAGGTATGAAGCCGCAGGCTAAGAGCGTTACGCCGACCTTTGAGCAGCAGGTTGTGCTGCCTGACAAAGCGTATAACTGCCTGTCCCAAGTTACTGTGCAGGCGATCCCGGCCACATACGTTGATAATGCGGCTGGCGGCCAGACGTTGACGATCGGAGGCTGAGCATGGCCGTAAACAAGGTTGTTATCAATGATGAAGTCGTCCTCGACCTGACCGGCGATACGGTGCAGGCTGCCGACCTGCCGAAAGGGGTAATTGCCCACAGTGCCACAGGGGCCAAAGTCACCGGAACCACAAACTATGCCGGTTCCAGCAACGCAGGCGGCTCCGCAACGAGCGCCGAAAAACTAAATAACAGCCTGACCATCAAACTGAACGGAACCAGTCAGGGCGCATGGGACGGCAGCAGCGCAAAAACCATTAACATAACGGCAGCCAGCGTTGGCGCGACAAATGTTACGCTCAGAAGGTGGTGACAGTTGCATGGGTGTGTATTTAGGCAGCAATGCCGTTGACATGCAGGGCGGCTTTGTGAGTGGTGGTTCCAGCGGCGTAAAATTGCAGAGCAAAACAGTTACCCCAAGTGAGAATACCCAAACCGTAAATCCTGACAGCAGTTACGACGCTTTAAGTTCCGTCACGGTGGAAGCCATATCGAACACGTATATCGGTAGCAGCGTAACCAAGAAAAGCGCAGCAACTTACATCCCGAAGACAACCAACCAGAGCATTGCATCTGGGCAATACCTGAGCGGGACACAAACAATCAAGGGCGATGCAAACCTGGTGGCCGGAAACATCAAAAGCGGTGTAAGTATTTTTGGCGTGACAGGAACTTATGCCGGCGGCGGGAGTTCCGGCGGCAGTGGCAATAACAATGTGGAGGCTTATGCCATTACGGACACCAACCCCAGCGTTAGTTTTAAGACCACCAGCGGAACCATTAAGATTTGGGGCTACGGCACCATGACCAGTTCCGGCGGCTGGGGCCAGCAGACTACGAGCCTGATCGCGTTTGCGGGTGACAAGTACTACAAGAGCGCCATGTACGGCGGCCCAAGCAGCACCGGTCTGAGCCTAAGCATCAGCAACGGCAAGCTCTCCGGCCTGCCGAGTGGACTGACGGCGATCAACGCTATCGTTACGAGAGGTATATGATTATGGCAACTGATACAAAGCTGGACAGCCTGGTGATCAACTACCTGACGCAAGCCCAGTATGATAATGCTAAGCGTGAAGGAACGTTGAATGCGAACCAGATTTATATGACACCAGCCTCCTCCAGTACCTATACGCTGCCTGCCGCTACCAGTTCAACCCTGGGCGGGGTGAAAATCGGGAGCAACATCACGGTGAGTTCCGGTACGATCAGCCTGACAAAGGCGAACGTGACAAGTGCTTTGGGGTACACACCGCCAACAACCGACACCAAGTACACACTGCCGACAGGTAATGCTTCGACCGCGGGCGGCGTGAAGCTGAGCGATTCGACCAGTTCAACCAGTTCAACCAGCGGAGGAATTGCAGCAACACCAGCAGCGGTAAAAGCAGCCATCGCGGAAGCAAAACTTGCGGCCTGGCCGATTGGCAGCATTTACATGAGCGTAAACAGTACAAGCCCGGCAAATCTATTTGGTGGCACGTGGGAAAGGATATCTGATACTTTCCTGTTTGCTGCTTCCAGCAGTTATCCCGCAGGTAGTACTGGGGGCGAATTCGCCCATACGCTTACACAAAGCGAGCTACCGAATTATTCGTTGTCTGTGACCAACGGAAGCAACGTAATACGCTCCAAAACCGGAAGCACTGCGGATGCGTATGTCCAAACGCAATCAAGTGGCTGGGGTATCCCGAACTGGGAATCCAAAACCGTAACAGTCGCCTCCGGCGGTTCCGGGGCAGCCCACAACAACATGCCGCCTTATTTATCGGTATGGATATGGAAGAGGACAAAATAAGGAGGATAAAAATGCGGCTGAAGAATGAAGAAGCCCTGCTGCATTGGCCCCTGGCCCAGCACATTATCACCGCCGGCTGGCTCTACAATGATGGCAGCCTGCACCGGGCACTGGATTTCCGCGCAGCAGTGGGCACGCCGGTATACGCCGCAGAGGGTGGCACGGTGGAGATGGCCTACCGCTGGAATGGCCGCCGCACCCAGGGCGACACCAACAGCTATGGCAACATGGTCAAGCTGCGCCACACGACCTACAAGTATGGCTCCCTCGAAACCCTGTATGCCCATCTGAGCAAACTCTGCGTGGCCCAGGGGGAGACGGTATACGAGGGCCAGCTGATCGGCTACAGCGGCGATACCGGCAACTGCTATGGAGCACACCTGCATTTTGAGGTGCGGTGGAGAGGCAACCGCACCAACCCGCTGAACTGGTTGGACAACGATTTCAGTACGGCCAGCGGCGCGGTAAAATTGGGCAGCTACAGCAGCGTAGCGCACAACATGAAGGAAGTGGAATACATGAATTATGCTATTGACGTAAGCAAGCACCAAGGTAAATTTGATTGGCAGGTGGCGTATGACAAGGGCATCCGCCATGCTATGCTGCGCGCCGGGTATGGCCGTTACAGCAGCCAGAAAGACCCCCAGTTTGAGCACAACGCGGCTGAGTGTGCCCGGCTGGGCATCCAGTACGGCGTGTACTGGTACAGCTACGCCAGTACCCCGGCGGAAGCCCGCCAGGAGGCCCGCTGCTGCCTGGCCGCGATCAAGGGCAAGCACCTGTGCCTGCCAGTGGCGTATGACATCGAATATGAGCCGTGTATCTTGCGTCTGACCAATGCCCAGCGCACGGCACTTGTCCTGGCCTTTTTGTCTGAAATTGAGGCCGCAGGGTACTACGGCATCCTGTATGCCAGCTGCGATTTTATCCGCAACCGGCTGGACTACGAGGTACTCTCCAGATATGATATCTGGGTTGCCCAGTACGGCAATGCCTGCACCTGCCCGCTGCCGTATGGCATCTGGCAGTATTCCAGCCGCAACGCCCTGGGCATCCCCGGCTACGGCACCAGCCTGGACTGCAACCGGGTCTACAAGGACTATGAGCAGCTGATGATCCAGGCAGGCTTGCAGGGCCACACCGCGCCCACCCCGGAGGACACCACCCCCAACAAGCTGGACAAGCAGCGGATTACCATTGGCCGTATCTCCAGCGGCGACCGCAGCACCATCCGCGCCCTGTGCGAGGGTCTGGGGCTTATCTCCGCCGGCCTGTACCGCGAAACCTGTGCAGCTGGTAACCAGTGGATGCTGGACGTTGGGCCGGTATCCAGCGGCGACGCCTGGTACATCATGCGTAAGTGCGCAGAGCTGCAGCTGATTGGCGCAGGGCTGTACAAGGCCGAGTATGTGGGGTGATACGGTGAAAAAATTGTTTATCTCCCAGCCGATGCGCGGCAGGGAGTATGACGCGATCATGGCCGAGCGCAAGGCGCTGATCGCCGACGCGGCTGTGGCGCTGCGTACCGATGATGTGGAGGTGCTGGACACCTACTTCCAACACCTGGACAAGCCGCCGCTGCAGCTGCTTGCCCGGGCGCTCGAAAAGATGGCGGACGCCGACGCGGTGATTTTTGCGCCGGGCTGGCGGGACGCCCGCGGCTGCCGGGTGGAGCATGTAGTGGCATCTGAGTATGATCTCAAAATCATCCACGGGAAGGAGGTGGTTGTGTGAACGATTTCTGGAAGAACCTTGCGGCGCTGATCAAGGTCAAAACGATTGTCACCATGGTGGTCATTGGCGTTTTTGCTGCCATGGCGCTGACCGGCAAGTTTCAGCCCGACACGGTGATGACTGTGGTGACCATGGTTGTCGCCTTCTATTTCGGTACGCAGATGGAAAAGTGACCCCTGATAAGATCATCTTTCGCCCCTTAGAAAGGATGATCTTATGCAAAGTTTTCTCGGCTGGATTGGCGGAAAAAGCGCCCTGCGCAACGCAATTCTAAACCGTTTTCCGGATAAGGTTGGTCGTTATATTGAGGTTTTCGGCGGAGCCGGATGGGTGCTCTTTGGCCGTGATCCGGTGCCCGGCCAAATGGAGGTATTCAATGATGCTGACGGTGAACTGATCAATATTTACCGCTGCGTCAAATACCATCCGGAAGCCCTTCAAAAAGAGCTGGATGGGCTGCCTGATTCGCGGGAGGTCTTCTTCGACTATGCCGCACAAGAACATATTCGAGGAATGACAGACATCCAACGTGCGGCCCGCAGCCTGTATCTGATCAAGATTTCGTTTGGTTCTGACCGGAAGACCTTCGCAACGGCACCAAAGATAGCAAGCAACATTTCTGCATCTTTTTCAGCAGTGCAGGAGAGGCTGCGGAAGGTTATCATTGAGAATTTGGACTTCGAACACTTGATCCATACTTACGACCGCCCGGATGCACTGTTTTACTGTGATCCTCCATATATCGGCACGGAATCCTATTACCGGGCGCCATTTACCACGGATGATCACGTCAGACTGGCCAATGTGCTCCACAACATCAAAGGCCGCTTTCTGCTGTCTTACAATGATTGTCCGTTGGTCCATGATCTGTATGGAGATTGCCAGATCGAACCTCTCACAAGGCTCAATCAGTTGCCAGCGGCGGGGCCGACCGAGTACAAAGAGTTACTGGTTTGTAACTATTTATAACCCCTGGCGTTATTTTCCGACAAAAGCGAGACGCCACAAAGCCCCTTGCGCTACACTTGTGCGTAAGGGGCGATTCGATGATCAAAAATCATTTGTCGCGTATCCTCGGAGACAGGCGTTGGACGCAAGCAAGGTTGGCCGAAGAGACTGGTATACGGCCCACAACGATCAGCCATCTCTATAATGAGTTTGCGGAGCGTGTGAGCTTTGAGCAGCTGGATCTTATATGTGAAGCGTTGGACTGCTCCATATCGGACCTCTTGGAGTACATACCAAATGCACAGCGACGCACTGGAAAGGACCTGATACGCGACAAGAAAAGCAATCTTAACAAAGTATAGAAAACGGCATTTAAGCAGTCTTTTGGGGTTGCTTAAATGCCGTTTTCTGTTTTTATACCCTGCAAATATTTGTCAGCAGATTTTGTCATTTCAAATGCAAAATTTTTTCATTTTTCGCGAAAAGCAACAACGCTCTCGGAAACGTGCTATAATGAAAAAAATATTGAAAAATGTTGACGAGAGGGGGTGCTTTGATGTACACAAAACTGTCAATCCCGGAACGGCTCAAAGACCTGCGGGTGGTGGATAAGCACCTGACACTGGAACAGCTGGCAGAACAAACCGGCCTGTCCAAGTCGGCGCTGGGGAAATATGAGGGCGATGACTACAAGGACATCAGCCCATTTGCGATTGCAACGCTGGCAGAGTTTTACGGCGTGTCCACCGACTATCTGATGGGGCTGTCGGAAAATAAGACCATCCCTAATTCTGATCTCCAGTCGCTCCATTTGAGCGATGAAATGATTGAGCTATTAAGAAGCGGCAGGATCAACAACCGTCTGCTCTGCGAGCTTGCCACCCATGAAGGTTTTCCCCGGCTCATGACGGACATTACCGTTATCGCTGACCGTATCGCCGGTATGCGTGTCAGCCAGATGAATCTGGAACTGGAAGCTGCCCGGCAGAGCGTCATGGAAAGCTATGCGCCGGGAGACGATGACCTTTATATGCGAACCCTTGAAGTCGCACAGATAGACGGAGAGGATTATTTCAATCACATCGTCCATAAAGACATTGACAAGATCGTAAAAGACATCCAAACAGCACACACAAACGACGCTACCACCGCTGATGAACGGCAGGAAACCGTAGCCGAAGTCCGGCAAAAGTTTGAAAAGCTTGTGCAGACGGGAACCAGCGGAGAGGAAGCCTTTATTCAGGTATTCTGCGACCAGATGGAAATTCCTTATGAGAAACTGACTTCTGCGGAATTTACTGCCTTTTTGGGAATCCTCAGAAAATCCAAAAAAGCAAAACGAACTAAAAGTATGCGGGGAAAGGGCAGCCCAATTCCTCCCAACCGGAATGGCAGACAGAAGCGTTAATAAAAGAACCACCCGCTGGGTAATCCAGTGAGTGGCTCAAAAAAGATATGCTGTTATTTCTGACAGACATCCTACCTTTTTCAGAATCCAGCTGATCGTGTCCCTGTTCATGTAAAATTCAAGGCAACTGAACTCTTCATCAACAAGTATGGCATATCCTTTCCTAATTTCTGATAACTGAGGCCATGGGAAACCTGACTGCCCCGGTTTTCGGACTGGTTATAGAGATCAAT
>ENA-UEQP01003531-UEQP01003531.1-human-gut-metagenome-genome-assembly--contig:-NODE-3531-length-10104-cov-3.837838_pt1 | contig 10104 bp, 10 predicted proteins | sample MGYA00242951_ERZ507951 | MGnify/ENA primary metagenome ERZ507951 (study PRJEB26167, sample SAMN06115539) | human gut metagenome | host: Homo sapiens | place: China:Shanxi | collected 2015-11-18...
ATCGCCATCCGAAAAGGCTTTTTGGAGCTGTTGGAGCAGCGGCCGCTGGACAAGATCTCCGTGGTGGACATTGCGGAGCACTGCGGCGTGAACCGGAACACGTTTTATTACTACTATTGCGACATCTACGCGCTGGTGCGCGAGGTGCTGGAAACGGAGCTGGACAGCGTGCTCAACGCCCAGCCGCCCTGCGAGAACTGGTACCAGCTGACCATGCGCGTGGCCAGCTTTGCCAGAGAAAACCGCAGGCGCGTGTACCACCTGTATCAGTCCAGCCAGCGGGATCTGCTGGAGAACGAGTACTATCAGGTGGTGTTCGGCGCGGTGGAGAAGCTGGTGCGGCGCACGGCGGGGGATCTGCCGGTGGCGGAGGAGGACATCCAGTCGCTGGCGGCGCTGTATACCGCCACGCTGGTGGGACTGCTGCAAAGCTGGCTGCACTACGGCATGAAGCACGACGAGGAGCGGTTTGTGGAGCGGGTCGCCCGGCTGACGGACGGCACCATGCGGCGGGCGCTGGAGCGCAGCTGCGGGGAGGAAACGCCATGAGCGGCTTCTGGCGCTGCGTGGTATACGCGGTGGTGCTGGCGCTGGCGGCGCACCCGCTGGGACAGGCGCTGCCCCGGCGGTTTCATCCGGAGCGGCCGCCCTTCCGACCGTGGAAATGGGAGAAAAACGGCCGCGTTTACGGCAGACTGGGCATCGAAAAATGGAAAAAGCTGGTGCCGGATATGAGCCGCCTGCTGCCGGATATGGTGAAAAAGGAGCTGCCCGGCAGCGGCGCGGTGACGGCGGCGCAGGCGGACACGCTGGTGCAGGAGACGTGCCGGGCGGAGGTGGTACACACCGCCTCCTGCCTGCTGGGGCTGGCGTTTCTGCGGCTGTGGCCGGGCGCTGGCGGCGCGGCGGTGCTGGCGGTGTGGGTGCTGCTGGCCAATCTGCCCTTTATGGTGATACAGAGATACAACCGGCCGCGTCTGGTGCGGCTGGCTGCGCTGCTGCGGAAGCGGGAGCAGAAGAAAGGAGACACAAGTGCGCGTACTGATACTGACCTGTAATACCGGCGGCGGCCACAACGCGGTGGCGGCGGCGCTGAAGGAGAGCTTCGAGAGCCGGGGCGCCGGGTGCGACGTGATGGACGGACTGGGGTTCATCTCCAAAAAGGCGTCCAAGTTCGTGTCCAAGTGGCACACCCGGTTCTACCGGCGCTATCCGGAGCTGTACAAGGCCGGGTACATGTCGGCGGAGAAGGATCAGGGGATGGATCGCCGGGACGGGCCGGTGTACCGGTATATCGCCCGGGGCGCGCGGCGGCTGGGACGGACGATCTACTCCGGCGGCTACGGCGCCGTGGTATGCGTCCATGTGATCCCCGCCATGATGATGACGGCGCTGAAGCAGAGCTGGCGGGACTGCCCGGTGTTCTGCTTCGTGGCTACGGACTACACCTGCAGCCCCACGGTGGGGGCGTGTACGCCGGATATCTGCGCCATTCCCCATGAGGAGCTGACGGAGGAGTTCGTGGCCTGCGGCATCGACCGGGAGAGCATTCTGCCGGCGGGCATTCCCGTGCGGCGGGTGTTCCGGGAGCAGGGCGACAGAGCCGCGGCGCGGAAGGCGCTGGGGCTGCCCGCGGAGGGGCGGCACATCGTGCTCATGAGCGGCAGCATCGGCTGCGGCCCCATGGGGGACGTGGCGGAGGAGCTGGATATACGGCTGGAAAAGGGGGATTTCGCCTCGGTGCTGTGCGGCAGCAACAAGCAGATGCGCTACGCGCTGGAGCTGCGGCATCTCTGCCGGGTGGAGGCGGTGGGCTTCACCACACAGGTGGCGCTGTATATGGACAGCGCCGACGTGCTGGTCAGCAAGCCCGGCGGCATCAGCATCACCGAGGCGGGAACCCGGGGCGTGCCGCTGCTGCTGGCGGACATGGTGGGCGGCTGCGAGACGCGGAACCAGGAGTTCTTCACCGCCCACGGCTGGGCGGAGAGCTGCCCGCCGGCGGATATGGCAGCGGCGGCGCTGAAGCTGCTGCCCGATGAAAAGCGGCGGCAGGACGTGGTCAGCGCCCAGCACCGGGACTTTGACGGCCTGGCGGCGGAGCGCATCGCGGAGGCTGTGCTGGCGCGCTGCGGAAAGTAAACCAAAAAGACCGGCTCTGCCGGTCTTTTCTCGCCCTTTTGGAACCTTTTTCCGCCCCGCTGCGTCCAACCAACAGGCAACGAACTTGTTCAAAATATTTTCATATCTTTCCTGTTGCCATTTTGTAACTATTTATATATAATGGTATTTACAGTTGTAATTTACCACAATATGTTGCACTTTGCCGAACAGGAGCGCTGCTATGATTCGTTTGATAGATGCAGAGAAGATATACGACAACGGGACTCACGCCCTGAAGGGCGTCTCCTTTACCGTGGACGACGGGGAATTCGTCTTTCTGGTGGGGCCCTCCGGCTCCGGAAAATCCACCATCATCAAGCTGCTCACCGGCGAGGTGGTGCCCACCTCCGGCCGCGTCATGGTCAACGGCTTCTCCATGAGCCGTATTGCCGACCGGCAGCTGCCCTACATGCGCCGCACTATCGGCGTTATCTTTCAGGATTTCCGCCTTATCGCCAACAAGACCGTCCGCGACAATCTGGCGCTGGCCATGCGCGCCGTGGGCGCGTCGCCCCGTGAGCTGAAAAACCGCATCCCCTATGTGCTGGAGCTGGTGGGACTGGCCGACAAGGAGAACTGCTACCCCGACCAGCTGTCCGGCGGCGAGCAGCAGCGCGTGGCCATCGCCCGCGCGCTGGTGAACAACCCCTCCACCGTGGTGGCTGACGAGCCCACCGGCAACCTGGATCCCGCCCGCTCTCTGGAGATCATGACGCTGCTGGAGCGCATCAACGCGCTGGGCACCACCGTCATCGTCGTCACCCATGAGCGGGGACTGGTCAACCACTTCAACAAGCGCATTATCCTGCTGAACGACGGTCTTGTGATCGGGGACGGCATGGGCAGCTATGAGGTATGACACATGAAGCATGATTTCAAGTTTTTCGTCAAAGAGGGCGCCGGCAACATGTTCTCCCACGGGTTCATGTCCTTTGCCGCCATCGGTGTCACCGTGGCCTGTCTGCTGATCATGGGCACCTTCACGCTGGTGGCCTACAACGCCAACCGAAATCTGGCCGACCTCCAGCAGGAGAACGCCATCGTCGCCTTTGTGGACGAGACGCTGACCGAGCCGGAGGCACGCGCCCTCCAGACCCAGATAGAGGCCACCGGCAACGTGGCTGACTGCACCTTCGTCACCCGCACCGAGGCCCGCGACGCCTATGTGGAGAAGTACGATGACTCCGACGTGTACGGCGACCTGGATCCCGCCGTGTTCCGCCACCGCTTTGTTATCCACGTCACCGACCCCGACCGCATCATGGAGACGCGCACCGCCGTGGAGAACATCCCCGGCATCGCCAAGGCACGGGCGGACGAGGCCGTGGCCAACGGCTTCACCACCGTCCGCAATGTGGCCGGTGTCATCTCCATCGCCCTCATCGCCATATTGCTGCTGGTGTCCGTGTTCATCATCTCCAACACCATCAAGCTCACCACCTTCGACCGCCGGGACGAGATCGCCATCATGAAGATGGTGGGTGCCACCAACGGGTTCATCCGCTGGCCCTTCGTCTATGAGGGGCTGCTGCTGGGGCTGTTCAGCGCCGTCATCGCCTTCGGCCTTCAGTGGGGGCTGTACGCCGCTGTTGCGCAGGGCATTGCCAATTCCGATTCCCTGCAGATCCTCCGCGTGGTGCCCTTCACTGAAATATGGTACTATGTGGCGCTGGTATTTCTGGGAGCCGGCATCCTTGTGGGCGTGGGCGGCAGCCTGACCGCCATCCGCCGCTTCCTCCGAGTGTAAGAAAGGAGATCACGCATGAAATCCGCAAAACGCATTCTCTGCGCTTTTCTGGCCGTTCTGACCCTGCTGACGCTGGCGGCTGCCGGCTCCGTCCGCCCTGCCTACGCCGCCAAGACTGCGGCGGAGCTGGAGGAGGAGCAGCGCAAGGCCGCCCAGATCGCCGCGCTGGAGCAGAAGAAGAGGGAGCAGCAGGAAAAGCTCAAGGAGCTGGAAAAGCAGATCGCCGAGGCCAAGGCCAAGAAAGAGGACGTCATGGTCACCAAAAATCTGCTGGATCAGCGCAACCAGCTGCTGTTGGAGCAGATCGACGACACCCAGAACCAGATCGACGATGCCGCCGCCCAGATCGCCCGCTACGAGCTGCTGGAGCAGGAGCAGTATGAGCTGTTCTGCCAGCAGGTGCGCAGCGAGGAGGAGCGCGGCAGCCTCAGCTATCTCTCCGTCCTCTTCAAGGCCACCAGCATGGCCGACCTGCTCAACCGCATGGAATTCGTCAACGAGGTGGCCGAGTACAACAAGACCCTCATCGCCGCCATGAAGGAGACGCGGGAGAACATCAAGGCGGAGAAGACCGAGATGGAGGCCAAGGAAGCCCAGCTGGGCGAGCAGCAGGACGAGCTGCAGGGCAAGCTGGACGAGACGACCAAGCTCATGAACGAATACGCCGCCGACCAGCGGGAGCTGGAGAAGCTCTACGCCGCCGAGGAGGAGGCGGGCAAGGCCATCGTCGCCGAGATCAACCGCCTGATGGCGGAGTCCGATGTGGTGCCCAGCGCCGAGGGCTTCATCTGGCCTGTGACCACCAGCCGCAAGATCAGCTCTCCCCAGGGCAACCGTGTCTCCCCCGGCAACGGCATCGGCAGCAGCAACCATAAGGGCGTGGATATCTGCAACGTCAGCTACAGCAGCAAGATCTACGCCACCAAGAGCGGCAAGGTGCTCATCGCCTCCATGCCGTACAGCGACCCGGACGGCGGTAAGTCGGGCTACGGCAACTACGTGGTCATCGACCACGGCGGCGGCATGTCCACCCTCTACGCCCACATGAGCATCGTAAAGGTAAGCGTTGGGCAATATGTCACGCAGGGCGACGTTATCGGCGTCACCGGCAACACCGGCGCCTCCACCGGCCCCCACCTCCACTACGAGGTGCACTCTACCACCATGGTGAACGGCAGAGCCGTTACCGTCTACGAGAATCCCCTGAACTATCTGCCCGGCTATATCGCCGCGTGGTAAAACCGCATATCCTGACCCCTGTCCCATATAATAGTGGGACAGGGGTCTTTGCTGTGCGCGGCGAACCTCTTATCTCGTTTTGTAGGGGCGGACGACTCTGTCCGCCCCGGATGGCCGCCGAAAGGAACTTCCATGCTTGTTTACATAACTTCCGGTCAGAAAACGGATATTACCACCATCAACATGGACGGTCTGCCCCTTCATCACCTGTCCGTGGGGAAGGGCTATCTCGCCCACCGCCGGGCTGTTCGGTGGCTGCGTGAGCTGCATGCCTCCGGCGTCCGCCGCTGCGTCTGCGCCGATGCTGCCCTCCTGCCGCTGGCGGAACAGGTAGACATAACGCCATATCCCGTCCTGCCGCTGCGCCTTGCCCTGCTGGACGGCCTGCTGGATGTCCTCTGTCCCGGCGGTCTGCAAAACGCCGCCGTTTTGCTGCGCTGCGGCAGGGGAGGGGAGGCCGCTGCCCGCGCCGCCGCGCCTGGTCTCGCCAGCCGCGCCCGGTATCTGTCGCTGGACGACCCGCCCCACCTGCTGGCGCAGGAGCTGCTGTACCGTTGGGGCGTCTCGCCCGGCGACGGCGGCCGCCCCGCGGCGCTGACCGTCCTCTGCGGCGACTGTCCGCCGCCGGAGGCCGCGCCGGTGCTGTACCTCTCCGATGACTGCGCCGCCCGTCAGCGGCTCCTCTGGACATCCCCCCGCATGCCCGCGCCCCAGCCGCCGGCGGCGGAGCAGCTGGCCGCCGCGCTGCTGGATGCCGGAAAATGGTTCCCATCGGACATTCATATCACTTCCTTGCTTGACATACACACCAAAAGTCACTATAATGCAACGTGACATATTGTTTTTATCCCGCACGACGGGTATTCTTTTAGCAGAAAGGGACATGCAGCATGGCAAAGGAATTCAAAATGAGTCAGGCTCGTTACGACGAGCTGAAGCAGGAGCTGGATTACAGCAAAACCACCCGCGCCGACGAGGTAGCGGAGCTGATCAAGGAGGCCCGCGGCTTCGGCGACCTCAGCGAGAACAGCGAGTATGACGAGGCGAAGAACGAGCAGGGCAAGCTCTACTCCCGCATCGCCGAGCTGGAGGACATCCTTCTCCACGCCGTTATCGTGGACGAGAGCGAGATGGACTCCGACAAGATCTCCATCGGGTGCCTGGTCACCGTCACCAATATGGACACACGAAAGCAGCTGCCCGCCTATAAGATCGTCGGCTCTCAGGAGGCCGACGTGATGAGCCGCGCCATCAGCGAGGACTCACCCTTTGGCAAGGCGCTGATGGGCCGCAAGGCGGGCGAGGAAGTGACCGTGGAGGCGCCCAGGGGCGTGATCCACTACCGTGTTGACAAGATTGAACGCTGACCACCGCCGTCACCGGCGGTAACGATACAAAGGAGGCTGCACTATGGCAGACGAAACCAACCGCAACGTGACCGAACAGCCCCAGGACATGGGTGAGCTGCTGCGCATCCGCCGCGACAAGCTGAAGGCGCTGCAGGACGAGGGACGCGATCCCTTTACCATCACCAGGTTCGACGTCACCCACCACACCCAGGATATCAAGGACAACTTTGACGCGCTGGAGGGCAAGCCCGTTTCCGTGGCCGGCCGTCTGATGAGCAAGCGCGGCATGGGCAAGGTGTCCTTCTGCGACCTGCAGGATAAAACCGGCCGCATCCAGCTCTACGCCCGCAAGGACGAGATGGACGCGGACAACTATGACCGCTTCAAGAAGTACGACATCGGCGACATCGTCGGCGTCAACGGCGAGGTGTTCCGCACCCAGCGGGGCGAAATGTCCGTCCGTGCCCGCGATATTACCCTGCTGAGCAAGTCCCTGCGCCCCCTGCCGGAGAAGTTCCACGGCCTGACCGACAAGGAGATCCGCTACCGCCAGCGGTATGTGGATCTCATCATGAACCCCGAGAGCAAGCGGAACTTCGAGATCCGCAGCCGCTTCGTGGCGTTCCTGCGCCGCTATCTGGACAGTCTGGGCTTCATGGAGGTGGAGACGCCTGTCCTCAGCCCCATTGCCGGCGGCGCCAACGCCCGCCCCTTCATCACCCACCACAACGCGCAGGACATCGACATGTACATGCGCATCGCCACCGAGCTGCACCTGAAGCGGCTCATCGTGGGCGGCATGGAGCGCGTGTACGAGGTGGGACGCATCTTCCGCAACGAGGGCATGGACACCAAGCACAACCCCGAGTTCACTACCTGCGAGCTGTACCAGGCCTACACCAACCTGGACGGCATGATGGACATTCTGGAGGGCATCCTCACCGGTGCCGCCAAGGAAATTCTGGGCACCTATCACATCAAGTGGCTGGGTCACGACATCGACCTGACCCCCTCCTGGCAGCGTGTCACCATGGCCGACGCGGTGAAGAACGTCACCGGCGCGGACTTCATGGCCTGCATCGGCGACGCCGACAAGGGCGTGGAGCTGGCCAAGAGCGTGGGCGTGGACATGGACGGCGTGCCCCACACCTGGGGCAACGCCCTGTACGAGACGTTCGACCAGAAGGTGGAGGAGACGCTGGTGCAGCCCACCTTCATCACCATGTACCCCGTGGAGGTCAGTCCGCTGGCCAAGCGCAGCCCCACCCAGCCGGAGCTGACGGAGCGCTACGAGATGTTCATCTGCGGCTGCGAGATGGGCAACGCCTTCTCCGAGCTGAACGACCCCATCGACCAGTACGAGCGCTTCAAGGCGCAGGCCGAAAAGCGCGCCAACGGCGACGAGGAAGCCGATATGATGGACGAGGACTTCGTCATGGCGCTGGAGTACGGTATGCCGCCCACCGGCGGTCTGGGCTTCGGCATCGACCGCTGCTCCATGATGCTCTGCGGCACCGATTCCATCCGCGACGTGATCCTGTTCCCCACAATGAAACCGCTGGACTCCGACAAGAAGGTTTCCAAGGAGGCTTCTGCCCCCGCCGAGGCCGCCCCCGCCGCGCCCGCTGCGGAGGAGAAGATTGACTTCTCTAACGTGGAGATCGAGCCGCTGTTCAAGGAGTATGTGGACTTCGACACCTTCTCCAAGTCCGATTTCCGCGCCGTGAAGATCAAGTCCTGCGAAGCCGTGAAGAGGTCCAAAAAGCTCTTAAAGTTCGTTTTGGACGATGGAACCGGCACAGATAGGGTCATTTTGAGCGGAATTCACGAGTATTATGAGCCGGAAGAGCTGGTCGGTAAGACCTGCATCGCCATCACGAACCTCCCGCCTCGCCCGATGATGGGCATTGATTCCTGTGGTATGCTCATCTCTGCCGTGCATCACGAAAACGGCGAAGAAAAGCTGCATTTGCTGATGGTCGATCCCCACATCCCCGCCGGCGCAAAGCTCTATTGATCCCATAGACTGAAATAAGAAAAGCAGCCCATCCGGGCTGCTTTTCTCCTGCGTGTCGATAAACCCACGCCCCTGTCATTCCGAACCAGTGACCGATGTCACTGGTGTGGGAATCCGTAACCTTTTAGCTGGGAATCTGCGGAAAAGTGCAGGAATTATGCGTTTTGGAAACGGATTGCCACGCCAGTCTGTACCCCAAGGGCACTTGCTTCGCGGCGCGCACTGGCTCGCAATGACAGGCTTTTTCGACAGTCGCAGAAAAGCAGCCCATCCGGGCTGCTTTTCTCGTTTATACAACATAGCGGACGGCGTCCCGGCGCTGCTTCCTCAGAACTCCGGATAGCCCTCCTTCAGTGTCTCGTCGTAGTGGGCGCGGTCGCCGCCGATGAATTTGGGGCGCGTCCGCGCCGCCAGCAGAATGGCGTCTCCGATGTGGTTCTGTGCCAGCCGTACCGGCACCGCCACCTTCTTCAGGTGCATGCCGATCAGCGTTCCGCCGATGTCCAGCCCGGCGTCCGCCCGGATCTCCTCCACCGCCACCGGATGCTTGCACGCCTTATAGGTGGCCGTGGCAAAGGAACTGCCCGCCTTGGGCTGGGGCACCACATTGACGATATCCAGCGTGGGCACGGCCTCGTGCTCCACGATAATGGCGCGGTTCAGGTGCTCGCAGCACTGGGCGGCGATGTATACGCCCATGGGCGCGAACACGCTGTGCAGCCCCTCAAAGATGGCGTCCGCCACCTCCGGCGTGGACCAGCTGCCCACCTTTTTGCCTACCACCTCGCTGGTGCTGCAGCCCACCACCACGATCTGCCCCCGGCGCAGGTGCGCCGCCTCTGCCAGCTCCCCGGCTGCGGCCGCGGCCTGCTGCCGTACCTCGTCCAGCAGACTCCTGTTCTCCACATCATGCACGATACCTGCCATGAAAAACACCTCATTCCCATAGAATATGGCGAGCCGCCCTGCGGCTCGCCATACAGTATATCACACGCTGACCTTTTCTTCAAGATGCGTCCGCCGTGCCACCTGCAAAAGCAGGAACCCGGCCACCAGACCCACAGCGCCCTGCACCAGATTGCCCGGCACGCTGGCCGCCGCACCGATGCCCTTGCCCAGCAGCAGCGCCGCATAGCCGAAATATCCGGCCACCATCACGACCTCCGCTGCCACGCCGCCGATCAGCGCCCCGGCGGTGTTCTTGCGGAACGCCTTGAACACCAGCGCCGCCACCAGCGCCATAGCACCCTTGATGATCAGCGTGCCCGGCGCGTAGTGACCGTAGCCCAGCAGCAGGTCGGCCAGCATGGAGCCGATGCCGCCTGCGGCCGCGCCCCACCACGGGCCCAGCAGCCAGCCGCTCAACAGCACAAAGCAGTCACCCAGATTCACATAGCCGTTCATGGGGGAGGGGATCTGTACCACCATGGTGGCCACGCAGGACAGCGCCGCCAGCACCGCCGCCGTCACCATCGTTCTGATCTTCTTGTCGGACATAGTATCATTCTCCTTTTGTACCGGGGCGGTGTGAACTGCCCCTTGATTTTCTGCTCAATTCGTATTATAGTAGGAACTGGTATGATTAAAAT
>ENA-UEQP01003538-UEQP01003538.1-human-gut-metagenome-genome-assembly--contig:-NODE-3538-length-10090-cov-5.926196_pt1 | contig 10090 bp, 7 predicted proteins | sample MGYA00242951_ERZ507951 | MGnify/ENA primary metagenome ERZ507951 (study PRJEB26167, sample SAMN06115539) | human gut metagenome | host: Homo sapiens | place: China:Shanxi | collected 2015-11-18...
GGTCAACACCGGCTGGAACGGCACCGGCAAGCGCATCTCCATCAAGGATACCCGCGGCATCATCGACGCCATCCTGAACGGCGACATCAACAATGTGCCCACCAAGAAGATCCCCTACTTCGACTTCGAGGTTCCCACCGTGCTGAACGGCGTGGACACCGGCATTCTGGATCCTCGCGACACCTATGCTGACGCTTCCCAGTGGGAAGAGAAGGCCAAGGATCTGGCAAGCCGCTTCATCAAGAACTTCAAGAAGTACGAGGGCAACGAGCACGGCAAGGCTCTGGTCTCTGCCGGCCCCCAGCTGTAAGCTGATCTCTGCCTGATACTGAAGCGATAAAAAGGACGTGTTCCCGCAAGGGAGCACGTCCTTTTTGTTTTGTAAGCCGGAAGGTAAACGCTCCGTCGGTTGTGTTTTCCACATTTCTGTGTTATCCTGTGGAAAAGGATGTGAGCAGAATGGATGCAAAAGAATTTGGTGCATTCCTTGCACAAGTGCGCCGGGAGCGGAACATGACGCAGGCCGAACTGGCTCAGCAGCTTCACGTTACGGATAAAGCCGTCAGCCGCTGGGAACGCGGCATCGGGCTGCCAGACATCAACACGCTGGAGCCGCTGGCCGATGTGCTGGGCCTGACCCTCGCTGACCTGATGCACTGTCATGACTCCCGTCAAAAAGATGACACTCCTCCCGTTCCTCTGGAAGATTTTTTCACCATGCTGCGCCGCCAGCACACTGTAGACTGGCATTCTGTGCGTACTGCTCTTCTTGCATTAAGCATTGCACTTGCCCTGTGGGGAATTTTTGCCTGTCCAGGCAGATTAGCTGTGCACTGGCGGACTCTCAGCGATGGTTCGCTTCAGGCCGACGGCTGGATGTCCTCCCTAGTCATTTTTCCATTGTTTGCCGGATTTGAATTTCTATCTCTTGAACTCTGGAACAATTTTGAGCAAACCGGTTACTACCGGCGCTGGGGTGAGGCGAATCTTTTTATCATTCACGCCATGTCTCTCGGCACGCCGCTTACCCGTCTGATGCGGCTCGTGCTGGATCTTCTGTTCTTTTTCTGTTTTGGATTTCTGCTTCCATGCTGCGAAGCATGGCTGATCCTTTTGAATTAAATGCCGCTTTCCTCTGCGTCCCCACCCGTGAAAAAGCAAAAGAGCAAAGCCCGCCGGCTTTGCTCTTTTGCATAAGGATCAATCATTTTCCGCTGCTATGCCCAGAGCGCAGCGGAGGGCATTTTAAATCGTTTTTACTTGGCAGCGTCGAACTCTGCCTCGATCTCTGCCGAGGGTGCCGGGGTGAGCAGGCTGACTACCACGCACACCACCAGAGAAGTCAGGAAGGCGGGCAGCAGCTCGTAGATGCCAAACACGCCGCCCAGCGGGCTGATGATGTACTTCCATACAAAGACCATCAGGCCGCCGGAGAGCATACCGGCCAGTGCGCCCTGCCAGTTGCAGCGCTTCCAGAACAGGGAGCACAGCACCACTGCGCCAAAGGAGCCGCCAAAGCCGGCCCATGCAAAGCTGACGATGCCGAACACGCTGGAGTTGGGGTCGCGGGCCAGCACCACGCCCACCACGCTGATGCAGATGATGGTCAGGCGGGCAGCGAACAGGCTCTGCTTCTCGGTCAGCTTCATGTGGCCGAACTCCTGCAGGATGTTCTGGGATACGCTGGAGGCCGCTGCCAGCATCTGGCTGTCGGCGGTGGACATGGTAGCGGCAAGGATGCCGGCAAGGATCAGGCCTGCCAGAATGGCTGCCAGCACGCCGTGCTGGGCGATCAGGCTGGCCACGCGCACGATCAGGGTCTCGCTGGAAGAGCCGCTCAGGAACTCCAGTGCGCCCGCCTTGGTCATGCCCAGACCCACCATGCCGATGACGATGGAAGCGGTCATGGCAATGACCACCCACACGCTTGCAATGCGGCGGCTGAGCACCAGCTTCTTTTCGTCCTCAATGGCCATGAAGCGCAGCAGGATGTGGGGCATGCCGAAGTAGCCCAGACCCCATGCCAGCGTGGACGCGATGTCCAGCAGACTGTAGGAGGTGGCGGTGTTGTCTGCCGCATTGTGGCTTGCAGCCATGGTCAGGTAGCCGGGCAGGCTGCGGGCGTTGTCCAGAACCACGTCCCAGCCGCCTGCCACGCTGACACCATACATCAGCACTGCGATCAGCGCCATGCTCATGACGATGGACTGGATCAGGTCGGTGGTAGACACCGCGCGGAAGCCGCCCATGATGGTGTAGCCCACAATGACCACAGCGGACAGGATCATGGCCGCCATGTAATCCACGCCAAACAGGCTGTTGAACAGCTTGCCGCAGGCGGCAAAGCCGGAAGCGGTGTACGGGATGAAGAACACGATGATAATGACCGCGCCCAGCGCGTTGAGCAGGTTGCGCTGGTCATGGAACCGCAGGGAAAGGAACTGCGGCACCGTGATGGCATCCAGATTGGCCGAGTAGCGGCGCAGGCGGCGGGCCACGATGAGCCAGTTGAGCCATGTGCCCACAGCAAGGCCGATGGCCGTCCAGCCCGGCGACGCGATGCCGGTGAGATATGCAAGGCCCGGCATACCCATCAGCAGCCAGCTGGACATATCGCTGGCTTCGGCGCTCATAGCCGTGACCAGCGGGCCCATCGTGCGGCCGCCGAGGTAGAAATCGCTGCTGTCCTCGTTGGACTTGCTGTAGACAAAGCCAACCAGCAGCATTCCCACCAGATAGATCACAATGGTGGCAATGATGCAGATATTGATCATTTGATTACCCCTCTCTTTCTTCCCCTCAACGGGAACACATCTTAAATATTACCACAAAAACCTGCATTCCTGCAAGCTTTTCGGGCAATTCAAGAGCACAAACTGCTGTTTTTCCGGGTTTTGAACAGAAAAAGCAGCATTTCTGGTGCAAAATCCATCAGAAACACTGCCGTCGTAAATTGATCTCCGCAGCCCGGCGTAAAACCGTATCCGTATTGAACCAAAAAAGCGCCCCCTGCCATGGCCTTGTAAGGGTCAGCAGCGGGTGCTCTTTTTGGTTTATGTCCGTACAAAGAAATCCGGGAACCGTTCCAATATCTTCTGGAAATTCTCACGGTACATGCCAAGGTGATGCTCAAACAGGGCTTCTACGTCCACGTCCAGCGGCAGGCCGTCCCGCAGGTAGCCAAAGATCTGCTCGTGCTCTTTCTGCACCGAGGCAATATTTCCCCGGCAAAGGGCCGAGTCCAGATACCGCACACGGTCCATATGGGAAGTAACGTTGTGCATGGCCTCCCAGATGCGGTCGTAGCCGGAATCGTGGTACAAAAGCCTGTGGAAGTCGTTATCCAGCGAGATGAAGAAGTCATCTGCTGCATCCCGATCCAGATAAAGGTCTTCGTTCTGCCGGTTCAGCAGTTCCTGAAATTCGTTCAGCTGTTCCCTTGTCAGCTTTCCGGCCAGCCCGCGCAGCAGCGCCGGTTCCAGAATGCGGCGCATGGCAAAGCCTTCGTTCAGGTATGGAACGCTGATCTTGGACACAATGCTGCCGCGCTGCGGCAGAACATCCACAAGCCATTCGCTTTTCAGCATCATCAGCGCTTCGTGTACCGGTGTGCGGCTCATGGCCAGCTGTTCGCACAGTTCGGCCTCGCTCAGCTGACAGCCCGGCTGCAGCTGCAAGGTCATAATATTTTTGCGCAGCATACGGTAGGCGTAAGCCCGGTTATTTTCGTCCATTCTGCGCACGTCCAGCAGCAGCGGCAATGCGCTGGCCTTTTCTTCTCTCATAGCAGTTCCCTTTTTTGCTTGCCGTAATTTTACCGCAGGGCGCACCGCCCCGCAGACATCTGAAATCATTCTTATTATAAAGCATCCCGCGGCACATGTCAAAAAGAAAAAGCACCAAGCATTGCTGCTTCGTGCTTTTTGTGGTGCACCTCGCGCACTCCTATCCGAACGGTCTTACAAACAACCCCTTTGTGTTTTCTTTCCGGAGGAAAATCGGTTACTTCTTCCGTTTGTTCGTCTGATACATCGCCCCGATCACCTGAAGCCGGTTCACCCGGACATCTGCGCCAAGGGTGGACTCCGTTTCCGGGGTGACCAATTCATTTTCTACCGCCCAGCACACAGCTTTCAGAACCTCTTCATCCTGTACGTCAGTGTATGTCTGCTGAGAGGCCGGTTCCGGCTTGCCTGCCATGTTCCACAGCACTACAGCCAGCTCCTTCCGGGTCTCAGGAACCGCAAAGCCTTCGGGCAGGTTATTTTGAATGTAGCTGTGCGCCAGCAGAATGCCGCCGCCCACAACGGCCGTGCCAACGGCCAACGCAGCGATCACGGCACCTGCGCTGCCATCTTCAGAACCAGCACCGGGCTGTTCCGGGTCAGGCTTCGGATTATCCAAAATCGCACCGCCGCCGATCGTTCCGCCATTGTTCGTGATCGTGCAAGCCGTGAAATCGCCGGCCGTAACGGATGCGCCCTCTTCATTGACCAGCGTTCCGGTGAATTGAGTGACCGGCGTGCCGGTTGCCTGGATCGTTCCCCTGTTGGTCACTTCGCCGGTCACTGTGCCGCCATTTGCATTCAGGATGCCGTCATTTTCAATGGGGATGCTGAGGGTGCCGCCGGTGCTTCTGTCGATCAGCGTCAGGGTGCCATGGTTGATGATCTTGATGTCGCTTGTCTCCGCATCTGCAGAAACCGGCTTGCCTGCCAGGTCCACCGTAACCGTGACTCCTTCCGGAATTACTAATGTGTTTTCCATTGTCGCCGTTATGTAACTCGGGACCTTGAGGGAGATGCTTTCGCCCGCTGCGCTCGGGATCTTTGCCGTCGGCCAGCTGTGGCCGAGCAGATAAACATACTCGTCCCACGTCGAGTTTTCAATTGTTCCTTTATAGGGGAAACGATGCTCGATTCTGTGGATCTTGCATCCTGTAATTCCAGCTGCCGCATATCCCGAATTTTCAACCGTACCGGTAAACTCGGCGCTACCCTGGCCCGTGATCTTGCCCAGGTTCAACACAGTTCCGCCGACCTGAGTGTCGTTCACCTTCAGTGCGGCCCTGCTGCCAATATAGACATCATAACGTTCGCTGCCCTTGACAGAGCCTCCGCTTATCACAGCAGATCCGTTATCCACCCATACACCAAACCCACTGTTGTCTTCGATGGTGCCGCCGCTCATGGTGAATTCAGATGTACCGCTGCCCATTGCAGCGATCGAGACACCATCCCTACTGCTGCCTTCGATGGTGCCGCCGCTCATGCTGAAGCTGGCTTTTCCGCTGGAGACAAGCACTTTAACGCCTGCGCCATCACGTGCTGCTGTGCAATTTTCAATCGAGCCGCCGGACATTTCAAACGTTCCGCTGGACACATATACGCCGCCGCCCGCGTTGGTCGCATTGCAAGCGGAGATCGTTCCGTCGGTCATCTCAAAGGTGCCGCCATCCACATACACGCCACCGCCGTCGGTTGCACGGCAGTCCCGGATCGCGCCGCCGGTCATCTTGAATGTACCGTTGCCCATATACACACCCGCGCCGTCGCCTGCGTTAAAGCCGCGGATCGTGCCGCCGGTCAGCGTCAGTGCGTTGGTGCTGTCGCCACTGCTCATCCAGATGGCACCGCCGTAGCCGTTTACGGTCCCGCTGCCCTGAATGACACCCGTTCCGATGCTGTCCTCGATCGTCAGCGCGCCGTTCCGGATCCAGAACGCTTTGCTGTTTTCCGGTGCCGTAAGCGTATGGCCGTTCAGATCAATGGTCAAACTTTTTCCATTGTCAACTGTAACTGCCACGGTCATCTCAATGTCTTCCGTCAGCCGGACCTTGCACTCTTTGTTTGTATAGGTCAGCTGATTCAACGAAGAGACCTCTGAATAGTCTCCACTGCTGTTCTGCTGGTCGATCTCCTGCCCGATCACAGTTTCAGGTCGCTGCCCCCCCGGACGCAAAAGCAGGGGCAGGCATGATGCTGACTGCCATACTGACCGCCAGAACCATGCTGATCAAACGTTTTCTCATTTGCAAAGCCCTCCTTGAAAGTAAAATTTTTCCTGTCTGTTACAGACAAATCATTGTTTTTATTCTAACGCTTTTGAACGGTCATTGCAATAGGCCGCAGCGATCCAATGCAATGTATTTTCACACAAGACCGGTTTCTCTGTTTTCTATTTTTGCACAATCTTGCTCTTGTGCATCGCAGCGGAATCGATTGCAATAAAGTCTGACAAAGGCAGTGTGGCCCCCGGCGGGCTGCACTGCCTTTTCTTTTTCATATCGAAAACCCGAATCTTCTGGCAACCAAGATCATCGTGCCGCACCGGCTCATCCCACGGGAGAGCTGCTGCCCGCCGCCGGAGGTCTGATGTGCAAAAAACGAGGCCGTTTCCTCTCTTTTCCAGAGAGGCAGAACGGCCTCGTTTTGCTTATTTTTTCCGGTACTCCCGCGGTGTCATGCCGAAGTGTGCCTTGAACGCCCGGTTAAAATAGGAGAGGTTCTCAAACCCGCACCGGGAAGCGATGGTCAGAACCGTCTCATCCGTGGCCTGCAGCGCTCCGGCGGCGGCGTTGAGCCGGTACTCGTTCAGAAAGGCCACAAAGCTCTGCCCGGTCATCTGCCGGAACCACCGCATGAAGTGGCTGGCGCTGAAGGAGCAGACCCCGGCGGCATCGGCGACCCGGAGTTCCTCGGTATAATGGGCCGAGAGCCATTGCAGGAGCGTTTTCAGCCGCTGGGTGTCGGCTGTCTCGGCGGCAAGCCGCTGCCGGCCCTGTGCAAGGAGCAGGGCAAGAAACCGCAGCAGTGCCCCCTTGACCTGCAGCTCGTAGCCGGGGAGCTTGGCGCGGTTGGCATCCTCCACCTCCCGCAGGCAGGCGGCGGCCTGCAGATAGCACAAATCGTTCGGGGTCAGCCGCGCAGGCAGCGACAAGCGCCCGCTTTGCAGCGGAAGCAGATATTTCTCGGCACAAAGGTCCTCTGCTCCGCCCAGAAGCTCCAGCTCAAAAATGATATTTTCGTATTCCATGCACTGCCCCTCGGCCTGCCGCAGGGCATGGAGGGTGCCGGGCGTAAAAATAAAGATGTCCCCCATGCGGGCCGGGCAGCTCTCAGCGCCCACCTGCACCAGTCCTGTGCCCCGCTTGACAAAGACCAGCTCCATGCTCTCCTGCCAGTGGAGCGCCACCTGCGGAAAGTCCCCCGGAATGGTGCAGGGATACAGATTGAAGGGAAACCGCACGGCACCATGCTGCTTGGTCTCCTGCAAAAATGCCTGATTTTGCATCGTTTCACCTCCCGATGATAGGATTGTACCACAGTCTGCGCTTTTTAGGCAAGATTTTGATTGTTTTATGTGGTATATCTGGAAGTACAGATGTCAAACCTGTTTTCCGTAGCAAAGGAGGATGCATTTATGAGCTTTACCGAAACGTTACAGGGTCTCACGGGCAAGCCGCTGGCAGACTGCACGAATCAGGAGCTGTATCTCGCGCTGCTGGAACTCGTCCGGCAGAAGAGCGCCGACCGTGTGCAGCCGGTCACCGGCCGCAAGCTGTACTATATCAGCGCCGAATTTCTCATCGGCAAGCTGCTGTCCAACAACCTCATCAATCTGGGACTGTACGATGAAGCCCGCGATGCACTGGCTGCCGTCGGCAAGAGCCTTTCCGATATCGAAGAGGTGGAGCCGGAACCTTCTCTGGGCAACGGCGGTCTGGGCCGTCTGGCTGCCTGCTTCCTCGACTCTCTGGCAACGCTGAACCTGCCCGGCGACGGCGTGGGCCTGCGGTATCACTTCGGCCTGTTCCACCAGTCCTTTGAGGACGGCGTGCAGAACGAAAAGCCCGACCCGTGGCTCACCGCCCACAGCTGGGCGGAAAAGACCGACATCACCTACCCGGTGGAGCTGGCGGGCAAGGAGTACACTGCCCGGCTGTACAAGCTGGCGGTCACCGGCTACGAGGGCCGCACCAACACCCTGAACCTGTTTGACCTTGACACCATCGATGAGAGCATCGTCCATGACGGCATTGCCTTCGATAAAACTGCCATCGACAAGAACCTGACCCTCTTCCTCTACCCGGACGATTCCGATGAGGCAGGCCGCCGCCTGCGGGTGTACCAGCAGTACCTGATGGTCTCTGCCGGTGCCCAGCTCATTCTGGCCGAGTGTGCCGCCCGGGGCTGCGATTACCATGATCTGGCCGACTACGCCGCCATCCAGATCAACGACACCCACCCCAGCATGGTCATCCCGGAGCTGATCCGGCTGCTGGGCGAAAAGGGCATCGAATTTGAGGAAGCCGTAAAGATCGTCACAAAGACCTGCGCCTACACCAACCACACCATTCTGGCCGAAGCGCTGGAAAAGTGGCCCCGCGCCTATCTGGATGCCGTGGTGCCCCAGCTGATGCCCATTATCGAAAAGCTGGACGCACTGGCCCGCACCCGCACCAAGGACGAGAGCCTTGCCATCATCGACAAGGACGACCGGGTGCACATGGCCCACATGGACATCCACTTCACCCACTCCACCAACGGCGTGGCAGCGCTGCACACCGAGATTTTGAAAAATTCCGAGCTGCACGGCTTTTACGAGCTGTACCCGGAAAAGTTCAACAATAAGACCAACGGCATCACCTTCCGCCGCTGGCTGCTGGAATGCGACCCCCGCCTGACCGCCGCGCTGGAACAGCACATCGGCACCGGCTTCCGTAAGGATGCCGCCGAGCTGGAAAAGCTGCTGGCTTTTGCTGACGACGAAGCTGTGCTGGAGCAGCTGACCGCTGTGAAAAAGGCCAACAAGGAAGCACTGGCAGACTGGCTGCTGCGCACCCAGAAGGTGAGCGTGAACACCGATGCTGTGTTCGATATCCAGTCCAAGCGCCTGCACGAGTACAAGCGCCAGCAGCTGAACCTGCTGTACCTCATCCATCAGTACTACGAGATCAAGGCCGGGCACCTGCCCGCTGCTCCGCTGGTGAGCATCTTCGGTGCCAAAGCGGCACCTGCCTACACCATTGCAAAGGACATCATCCATGCGCTGCTGACCCTGTCCAAGGTCATTGCCGCAGACCCGGAAGTGTCCAAGTGGCTGCAGGTGGTGTTCGTGGAGAACTACAACGTTACCGCCGCCGAAAAGCTGATCCCCGCCTGCGACCTGTCCGAGCAGATCAGCCTTGCCTCCAAGGAAGCTTCCGGCACCGGCAACATGAAGTTCATGCTGAACGGCGCGCTGACGCTGGGCACCATGGACGGTGCCAATGTGGAGATCAGCCAACAGGTGGGCGAGGAGAACATCTATATCTTCGGTCAGACCTCCGATCAGGTCATCCACCGCTACGCCGTGGGCGACTACGACCCCGCCCAGTGGGTGGAGGGCGATGCCAACATCCGCCGCGCCATCAACTTCCTCACCGGCCCGGAGATGCTGGCCGCCGGTCACGCCGAAAACCTGACCCGCCTGCACAACGAGCTGATCCATAAAGACTGGTTCCAGACCCTGCCGGACTTCAACGCCTACGTTGTGCGCAAGGGGCAGGCCCTCAGTGATTACGCCTGCGACCCGAAAGGCTGGCGGCGCAAGTGTCTGGTGAACATTGCCAAAGCGGGCATGTTCTCCTCCGACCGCACCATTGCCGAGTACGACCGCGACATCTGGCATCTGGGCAAATAGTTTATTATCGCAATTTTATTGATCTTCTGCCGCAGGACGAGATCTATCTAACCATGGGCACCGCATTTGGAGCTGCTCTATGAGCCGGGCGCAGATGAACACAAATAAAAGACGGGGTGCTGCACAAATGCACAGCACCCCGTCTTTTACTTATTCTGCTTTCCTCCATCTGCCGCAGCTGAGCGGTCAGAACCTTCTGAGTTACATGACCGATGGACTTTTTCAGCTCCCAAAACCGCTTTGTGCCCGGCATCAGATCCCGAATGGCAGAACGCACATCCGGAGTTTCCCCGCATCGTCTTTCACGGTCTGCGCCATTCCAGTGCCCACCTATCAGCTGATGATCTCCGGCGGCGATGTGAAGGCCGTTCAAGGCACCACAGGACACGCTACGGCGGGATATGCT
>ENA-UEQP01003554-UEQP01003554.1-human-gut-metagenome-genome-assembly--contig:-NODE-3554-length-10038-cov-6.388415_pt1 | contig 10038 bp, 6 predicted proteins | sample MGYA00242951_ERZ507951 | MGnify/ENA primary metagenome ERZ507951 (study PRJEB26167, sample SAMN06115539) | human gut metagenome | host: Homo sapiens | place: China:Shanxi | collected 2015-11-18...
CTCCATAAAATTCACCCGTTTCTGATTGACCAGCAAATCTTTCACTTCCGATCGGGCAAACTCATACGGTTTTTCCTCTCCTACTCCACGATAATCGCTCACATTCAGGAAATAATAAAATGCCGTATCTTTCAATTCTACCTGACGGTGTTTGTTTACATATTCTTCCGGTGTATCTACTTTTAACGGAATCATGTCGAGTATATCTGTCACGGAGACCCATTTGTCATAGAAATATTCATATTTCACCGCATTTTGCAAACTGTATTTTTCCAGACTCTCTACTGCATCCTGCTTCTCTGTCTTATACCATCTGCGGACATTATTCAACTGGGGAGCCGTTAACGGCACTTTGATAAACAATCCCTTAATCAACGGATTCTCCAGCTTAAACAATTCTTTGTTTTTCTCATAATAATCTGCAATTTCCTGTTCCGGAATATCATTTATCAACTTCTGATTAATCAGTTCCTGCTGATAAGTATGCATAATCAAAGCTTTCCGGTAGTTCTCCACCAACTTTTCCACATCCACATTATCAGGAATGTTGTTCGCAGCTTTTTCATACAACAAGATTTCCTCCGCCCAACTACGAATATAGTGTTCGGCGAAAAGAATGCTATCATCTTTTGACAATCCAACAGGAAGTACGGACATCAAATCTTCTTTATATAAAAAATTACCATCCACCTCTACCAAAGGAGTCTTACCTTTATGGTCATGCTGTTTTTTGCACGCTCCACAACCAAGAAGGGTAATCAGTAAGAGGACTAATATTCGCATTGTCAATTGAAATCTACTTATTTAAGGTACGAAGATAGTGAATAATCGGTTACATCAGTTATTATTAACGGTTTTTAAAACCTCTTGGTTTATTTCAACCTTACCGAAATCCTGCAATTCCCGCATCCAGAATGCGTTAAGATAGCTTCGATAATCCTTCCGGACCTGTTCTATTACCTCTCGATAATCATCCGGGCCTTTCTGTTTTTTGCCGACAACAACAGTAAAAGGATAAGACATTAGAGGTTCAAAATCCCCCTTCTTAAAAACCAGTTTATCTATATATTTATTATCCCCGTCGGCAAAAATTCCCTGTTCAACTTTTATCTTTTCTTCTCCGGATGTATTAAAAGTTTGCCGAAGTACTTCCGCCCATTCTTTTTCCGGGGTTTTCTTCAATAGTTTTTTAGCCTGCTTCGACGTTTTTTTATCAACGCAATGAAGAATAGCACCTTTATATCGCGGACTATCCCAACGATAATCCGAAGTGTGAAATTTAAAATAAGTTGCTAGTCCTGCCCGGTCATTTATGGCAGGCAAATCCACTTTCTGACGAGTTACCTCTGCTATGAGATACTTATCAGTAACTTTCTGCAAAGCATAGCGGACTTCCGGATGTTTCCGCTCTATATTCTTACCTTCATAGTCCAATAACGACTTTGCTATAAATCCATTCAGTTGCCGCTTCACCGCCTGCGGATGCGAAGAAGCAAACTGCTTGAACATCTCTCCCGAATATACCTGTCCGTCGATTGTAAACAAAGTCTGCTCCGTTCTGCCAATTGTCAACAACTCGTTCATGCCACTCGGATTGGGAGCATATTGCCAGTCTCTTTTTAGTCGTTCCACTATGGTTTCCGTAGCTTTATCCACCCCCTCCTTACGTATCAAACGTTCTGCCAACTTCTCATAAACCTCTCCATACGAAGGATTTTCTTTCCGGTCAATCACTTTTATAATATGAAGCCCTTCCGGAGTAAAGAAAGGATGGGATATTTCTCCTGTTGACAAAGAAAAAGCTACATTTTCAAATTCGCTCGTTGTTTGCAAACGTTCCAACCACATACTACGCTTATCCTCCGAGTACATTTCCACCAAACGGGCAAAATCCAAATCTGACTGAGTCCTTAGCGACTGCCAGATAGAATCTATTCGGTTTTTCTCTTCCTCCAAATGCTTGGCAGTTATTGTCTGAGGCAGATATTTGAAAATTTGCATTATCCGCACCCGACTCCCCAATCCTTTCAAACCTCTATCCTGATACAGAACACGAATACAACTATCCAATACCTGCTTATCCGTCAAATAAGATTTGAGCAACTGACTTCGCCACGCTTCCTGTAGTTTTCGGAACATAGTAGTCGTATCAAGTCCTGCAACTTTGGCCGCTTCAACCTTCAATTTCGATTGAGCGAAAAGTTCCGCATATTCCTTCGGAGAGAGTTTTGCATCTGCATTACCAGTCCGATGCCGATACGAATACTCAAACTCCGAACGAAGTATATCTTTTCCATTCACCCGCATCAGCACCGGGTCTTCCTGTGCAAAGACCGAGATACCGAAAAACCAAAACCAAGCTACAAGCAGACCTCTTTTCATCATCAATTCTTATTTTCCAAACTCTAAAAACCAAACATTAACTCCATAAACAACGAACGGTGAGCAGCGAACACCCTGCAGATCGACACAGTCTGTTCACCGTTCACCGTTAATAGTTCACCGTTTATATATGCTGTTATTCCGGACGGCTATAATTAGGCGATTCACTGGTAATCGTCACATCGTGCGGATGACTTTCCATTACACCGGCATTTGTGATACGGGTAAATTTGGCATCGTGAAGTTTTTCAATATTGGCAGCACCACAATATCCCATACCTGCACGCAAACCACCTGTTAATTGATAAACAACTTCGAACAATGTACCCTTATAAGGAACACGGGCAGCAATACCTTCCGGAACCAATTTCTTCACGTCAGCTGTTCCACTTTGGAAGTAACGGTCTTTTGAACCATTCTCCATAGCTTCCAACGACCCCATGCCACGATATGATTTGAATTTACGTCCGTTGAAAATAATAGTATCACCCGGAGATTCTTCTGTTCCGGCAACCAATGATCCGATCATTACACTATACCCACCGGCAGCCAATGCTTTCACGACATCACCGGAATAGCGCAAACCACCATCGGCAATCAAAGGAATACCTGTACCTTTCAGCGCTTTTGCTACATCATATACAGCCGACAGCTGGGGAACCCCCACACCGGCAACCACACGGGTCGTACAGATAGATCCCGGTCCGATCCCTACTTTCACAGCATCAGCACCAGCTTCCACCAAGGCCTTAGCAGCTTCTCCGGTAGCAATATTACCTACAACAATATCAATGCCCGGGAAGCGTTTCTTAGCTTCTCTCAGTTTCTCAATAACGAATGCAGAGTGTCCGTGAGCCGTATCAATAACAATGGCATCCGCACCCGCATCAACCAAAGCCTGCATACGATCCAATGTATCGACAGTCACCCCCACACCGGCGGCAACACGCAAACGACCTTTGGCGTCTTTACAAGCCATCGGTTTGTCTTTTGCTTTTGTAATATCCTTATAAGTAACAAGACCGATCAACTTTCCGTCCATTCCTACAATCGGAAGTTTCTCAATCTTATGTTTCTGAAGAATCTGTGCAGCAGATTCCAAGTCAGTAGACTGGTTGGTAGTTACTAATCTTTCTTTAGGAGTCATGACAAGATCAATATGTTTTGCCATATCTCTTTCAAAACGCAAGTCTCTGTTAGTAACAATACCTACCAGATAACCTTCATCATCCACAACAGGGATGCAACCGATTTTATATTCAGCCATAATATCCAAAGCATCGCGAACGGTAGAACCTCTCTTGATAGTCACAGGATCATAAATCATACCATTCTCGGCACGCTTTACAATAGCAACTTGTCTTGCTTGTTCTTCGATAGACATATTTTTGTGAATCACACCGATACCACCTTCACGAGCAATGGCAATAGCCATTTTCGCTTCGGTTACCGTATCCATGGCAGCCGTCACAAAAGGTATTTTTAACTCAATGTTTTTTGAAAACTTTGTCGAGAGATCGACAGTGCGCGGTAAAACTTCAGAATAAGCGGGGATCAACAGTACGTCATCGTAAGTCAACCCATCCATTACAATCTTATCAGCAATAAATGACATAGGGCTATGCGTTTAAAAATTATTGCGTGCAAATATACGGTTTTTATTCAAAACCGCATACCTGCACGCCTATTTTTTTCGCTTTTTTTAGTTTGCCATTTCAGAGATGAACTTAATACGTACCAAACGAACTTCTTCTTCAGTGAAGTCATCCCCCAGTTCATCAAGTGCATCATCAATCTTGTCTGTCGTAGACTCCTTAAAATAATCGTAGATGTCAAGCAAATGATCTTCATCCATGATCTCTTCCAAGAAGTAATCAATATTCAGTTTGGTTCCGGAATAGACAATTGCTTCTACTTCATCCAACAGTTCTCCAAATTCAATACCTTTGGATAGAGCAATATCATCTAAGGCTACCTTACGGTCAATAGCCTGAATGATAGACACTTTCATTTTCGACTTATTAGCAACCGTACGTACACGCAAGTCTTCGGGACGTTCTATTTCATTCTCTTCACAGTGACGTTTAATCAGTTTACAGAATTCTTCACCGTAGCGTTTCGCCTTTCCGGCACCTACACCGGGAATATTCTGTAGCTCTTCCAGTGTTACCGGGTAGATAGTAGCCATTGCTTCCAAAGACGGGTCCTGGAAAATTACATAAGGAGGAACTTCCAGTTTCTTAGAGAGCTTCTTCCTCAAGTCTTTCAACATTGAATAAAGAGCAGGGTCTACTGCACAAGAGCCACCGCCGCGTGCCGGTACTTCCTCCTCCACTTCTTCAAAGTCATTATCCTCCGTTATCTTGAATGATTTAGGTTTCTTCAAGAACTTGTGTCCTTCTTCCGTCACTTTCAAAAGACCGTAATGTTCTACATCTTTGCTCAAATAGCCTGCTATCAGAGCCTGACGGATTACTGCATTCCATGTTTTGTCTTCTTCGCCCATACCTGAGCCAAATACTTCGAGGTCCTCATGCAAATGAGCCTGTACCTCCGAAGTCTCTCTACCTTGTAATATGTCAATGATATAATCTGCCTTAAAGTTTTCTTTCACCGCGATAATCGCTTCAATCACGGCACACAATAATTCTTGAGCCTCCACTTGTTTTTTAGGGTTTAAACAGTTGTCACAATTTCCACAATTTTCTTCCGTGTACTCTTCACCGAAATAATGTAGTAATGTCTTACGTCGGCATACGGAAGATTCGGCATAAGCAGCGGTTTCCAACAGAAGCTGCTTGCCAATTTCCTGTTCTGCCACAGGTTTCCCTTGCATGAACTTTTCCAGTTTCTGCAAGTCTTTGTTTGTATAAAAGGTTATGCACTGACCTTCACCGCCATCTCTACCGGCGCGCCCCGTTTCCTGGTAATATCCTTCCAAGCTTTTCGGGATATCGTAGTGAATCACAAACCGCACATCCGGTTTATCAATCCCCATACCGAAAGCGATCGTAGCCACAATGACTTCCACTTTTTCCATCAGGAAATCATCCTGATTCTTCGTCCTCGTCAATGAGTCCATACCCGCATGGTAAGGACGCGCGTTGATACCGTTTGCCTGAAGAATTTCAGCAAGTTCTTCTACTCTCTTCCGGCTAAGGCAGTAAACGATACCCGATTTTTCCGGATTATTCTTGATAAACTTGATAATATCACGGTCAATATTAGCAGTCTTCGCGCGTACCTCATAATACAGGTTCGGACGGTTGAACGATGACTTGAAAACCTGTGCATCCACCATTCCCAGATTCTTCTGGATATCGTGCTGCACCTTTGGCGTTGCCGTTGCAGTAAGTGCTATCAACGGAGCCTTTCCGATCTCGTTGATGATAGGACGAATCCGCCGATATTCCGGCCGGAAGTCATGCCCCCATTCGGAAATACAGTGAGCCTCGTCTACCGCGTAAAACGAAATTTTCACCGAGCGCAAAAAATCTACGTTCTCTTCCTTTGTCAAAGACTCCGGAGCCACATATAACAATTTTGTCTTTCCGGCAAGGATGTCAGACTTCACTTGGTCTATCGCGCCTTTGTTTAATGAAGAATTTATAAAATGGGCGATACCATCTTCTTCACTAAAATTACGCATTGCATCCACTTGGTTCTTCATCAACGCAATAAGCGGAGAAATTACAATTGCCGTTCCTTCCATCAAGAGCGAAGGTAACTGATAGCATAAGGATTTCCCGCCACCGGTAGGCATCAGTACAAAGGTGTCTCTACCATCAAGCAAGTTCTGAATGATTGCTTCCTGGTTTCCCTTGAATTTATTAAATCCGAAACACTTCTTCAGTTCATTTATTAAATTAATCTTCCCTGCCATCTTAACTTAGGTTGTTTTATTCAGTTCATGGTTTAACTTTAAGCAAAGCACTCTTTTCCAAGAGAACCAAACAAAGTTATAAACAACTTCGTAATTACCAAGCAAAATACGACTAATATTTTCAAGAAAAAACAGAAGCCTTCATTTACAGTCGCCTTACTTTTTGATTTTAAGCGGTTTGCAGCCTTGCCATGTTTGCTTTTTCCAGTTGCTGCTTCGCGTAATCCAGCGTCACTTCATACTCTTTTTTGCTTCCCGAAGGGATTTCAAACATGACATCCATCATAATCGTTTCCACAATGGAACGCAATCCACGGGCACCAAGCTTATATTCAACCGCCTTATCGACAATATATTCAAAGACAGAATCTTCAAATGTCAACTTGATACCATCCATTTCAAGCAGTTTAACATACTGTTTGATGATAGAGTTTTTGGGTTCGGTAAGGATAGCACGAAGCGCATCACGATCCAGAGGATTGAGGTAAGTCAATACTGGCAGACGACCGATTATTTCGGGAATCAGTCCGAACGACTTCAAATCCTGGGGAGCAATATACTGCATCATGTTATTCTTATCAATCCTCGCTGTTGTCTGCGAAGCTGTATAGCCTACAACATGCGTATTCAGTCGTTGTGCGATTTTCTTTTCAATACCATCGAAAGCACCGCCACAAATAAAGAGGATATTCTTGGTATTTACCGGAATCATCTTTTGGTCGGGGTGCTTACGGCCTCCCTGTGGGGGCACATTCACCACGGAACCTTCGAGCAGTTTCAGTAATCCCTGTTGTACACCTTCACCGCTCACGTCACGAGTGATAGAAGGATTATCTCCTTTGCGGGCGATCTTGTCGATCTCATCAATAAATACAATTCCCTGTTCAGCTTCCGGTACATTATAATCAGCCACCTGAAGCAGACGGGTTAGAATACTTTCAATATCCTCTCCCACATAACCGGCTTCCGTCAGTACCGTAGCATCCACAATTGTAAACGGAACATGGAGCAACTTGGCAATCGTACGAGCCAGCAATGTTTTTCCGGTTCCGGTGCTACCCACCATAATGATGTTCGATTTTTCAATTTCCACATCATCTCCACTATCCTTTTGGAGCAAACGTTTATAATGGTTATAGACCGATACGGAAAGAAAACGCTTGGCGTCATCCTGTCCTATTACATACTGGTCAAGGAATTTCTTGATTTCTACCGGTTTGGGTAGTTCATTTAAATTAAGTTTGGTAGCTCCGGCGCTTTTCTTGACTTCGCCCAACGCTTCCTGAGTAATCTCATAAGCTTGGGTGGCACAACTGTCGCAGATATAACCGTTTACTCCCGTAATCAGGAATCCAACTTCATTCTCCGACCGACCGCAGAAGCTACACTTTTTCTTTGCTTTTGAATCAGCCATTTTTATTTCTTAATCAATACTTCATCAATCATGCCGTACTCTTTCGCTTCCTGTGCTGTCATCCAGTAGTCACGGTCAGAGTCCGCCCATACCTTATCAAAATCAGTATGCGAATGATCGGCGATAATCGTATAAAGTTCTTTCTTCAATTTTTGAATTTCACGGGCAGTAATTTCAATATCCGAGGCCTGTCCCTGTGCGCCTCCCATCGGCTGGTGAATCATGACACGCGAGTGAGGCAGTGCAGAACGCTTGCCTTCTTTACCGGCAACCAGCAATACAGCTGCCATAGAAGCCGCCATACCTGTACAAATCGTAGCCACATCACTCGAGATAAACTGCATCGTATCGTAAATGCCCAGTCCGGCGTACACACTTCCGCCCGGAGAGTTGATATAAATAGAAATATCCTTGCCCGGATCAACAGAGTCCAAATACAGCAACTGTGCCTGAAGCGTATTAGCAGTATAATCGTCCACCTGTGTACCGAGGAAAATAATGCGGTCCATCATCAAGCGGGAGAATACGTCGAGCTGAGTTACATTCAACTGTCTTTCTTCCAGAATATAAGGATTCAAATACCCGGCTTGCGATTTAATCACATCGTCCAAAACCATGCCATTCATTCCTAAATGCTTGGTTGCGTATTTTCTAAAATCATCCATGTTATTGTTCCTTTCTTATTAATTAAAAATAAACGTAAGTACAAAGAAACGAAAAAGAATACAGAGACACAAAAAAACACAGAGTTATAATTTTATAAAAACTCTGTGTTTCTGTGACTTTATATTCTGTTCAGCCGAACGTTTATTCAAACATCTTATTGAATTCCTCGATAGAAACGTTCTTGTTCTCCAAAGTAACCTGTGCCTTCAAGGCAGCAGCCAACTTCACTTCTACAACACGACTCACCAGATTGTTGATAGTTTCTTTCTTCTTCAACATTTCCTGTGCATAGTTGTCAAGTACATCATCAGGAATAGAAAGCATACCATATTGAGCAAACTGTGCCTTTGTTGTATCTCTTGCCATTTTCAGCACATCTTCCTGTTCTACCTTGATATTGTTTGCTTCTACCAGCTGTTCTTTAATCAGGTGCCAAGTCAGTTCTTCAATACTCTTATCATAGTTTTCAGCAACATATTCTTCGCCCTTTTCTTCGTTGTTCAGCAACATAATACGTTTCAGCAGTGCATCCGGGAATTCCAGTTTACCTACTTTATCCATCAATACCTTGCGAACATCAATCAAGAACTTATAATCGCTGTCTGCAACAAATCTTGCAGCAATTTCTTCTTTGATCTTAGCGCGGAATTCTTCTTCAGTCTTCACAACGCCCTCACCGAATGCCTGATCGAACACTTCCTGAGTCAGTTCGCCCGGAACAAAACGAGTGATTTCTTCTACCTGAAAGCTAAAGTTAGACTTAACATCCTTAGCGATTTCCTTGTCGATTTTCAATAAAGAACCCAACTCGGCAGCGTGACCGTCATAAGCCACATTCGGGTTGAACACCAGCACATCGTTTACCTTCGCATTAGCAAAGATAGCTTTCTGGTCGTCATTCTTCATATAAGAAGGCATCAAAACAGCACCTTCTACCTGAATACCGCCTTCTTTCGTGTTACCTTCTTCATCCAACTGAGCCAACAGGCCTTTCAGCATATCATTATCTTCGTAAGCATCTACTTTATCGTATTTGCCGGTGCGTTGAGTATACATCTTCACCTGATTGTCGATCATCTCGTCAGATACCTCAATCGTATAATAATCGACTTTATCTTTAGTGCTTACTTCCGCTTTAAATTCGGGTGCCAAAGCAATATCGAACACGAAATCAAATTCATCCATTGTATCGAAGTCGATATTCTGCTGTTTTTCTTCGTTAGGCAACGGTTCGCCCAACATATTCACCTTATTTTCTTTAATATAATTGTAAACAGCTTCTTGCAGCGTCTTATTCACTACCTCTGCAATCACCGACTTACCATACATCTTTTTAATAAGACTTGTAGGAACCATACCTTTACGGAATCCCGGGATCTGTGCCTTCTGACGGAGTGATTTCAACTCTTTGTCTACTTTCTCCTGATAATCTGCTTTCTCAAGCTTTACAGTAAGCTCTGCGCTTACTTTGTCAATGTTTTGTAATGAAACGTTCATTCTGACAATTATTTATTTGATTTATACTTTGTTCTATACTCAAAGAGGGTGCAAAATTAGTGCTAATCTTTCAAATTTCAAAAGACATTGCAGATTTATTTCAGCAACGCCACCCATCTTTCACACATCTTTTATTAATTGTTTCATCAATTCCTCATATATAAACAACAATAAACCATCAGCAACGACCACGCCG
>ENA-UEQP01003557-UEQP01003557.1-human-gut-metagenome-genome-assembly--contig:-NODE-3557-length-10029-cov-5.275623_pt1 | contig 10029 bp, 7 predicted proteins | sample MGYA00242951_ERZ507951 | MGnify/ENA primary metagenome ERZ507951 (study PRJEB26167, sample SAMN06115539) | human gut metagenome | host: Homo sapiens | place: China:Shanxi | collected 2015-11-18...
CGCAATCTGCTTTTATTAAATGTGATACAAGCGCTGAATGGGACTATTATATATAGGAAAGGCAAGGGGGGATGCGGCTGTGACAGGTGTTGGAAGGCGAGCGCCGAAGAGCCGCGCGATGCACGCGGCGATGGTGATCGCTGTTGGTTTCGCGCTCATTATTCTGGCAGGAACGCTGCTGCTCATGCTGCCCTGCGCCGCAAAGAGCGGCCGCGCAACGCCCTTCATCGATGCGCTGTTCACCGCGACGAGCGCGACCTGCGTCACCGGTCTGGTCACGGTCGGTACGGCGGTGCACTGGTCGCTTTTCGGCAAATGCGTCATTCTCCTGCTCATCCAGATCGGCGGTCTCGGCTTTATGTCGGTCATGACGGCGACGTCGCTGCTGCTGCGGCGCACGATCACGCTGCGCGAGCGCATGGTCATCGGAGCCGGCTTCGGTCTGGATTCGAGCGGCGGCATCGTGCGGCTGATGCGGCGCGTGCTGGTCGGCACGTTCCTGTTCGAGGGTGTCGGCGCGGCGCTGCTGTCCATCCGCTTCGTGCAGCAGTTCGGGCCGCTGCGCGGCGTCGGCATGGGCGTTTTCCATGCGGTATCGGCGTTCTGCAACGGCGGATTTGACCTCATGGGCACGCCGGACGATCCGTTCTGCTCGCTCGTGCACTATGCGGAGGACCCGCTCGTGAGTCTGACCATCATGGCGCTTATCGTGCTCGGCGGTCTCGGCTTTTTCGTATGGAGCGATGTGTGGGATCACAGGCGCTTCCGCAGCCTCAGCCTGCACAGCAAGCTCGTACTCGCCATGTCGGGCGTCCTGCTCGGCGGCGGCTTTTTGCTGACGCTGCTGTTTGAGTGGAGCAATCCGGCGACGCTCGGCGGCATGACCCTGCCGCACAAGCTGCTCGCGGCGGCGTTTCAGAGCGTGACGCTGCGCACGGCAGGCTTCAACACCATCGACGAGAGTGCGCTGACCGGCCCCTCGCAGGCGGTCGCGTGCGTGCTCATGCTGATCGGCGGCTCGCCCGGCTCGACGGCGGGCGGTCTCAAGACCGTGACGGTGGCAGTGCTCGCGCTCAGCGCGGTCAGCGCGCTGCGCGGACGGACGTCGGTCACAGCCTTCGGACGAACCATCGAGCCGCGCAGCATCATGAATGCGGTCGCGCTCACGGTCGTCGGCGTGACGATTATCCTCGGTGGTGCGTGCGCCATTTCGTTTATCGAAAATGTGCCGATGAACCTGTGTCTGTATGAGACCGCCTCTGCCTTCGGCACGGTGGGTCTCACCATGTCGCTCACGCCGGCGCTTTCGGTAGTCTCGCATATCATGCTGATCGTTATGATGTATTTCGGCCGCGTGGGCGTGCTGACGCTCGGCGTTGCGGTATTCCTGCGCCGCCACGAGCCGCCCAAGCTCAAATACCCCTCGGGGAACGTCATGATAGGATAAAACCCGCAGAGATATGCACAACCTGTGGATAAAAAGCTGTTTTTAACGAACAGCAAGTATCGCGCGGAAGTGCGCATGAATCTGCGAAGTCAGAACACAGATCCGCGGCGAAACGTTAGTTTCGTGACGGCTCAGGATAAAAAGGAGAATGAAATGAAATCCTTTCTGGTAATCGGTCTCGGCCGCTTCGGCCGGGCGGTCGCGTGCGAGCTCTGCTCGCTCGGACATGAGGTTCTCGCCCTCGACAACAGCGAGGAAAACGTGCAGCACATCGCGGACAGCGTCACGCAGGCTGTCTGCGGAGACGCGCAGGACGAGAGCGTGCTGACCTCGCTCGGCGTGAGCAACTTCGACTGCTGCGTCGTGGCCATCGGCACGGACATCGAGGCGAGCATCCTCGTCACAGTCATGCTCAAGGAGCTCGGCGCGAAACAGGTCGTCTGCAAGGCGCTGTCCGCGCTGCATGCCCGGGTGCTCGAGCGCGTGGGCGCGGACCGCGTCATTCAGCCGGAGAAGGAGATCGGGCAGCGGCTCGCGCAGCATCTCGGCCGCACGAACGTCATCGACTACATCGGCTTTTCGGACGATTTCTCTATTCTGGAGATCAAAACGCCGCGCAGCTGGATCGGAAAAACGCTCGGACAGCTCGGCGTGCGCGCGAGGTACGGCATCAACGTTCTGGCCATCCGGCACGGCAAGGGCGGCGTGGCGGATGTAACGCCGGGGGCGGACGGCCGCATCAGTGAGAACGACCTGCTGGTCATACTGGGTACGAACGATAAAGTAGATAAAGTGGTGGACCTGAAGTGATAGAGATACAGAGCCGTCAGAACGCCGCGCTCAAGCATCTGGCGCGGCTCGGACGGGAGAGAAAATACCGCCGCTCGACCGGCGAAATGCTGTGCGAGGGCGAAAAAATGCTGACCGAGGCACTGCGCTCGGGCGCGGAGATCAAGACCGTGCTCGTGCGGCGCGGCTTCGAGAGCGGGGAGCTGCGGCAGGCGGAAAAGCAGGGCGCGGCGATGTACTGCGCGGAGGACGCGCTGTTCCGCCTCGCGAGCGAGGTGGAAAGTCCGCAGAACGTTATTTTTTCCTGCATGCAGCCGCAGTGGGACGCAGCGGCGCTCGATGACAGGGAGCAGGTGCTGCTGCTCGACGGCTTGCAGGACCCGGGCAACCTTGGCACGATCCTGCGGACGGCAGAGGCGTTCGCCCTCGGCGCCGTAGTGCTGTGCGAAGGCTGCGCCGACCCGTTTTCGCCCAAGGTCGTCCGCTCGACCATGGGGGCGGTATTCCGCCTGCCCTGCGTGCAGCTGCCGCTCGCGGACGCGCTCGCCCTGCTGAAAACGGCCGGTCTGCCGGTCTACGCGACCGCGCTGCACGAGGACAGCGTGCCGCTCTCGAGCGTTTCGCTCGGCCGGGCCGCCGTCATCATCGGCAGCGAGGGCAGGGGCGTGAGTGAGCGCGCGCTGCGCCTGTCCGACCGGCGCGTGATCATCCCGATGCACGGCCGCGCCGAGTCGCTCAACGCAGGCGTCGCGGCGGCGATCGTGATCTATGAAATGACGAAATAAGGAGGCGGAAGGGCATGTCGTCACTGCTGAGCTATGTCTGGTTATCCCTCAAGCGAGGTCTGGGAAACTACCTGCGCGCGGAGGTGCTGCGCCGCATGGGTTCGCCCGAGGCGGTTTACGCCGCGGACAGCACAATGCTCGCGCAGAGCTGTCCCAGTCTGCGGCGGCAGCATATCGAGCTGCTGTGCGACAAATCGACGGACGAGGCTGAACAGGTCATCACGCAATGCGCACGCGAGGACATCCGCATCCTGCCCGTTTCGGACGCCGCCTACCCGGACCGCCTGCGGCAGATCGAGGACCCGCCGGTCGTGCTGTATATCCGCGGCCGGTGGCCGGATTTCGACACCATGCCGGGCATCGCGGTCGTCGGCACGCGGCAGGCGACGAGCTATGGCGTGCAGGTCGCCGGGACGATCGGCGCGGAGCTGGCGAAGGCCGGCTTTGTCACGGTCAGCGGCATGGCGCTCGGCAACGACGCGGCGGCGCATCGCGGCGCGCTCCGCGCAGGCGGCCTGACGGTTGCGGTGCTCGCAGGAGGACCGGATGTGTGCTATCCGCCGCAGAACCGCGCCCTCATGGGCGATATCCTGCTTTCCGGCGCGGTCATCAGCGAATATCCGCCCGGTACCGAGCCGGACGGCCTCAACTACAAGAGCCGCAACCGCATCATCAGCGGCCTGTGCGTCGCGACGGTCATCGTCGAGGCCGGAAGCGCGCGCTCGGGCGCGCTCATCACCGCACGTCACGCGCTCGACCAGAGCCGCGACGTTTATGCGGTCCCCGGTGCAATGGGCGCGCCGCAGTCCAGAGAGTGCAACGCCCTCATCGAGCGGTGCGAGGCCGCCCTGCTGAACGACCCGAGGGCGCTCGTGCGCGAGTATGCGAGCCTGCTGCCCGGCGGCGCGGCCGCATTTCATGCCTATACCCGCCCGCCCGTCGCGCGGACGGCGCCGAAGCAGCGCACTGCGTCCCAACGGCGCACGCCTGCAAAACCGGCTCCCGTGCCGGAAACGGCGGCTCCGACGCCGGAAAAACCGGCGTTTACCATGCCGGAGGGACTGGACGAGAACGAGCAGAAGATCGTCCGTCTGGTCGGAGAGGGCATGCACAGTCTGGAGGAGTTGGTCGAGTGCTGCGGTCTGCCCGCGCCGCGGCTGATGTGCATGGTCACGACCCTCGAGATGGAGGGCGTGCTCGAGCGCGACGCGGCGAACGTCCGTCTCGCAGGGCAGGAATGAGTAAGAAGAAAAGAAAGATAATATGACAGGCGCAGCGCCTGTCAGCGCATCGTGCGCACCAAACAGGAAACGGAAAGCCGTTTTCCGAAAAACCGGAGGTTTTTATGTCTAAGTTAGTAATCGTGGAGTCTCCTGCCAAGGCAAAGACCATTGGCAAGTATCTGGGCGCGGATTACGTGGTCAAGGCGTCCATGGGACATCTGCGCGATCTGCCGAAAAAGAAAATGAGCATCGATCTGGAGCATGATTTCAAGCCGGAATATGTGCCGATCGAGGGTAAAGATAAAGTCATCAAGGAAATCCGCAGCGAGATCCGCAAGGCGGACTTCGTCTATCTCGCGACTGACCCTGACCGCGAGGGAGAAGCGATTTCGTGGCATATCAAGGAGCTGTTCAAGCTCAAAGACAGCAATTCGCGCCGCGTGACCTTCAACGAGATCACCAAGCAGGCTGTCCGCTCGGGCATCGCAAGTCCGCGCGATATCGACATCGATCTGGTCAATGCGCAGCAGGCGCGCCGTATCCTCGACCGTATCGTAGGCTATCAGCTCTCGCCGTTCCTGTGGCGCAAGGTCAAGCGCGGTCTGTCCGCAGGCCGTGTGCAGAGCGTCGCGACCCGCCTGGTCGTCGACCGCGAAAACGAGATCCGCGCGTTCGTGCCCGAGGAATACTGGTCGATCGAGGCGCTGCTCGCGACCGAGGACGGCGGAACGTTCACCGCGCGCTACTATGGCGACGGCAGCGGCAAGGTCGAGCTGAAGAATGAGGAGCAGGCGATGCGCGTGGTGAACGCTGTCACCGGAAAGCCGTTCGCTGTCGGCGAGATCAAGCGCGGCAAGAAAAAGCGCACTCCGGCGCCCCCGTTCATCACCTCGACCCTCCAGCAGGAGGCGAGCCGCAAGCTGAACATGACGCCGCGCCGCACCATGAGCATCGCGCAGGAGCTGTATGAGGGCATCGAGCTGGGTGAGTACGGTCTTACCGGTCTGATCACCTATATGCGTACCGACTCGCTGCGACTCGCCGACGAGGCGACCGCCGCCGCCGCCGGCTTTATCCGTGGCCGCTACGGCGAGGACTACTATCCCGGAAAGCCGCGCGTTTACAAGACCAAGTCGGGCGCGCAGGACGCGCACGAAGCCATCCGCCCGTCCAACGTGCAGTTGCTCCCCGAGGAGATCCGCAAGTACCTTTCGCCCGACCAGTTCAAGCTGTACCGTCTGATCTGGTCGCGCTTTGTCGCCTGCCAGATGGCGGACGCCATCCTCGACACGGTCTCCGCGGACATCGTCTGCGAGGGACAGGTGTTCCGCGCTTCCGGCCATACGGTCGCGTTCCCGGGCTTTACGGCGGTCTACGAGGAGGGCACGGACGACGAAAAGAAGCAGGACGCCGCCGGAAAGCCGCTGCCGCGCTTCGACAAGGGCGACCGGCTGACCGCCGAGAAGCTCGAGCCGTCGCAGCACTTTACGCAGCCGCCCGCGCGCTATACCGAGGCATCGCTCATCCGTGCGATGGAGGAGCGCGGCATCGGCCGTCCGTCCACCTATGCGCCGACCATCTCGACCATCATCGACCGCGACTACGTCACCAAGGAGAGCCGCGCACTGCGTCCGACGCCGCTCGGCGAGGGTGTTACCGGTCTGCTCGTGGACGAGTTCAAGTCGGTCGCGGACTACGAGTTTACCGCGAACATGGAGCACGAGCTGGACGAGGTTGAAGCGGGCAAGCTGAACTATATCCAGCTGCTGCACAACTTCTATGACGGCTTTGAAGCCGCGCTCAAGCAGGCCGAGATCGATCTCGAGGGCAAGCGCATCAAGATCCAGGACGAGGTGACCGACGTCATCTGCGACAAGTGCGGCCGCAATATGGTCATCAAGTCCGGCCGCTTCGGCAAGTTCCTCGCCTGCCCGGGCTTCCCGGAATGCACGAACACCAAGCCGATCACCGAGGATACGGGCGCAGCCTGCCCGGTCTGCGGCGCAAAGGTCGTCAAGAAAAAGTCCGCGCGCGGCTTTGTCTACTATTCCTGCGACAAATACCCGGCGTGCCAGTTCATCACCTGGGACAAGCCGCTCAAGACCAAGTGCCCGAACTGCGACTCCTCGCTGTTCCGCCATACCGACCGCGATTCCAAGGAGGTCACCGACGTATGTCTGCGCGAGGGCTGCGGCTTCGTCGAGCTGGTCAAGGAGGGCCTGCCGCCCGAGGAGACCGAGAAGCGCCGCAAAATGCGTGAGGCGCGCGCGGCCAAGGCTGCGGAGCGCGCTGCCGCGAAGGAAGCCGCCGAAAAGAACGGCGAGACCGCAGAAAAGGCGCCGAAGGAAGCGAAAAAGCCTGCGGCGAAAAAGAAAACGGTCAAAAAGACGCTTCCGTGGATGACCAAGACCACGAACAAGTTCAAAAAGCTCAAGGACGAGGCCGTGCAGGAGCTGACTGCAAAGCAGCAGGAGCAGTACGCAAAGGCGCTCGCAAAATATGAGGCCGAAAAGGCCGCGGAGAAGGCGAAGAAGGCCGCAGAGAAAAAGGCGGCGGCGAAAAAGCCTGCCGCAAGGAAAAAGACCACGGCAAAGGAGAACCCGGATGAATAATACCGTTACCGTCGTCGGCGCGGGACTGGCCGGCTGTGAGGCTGCATGGCAGCTCGCGCAGCGCGGCGTTTCTGTGCGCCTGTGCGAGATGAAGCCGTCGCAGCACAGCCCGGCGCATCACTCGGACGATTTCGCAGAGCTTGTCTGCTCGAACTCGCTGCGCTCGGATGAGCTCACCAACGCGGCGGGCCTGCTCAAGGAGGAGCTGCGCCGTCTGGACAGCCTCATTCTGTCCTGCGCGGACGCGAACCGCGTCGAGGCCGGCGGCGCGCTGGCGGTGGACCGCGAGGCGTTCGCCGCAGCCGTCACCGAGCAGATCAGGAACCATCCGAATATCGAGGTGGTTTATGGCGAGGTGACCGAGATCCCGGAGGGCCGCGTCGTCATCGCCTCCGGCCCGCTGACCTCGGATACGCTGTTCGACGCCATCCACGCCAAGGTGGGCGGCGATTTCCTGCACTTCTACGACGCGGCCGCGCCCATCGTGACCGCGGAGAGCATCGACATGGACTCCGCCTACGAGGCCTCCCGCTACGGCAAGGGCACGGCGGACTACATCAACTGCCCGTTCTCGCGCGAGGAGTATGACGCATTCTGGAACGCGCTCACCACCGCCGAGGAGGCGCCGGTGCACGGCTTCGAGGACTCCAAGGTGTTCGAGGGCTGCATGCCCATCGAGGTCAACGCGCGACGCGGCTATGATACGCTGCGCTTCGGCATCCTCAAGCCGATCGGCCTGCCCGACCCCAAGACCGGGAAAGACCCCTATGCGGTCCTCCAGCTGCGCCGCGACAACGCGAACGGCACGCTGTACAATCTGGTCGGCTGCCAGACCCACCTCAAATTCGGCGAGCAGAAGCGCGTGTTCTCTATGATCCCGGCGCTCCGGAACGCGGAGTTCGTGCGCTACGGCGTGATGCACCGCAACACGTTCCTCGACTCGCCGCGTCTGCTCGACGCGACCTACGCGCTCAAAGCCGAGCCGCGCATCCGCTTCGCGGGTCAGATGACCGGCGTCGAGGGTTATATCGAGTCCACCGCCTCCGGCTGGGTGGCAGGCGTGGCGGCCGCGATGGAGGTGCTCGGCAGACCGATGCCGCAGCTCGACCGCTTTACCGCCGTCGGCGCGCTCGCATCCTATATTTCCGACCACACGGTCACGAAATTCCAGCCGATGAACATCAATTTCGGCATCATTGAGCCGCTTGGCTACAAGATCAAGGGCAAGCGGGAGAAAAACGCAAAGATTTCCGAGCGGGCACTCGAACGCATCGAAAGTCTGAAGGGAGAGCTTTGAGAATGAAGATCATCGTTGACGCGATGGGCGGCGACAATGCACCCGACGTAACCGTCCGGGGCGCGGCGCTCGCTGCGAAGGAATATGGCGAGGATATCCTGCTCGTCGGCCAGCCCGAGGCGATCACCGCCGTGCTGCGCGCGCATGGGCTGGAGAACACCGAGCATCTGACCATCATGCCGGCCTCGGATATCGTTGATATGCACGATGACCCGGCGACCGTTCTGCGCCGCAAGCCGGATTCGTCCATGGCGGTCGCGTTCAAGCTGCTCAAAGCCGGCGAGGGCGACGCGCTCGTTTCTGCCGGCAACACCGGCGCACTGCTCACCGGCGCGACGCTGTACGGCGGCCGCATCAAGGGTATTCGCCGCGCGGCGCTCGCGCCTGTCCTGCCCTGCGAGGGCGGCGAGGTCATGCTGTGCGACGCCGGCGCGAACACCGAGTGCACGGCGGAAATGCTGCTCCAGTTCGCCTTCCTCGCGTCCCTGTACGCGGAGAAGAACAACGGCATCGCAAAGCCGCGCGTCGGTCTGGTCAACAACGGCACCGAGGACACCAAGGGCGACCCGCTGCGCAAGGAAGCCTACGCGCTGCTCAAGGCCGCAGGCGACGCAGGCAGGCTCAATTTCGTCGGCAACGTTGAGGGCAGTCAGGTACCGCTCGGTGCGTGCGACGTCGCAGTCTGCGACGGCTTCATGGGCAACGTTCTGCTTAAGACGGTCGAGGGCACGGCGAAATTCATGGCGCACGAGATCAAGAAGGTGTTCACCGCCTCGGCCGGCACCAAGATCGGCTATCTGCTGTGCAAAAAGGGCATGGATGACTTCCGCGAGATGTTCAATCAGGACAAGGTCGGCGGCGCGCCCTTCCTCGGCATTGCAAAGCCGGTCATCAAGGCGCACGGCTCGTCCAACGAGATCGCGGTGATGAACGCCGTCCGCCGCGCGATCGCCTACACGAAGTCCGGCATGATCGACGCGGTCAAGGAAAATATTCAGTACATGACGGTTGAATAAGAAAAAACGGCGAAAAGAGGTGAAACCATGCTCAAAATCAACTATGAATTCAAGAACGTCAGCCTGCGGCAGAAAGCGATGACGCATTCCTCGTATGCCAACGAGCACCACGGCACGCATCTGGACTGCAACGAGCGGCTGGAGTTTCTTGGCGATTCCGTACTGGGCTTTGTCACGGCGGATTACCTGTTCACGCATTATCCTGAGCTGCCCGAGGGCGAGCTGACCAAGCTGCGTGCGGCGGTCGTGTGTGAGGGTGCGCTGTGCGAGATCGCGAGGGAACTCGGCATTCCGGAGGAGATCCGTCTGGGTCACGGCGAGGAGAACGGCGGCGGCAGAAAGCGCCCGTCCATCCTGGCCGACGCGACCGAGGCGCTTCTGGGCGCGATCTATCTGGACGGCGGTATCGAGCCGGCGCGCGCGTTCGTGCTGCGCTTCATTCCGCACAAGGTAGATGTTGCCGTTGCAGGCGGCGCGTTCAAGGACTACAAGACCATGCTCCAGGAGATCGTGCAGAAGAACAAGCAGGAAACGCTGGAGTACCGGCTCGCCGGTCAGTCCGGCCCGGATCACGACAAGCGGTTTACCATGGAGCTGCTGCTCAACTCCAACGTATTTGCCTCCGGCACAGGCCGAAGCAAAAAGGAAGCGGAACAGCTTGCCGCCAAGAAGGCTTTGGAAATCATGGGCTGCTAAAAGTTTTAGAAGACAACCAAACCGGCAAACCGGCACAGTGAAAAACTGTGCCGGTTTTTTTATTCTTTTATATATCGCAGATTTTAGAAATATGTACCAATCAATTTTGTTTGTTTTTGTTTGACTTTCGAATTGCTATTTTTCAGGAAAGAGTATATGATAAC
>ENA-UEQP01003559-UEQP01003559.1-human-gut-metagenome-genome-assembly--contig:-NODE-3559-length-10026-cov-5.686501_pt1 | contig 10026 bp, 8 predicted proteins | sample MGYA00242951_ERZ507951 | MGnify/ENA primary metagenome ERZ507951 (study PRJEB26167, sample SAMN06115539) | human gut metagenome | host: Homo sapiens | place: China:Shanxi | collected 2015-11-18...
GTCCAAAAGACGTAGCGGATTTTATGGATTTAGAGGATGAAGAAAGTATAGAAATGACCAAGAGGGATGCTTATGAAAATGGCATTGAGCTCAGACTTCGGAGACGTGTTCAGTATTGTAATTGCAAGTATTTTCTTGCCATTCTTACCATTATTGCCAATACAAATGTTATTACAAGACTTTTTATATGACATATCTCAAATAGCAATTCCATATGATGATGTAGACAAAGAATTTCTAGAAAAGCCAAAGAAGTGGAGCACAAAAGGAATTAGCAAATTCATGAATGTAATGGGAATAACAAGCTCATTAATAGACGTACTTGCATTTTTAGGCTTCTGGTTCTTATTTGGATATAATGCAAGCAAAGAAACATTCTTCCAAACAGCATGGTTTGTAGAATGTTTAATATCGGAAACAATGATAATCCATTACGTGCGTACAGCTAAAAGACCTTTCATAGAATCAAGGGCAAATAAATGGCTAACACTCGGAACTTTTGGAACAATAATTGGAACAATATTAACACCAATATTGCTACACAACATACCAAGCTTCCATTTTGAAATATTACCACTAAAATATTATGGATTTGTAATACTACTATTGGCAATATATTCAGTGTTAGTAGAAATAATAAAGAAAATATACATAAAGAAAAATGGGGAATGGCTATAAAATTTATAGTAAAATCCTCTTGCAATAAAATTTTAGTAATGGTATTATAGTAGTGTAAAATTACTAAAGGTGGAATGATTATGAAAAAAACGAAAGAATTAGAAAACGAAGAGACTTCAGTTTCAATGGATAAAATATTAAAAATAGAATCATTAGAAGATGCAAAAGAATTCGAAAGAGTTGCTAGTGGCCGTAAATTTTGCAAAAGAGGTACGAGAGTTCAAGATATATGTGAGGAAGAAGTTGAAAATTACATATGCAAAACAAGGGGCAACTTATTATTAAGATGGTACTTGCATAGAAAAATGAAAAAGAATAAAGAAAAACTTTTATTAGAAAGCAGAGTAACTAGTGTAATAAGAGCATTGGCAGTTGCTTACATAGAAGAAAACGATGAAATAGACGAAGAAATAGTAACTAAAAATGTTAAGAACATAATCTTAGCAAAAACAAAAGAATATATGACTAAATAGAAAATTCGCCCATTAGGGACGCCCATTTTTGGGGACAAAAAATTAAGAACTAATTTAAATTTTAAAAATAAGGTAAAGCACGCTTTTGAGGAGTTTGAAAGAGCTTCGAATAAGAGCATCATAATAATTATGGAAGAGGAACGTCAAAAAAATATGGACGTTCTTCTTTTTTATGAGAAAAATTGAAAATATTTAAACTGTGAGCTAATATATTATTTTTCTTAAATTCTCTATAAACGAAAAAATGCAATACGACAAAATACAACAAAAAACAACAAAATTGAAAAAATAAGAAAAAACTATTGCACTGGTGTGAAAATAATGGTATCATCTAGGTGGAGTATTTATATCTATAACGTATATAGAATAAGTACATAATTGTAACAAGAAAATAAAATATATACGTAAATAGATGTATATACGCAAAAGAAAACAAAATTCAACTAAGAAATAAATACGAGATTATACAAGATTACAAAAAGGTATAAAACAATGAATAAAAATAGAAAAATAGTTGAAAATATATTAAAAGCACAAACGAGGAGGAGAGTAATTTATGTTAAATAATAAAAAAGGAATAACTCTTATTGCGTTAGTTGTTACAGTGGTAGTACTTATAATTTTAGCTGGAGTAAGCATAAATGCTGTTTTAGGGGACAATGGAATAATAAAAAAAGCAAATCAAGCAGCAAGTGTAACAAAAGAAGCAGAAGTAAAAGAAGCAATTAATAGAACAATACTAGAATTTTATTTAACTAATGATTATGAAACATTAGAAGATTTCTTAAAAGCAAAAGCAGAAGATGGAAGTATAGATAGCGTAACAAAAAATGCAGATGGAACATTAACAGTAAAAAAAGGAAATTATTCGGTAACAGTAGAAAATAAAACAAATTCTTCAGGTGGAAGTGGTTCTGGTGGTAGTACAGGAGGAGAAACACAAACACCAACAATTACAGTAACTGGAACAAAAGTAGTTGCAAGTAGTGACGGAACAGGTTTGGCTCTTGGAGAAGTAAGCACATATTTAGGAAACACACTTTATATAAATTTCGAACATTCAGTAACAGGAGGTACAACAAGTGTTAGTCCAAGTTTACCATATGCAGTAACAAAAAACGGAACATATACTTTTACCATAACAGGAACAGTGAATGGAAAAAATTATACAAAAAATGTTAGTGTAACAGTAAATCAATTTAAAGATGTTTATGAATATATGCAAACAAATACAAAAGTAACATATTCAGATGGAAACGTATGGGTACCAGAAGGTTTTAGAATTTCAACAGACTCAGCAGAAATAGTGCAAGGTGGAATTATAATAGAGGACAAAGATTTAAATCAATTTGTATGGGTGCCGGTGGCAACGATAGTAGATTATAAGAGAACGGCATATGCTAACCAAAGTATAAGTGACTATTCAGAAAATTTAGCAGATGACGAAAAAACAAGTGTCACAACATATAAAGGATTTTATATAGGAAGATATGAAGCAGGAGATAAAGAAAGTACTGAAGCCAAAAAATTGAGAAGTTCAAATGATGTAACAAAAACGGTTACAATAAAAGCAAATCAAGCTCCATATAATTATGTAACAAGAGCACAAGCCGTAAGTTTAGCACAAAGCTTTGCAACAAAACAAGGATATAAAGCAAAAACAAAATTAGTAAGTAGTTATGCATGGGATACAACGATATCATTTTTGCAAAAAGTAAATAGTGATTATGGAAGTAGATCAGAAGAAGGAAATTATTATGATACAACCTTTACTTATACAGATATAACAGGAGCAAGCAAAACAAAAACAAGTGGTTCAATAGAATTAGTTCCAACAGGGCAAACCACACCAGTATGTAATATTTATGATATGGGAGGAAATGTTTGGGAATGGACGACCGAGTCCTATTCTAGTACGAACTATCCGTACATCGAAAGAGGAGGCAATTACTGTGACTATCTTTTCGCGAATGGTCCTGCTGGGCGACGCGATAATGATTCAGACAATGCCAACGCTAGTATCGGGTTTAGACTTACTTTGTTTATGTAAAACCGCTCGAGAGTATAAACTTAAGTGTGTAAAATCAAAAGGAATTTTGATTATGCACACTTTTTTGTGTGCAGGAAAGAAGGAAACATGAATATGAGAAAAATAAGTATTAATGAATTTAAAAAAAGGAGATTCGAAAGGAGTTATATATCAGTATACATTGTAATAAGACCAATATCAGTAGAAAATGAACAAGAAATAGAAGTAAAAAATTTATGTGTAATATATGGGTTTACAGCATTAGGAGTCAGGAGGATAATAGCAATATATTTTGAAAATACAAATGATAATAGATTTTGGTTAGGAGTATTTGAAGATTTAAAAGCAAGAAATCTTCAAAATATAATGTTTCTTGTAACACCGCAAAATAAAAATATTGAAAGATGTGCAAAAATTATATATAATAACATCGAAATAATAAGATCCCCAGAAGATATAATGTCAGCAATAGATAGATATTTTGCGACCAAAACATCAAGAACATTAGAAATACAGTTAAAAAATCTAATATTAGCAGAAGACATAGAAAAATGTGAAGAGAATATAGAATTATTTAAACAACAATATTTGCACAACCGATTAGTCTTGGAAGTATTTAAAAGACAAGAAGATGATATAAAAAAATTGTATAAATATAATTACGATATAAGAAAATTATTATATCAATATTATGCAATAAGAGAAATCAAGAGACATATAAACAGATTAAATGAAAGACAACCATTGCAAGAAAACATAGATGACGTAATAGAACATTTTACAGAATACATAAGTTCATTTGAAAGAGGCTTAACATATTCAAAAAAAGGCTGGGTAAGGCTTATGAATATACTTTATGAGATATATCCAAAGAAAATGGAGGAATATTTATAATGAAAAGAAATAATAAAAAATTAGATTCCAAAGATCCAAGATATATGACAGAAGAACAAGAGCAAATAGTAAATTTAATACTTAGTAATAATGAATTAAAAAGTGGAAAAGATGTATCAAATATATTTAATGAACTTAGAGGAAAAGTAATACAGAGATTATTAGATGCAGAAATGGAAGAATTCTTAGGATATGATAAAAGTAAGCATGGAGAAAAAGAAAATAAAAACAGAAGAAACGGATATACATCAAAAGCCAAGAAAGTAAAAACAGATACAGGAGAAATAACAATATGTCCCCCAAGAGATCGAGAAGGAAAATTTGAACCACAAATAGTAAAAAAGAGACAAAGAGTATTAGAAGGATTTGATGAGATAGCAATAGCAATGTATGCCAAAGGAATGAGCTTAAAAGATATAAGCGAAATGATACAACATATATACAAGGTAGAGCTTAGCATAGAAACAATAAGTAAATTAACATCATCAGTAAGTGAAGAAGTACAGAAATGGCAAGAAAGACCATTAGAGAAATTTTATCCATTTATATACGTAGATTGTTTATATGCACCAGTAAAAAGAGATTTAATAAGTGAAAAAGTAGCAATATATGTAATGCTTGGGATAAACAAAGACGGCAAAAAAGATGTATTAGGAATATGGATAAATGAAAATGAATCCGCAACATTTTGGACAGAAGTATTTGAGGAAATAAAAGCAAGAGGAGTCGAAGAAATATTATTTATATCATTAGATGGATTAAGCGGACTTTCAGAAGCAATAGAAAAAATATATCCAAAAGTAAAAACGCAAAGATGTATTGTTCACATAGTGAGAAACATATATGGAATATTAGACAAGAAGAAATCAAAAGAAATAATAGGAGATTTAAAGAAAATATACACGCAAGTAACGGAAACAATGCAAAATTAGAATATGAAAACTTTATCGAAAAATACAAGTCAAACGAGAAGTTAATAAAAAAATTAAATAGTGTTATAGAACATATATTTAATATATTCGAATATCCAGTAGAAATAAGAAAAATAATATATACAACAAATCCAATAGAAAGCTTAAATAGTAGTTTAAGAAAAGTAACCAGAGGAAAAGGCTCATTTATAAGTAAAGAAGCACTATTAAAAGTATTGTACTTAAGAATAAAAGACCTAGAAAAAAGCTGGTCAAAGAGAACAAAAAACTGGGATAATGTAAAACACCAATTAATTGAATTATACGGTGAAAGGGTATTAAAATATTATTTTAATACATAAAAATATATACAATAATACAAATTTGTTATATTATTGTATATATCTAAAATTAATTATAAAAATATGATTTTACACAGTTAAAATTAAACGCTCGAAAAGCTGAACGCTAGAGACGAGAAATTTGAAGCAAGAGGAAAAAATAAAAATGATAACAGAAAGATATAAGAAGGCTCACACCTCGCATAGCGAATGGAATACGCTATGTGGAAAATTTTAAATGATATGTGGCAATTTGATGATAAGTACGCCATACCTAACTATTAAGCCCAAGAAAGTCTTGGGTTTTTATAATTCTATTTTTTCTTCAAAACATCTTGTAAAAAATATCTATTTATTATAGAATAGGGATGTTTACGGATGCAGAGGTGAAAACTGAGATTTATAGGAAACAAAACGAATTTATTAAATGATATACAAAAGGTAATCAAAGAAAATTGATAAACCCATTGTACAGCCTCCATTCTATCTGCAGGTATGTTTCAAGGAGGTATTATTCTGATAAATATTTTTTCTGTCTTTTCTATATATATGCACTAACATCAAAAAAACACAGCATAATAAAAGCGGCAAAAGCATGAAATTAATCATATATGCCAAAAATGTAATAACACCTGTTCGCTTATATGTTAAATTTCCATTATTCTCCCACTCCAATAACTCAACGTCATCTGTACCCAGGAACAACCATTTTGCAATCGCAGCAGTAATAGAATTCTTGACCGCAAATTTTTCTGTTGATAAATATTGTGTTGTAACAACCGCGCTTTTTGCAGCAACAATACCTTTGGGCGCTAGTTCATAGTTCACGGAATAAGAACTGTATACTTTCACATCGTTATCTATTGCCACAATACCATACGAAGTATCTCCACTGATAGTTCCTTTATTTATACAATTCGCAATCGTGCCTTGATAAAACTCTCCCGCAATACCTGCCGCACTATTTCCACATATATTTGCATAGTTTATACAATTAGCAATTACGGCATTCTCCCCTACTGCTTGCCCCGCAATCGCACCCGCAACCCTACCTTCTATATGCCCACTAATTATCTTGAGATTGACTACTTTTCCTCCCAAGCTTCCAAAAAGGCCAGCATGCCCTTGCTCTGCAATATATAATTTACTAATACCATATCCATTTCCATCATAAATGCCCCAGAACGATTTTCCGCCTGAGGTATTTCCTATTGGTTCCCATTTTTCACTTTTTAAATCAATATCACATGTCTGTCGAAAATATATTCCTTGAAATGTTTCCCCTTCATTCACCAAATCTCTTAAATGATATAAATCTTCACAATTTTGAATTAAATATGGTTCTTTTCCTGTCCCTTTTCCTGTAAAATCTTCACTTTTAGCATGCACATTCAAACACATCAACATACATACACTGATAACAGTGAGCAAAAAAAAGATTTTTTTTGTATAGAATCTCATAAATAATCCTTACTCCATTTACGATTCAAAATATTTGTATACTTTTGATATAACTTCATCCACAGTTTCTCCCATGTTATAATACAATGGAAGCCGAACAATTCGTTCACTTTCTTTTGTTGTGTATTTGTCCTCACCTGCAAATACACCATACTCTCTTCCTGCCGGAGCTGAATGAAGCGGGATATAATGAAATACCGTTAATATATCATTTTCTTTCATATAATTAATAAATTTCGTTCTTTCCTCTATATTATCAAGCTTAATATAATACATATGTGCATTATGCTCACACTCTTCTGGAACAAACGGTGTCTCAATAACTCCCTTATCTTTCAGATACTTAAACGCCTCATTATACTTGTTCCAACTATTCATACGATCGTCAAAAACCTGCTGTGCAACTTCCAACTGTGCATATAAATATGCTGCATTTAAATCACTTGGAAGATAGGAAGATCCCGCCGCAACCCACGTATATTTGTCAACTTGTCCTCGAAGAAATCTACTCCGATCTGTTCCCTTTTCACGTACAATCTCCGCTCGATCAGAATCTTTTGCATCTCTGATAAGGATAGCACCACCCTCACCCATACTATAATTCTTTGTCTCATGGAAGCTATAGCATCCATAATCACCGATTGTTCCTAGACTTTTTCCCTTATACTTTGACATAACACCCTGCGCAGCATCTTCAACAACCTTCAAATTATATTTTTCAGCTATTTCCATAATTGTATCCATTTCGCAAGATACCCCTGCATAATGTACAGGTACTATCGCAACCGTTTTATCAGTAATCGCATTTTCGATCAGTTTTTCATCAATATTCATTGTATCTGGACGAATGTCAACAAATACAACTTTTGCGCCACGCAACACAAAGGCATCTGCAGTTGATACAAAAGTATAAGATGGCATAATAACTTCATCACCCGGCTTTATATCACATAAAATAGCAGCAAGCTCCGTCGCATGTGTACATGAAGTCGTAAGTAATGCCTTAGCAATTCCAGTCGTATCTTCAATCCACTTATTACATAATTTTGTGTAATATCCATCCCCACATATCTTGTTTCTGGATATCGCATCCTGCATGTATATTACTTCTTTGCCTGTTACTGGTGGTACATTAAAACTAATCATAATCCTTTATCTCCATTATCATGTTTCTACAATGTGTATATACTTTTTGTTAACAGATTCAACTTTATCGTCTTATTCATCCTCTGCATCATCTGATTTACATATTCATTCAACTCATCTGTATGCTTTATTCCATAATCACAGCGTTCTTCATCATCTAAATATATGCCATTATGTGTTTCATTAAATCCGTCAATTCCGCCCAAATACACTTCCTTGACACCTACTTTTTCCATTGTCTTTAACAATACCGCAAATGCGACATCGGGAATTGCATTTTCCTCAGTATCCAAAACGTCTTTATAACGCACAGTATAATCAAATGCACCGCTTGTTTTTGTAACATTCGATGTTGCTATAATCTTATATTCCCCTTGATGTCTTGAAAGTTTACTAGCAATCTGCACATATTTCTTCGAATTACTCAGGAATATCATATCAGGCGAAATGTTATCTGGTATATAATTCATAGAAATAACTATTGGATTATTCTCGTTAATAAAGTTCTTTAAGAGTTCTTCCTGTTCCGTCACACTATCACCAGTTCCCAAAAGAAGAAGCTTTCTGCTACCAAACAATTCCTTTAGTGCCTGTACATCTAATGTATCATCTATATCATTTTCCTGATACTCCAAGTACAACTGTTCCATATATTTTTTATCATATAACAGTTTTTTATCTCCCTGAAGTCGTCCCAACAATTCATTAATCTGTTTAACTGAAAGTGTTTTCTTCTTCATTAAATCCGATACATATGTTGGATGGCAATCATTAGATGCTGCCAAATAGAAGAACATATTATACCCCCATGTTGCCGGAGTATAAAAACTTGTTATATTGGCATCAATCGCCTCTAAGAATTGGCTAATATCATAATTTTTGCCTAAGTTACTGTTCATGTACATGGCAATCAATTCGATAGGAGCATTACCGGCGCTTTTGCCCATGCCATAGATGGTTCCGTCTACAAGCAAAAGTCTGTCTGTAACCTGACTCATCATGGTAATGCAATTTGCATAACCCATCTGGAAATTATTATGTGCGTGATATCCTAACCCAATTTCTGGCAACAAATATTGATCTAGCAGATCAAAATAATGTTTCAAATTATTTTGATGCATCAATCCATAAGTATCCACCATGGAAACTGCATATGGTTTCACTTCATTTGCGAGTCGGATCAAGTCCATCATTTCGTCATCTGTATAGCTTGTAACCGATACCAACTGAGCAAAAACTTTATATCCAAGTTTCTTAAGCTCAGCGCAAAAACTCATAGCTTCATTCCGGAGATGTTTTTTAAAAATCACTCGAATCGCATCTAAATATGATTCCTCACATGGTTTGATATGTTCCAACGAACATGTACCATAATCAATCATCCCTACAATCAAAGAATTTTTTCGGTCAAGATTTCCAAATATCTTCTGAACACAATCCGTATCTGGCATAATACTTCTATTAATATCAAATGGTCTTCTTTCATCTAAAAATCCAATCTCGATATAATCTACATTTGCATCTACCAACCGTTCAAAGATACTAACCATATTATTATGTCCAAACTTCCAGTCGTTAACGTATCCTCCATCTCTCAGTGTACAATCTAACAGCTTTATTTCTCCCATGTATGAAATCTCCATTTATCAATATTCGTGCCATAATGACGCCTTTTTTAATTTTATAGCATCACATACTTTATGTCAATTTTTATTTAACTCAAGTTTTACAGGCACCGCGCATCTGTGGTAAAATTTGCATTATAGGTCTTCTTTTTATCAATGATTCATGGTACAATAATAGTTAAAATTATCAATGAAAGGTTTTAAAATGTTTAAAGATAAATTAACCAACAATAAATTTATTGTATCTTTACTTATAAATCTTACTTTCCTGTTTCTTGCTCTATTATTCTGTGACATGAAATATGAAGTATCTGATGACTTTATTATGGATGCGATATTATCCGGAGCTCTTGGACATAATTACAACGAACACTTACTTTTCTCTAACATCCTATATGGTTACCTTCTTAAGTTTTTATATTCCATTACCGAAAAAATAAGTTGGTACTTCGTTTTTCAAGTCGTAAT
>ENA-UEQP01003562-UEQP01003562.1-human-gut-metagenome-genome-assembly--contig:-NODE-3562-length-10020-cov-2.771799_pt1 | contig 10020 bp, 10 predicted proteins | sample MGYA00242951_ERZ507951 | MGnify/ENA primary metagenome ERZ507951 (study PRJEB26167, sample SAMN06115539) | human gut metagenome | host: Homo sapiens | place: China:Shanxi | collected 2015-11-18...
GTTTACGGAGTATCTTCGGTAATTTTGCATTGTGAATGAAGCGAATATAAAATCCAATAAATATTGATTTAATAAAGAAGTAATATGAAAAAGCTATTCTTATTTCCAGTAATGTTATTGTTTGCCCTTACAATAACGGCATGCAGCAATTCTCCCAATGGTTTTGAAGAACCGGAAACTGAACAACCGGAAACTCCCGGAAATGATGGTGACGAAGATAATAAACCAGAAGACAATAGTATGAAGATTAAATAACCGTAGGTAACCGTGAAGTTACCGCAACGATGAAAGACAATGTTACAGCTCGTGATTTCCTGTCACGTCTGCCTATAGAAGTTACTATGAATGACTATGCCAGAGCTGAAAAGATATTTTATCCGGAACCTGCATTCAACACAGAAGGTGCCCCCAAAGGACATACTCCATCCCGTGGAGATATTGATTTATATGCTCCCTGGGGAAACGTCGCTCTCTTTTATAAAAGTGGAAGTCATAGCAGCGAACTGATACATTTGGGACGCATCGACGGAAACGGAATAGAAGCTTTTGACGTAGCAGGCAATGTAGTCGTAAAGATTGAAAGACAATAGAATCTATCACCATAAAAACAAAACATTATGAATCTGAAAAGAATAATCATTGCCATAACGGTTGTTTTAATCGGTACAGGCAATATAAACGCACAAGATATGAAAACAGAAGTTCCAAAAATCAGTGACTTCCCGATAGGGGAAGAGAATACTGGCTACGCACAGTATTTCACAGGTAAATCCTGGCTGGCACCTTTGACTACCAGCAAAGAATTAAATGTACCGATGTCCAACGTTACGTTTGAGCCCGGTTGCCGCAATAACTGGCACAGCCACACAGGCGGACAACTACTGATTGCCGTAGGTGGTGTGGGCTATTATCAGGAACGCGGAAAGGCTGCACGCCGCCTGTTGCCCGGTGATGTAGTAGAAATCGCTCCCAACGTAGAACATTGGCACGGTGCCGCACCCGACAGTTGGTTCTCACACCTTGCCATAGCGTGCAATCCGCAAACGAATCAGAACACCTGGCTTGAGGTGGTGAATGATGAAGAATACGCGGAAGCTGTAAAAGACAGAAACAGTAAGAATGGAAAGGATGAGAATAGAATTGAATTATGCAAAGAGAACTACACCCAACTATTCGGTGGAGAAGCTTTGACCGGAGGAGGAACAGATCCGGAAATGATGGATATACTTCAGAAATATATCTTTGGAGAAGTGTTTCGCACAGGTGATCTGGATATAAAAACCCGTGAGATGATTACTTGCGTATCATTAGCCGCCATGCAGCAACTGCCACAGCTTAAAAGTCACGCCGGAGCTGCACTAAACACAGGGGTAACTCCTATAGGACTGCGCGAGGCTATCTATCAGTGCGCCCCCATTATCGGCTTCCCCAAAGTATTGAATGCATTGGGTGCAATAAACTCCACATTCACGGAAAGAGGTATCAAGTTACCTTTGGAAAAACAGGAGACAGTGACAGAAGAAGATCGCTTGGAGAAAGGTCTTGCTATTCAAAAACCGCTTTACGGATAGGCTATGAAGGAATTACTGAAAGACGTTCCGGGCGGCATGGGAGCCGACGTAGCACGTTTCCTGACTGAAGTTCATTTCGGAGATTTCCAAACCCGAAGCGGACTGAATACCCAAACGCGTGAATTATTGACCTTCTGCGTACTGACTGTAATTGGTGCAGAACCCCAACTACAATCACATCTGCAAGCCAATCTGAAAGTAGGTAACAGTAAGGAAACACTGACTGCTGCCGTCATACAATGTATGCCTTATATCGGTTTTCCGGCTGCAATAAAGGTACTGGATATTATAAAAAAAGCATGACACTTTCTTCCATAAATCCTTTATTGACACAACCGTTTTAGTAAATCTTCATGATCCGGGTAAAGTTTCGATAAACGATTGAACGTACCCAACTCAAAATCATCGAAGGTAAAACCGGGAGCAACGGCACAACTGACCAATGCATATCCGAAATGCGAAGGCAATTCAGCTGCAAACCAACATCCGGGTTCAATGGCAACCTGCTGTTCGCCCGAAAAGTCAGCAGTCATCAAGTGAGTAACTAATCTACCATCGGGATGGATCACATGTAGCATCAGGGGATATCCCGCATGGTAGTACCATACTTCGGGAGAAGTCAGTCTATGGAAAGCTGATTTATCTTCATTTTCCAACAGGTAATAAATGGAAGTCATGGCTGATTTATCGTTATCAACCAGCTTTTCGGAACGAAATATTTCTTTGTAGTATCCACCCTCAGGATGACGACTCATATTCAGATGGTTTATCCAGTCAATTGCTTTCATACCTATTATTATTAATCAATCCCGCTCTTCCGTGATAAACATCATAGAAAAGCGGGATTTCTTTTATTTAGAATCTCTTAAAGTCCACTGAAGTCAACTCCTTCAAACACTAATGAAGGAACCAGCCAGCTACGATCCGTGCGAGCATCATTACCGATAGCCGCCAACGAGTTCCACAGCGTCAGGAAGTTTCCGGTAACATTCATTTCATTGACAGGTTGCGTCAACTTACCGTTCTCTATAAGGAACCCTTCGATACCGTAAGAGAAATCACCTGTGTTGCTATTGCTGTTACCACCATTCAAACCGGTAACAAGGATACCATTCGCTACATCAGCAATTAAACCATTAAGATCTTTATCACCCGGAGTAAGTACCAGACGTGACGGACCGCTAATAGTAGGAGCTACACCCATCTTCTTGGCATTATAAGTATCAAAGAAGTAAGTCTTCAACACACCATTCTCAAAGATCGGACGATGTTCCGTTGCCACACCTTCGTTGTCGAAATAACGCGAACCGTTAGCCCCTATCACGTGCGGATCATCCATTACAGTCAACTTATCCGAGAATACTTTCTGATCTAGTTTATCAATCAGGAAAGAGTTCTTTTGCTGCAAAGAGGAGCCATAAAGAGCACTCAATACAGGACTCAGCATACGTCCCGAATTTATCGGATCAACCACCATTGTATATTTACCAGACTTAGCTTTCTTCTGTCCCAATTTACGCAATACACGTTCCAGTGCTACAGAACCGATATCTGTTTTAGGCAATTTATCATAGAACAGGGAGCTTCCATACCAATAATCAGACGGACGGGCTTCACCCTCACCTTTAATGGCTACACTGGCAGAAACTGAATACCAGGTTGATTTGGATTCACCTTCAAAACCATTACTCATCAGACGGTAAGAAGCATTCTCACCATCACTGTATGAAGTCTCTACTGAGATGATACGATCATTCTTACCCATAACTTCTCCAGCGGCAGCACGGGCCAAAGCTACTTTATCATCCGGATTGATACCAAAGATCTTATCATCGAACATCTGCAAATCGGGTTTGCCACCTGTATAATAGCGGGCGGGATCTGCCAATACACGGAATTCATCCGGAGCCAGATAACGGGTAGACTCGATACCATTCTTGATAAATGTTTCAAGTTCTTTCTTATCCAAACGGTTGGTAGAATAATTACCGTAACGCCCATCTACATATACATTAATTCCCATGCCACTCTCAGAAGCCTGTTGCAGACGATCCATCTTAGCATCACGCAATTCAAAAGAAGTGTTTGAATTGGCATACAATACAACTTTGGCTGCCTGGCAACCATTCTTCAGAGCGAAATCCATCGCCCATTGAGCCAGTTTTTTATTATTATCTGTTATCATCAGTTTTCTCCTCCTACAGTTAATTTACTTACTAAGGCCGAAGGCATACCGCAGGTCACCGGACAAGACTGTCCGTCCTTACCGCATGTCCACGTACCGTTATCGATCTGGTCATTGCTTGCCACCATCGTGATGTCTGCCAATGCTTTGGGTCCGTTACCGATAATATTGATATCTTTGATAGGTTGTGTCAGCTTACCGTCTTCAATCATATAACCGAATTTTACGAAGAATGTAAAGTCACCTGCACCAATCTGCACCTGTCCGTTGGTGAATTGTTGTGCATAAATACCATTCTTTACAGTAGAGATGATATCTTCCTCCTTCATATCTCCGGCTTCCATATACGTGGCACGCATACGAGGAATAGGTACATTACGGAAAGTATCGCGACGTCCGTTTCCGGTAGGAGCCACACCGTAATGTTTAGAACTGATACGGTCGTGCAGATAACTGGTCAATACTCCATCCTTCACGATATAAGTCTTCTGTCCTTCTATACCTTCATCATCGAAGTTTACAGAACCACGATTGAAAGGAATCGTACCGTCATCTACCACACTGATATGTTCATTACATACTTTCTTGTTCAACTGATCGGCAAAGATAGAAACATTTTTACGGTTGAAATCAGCTTCAAACGCATGTCCGATAGCTTCGTGCAACAAGATACCCGAACCACCGGATGCCATCACCACAGGGAGTTCACCACCTTTAGGTTTAATGGCTTTAAACATGATTGCTGTATTGTCTACAACTTCGCGAGCTATCACTTCGATAATATCATCCGTCATAAACTCAAATCCTTTACGATAGGAACGAGTGGCGTAGTTATTTTCCATACGTCCGTTCTCTTCCATAATACAGAAAGCCATATAGGATACCATCGGACGGTAATCATAGTAAGTCACACCTTCTGAATTACAGAACAGCACATGCGTAGTGTTGTCGCTCAAAGAAGCCTGCACCTTACGTACACGATTGTCCAACGCAAAGACTTTATCATTCAGTTTTTGCAGATAAGGCATTTTCTCCTTCAGGCTCACTTCTTCCCAAGGAGTAACTACAGAATAACGGTCTCTTTCAATCGTCTTCTCCTTAAATGCGACAGGCTTTCCAGCCTTACCGGAAGAAGCAATACGGGCAGCCGTACGTGCGGCACGCAACATTTCTTCCAACGTCACACCTTCCACATAAGCATAACCGCTTTGGTCACCGGCTAATACACGTACCCCCATACCGAAGTCAATATTTGAACTGCAATTGTTCACTTTACCGTCCATCAGGGCTACAGCATTATTGAAAGAGTGTTCAAAATAAAGGTCCGCATAATCCCCACCTTTTTCAAGCGCAACAGTCAGCACCTTCTTCAGGTCTGCCTCCGTTACACCGAAATGCTTCATAGCCGCAGCTACAGCAGATTTGTTATCCGTGCCTCCCAAAGCTCCCCGTACCGTATCAGGTAAGGCAAGCGACGGAGCAGCCAGCGAACCTAATACCGCCAGACTACCCATCCGTAAGAAATTCCGTCTATCCATCTTTTTATTCTTTAAGATTGCTAATAATCAAGTTAGATTCTTTGTATAAAATATGTTTTCAGTATATAAGACGCAATTTAATATCATTTTGTCACAACTGAAACTAATTTTCTTTCGTCAACAGGCTTTCTAATTCTTCCGCATTCAAGCGCAAATGGAATTGTCCCTTATAAGCTACGGAAATGGAACCGGTTTCTTCGGAAACGATAATAGCCAATGCATCAGATTCCTGAGAGATACCCATCGCCGCACGATGGCGCAATCCCAGTTCCTTAGGTATATCCAGATTATGTGATACCGGTAAAATACATCCTGCCGCCTTGATCCTTCCTTTGCTGATCACCATTGCACCGTCATGCAAAGGGCTATTCTTGAAAAAGATATTCTCTATCAAACGTTGGTTGATATCAGCATTGATAACTTCCCCCGTGCGTACCACATCGTCTAACGGGAAATTATGCTCAATTACAATCAAAGCTCCTACTTTCTGTTTACCCATGCTGATACATGCCATGACCACCGGCATGATTTCATCATGCTGCATATTCTCCTTCTTATTCCCGGTGAAGAAGCGTACCAATGCACTGGCATGCTGATGTGAACCAAGCGTCAGTAAAAAACGCCGTATCTCATCCTGAAAGAGGATGATAAGTGCTACCACACCCACGCTCACCAACTTGTCAAAGATGGAACCGAGCAACTTCATCTCCAATACCTGCGACACTACCAACCAGATCAATATGAATATCAGGATACCCGTAAACACATTGATGGAACCGGAAGCTTTCATCAGCTTATACGTATAGTAAAGCAGAAATGCAACCAGCAAAACATCGATAATATCTTTTACTCCAATATCAAAAAACACAATAGTTTAAGATTTATGATTTATAATTTATGATTTATGAGCCAAGTGGCCTTCCTCTATCACTTATCACTCCATCACCTTATCACCATTCCTTCTCATCGCCTCCACAATCTTCACCGTTTCCACGGCTTCTCGTACATCATGCACCCGGAGAATATCAGCACCCTTCAGCAGACAAATCGTATCGAGTACTGTTGTTCCGTTCAATGCATCCTGCGGAGTACCTCCCAACAAACGATAAATCATCGACTTACGGGAGACACCTACCAATAAGGGCAACTCAAAGACACGAAACTCTTCGAGATGCGCCAGAAGTTCATAGTTATGTTCTACCGTCTTACCGAAACCGAAACCGGGATCAAGAATAATGTCCTTCATACCCAGATCACGTAATTGCTGCACCTTCTGTGCAAAATATAAGAAGACCTCTTTCAAAACATTGTCATAGTGCGGATGTTTCTGCATATTCTGTGGGGTTCCCTGCATATGCATCATAATATAAGGCACATTCAGTTCAGCCACTGTACGAAACATATCCGTATCCATCTCACCGGCCGCAATATCATTGATGATTGCCACTCCATATTCTTCCACACACATCCGTGCCACATCTGCCCTGAAAGTATCAACAGAAATAACAGCTCCGGGGTGTGTCTTACGCAAGATTTCCAATCCCATACGCAAACGTTCCATTTCTTCATGAGGAGAAACATTCTCCGCATTCGGCCGGGAAGAATATGCACCGATATCTATAATTCCAGCACCTTCATCCAAGATCTGCTGTGCTCGCGCAGTTATCTCAGCCTCAGTCTGCATACGCGAACCGGCATAGAAAGAATCAGGAGTAATATTTAATATTCCCATGACACAGGGAACGGACAGGTCGAGCAAAGAACCGTTGACGTTAATATATTTAGAGGATAATGTTTCCATGGATAATCCTTTTTCGTTTATACTTTGCAAATGTAACCAAAAAAGATTATCGTAAATACATTAAATACAAAAAAACAAGTTAACTTTGCTCAGGATTAACAACCAATAGATAGAAGTAGTAAACTATGGAAGCATGCAGAACGACTGGACTGGTCTCTCTTTTTCTACTACTTTTCTGGTTGCTTATTCCCGGACATATCCACGGGCAACAGACAAGCGAACAAGAAAAGTATCATGTTGACAGTACATTATTTGTATATTATCAACATTGTAAGGCAGAAATAAAATCTCCTTCTGTCATGCAGATGCTCGATACGTTATTCCTTATGGCCAAAGAAAAAGGAGATTTGCGTATGCAGGCAGTCGCCATATCCAGCAAAACAGATCATTTCTATTTTGGCCCGTCCTTTGAAGGCCAAGAGGACAGCCTGATATTGTATACCAATGCCATCAAAGACTTTGCCCGGAAAACCAATCAACCTCAATATTATTATTTTGCCTGGGCCAACCGCCTCATAACTTACTACACAAAACAGAAGAAATTAAACCTGGCCCTCTATGAGGCCAACAAGATGCAACAAGAGTCGGAAAGCCGGGAAGAAATCGATGGTATGCAGAATTGCTACCAAGCACTGTTGCGCATCTATCAGAGTAAAGAACTCTACAAACAAGCCACTTTATATGCGCAAAAACTGATAGACCTCATATTAAAATACAACCTGAATAAATATAATATGACAAATAAATATCTTGAATTAAGTAACTGCTACCTCCGTACCAACGAACCTGCAAAGGCTTGGAAGGCTCTTGAAGAAAGTAAATTGTATATAGGTAATGAACTAAACCAAGGAGCTTATTTATGCGGACTACTCCGTTATTACATTCACACCAAAGATATGGTCAAAGCCCGGGAAACATTAAAAGAAACCACACAACTTTTCAGCAAGAATACCGAACTGCGTATTAAGCGTGCTACTAATCTACTGGAAATTGAAACCAATTACTACATAGAAACCGGCGAATACGATAAAGCCCTGGGGATATTCCAACAAGCCTTTGAAAAGCTGAGCCAAAACGGATTTATCACCCCAACACTATACCGCACACGTGGGGCTATCTATACTGCTAAAAAGGACTATCAGAAAGCGATTGAGAGTTATGAAAAAGCTTTTGAACTCAGTGATTCACTGAATAGTGCCCAGGAAGACATAGCTGTAGGAGAGTTCGCAACCATTTTGGGAATGGAACATCTTAATTTAGAAAATAAGGAGTTAATACAGAAAAATCAGGAAATACAATTGGAAACACGCCGGCATATCATCATTCTATTATGTATCATAGTAGTAATTGTCGGTATTATGTTTTTTCGCGAAACCCGACTGAATAAAGTTCTGCGGCGTGCCAAAGATGCAGAACAGAGCGCCAGCCGCATGAAAACAGAATTCATACAGAATATGAGCCATGAGATACGTACCCCACTCAATTCCATAGTTGGTTTCTCGCAAATACTCAGTAGCAAGATTTCTGAAGAAGACGAAGAATCAAAAGAATATACAACTATCATCGAGCAAGGCAGTAATCATCTGCTTCAATTAGTAGACGACGTATTGGAATTATCCAGTCTTGATAGTGGCACTACCATCCCTATCGACACAAAGAGTGAGCTAAATGAGCTTTGTCTACAATGGATGGAACGCGCAAAACGCCTGGTTAAACCCGGAGTCGTTCTTTCTTATCAACCTGAACAGAACGAACTCTATCTGTATACAAACCCAGCACGTCTTGGACAGGTAGTATTACAATTACTGCACAACGCAGCAAAATTTACAGAAGAAGGTGGTATTACACTTAGTTGGCGCATTCTTCCCAAACAAAAGCAAATCATGATTTGCATCACCGACACCGGCATTGGCATTCCCCAGGATAAACAAGAATTTGTGTTCGAACGATTCGCCAAATTAGATACATTTTCAAAAGGTACCGGATTAGGACTTGCCCTCAGCCGTCTCATTATGGAAAGAATGGGTGGTAATCTTGTACTTGATGCCCAATATACGGATGGGTGTCGCTTTATGCTGACTTTACCTATATAATAGTTTCCAGAAAGTTCCATAAAAACTTTTTATTCCAACAAAGAAAGGCTAAATTTGCAAAAAGAGTTTTACCACATTAGTAATGAACACAAAAAAGCCGTTTTTTCCTATTTTCATCATTTTGTATTGTCTCGGCACTTTATACAGTTCTCCAATGCAAGGACAGCAAAGAGACACACAAAAAGAATACAACGTAGATAGCACATTATATGCTTACTATATGCGTTGCAAAGCCGAAGTGAGTTCTCCTATCACCGTGCAAATGTCAGATACACTTTTCCTTATGGCCGAAGAAAAAGGAGACCAACGCATGCAGGCCGTGGCATTATGCAATAAACTGGATTTCTATTATTACCAAAATAGCCAACCAGACAGTATCAATCATTATGTAGAAGTAGTTAAAAACTTTGCGAAGAAAACCAATCAGCCTAAATATTACTATTTTGTTTGGAGTATGAGACTCATCAATTACTACATCAAGCAATACCAATATAACATAGCCTTATACGAGGCTAACAAAATGATGAAAGAGGCAGAACAAGAGAAATACATGAATGGCATAGCCAATGCCTACAATGTCTTAGGTTCTATCTATCACCTCAAAAGATTATTCAACCTGTCTATCGACAACAAAAAGAAGGAAATAGAAATCATTCTACAATACGATCTGGATAAGTACAATCTATCTACCTCCTACTCAGGATTAACAAACCTTTACTGCGAATTGGGGGAAGCAGATAAAGCGCTCGAGAATCTCAACAAAAGTGCCTCCTGTCTTTATAGTAGTACGCAAGAGTTCTACTATCATGTGCGTGCAGCCCAATATTACCTT